>JRYH01000553.1_pt1 | contig 31372 bp, 23 predicted proteins | sample 235351 | NCBI WGS metagenome assembly JRYH01 (sample SAMN03074221, study PRJNA261480) | activated sludge metagenome | biome: Wastewater Treatment Plant; feature: Wastewater; material: Activated sludge; isolation source: activated biomass of a wastewater treatment plant treating wastewater... ...
GCGCGTCACCTTAGATGAATTCTATTTTCCTGCCAATAGCAACATAACTATATGATTTCACGGTGAATTTGACGATGTCGAGCAAAATTTATGCAACTATTGGGTGAAATAGCATGTAATTTTTGCTACGATTGGCGTCCATTTGACGCCCGACCAGCCATGCGCTCTCTGCTTGCATTGTCGCTCCTGATGACCGCCACATCTTCCATGGCGGCCGAGCCTCCGGTCGAACTGGTCCGCCTCGAATGGTCGGGCACGGTCAAGCCGGGCATGGTGATTCACGTCGACAATCCGTGGGGTGAGTTGTTGATCAAGCAGCGCCATGGGACGGTCGCGCTGTTGCACGCCGTGATGCAAAAAATCGGCGAGCACCCGAAACACGGCGAGTTGAAAGCGATCGCGACGGAAGCGCGGGTCGATCTGAAACTCGTTTACCCGGATGGCCAAGCGCCGAGTGACGTACGCGACGGACGAATCGACGCTGTACTGCTCGTACCGTCCGGTATCGCGCTCGAAGCCTCTGTGGAACGCGGCGATCTCGTTACCAAAGCGATCGACAACCCGCTCACGGCGCACAGCGAAAACACCGACCTCGATGTTCGCGCCGTCGGTCCACTCGATCTGTCGAGCGCCGGCGGCCGCATCACCGTCCGCTTGTTGGAAAATGGGTTGACTGGCACCGGCCGCATCGTGACCCGCAAGGGAGATATCGATGTCTATTTTCCGGTCGCGGCCATACCCCGTTTCCGGTTGGTCGGCGGCCGCGGTCACACAACCGATTCACTTGCGCTGCTGAGCAGCCGCCAATTCGAAGGCCGGGTAACCTGGATGGGTGACGATCATGGCCCGTTGTTCGACATCCAATCGGACAGCGGTGCGATCCGACTCAATTCGTGGCCGCCGCCGGCGGCCGGCAACCATTCTTTAGACATGGGGAGATGATATGAAGATGCCGATTCGTTTTTGTTTAACTGTGGCATTGTGGCCGGCGATCTTGTATTTGCCGCTCGCTGCCGCGGAAACCTCCGTCATCCGCGGGGCGACCGAACTGGGCGGCCCAGTCGATCCGGTGATCGTACACATCGATATGCACACGTTACCCGAACCGGTGCCCTGGAAACCGGGCGACCCGATTCGTGAAGTGCCGCAGCGCACCAGCCCGCCGAAGGATTGGGTGCAACCGCCGTTGGCCCCACCAACGTTTATCGCAGACCCGCTGCTCGATCGCCAACGTCAGGTTCAATCACTGAGCGCCGGGCGGGCGTTCGACACCCCGATCGTCAATGTCAACGGCACCGGTTTTACCGGTGTCAACCCTTCCGACACCATTGGCGACGTCGGATTCGCCCATTACGTTCAGGTGATCAACGGCGGCAGCGGAACCCGCGTGCTCATCCTCGACAAAAGCGACGGCTCGCAAGTGCTGACCTTCAACCTGCCCGATCTGGCTACCGGCTCGGGCACGACCTGCGCCAGCGGCGTCGGCGATCCGGTCGTCGTCTTCGACGAGACCGTAGACAACGGTCCAGGTAGCCCGTCCGGCCGCTGGCTGTTGTCGGAGTTCACGAATACGTCGTTTTGCGTCTATATCAGCCAAACCGCGGATCCGACGGCTGGAACGTGGTTCGTCTATCAATTCATCTCCAGCAGCGGCGGCTTGCCCGACTATCCCAAATATGCCGCCTGGCCGGACGCCTATTACATCGGCGCCAACGAAAACGGCGCCGTGCCCGGCAACGGCCGCACCTTATACGCCCTCGATCGCGATAATATGCTGCAAGGTCTGACGGCCCGGCCGGCGCAAGTACTCGAAGTACCGACTATCGCCGGTTTCGGTTTCCAGATGCTGCAACCGGCCGATTGGGACGGCATCCAGGCACCCCCGGCGGGCAGCCCGGCGTTCTTTTTGCGCCACCGCGACGATGAAGTGCACAACGCCGGCAGCAGCAACCCGGCGCAGGATTTTGTCGAACTGTGGGCGATGAGCGTCGATTGGAACAACGCCGCCAATACGTCGGTCAGCGGGCCGGTCAATATTGCAGTCAGCGAATTCGAATCCGAGTTATGCGGCCTGACGGCTTTTGCCTGTGTGCCGCAACCGAACAGCGCAACGCAGCTCGACCCGCTGCGCGAACCGGTGATGTGGCGGGCGCAATATCGTAACTTCGGCAGCCACGAGACCATTGTCGGCAGCTTCGTTTCCGACGTCGACGGCGGCGGCGCCGACCACCACGGCGTGCGCTGGTTCGAAATGCGCAAGCTCGGCGCCGGCCAGTGGAGCTTGTTCCAGGAAGGCACCGTGGCGCCCGACGCGCGCCATCGCTGGATGTCCAGCTCGGCAATGGATACCGCCGGCAATATCGCGCTCGGTTATAACATCTCCGACGGCTCCAGCCAGTTTCCCGGCATGCGTTACATAGGACGATTGCAGGGCGATCCGGCCGGTACCATGCCGCGCGGCGAAAACCTGATTATCGACGGCACATCGCCGAACGGCAGCAATCGTTACGGCGATTATTCCTCGATCAACGTCGATCCGATCGACGGTTGCACCTTCTGGTATACCGCGCAATACAACCCCGCGTCGCAATGGGCGACACGCATCGCTTCTTTCCGTTTCGATGCCTGCGGCGATCCGGGATTTTTCCTGGTGACCTCGACGCCGTCTCTGGCGGCCTGCACGTTGGGTGGCGCCGCGGCGTTGAACGTGGATTTCGATGTCACTCAAATCAATGGATTCGCCGACCCGGTTACGTTGGGTTTCAATCCACCGCCGCCGGCCGGCATTACGGGCGGCTTTACCCCGAACCCCGCTGTTCCACCGGCGACGGTCACGATGAATCTCACCGTCGGAGCCGCGGTGCCGCCGGGCAACATCCCGCTCAATGTGCTCGGTACGGCCGCCGGAGCGGCCGATCGCAACCTCGGTTTTTCGCTCGATGTGTTTACCGCCGTCCCGAACCAAGTCACATTGACCTCACCGCCCAATGGGGATCAAAACGTGGCATTCCAGCCTGTGTTGGAGTGGCAGGCCATCGCCCAGGGCCAACAATATGTCGTCGAGGTCGCTACCGATAACGGGTTTACCGATATCGTCTTTACCCAGACGCTGGCCGACACTTCAACCACGGTCGTCCCGGCACTGCCCAGCAACAGCCAGTTTTTCTGGCGGGTGCGGGCTTTGAACGAGTGCGGTACCGGCACCGATTCCCAGGTATTCACTTTCACCACTGCACCGGCGCCCGGCGACTGCCAGGCCGGGGTTTCACCTAATGTCCTGTTCATGGACGATATCGAATCCGGCAGCAACGGTTGGACCACACCGGGCGGCACGCAAAACCAGTGGGCAATTTCTACGGCCCGGCCGTTCAGCGGCGCCAATTCATGGTTTGCACCGGATTTGGCCAGCATCAGCGATCAACGGCTCGTTTCTCCGGCGATCGCGCTGCCCGGAGCGGACGAGCTGCCGATCGCGCTACGCTTCCAGACTTGGCAGACGATCGAATCGAGCGCGGGCGGCTGCTTCGACGGCGGCATCCTGGAAATTTCGACCGACGACGGGGCGACCTGGACGCCAATCGACGGTGCCTTACTACTAACGCTGCCTTATGACGGCGTCGTGGATGGCGGTTTTTCGAATCCGCTTGCCGGCTTGAACGCCTGGTGCGGTGATCCACGCGATTGGACCGAGGTCATCGCCGACCTGAACGGCTTTGCCGGGCAAACCGTGCGCTTCCGCTTCCGTTTGGGAACAGACAGCTCGGTCCCGCGCGAAGGGTGGTACATCGACGACGTGGCGGTGCAGTCCTGCCCGGCAGGCGACCTGATCTTTGCCGATAGTTTCGAGAACCTGGTGCCGTAAGCGCCTTCCCCCGCTTGCGGGAAGTCATCACCCTCGTCCCCCGCTTGCGGGGGAAGGTTAGGATGGGGGTACGATCATCGAAGTCGAGTTTCCCCCTCCCCGGCCCTCCCCCGCAAGCGGGGGAGGGGGAATTTATCGCATTCCCCGCTTGCGGGGGGAAATGGAATTTATCGCCTCCGGTTACGAGTGGAATGTCATTTATGGCCTCCGCCGCTTGCGGGGGAAATTGATCGCCTCCGCCGCTTGGGGGGAAATGACATTTTTAATCCAAGGCAAAAAAGCGCCGCGCCGTTCGGGTGGTATGCGCGGCCAGGTCTTCCAGTGTTTCGCCGCGGCAGGCGGCTACGGTGCGGGCGATCCAGGGCAGCCATTGCGGTTCGTTGCGGTGCGTTTTGACACGCGGTCTTAAGTCGCGGGGTTTGAGGTAGGGGGCGTCGGTTTCAAGCATCAGCCGGCCTTCGGGAATCCGCTGGACGATCTCTTTCAAATGTGCGCCGCGGCGTTCGTCGCAGATCCAGCCGGTGATGCCGATATGGCAATCAAGGGCCTGATAATCGGCTAACTCACGCTCGTCACCGGTATAGCAATGCACCACCGCGCCGGTCAGTGCCGGTCTGGCATTTTTGAGGATGGCGATGAAATCGTCGTGGGCGTCGCGCTGATGTAAAAACACCGGTTTGCCAGCCTGCGCCGCGAGTTCGAGCTGGTGCTCGAAAGCGCGGCGCTGCGCCGGGCGCGGCGAAAAATCACGGAAATAATCGAGACCGCATTCACCGCCGGCGCGCACCAGATTGTCGGCCAGAAGCTCGGCGATGAGCGAAGCGGTATCGCTGCTGTAATCCGCGGCGCGGTGCGGGTGGACGCCGGCGGTGGCATAGAGCACGCCGCGCTGATCCTGTGCCAAATCACGGGCCTGAAGGCTGCCCTGCTCGCTCGCTCCGGTGACGATCATCACAGCGACGCCGGCGGCCTGCGCCCGGCCGATCACCTGCTCGCGATCGGCAGCGAAGCTATCGTGCGTCAGGTTGGCGCCGATATCGACCAGCGTCATGGTGGAGGTCATTCGAAACCGTCGCGGAAGAGCGTGTCGATCTGTTCCATGTTCGGGCGGACCAGGAAAAAGCCGCGGTTGAAATCGCTGATCAGGATATTGCCGCTGGGAAAGAACGGGTAAACGTTCCAGGCGCCGCTAAAACCATTCATATTGCCCGCGGGCCAAGTGTCGAAGAAGGCTACTTCGCTCAGCGCGCCGCTTGCCGGATCGTCGAGACGTAAAATTCTGAGCCCCCGCTGGTAATTGGCCTGAAAAGTATAATCGCCGAGCACATATTGATTGTGATCGATCGCCTGGCCGTCGGCGAAGTGAAAACCGGCGACAGTCGGCGCGTCGAGGTCGGCAACGTTCATCGTAATCGTCCGGGTGTTGAACCCGAACGAGGTCTCGTCCGTTTCGTCATCCATCACGAAGTAGCGCTGATCGGCGGTCAGCCAGCCCTGATGCGTAAAGCCGACCTGCGCATAAGGCGTACGCGACAATTGCACGGGTTTGGATTTGTCGCTGACATCGACGATGGTCAGCGTGTCTTGATTGCTGGCGAAGCAGATTTCCCGGTCGCGATGCTCGACGTCGGGGCCGCGGTAAACCACGCACTGCACATCGTGAGTATAGCCATCCTGGCTGAAACAGCCGGCGGACACCGGGGTTTTCGGTTGGCGGATATCGATCATGTTCAGACCACCGTTACATTGCTCGCCGCCGACGGCGTAAGCGAAGCCGGTTTCAATATTGATCGCGATATTGTGCGCTTCCTGGAAGCCGAGGAAGTGCGCGTCATGGGTGAATTCGACCGGCGGGTTGACGACGTTCCTGAGGCGAGTCAGATCGAATACTAAAAGGCCGTGGCCGGGGGCGTTGTCGGCGACCATGAAAGCGTGGTCGCGATAGACTTTGATATCCGACCATACGGTAGCCGCCACGCCCGCCGGACGCGGCAGGTTGCCGAGATAAACGATATTGCCCGGATCGCTGACGTCGATGAACGCCACGCCATTAGAACGACCGACGATCGCGTATTCGCGCTGGTCGAGCGGATCGGTCCAGCCCCAACTGTCGCTGCCGCTGCCGGCCCCAATGAGGTTGAGCGGAATGTGGCCGACCAGATCGACGTTGAGACACTCGAACCTATCCGCCATACCGTTAGTGCAGGCAAACGGGGCGCGGAGCGTATAAGGAATGGGGTTCGGCTCGTGGGCGTGCAGTGCGGCCTTGACGAATTCGGCATCGGGATGCTCGATACCGAGCCGGGCGGCGCTGTCCGGCGTCAGGCAGGCGATGGCGGTTGCCGCCCCGGCCAGCGGTAGAAACAGGGCAAATTCAAATACCGTTTTGTGCAATTTCTTACCTGGCATGTTCGATCTCCCGTGGGCTCCCTGATGATTCAAATCCATCGCCGAAGATCAGTTCTTCAGAATCGACGAAGACCGCGCTCGCCACGCCGCTGCCGTCGTTATCGCTGCCGGTGGCAAACACCAGCGATCGCCCGGGAGGGAGCAGTGCGCCGTCAAGGATAGCGACGACGGCTTCCACTGGACTGTCAAAGGCGCCGTCGGCGGCCGTGAATGGAATCTCCATACCGCCGGCAAAACCGGGCAGCGCGACCGACAACAGCGCGCCGGTCACGTCATTGGCTGTGTCGGGCGGTTCGGAGGGATCGTCGCTGGTACTCCGCCGCCGGGTATCGTCGATGACCGCCGTCACGGTCAGCGTCCCATCCGACGGGACGGCGGACGGCGTCACCGCCAGATCGATCACTTCCGGCGCCGCCGGTTCGAGGTACGGCCGGCGCGCTGCCTTGGCGGCAAAAAGCAGTGCCTCCAGATTGTCCGGCAGCACGGTTTGTTCGAATGTCTGACAGGATTCGAAGAAATTGTTGCCGATTTCGAACGTATAAGCCGCGACGCCGAATTCGCCGTAGGCGAAATCCACCGTCGTGCCCGAAGCGGTGCCGAGACAATCCTGGCACGCCCGATAGCCGTTGAAGAATGCGAGTTTCCGTCCGAGGGTCCGGAGCGCGGCATGGTTGGCGCTGTTGATCGGTGTCTGCTCCCACGGGAAAAGAACCAGCTCTCCGAAGCTGTGCAGCGAGATGAACAAGCCCTCGGTCGTCGCCGGCGCGGCGCTGCCCAGATCGTCCGGCGGTCCCGGCCGTTGATCGGTTAACACGCCGCTGAGATAAGCCTCGATCGCTTGGGTTTCCGGTTCCGACCCCGCCGCCGGGCCGCGAAAGGTTTCATTGCACGCGGCAGTGCTGCCGCCGCCCCACAACACCGAGCTGTTACGATTGAGATCGATCCCCCGATCCACCGTATCCGCCGGGCAGAAATCGGCATCGTCGTTCTTGCGCTTAAAGCGGGTTGCGTTCTGTTCGGCGAGCACCCGGCCGTCGGGATTCAACTGCGCGATGATATGAATTTCGATGAAATCCAAAAGCCAGGTGATATCGGGATCGGTACCGTAACCGTCGATTAAACGTTCGGCGAAACGTGCCGCCAGTTCGGCGGTGGCGTATTCGCGGGCGTGCATCGCGGCGATGATCACGAACGGGCTTTTCGGCCGTCCGTTCAAGCGGTTGGCGAGCACCAGGGCAAAAAGGTCGAAACCGCCCGTGCCGTCGATTTTGCGCCAACTGTCGCCGATATCCCGCCATTCGGCAAGGTCGGGATGAGCGGCGGCCAGCGCCGCAAGGTCGGTGTGGGTCTTCGGAACGGTCCGGTAGCAGGGAAAGCCGGCGATGAAATCAACCCCTTCGCCGGCCAGACCGGTCAATTCGAACGGCCGGTCGAGCCCGGCGCTCAGGGCGATATCGACGGTATATGGGATATGCAGGGCGTCGAGCTGTGCGATGTCTTGCTCATCGATCCGTACCAGCCAGGCGCCGCTCGTCCGCTCGCGGGTCCAGACATCGAAATGGTCTTTCAGCCAGGCGATTTGCCGCGGGTCGTCGGTGTGTACGCGCCATACCTGGTCGGCGCCAGGCGCGGCGAAGGAAATAACGGCGAGCAGCGGCAGAATGACGGGCGGCCATCCCGGCCGATGCTTGCGCCGTCCCTCAGCCATGCACTCAGGCCGGCTGGCACTCCAGGCGCTCGGCGATTTCGGCTTGCCGGCTGTAACAGAGAAAGGCGAAGCTGTCGAGCAGGCCGCGGGCGACCGGCGTCGGGCGGGCCGCGGCGATCATCTCCGCAACCGGCAGCCCCTCGCCGCGCAACACCTCGGCCCGCGCTTCGAGATAACCCCGCATCACGTCGGCGGAAAATTCGGGGTGGAACTGCACACCCCAGGCAACCGGCCCGAAACGCATCGCGTGATACGGATCGAGTGGCGTGGTGGCCAGTACCACACCACCGGGCGGCGGGGTCAGAATCCGCTCGCGGTGCGTGGTCTGCACCCAAGGATCGGTTTTCAACGCACCGAGCAACGGATCGGCGATGCCGGCTTCGGTCAAGGCGATTTCGCGGCTGCCGATCTGCCGGCCGGCGGGGTTGGGGCCGACGACGCCGCCCAGCGCCCGGGCCAGCAACTGGTGGCCGTAACAGACCCCGAGCAGCGGCGGGCCGGCGGCGACCAGCGGCGCGAGCCAGGCGGCCAAACGCTCGCTCCACGGCTCGCGGTCCGAGACCATAGCCGGCGAACCAGTGACGACAATCCCAGCGAGGCTGCCGGCCGGCGGCAATTCGCCGCCTTCGACCGCATCGATCACGACGAGCGGCAGGCGGTCGCCGAGGGCGGCCTCGAACCAGTCTTCGAAATCGCCGAAACGATCGGCGAGCGCCGGGATCGTACCACCGGTCTTGACGATGGCGAGCGGCGCCCGGCGCAGCACGTGATCAAGCTTGTTCATCGTTGGATTATAACCAATTTCGGCCCGTGACCCCGATGCGACGGCCGAAGCGTGCTGTAACGATCGCGCCTTATGGGGTATGGGAGTATCGATCTACTTGGTCGGCACAGGCAGCACTGCAAGGGGCGTTGCCGCCCCTTGCTGTAGGCTTCGATGTGTTACGGTCGATTCTGTTGCGTAGATCGCAACGCCACCTCGATTATCAGCGCTCAGCGCGTTTGCGAAGTGTGACGAGACCGACGATGAACAAAGCCAGCGCGAAGGCGGCAAGACCGTACATCGACAAAGTCGGTATTGACGGCGGCGGTGGCAATGCGGGCCCGCCAGCAGGTAAAGATAACTCGGCCGGATTGAAACTGAACTCGAAGTTGCAGTTGGCCAAGGGATCCGCGCCGTTTGTGGTGCTCACCACCAAGATCACACTGGAGTTAGCCGGAACCTCGAAAGAAAACGGTTGTGTGACGCTGGAGCCCACGTCACCTACGAAGTTGGCTGCCTGATTAGCGGGATCGTATGAACCTATATAGGCCGAAATATGAGCGTTGACGTTGCAGGCATTGCCGGCTGCCGGCGTATCCGGGTTGAAATTGATGGTGGCGCAAACCGGAGCGGCCGCATTGTTGACCAACTCGAATTGCTCGAAATGGAAAATGGTGCCCGCAGCGAAAAGGCCGGGATATGCCTTACTCGGGCAGGTACTGGGAATACCGTCCCGGAAAATACGGCCGTCCTGAGTCGGTGATGTTCCCGCCGTGAACCCGCCGGCAACGATGACCGTCCCTTGGGCAGCCGGAACTGCAGGGCCTGTGGCGATATTAACATCGTTCGGCGCGACTTCGGCTGCCGCAGCAGCGATGAAGAAAATCAAGAAAATCGGTAAACGAGACAAGTTTTGGCATACCATCGGAATTACCCCAAAATATTGTTGATTTGACGATCCTGCAGCAACGAGAAAGTCACAAGCGAGGAGTCCAGGTTGCGCAAAATCACATCTCAGTATATTGTAAATAGTCTATCGCAGCAACAACAAATTCCGCCAATTCCGCCGCCGGGTTCTCGATCCTTTCGGGCCACTTCGGTACTGCCTCCGCCAGGGGCACCCCCGTGGCTTGAAAAAATTCGATGGCTTTTCTATATAAATCAATTACTTATGCCACGTACAGACATATCAAACTCAGGTGGACCGGGCCACGTCCTAGAGCGGCTCGTACGACAGCAGCAAGGGGACAAACAGCCTGCAATTGATTTTATCATGAAACGTATCGAACACAGCGCTTTATCGTCGGCATCATGGAACGCTTGACTTTTCAGGATTTTATTTTCCGTCTCGAACGCTACTGGGCCGCGGCGGGCTGCACGATCGTCCAGCCACTCGACCTGGAAGTCGGGGCGGGAACCTTTCATCCCGCGACGTTTCTGCGCGCTCTGGGACCCGAACCGTGGCGCGCCGCCTATGTCCAGCCGTGCCGGCGGCCAACCGACGGCCGGTACGGCGATAATCCCAACCGCCTGCAGCATTACTACCAGTACCAGGTCGTGTTGAAACCCTCACCCGACGATATCCAAGCGTTGTATCTGGAATCGCTCGCCGCCGTCGGTATCGACCGGCGCGTGCACGACATCCGCTTCGTCGAGGACAACTGGGAATCGCCGGCGCTCGGCGCCTGGGGTCTGGGCTGGGAAGTGTGGCTGAATGGCATGGAAATCACGCAGTTCACGTATTTCCAGCAGGCCGGCGGCCTGGAATGCCGCCCGGTCACCGGCGAGATCACGTATGGCCTGGAACGTTTGGCGATGGATCTGCAAGGCGTCGACAGCGTCTACGATCTGGTGTGGGCCGAACACCAGGGACACCCCGTCACTTACCGCGACGTCTTTCATCAAAACGAGGTGGAAATGTCGCGTTACAACTTCGAGGAAGCCGATACGGACTGGCTTTTTTCGGCCTTCGACCACGCCGAGGCCGAGGCCCGCCGGCTGATCGCCGCCGATCTGCCGCTCCCGGCTTACGAGCAGGTGTTGAAAGCCTCGCATCGTTTCAATCTGCTCGATGCCCGGCGCGCCATCTCGGTGACCGAGCGGCAACGTTACCTGTTGCGCGTCCGGGATATCGCCAGCCAGGCGGCGGAGGGTTATGTCGCCAGCCGCGAACGGCTGGCCGCCGCGGGCGTCCTCGCTCCGGCCGGGCAGACGGAGGCCGGCCATGTCTGAGACCGCCGACCTTTTGCTCGAAATCGGCTGCGAAGAACTGCCGCCGGGCGAGTTGAACCGGCTGGCTGCGGCGCTCTGCACCGAACTGATCGCCGCCTTCGAGCGTGCCGCGCTGGCCCACGACGCGGCCGGTGCCCGCGCGTTTGCAACGCCGCGCCGGCTGGCGGTCCGGATTCCCGCCGTCGCCGCGCGGCAGGCGGATCGCGAGGTAGAACGCCGCGGTCCAGCGCTGAATCGGGCCTTCGATGCCGCCGGCCAACCGACCGCCGCGGCCTTGGGTTTTGCGCGTTCGGTGGGGATCGAGGTCGATGCCCTCGCGACACTCGAAAACGACCAAGGCCGCTGGCTGGTACACCGCCACACCGAGCCCGGCCGGCCGCTGGGCGACCTTTTGTCCGAGCTTTTGGCCGCGGCACTGGCCAAACTGCCGATCGCCCGACCGATGCGCTGGGGCGATCACGATTTCGCTTTTGTTCGCCCGGTGCACTGGCTGCTCGCCCTGCACGGTACGGTGGTGTTGCCGGTCAAATGTCTTGGTCAAACCGCCGATCGCCTGACCCGCGGCCACCGCATCCACGCCCCCGAACCGCTCGCGGTGCCCGCTGCCGGCGCTTACGAAACGGTGCTCAATCAGGCGAAGGTGATGGTCGATACCGCGGCCCGGCGCGCGACGATCGAGCAGCAGTTGCAGCGTCTGGCCGAGCAGGCGGGTCTCAACTGCGCCGCGGCGGAAGACGGCGGGGCGGATGAGGCGCTGCTCGACGAAGTCGCGGCGCTGACCGAATGGCCGGTCGGCTTGCTCTGCGCCTTCGACCCAGCCTATTTGGCGGTCCCGGCCCCGGCCCTGGCCGGCAGCATGACGCACCACCAGAAGTTTTTCCCGCTCTATGACGCTGCCGGGTGCCTCGCGCCCCGTTTCGTCGCGTTCGCCAACCTCGAAAGCACCGATCCCGAACAGGTGCGCGCCGGCTTCGAGCGGGTGATCCGGCCGCGCCTCGAGGATGCGCGGTTTTTCTGGGAACAAGATTGCCGCCAGCCGCTGGCCGCTTACGCCCCGGCGCTCGAGTCGATGGTCTACCAGCGCCAACTCGGATCGCTGGCCGACAAGACGCGCCGCGTCACGCAGCTCGCCACGCGCCTGGCCGACAAGCTGGGGCTTGAAAGCGCCCCGCTCCAGCGCGCCGCAGAACTGGCGCGCTGCGACCTGGCGACATTGATGGTCGGCGAGTTTCCGGAACTGCAAGGCGTTATGGGCCGCTATTACGCGCTGCACGCGGGCGAGTCCGAGGCCGTCGCCGCGGCAATCGAATCCCACTACCTGCCGCGCCGCGCCGGCGATCCGGTCGCCGCCGACGAGGCAGGCAGCCTGCTCGCCATCGCCGACCGCGCCGATACGCTGGTCGGCATCTTTGCCGCCGGCCTGAAACCGAGCGGCAAGGGCGATCCCTACGCCTTGCGCCGGGCGGCGCTCGGCCTGGTCAGAACCGTGATCGAAGGCGGCGTCGAGATCGGGCTCGATCTCGTGCTGTCGCTGGCTGCCGCCGGCTTGGCCGATAAACTCAAGCCGAGCGCGGCGCTCATCGCCGACGTTCGCGACTTTATATTCGAGCGCCTGGCCGGTTATCTGCGCGATCAGGGCATCGGCGCCCAGACGATACAGGCCGTCTTCGCCGCCGGCGGCGACGACCTCATCGACATCGCGGCCCGGGCCCGCGGCCTCGAGGCCTTCGCCGCCGACCCGGCGATCCAGGCTCTCAGCCAGGCCAACAAGCGGGCCGCCAACCTCTTGCGCCAGGCGGCGGCCGGCGAGTTGCCCGGGATCGACGAGACGCTGTTCGATGACCCCGCCGAACAGGCGCTGTACGATGCGATCGACAAGCACCAAAGGCGCCTTGCCGTCCATGGCCACGATTACCATGCGGCATGCGCCGACCTCGCCCGCCTGGCGCCGGCGGTCGATCGGTTTTTCACCGACGTGATGGTGATGGTCGACGATCTACCGCGCCGTCATAACCGCCTGGCGCTGCTCGCCGCGCTGCGCCGCTTGTTCCTCGGCATCGCTGACCTCGGCTTACTGGCGGTCTGAACGATGACCCCTGCCATTGAAGACCCCCCCTGCTGTCTTTTGCTGGTCGAGGCCGCGTTGCTGACCGCCGGCGGCGATGCCCCCGAGCGCGCTGCCCTCGAAGCGCTCTGTGCCTACAGCCACGGTCAATGGCGGCTGCTGGTCGTGATGAACCAACCGGAACAGTGGCAGCCAACGCGGCGCTCGATGGACCGCCATCTTTTGTTGCAGCAAAACATCCACGAACATCTCACCCGCCTCGGCTCCCACCTCGACGGTGTGCTTTACCTGCCGTCGCCGCTGCTCGGCCGGCGCCAGAAACGTGCCGCGGCACTGCTCAAGGTGGCGCACAGAACCGCCGTCGAACCCGCGGCGGTCTGGTACATCGGCGGCGATCCGCTGAATCTTCAGGCGGCGCACGCCGCCGGTCTGCGGATCATCGCCCTTGGCGCGCCGGCCGCCGGCCAGCCGGCCGCCTGCCGGCACTACTCAACACTCGATGAAGCCTTGCGCCTGCTGCCCACCGCAGACACTGCCCCGGCTGATTCGTGATCCGGCGCTTTCCCGATCGCGAACCTGCGGACTGCTGATCCCCGGTTACGGGGGACGGTCAAGATCAGTCCACTCGCCAGACGCAAGCTAGCACCATTGATTACTGCCCGTTACCGCCCGGCGGGAAGGCGCCGGCCGGGCCGGGAAAGACCACCGGGCTTTCGCTGCCGTCTTTGGCAACGCTGGCGACGCCAAAGAAATAATTGTCGATGACGATATTTTTCAACGTGTATTCGGTGACCTCGCCGACCCAGCGGCTGTGCGTCCAGATGGGATCGGTCGTCAGCCGCCAATACAACTTGTAACCGGCGAGATTGCCGGCGGCCTTGCCCGCCGGCCGCTGCCAGCGCAGCGTGGTATCCGGCGATACGGCTCCTTCGATCTCGACATCCATCGGGGTCGGCGGCGCCGCACTCAGCGCGGCCAGCGTAATCACGTTCAACGCCGTCGCCTTGGCGGCAAATGCGAAATCGACGCCATCGATCGTATCGCCGTAGACGATGCCGTTTTCGGTGCGCAGATCCTGATGCTGGCGGTGATAATGCTCGTGCGTTTCCATCAACCGTACACCGGGAAAGCCGGCGTCGTTGAACGGCCGATGATGGCCGCCGCGGCCGAAGCGGTCCAGGCGATAGATCAGCATGACATCGAGGGCCGGCATATATTGCCCGGCCAGGCGGTGAATGTAGCGCGCCAGGTTGCGCGACGGTGAATCGACTTCACCGCCGGTGAAGCGGCGCAAACGGGCTTCGTCGGCGGTCTCGGTGGCCCGTGTGCCTTCCGAAAAAACTCGCACGGTATGATTATCGACAATGCCATCGATGCCGCTGATATTGCCGATCATGTCGTTGTTCAAAATCCCGCTCACAGTCCAGCCTTCGCGTTGCGCTTTCTCAGCCAGTATCTGGCCGCCGAACAAACCCTGTTCCTCGCCGGCCAGAGCAGCGTAGACGATGGAACCGGCAAAGCGGTGCCGGCTTAGAATACGCGCCGCCTCCAAGACGCCGGCGATGCCCGAGGCATTGTCGTTGGCGCCGGGGGAATCGCTGACCGCATCCATCACGTCGCTGACCCGCGAATCGATATCCCCGCTCATCATGATGTAGCGATTCGGATCGAGGCTGCCGCGCTGTATGGCGATGACGCTGACCACCTCCACCGGTTCTGGGATGCGTGCCTCGCCGGACACCGTCCCTGACACCATGCTCACTTCCAGGCAACCGCCGCAGGCGCTGGATATGCGCTCGAACTCGTCCTTGATCCAGCGCCGCGCCGCGCCGATGCCGTGGTTGTCCGACTGTGTTTCAGACAAGGTATGGCGTGTACCGAATGACACCAACTTGCGGATATCGGCCTCGATACGGCCGGCCTCCGGCGCCTCGGCCAGTTCGTACAACAGCGGTTGAACCGCGGCCGGTATCTGCCCCGCGCTGCTCGCACTGAAGCCGAGAGCGGCCAGTGCCGTAAACGTAAGATGCCACTTCATGCAGGTTGCTCCCAGTCGTTGAAAGAAAAGGCGGGATTATCCCTGATCATTCATGATACCCTTGTCATGGCCAGGATGAGCGCCGGTTTCCGGTGCTGGAATCATACACTGCGGCAAGCAAGAAAAGAAACCCATCCGCGGACGATTTGGCATAAAACAACCTCCATTTTGCACTATGCAGACCGAGCCCGAACTCCATGAATGCGTCCTGCATGAGCGGGGAACCGCCGCATCCGCCTCCCGCTCGACGAAAGCCTGTACCGCCATCGAAATGCTCGCCCGAGATCTGGCGGAAGTCGAAGCCGAACTCGACGCTCGCCTTATCGAGCTGCAGCACTGCGACGCCATTATTCACAAGTTAAAATCCTCAATTAGCTGGCGTCTGACGGCGCCGATGCGGGCGGTTGGATCTCTATTTGCTGATCTGGCGCACGTGTATAGAAGGACGTCCGCAAAACTCGGCTATATTCTGCTGCATCGTCCCGGAAGAGTGCAGCGGATCCTGGCCGAGAGGCGGACGATACTTTCGTCGGGCTTGTTTGATTCCGATTTCTATCTGCACCAATACCCCGATGTAGCCAGAGCGGGTGTAGATCCCGTGCTGCACTATTTACGCTTCGGGGCGAACGAGGGTCGGAATCCAAATCCTTTTTTTGAAACGGATGAATACTTGGCTCGGCATCCAGAAATCGTCAAATCCGGCGGCAACCCGCTGGTTCATTATATTGCACATTACGCCGCACACTCTTGGAACGACAGCGATTCGGTGCACGCCGCCACTAATGAATCGGCTTCTGCCGCGGCGATCAACGGAACGGAGCGCGGCAAAAGCAAAAGAGAGGGATACAACGGTGAAAATGGTGTCGCCGGATTTAACAAATTAAGCAAAACGACTGTACGAAGGAGCATGCTTTCTCTCGATCAGCAAATGAAAACATGGAAGAGAAGGGATACGGTTAAAGATGAATTGGATGCGGAGCGTCTATTATCCTTGGTTCTACACCACCTCATAGACGATAGTCGATCGTTGATCATCAGCTTTGGACATAACAATTACCTCAAGAAAAGCGGTGGAATAGAACTTTGTATACAGCGCGATGTGCAAGCAGCCAACGCCGGCGCCATTTCGTATCTGAATATCCACCCATGGCAGCCCTTGCCGTGCCTGGCACGTACCAGCGACGATCCAGATCCATTGGTCTGCTTGATCATGAACAATGTCGAATTGGGCGTTTCGCGCGTCTCAAATACCGTGATCCTGGCAGACAACCTGCGAATCGCAGGCGTCTCAATCCGTGTAGTCATTCACAGTTTGTTGGGTCACATGCCGGAGCGAATTGCGGAGGTTGCAGCAGCTTCGGGTCATCGAGAATGTCGGTTATGGCTCCATGACTATTTTACGATTTGTCCGAACTATACATTACTGCGCAACGACATGATGTTTTGTAATGCGCCGGCTGTGTCATCTTCGCTCTGCCAGATCTGTCGTTATGGCTCTGAGCGTCTCATCCATCAAAATAGGATGCTCTCATTCTTCAAGGCGACAGCCATCCATATCATCGCTCCATCTGAGTTCGCAGCGCAATTCTGGTGCAAAAATCACGATCTGCCATATGCGAGCATAACCGTGCAGCCCCATTTGGAAATTGTAAAGACACGGACCCGGCCTGCCGACATTAAACCCGCAAAGAAACGAATTCGCATTGCGTTTGTCGGATCGCCTGTCAGGCACAAGGGATGGTCGCTATTTAAGCGCTTGTACAGGGAATTTTGTAATTCAAAAAACTATCGTTTCTATCATTTCAGCGATCACAATACAGTACCAAATATCAATAAAGTGAACGTTCGAGTCACCTGTCAAGATAAACACGCTATGATCGATGCATTATCAACATTCGATATTGACGTTGTACTACATTGGGCAATTTCCCCAGAAACCTTCTCTTATACCGCACATGAAGCGTATGCCGCCGGAGCATATATCATTACCAACCGGTTGTCTGGTAATGTTGCAAATATAGTGAACCAGCATGAATGCGGGATCGTTTTGAATGATGAAGCGGAACTGATCGGCTTGATGCGCAGCAAACGCCTGGCCGCACTGGTTACTGAATACCGGAAGTCCAGCCGGTGCAGAAAGGTTGTTTACACAATGAGCCGTATGTCGACCCAATCGTTGGGTTTACCTAACGATTGGGGTCAATAACCTTTACTGCGATCCACCGCGTCAAGCGGCGGCAGGCCGCGGCGCACGCGGCGGTAGCTTTTGACGATCAGTCGGGCCGCTTCTTCAGGCAACGTGTAACTGGCGCAGTGCGGGGTGAGGTAGATTTTCGGGTGCGTCCAGAACGGGTGACTGGAGGGCAGCGGTTCTTCGGCGAAGACATCCAGGCAGGCGCCGCCGAGTTGGCCCGCGTCGAGTGCCGGGATCAGGTCGGATTCGATCAGGTGGCCGCCGCGGCCGACGTTGATCAGGTAAGCGCCGCGTTTCATCCGGGCGAACAGGTCGGCATTCAGGATGCCAGTGGTGTCGCGGGTCAGCGGCAGCAGGCAGATCAGAAAGTCGGCGATGCGAGCGATCGTTGCAAGTCCCTGTCCACCGCTGTGCACTGTAACGCCCCTCAGATCAAGCCCTGACCGACTCCAGCCATGGAGTGGGTAGCCCAGCGCGCGAAATACGCGCGCCGCCGCACGCCCCATTCGGCCGACGCCTAAAAGCCCGATCGCCGGCAACGCTACCGGCGCCCAAGGCGCCCAGCGTTTGATTTTGCGGTCTTCGTAAAATCCCCACAGACCGCGATGCCGGGCGATCACGACGGCCGCCACGTATTCGGCCATATCGGCGGCCAGTCGCGGCCCGGAGATACGGCCGACCGGCAGAAACGGCGGCAGATCGGGGTCGGCAAGGATCGCTTCCACACCGGCGCCGTACGAACTGACGGCTCGCAACGCCGGCAACTCGCGCAGTAGTCCAGGCGGGTGCTTCCAGAGCACGGCAAAGTCGATCTCGTCGGTCTTACCCATAGCAGGCCAGACGCGCACGGCAAGACGCGGCGCCAGATGCTGGATATACCGTTCGACCGCGGCGGTATCCCGGTTCGGAGCGACGATCAGAAGGGCCATCGTGTTAGCGGGTCAATCGGTGATCACCAGCAACTCGCCCAGCCATTGCCGCTCGCCTGCCTGGTCCGATTCCAGATGAATCGGGATAGGCCCCGGCTGCTGCAACAACTCGGCGGGGATGCCGAAAGTCAGGACGCCGGAACTGTGCCGGTAAGTGCTGAAGCGCTGCGGGCCAACTACCGCGACAGTATCCGGCGGTGCGCAGTCGATATCGACCCACACCCCCATGTCGCCGTTGGCTTGCCGGTTGGCGATGGTGGCAATGCCGGTCTGCTTCGGCCCCCAATCGCTCGCCTGGCACAGCCGATCGTCACCATTGAGTCCCGAATCTTCAAGCACCGTGAAGGCGTCAACTTCCTGCCAGCGCCCGGTCACATCGTCGTGCAGTGTGATGCGGTGTTCGCCGGGAGTGTCAAATAATTGCTGCTGAAATTCCGAAAGACCGCGAAAAGTGGCAACCAGCACTCTCTGTTCTCGGTACGTGGTGGGCAATCGGGTTCCGTCAATCGCCACTTCCACCCATGGTGGTATGTCTTGTATATCGAACCACAATGCGGCAAAGCCCGGGCCAAAGCTGTTGGGCAAAATACCCTTAGTGGTCTGTCGCGGTCCCCAGTTGGTGACGTCACCGATATGCGACTCCATGCTGTTAGCGGCGATCGGGCGCTCTACAGGATGCAGCTTGCTGGCGATCACGGCCAGCAAGACCTCGGTATGGGCGATCCGCCAACCGTCCAAAGCGACGACATCATGCCCGTTGTACTCCCGTTCCAGTGTCTGATGCAGGGCTTCCTTGAACCGTTCGGCGCTGATGTCGGCGTCCGCCAATCCGAGGCGCATGCCCAACTCGCCGGACAATTCATCCAGGCTCAGGGACAATACGCGATGATTCTGGGGTAATGCCTCGACCAAGCGCCCACTGAAGCGCAGGTCGTGGAACAGGAGATCGACTTCGGATCCGTAGCCGCTATGAACTTCGCCTGGCAGACGAAAATACCACCATAACCCGCCACCGGCGGCAAGCGCTGAAACCCCAGCCAATTGCAGTACGGTTCTTCTGTGCATGGTTAACCCAATTGATGCGCCAGTCTGTGCGCCAGCGCGACAATGGTCATCGTGGGGTTGGAATAGCCAAAGCTGGGGAATACCGCAGAACTGGCGACATACAGGTTGTCGCTGCCAAAAACCTTGAGATTGCGATCGACCACGCCGTTTTCGGCGTTTGCCGACATCATCGCGCTGCCCATGTGGTGGGCAACCGGGTTGCCGTTGCGGCGCAATTGTTCGGGATCCAGTTCAACGAGCTGCCCGCGGCCCAGACCCGATGTGGAGATTTCTTGTATCAATCGTTCGTAAACGGCCACGCCGCTGCGAAAATCGTCACTGCGTATGTCCCAGTGCAGCGATACGCGCGGCAGGCCAAGCGCGTCCCGCTCTCCACCCAGAATGATACGGCTGTCGCTGTTGCGCGACGGCTCCAGGATCATTTGCGTGCGGTAATGCCAGTGCTCGGTACCGGAAAACAGCGGTTGTTGCAAATACGCACGCGGTAGCAGTGCGGTGCTGCTGCTTGGCTGCAGCAGCATACAGGCATTTTTCCAGCGCTGTGTGCGCAAGGCGTTATCGGACGGCGTGATCACCGGCATGACGATCTGATCGTATGACTTGCTGCGTTCATAACGCAAGCCGGCCGGCAGCGACAGCAGGCCCGTTCTGGGCCCGAAATGATCGGCAAAACCGCGACCGAGGTGGCCGTTGATCAGTCCCGGCCATGCACAACCTGCGCTTTGCAACAACAGCAGATGGCGGGTGCTTTCGATGCCGCCCATCGCGATCACAACCCGGCCGGCCTGTATTTTCTGATGCTTGCCGTGCAAACCTGATAAGGTCACTTCGTGCAACCGCCGGCCCCGATCGACGTAGGCGACGGCCGCGGCATTCAGGATGCACTCGATCCCCTCGCCGTCCTGGATCGTCGCGCGGTAGCGATCACCGAAGCGAGTGGGCGGACTGATTCGAAACAGGCGGTTTGTGAACCACTCGCTGTGAGCGAAATTCAGCAAGCGATCACGGGTGCCCGCATCCAGGCTGTCAATGCTAAAATCAGAACTGCCCAACTCCAACCATTCGGCGGCGGCCCGATAGTGCGGTTGCAATTCTCCCGGATCCAACGGCCAACCTGGCGAGCCGGCCTCCGGACGATGTTCCAGATCGATCGCGTCCAGCGGCTTGCACCAGCCGCCCCAATGCCCTGAGGTGCCGCCGAAGTAGCGCAGGCGGGTGCCGTTGATCGGATAGACGCTGTCGCCGGTCGATTCGCCGTCGTAAAGCCGGAGTTCATCAGCCCCTGGGCGATCCAAACCGCCTGCCTCGGCCAGCACGATGTCCATGCCCAGCGCCATCCGGCTTGCCTCCACGGCCAGCGTAATCCCGGCCGGCCCGGCCCCCAAAATCAACAGATCGCAACGACGAACCGTCTGCGAGCTGCCCGTGGCAAGGTCTCTGAACACGACGGTGCCTGCTTAAAAAACGTATCTATATCACCGTGTTGATCAATAAAAGGAAAATCGAAAATACAAACACTGCTTATCGCAAAGCATTGAGCGTCTCCCTTAATTCGCTTAATGTGATTGCCAAATTGCCGGAATCCGCACGTACGATATTCCCATTTTTATCTATAAATTCGTTCCAGTTCGTCGATATCAAAATGTAATCGCCGTCTACTAGCATAACATTGTACACCCCCCTGTTTTGTTCGACTCCCCAATATGCTTTATTATAGACATCATATTTCAGAAATAACACAACATCGTCATCGATGTTTAGTTTAAAGCCAATTGGATTACCCCAAATTCTGTCCCCGTATTGACCTCCATTAACATAGACGGAAACTGAATTTGCATTAGAACTACCCAACAGAATTTCGTCAATCAAAAATGTATATTCTGTATATACGGTTTCATCCGTTACTAAGCCGAGATTCGTTTCAAGTACAAGAGGCGCTCGAAGCGTTCTTTTATCGGAAACCGATCCTCGAATAATCAAATCTGATCGCGCGATAATATCATCAAGCGTCATAGTCAATCGAAGCGCATGCGATGGAGCGGCAAGCACGCAAACAAATAACATGCCTACTATCTTTGCGAAACGGACGAATCGCAACTTCTCAATTGAAGAAATGGTGCTATTCATATCGAGTCCTCACAATCCACACAAAGAAATTCACGCTATAACCGACATTACCGATATGGCGACCTACATGGATTCAGACCTCAACAGACCTCCGTGGACGATTCCATAATAGTGGCGCGAACCGCCCCTGTCAACATGGCAACTCTCAGTAAGACAAAGTTTCCGCATAACATGGAAGGTTTACCCGAGAATCAAACATGTATGTACTCGATGAAGCAATGTCTGCATCCCGGCAAGCAGGAGCGACGGAGCAGTAGTATGTCAGGCTTCACTTACTCGTAGTGTGTCCACATACGAAGCATACGAACTACCCGTTCCTCTGCAAAGACTTCATAAACTAAGCGATGCTGAATATAAATGCGTCGCGAATATGCACCAGCCAAATCGCCCGTTTGATGACCTACGTGGTTAGAACCGATTTCAGCTTATGGATGTCGATGCGAACATCGGGAGAGACGCGCCTTTTACATCGTATTGTCGTGGTAACCCAAAATATGCATCATCTCGCCGGCTTCGGTCTGGAATATCGCGCGTTCATTTTGGGGCCATTGCTCTGGATGTATTTCGAGCTTGTCCCAACGGCTTTCTTGTGCGCAACCCGGGGCGGTGTTGATCGGAGCGTTTCGGGCGATTTGGTTTTTTGCCGCCGGGCAGTCGGCAGCGCTGAGGAATGAGAAAATTTCCTGTAGTTCTTTCGCGGGTTCGGTGATCAGTGTTTCGTAACGGATGCGCATTACCCGGCGCGGGTGCGCGGCTTCGAAGCTGAGTGCCGCGGTGTTGTGCTCCACCCACCGGCGCGCCGCTTGTGCGGTGTCCCACTGCCACATCCGGCGCATCGATTCGACGACTTTTCGGCCATCCCGGACGATAAACAAAAAACGCGCTGCCGGAAACATCCGGGCCAGATCTTCAGCGATCAGTGTGTAGGCCGGCGTCTGGTCGATCCAACACCGCCCGCCGGCCCGGCCGGCATACAAAGCGTCGATGCCTTTACCAACGGCCGCGGCAAATTCATTGAAATCGACCTGCTCTTTAACCAGCCAGGCGTGCTCGCCAAAGCGCGTTCCGAAGTCATAGGACTGGCGTAGCGCGTTGGCCAGCGGTATCAGAAAATCGCTTTCCTCGCTGCCCCAAAAATCCGGATGCTTGAGCAATGACCAATGCAGCACTGAGGTGCCGGAACGCGGCGAACCGATGATAAACACCTGGCCGGGCGCCGCCAGTGGGGCGAGGCGGGATGTTTGCGGTGCCGAATATGTCCGCCCTTTCCACACCGCGCCGGCGCCGCGCCAGTGGCGGCGGGCGGAGATCCAGGTGGCGGCGAGATAGAAGGCGGCGGCGAACGGCAGGCTCAGAGCCCAGAAAGGATTGAGTCGATAATAACGAAGCATGGGCTGGTAAGCGGCGAACAATGCGCCGTATGCCGCGGCGCCGAACCCGCGCCCCCAGCCCGGCGCCAACGCCAAGCCCAGCGCCGGCGCGCCGAACATCACGCCCATCAGCAAGGTGGCCGCAACGAGGCTGAGCGGCGAGTGTCGTAACTGAGTGTACGCGGTGCGGGCGATCAGGTTTTTGACCGCGGCAAGGCTCGCGGCGGCGCGCTGGCTGATGACGTCGCGCGACAGACCGATCCAGATGCGGCCGCCGTTTTGTTTGATCATCTGGGCGAGGGTGCAATCGTCGATCACCGCGCCGCGCAGCGCGCCGTAGCCGCCGAGCTGTTCGAGTGCGCTGCGCTCGAGCAACAGGCAGCCACCGGCGGCCGCGGCGCTGCGGCCTGGACGATTCGCCTGAGCGAAGGGATAGAGCAGTTTGAAGAACCAGACAAACGGCGGCAGCAGCCAGCGCTCGATCCCATTCGTGACCGGCAGCAGGGCCATGATCGAGACCAGACAACAGCCTTGCCGTTGTTGTTCGACCAGGGCTTCGAGCACGCCGGGGCGCAGCTCGATATCGGCGTCGAGTTGCAGTATCAGCGGCGTCGTCACGCGCCGCCGGCCTTGTTCGAGGGCCCACAGTTTGCCGGTCCACCCGGCCGGCAAGGGCCGGCCGGCGATGACCTCAGCACCGGCGCGGCGGGCGATTTCGGCGGTCTCGTCGTTTGACTGGTCGTCGATAACGATGACTTTTACCCCGTTGCCGGCGGCACGCAGGGCGGCGATCGTGGCGCCGATGTGCGCCGCTTCGTCGCGCGCCGGAATCAAGACCGTGAGCGTTGCGGGATCGAACGGTTCGGCTGTTTCAGGCGGCGCCAAGAGACGCTCGCGCGTCCGCCACGGCTGCGCCGGATGGAACAACAGCGCCAGCCAGCCGGCGGCGGCGAATGCGGCGAGCAGCGCGAGTACGACAGGCAGCGACACCGCGTCCGGGTCAGCCGATGTCGGCCGTCTCCGGTAGGGTTGCCGTGCGCCGCGGTTCGAGCGTCAGCGGGATCTGATCGGGTTTGGCTTGGCGATAGACGATCGGCAATTCCGGAGCCAACGGCCCGTCGACCCGCGGCCCGCGCCACCAGACGCCCAGCGCCTTGAGAGGATGCGCGAAGGTATCGGCCACTGCGGTGCCCTCGTAGCCGCAGTGCGCCATGCAGTTGTCGCACTGCGGGTTGCGGCCACTGCCGTAATTGTCCCACAGCGTTTCGTCCATCAAGGCTTTGAAACTCGGCGCGTAACCTTCATCGACCAATAAATAACAGGGCTTTTGCCAGCCGAAGACGTTGTAGGTCGGGTTGCTCCACGGCGTGCACTGGTAGGTCTGGTTGCCGGCGATAAAGTCGAGGTACAGACTCGAATGATTGAACGGCCAGCGGCGACCTTTGCCGCGGCGGAAGATCTCGCGGAACAGGTTTTTGCTGCGCGTACGACCGAGAAAAACATCCTGGCGCGGGGCGTGCTGGTAGCTGTAGCCGGGTGAGACAGTGATGCCCTCGACGCCGAGTTCGCGGCAGTAGTCGAAAAACTCGGCGATCCGTTCGGGATCCTCGCCGTCGAACAGCGTGCAGTTGACGGTGACTCTGAAGCCCTTGCCGAGTGCCAGTTCGATTGCCTCGATGGCTTTGTCGAACACCCCTTCCTGGCAAACCGAGCGGTCGTGTTCAGCTTGCAGGCCGTCGAGGTGGATCGACCAGGTGAAATAGGGCGACGGGGCGTAGTCGTCGATTTTCTTGGTGAGCAGAATGGCGTTGGTGCACAGATAAACGAACTTTTTGCGGGCGATAATGCCGCGCACGATCTCCGGCAGCTCTTTGTGGATCAACGGCTCGCCGCCGGGGATCGAGACCATCGGCGCGCCGCATTCGTCCACGGCTTGGAGCGCGTCCTCGACCGACATCCGGCGCTGCAGGATTTCCTTGGGGTAGTCGATCTTGCCGCAACCGGCGCAGGCCAGGTTGCACTGAAACAGCGGTTCCAGCATCAATACCAGCGGGTAGCGTTTTTCGCCGCCGAATTTTTTACCCAGGATGTAACGGGCGACGCGGTATTGTTGGATCAGCGGGATCCCCATCTCATACTCCTCAAGGCAAGGGCGGTTGTCGTACGGCCGGTTCGAACATGGCGTTTATCGCGACCCGGCCCGCGCCGCGGATTGTTCCGATGAGGACCGGTCGGGTTCGAGATAGCGTGCAAGCGGGGCGGCGAATTCGCTGCGCAGCCGGGTCCATTCCATCTTGAACCACGGGGTGAAGGTCTCCGGCGAGGCTTGCAGTTCGTCGTCGAGCGCGGCGGCCGCGATATAGCGGGCGGCGGCGATTTCATTGGCGTTGATATGGGGTTTGCGCCCCGCCCGGCCGGCGAACACCCAGCACAGTTCGCGCTCCGAGCCGATTTCGCCGAAGCGCGCGTGATATTGAAATTTGTATAAAAATTCCAGCTCGGCGGTCAGGCCCAGTTCCTGCTCGAGCCGACGCCGGGTCGCGTGGGTCATGCTCTCGCCCTGTCGCGGGTGGGAGCAGCAACTGTTCGACCAGTAAAGCGGCCACAGTCTTTTATCGGCGGCGCGCTGCTGGAGCAGCAGTTCGCCTTCATCGTTGAAGATGAACAGCGAAAAAGCGCGGTGCAGGACGCCGTCGCCGTCGTGGCAGGCGCCTTTGTCGAGGTGACCGGTTTCGTGATCCAGGTCGTCGACGAGGATCAGTTGTTCGTCGTCGAACGAGACGATGTCGCCGATGCCGGCGTCGGTTTCGTGCCTTGGGTCAAGCGCCAACGTTCACCTCCATTGCGCGGTAGCCCTGATCTTCCAGTGCTCTTGCCACCTCGGCGCGGCCGGCGGCATCGGCGCATAGCGCGATGAACGCCCCGCCGCCGCCGCCGCCGGTCAATTTGGCGCCGAGGGCGCCGTGCTGGCGGGCGATCTGGATCATCTCTTCGATCTCCCAACACGACACTTGCAACGCATTCAAAAGACCCTGGCAGACGTTCATCAGTTCACCTAATTGTTCGAGATCGCCGCTTTTGACCGCGGCGGCGCCCTGCTGTGCCAGGTGATCGATTTCGCGGAAGATGCGTTCGTACAATTCGGGGTGCTTACGCCAAGCGTCGCGCACTCGGGCGACCATCTTGGCGGTCAGGCTTTCGACACCGCTGAACCCGATGACCAGCGGCAGCGGTTGGGCGATCGCGATTTCCTCGCGCTTGGGCGTCTCGCCGCGGCAAAAGAGCAAAAAACGGCCGTAGGTCGCCATCGTATTGTCGATGCCCGACGGGGTGCCGTGCGCCACTTTCTCGCACTCGAAGGCCAGGGCATTGACTTCCTCGTCGCCGAGGCCCAGTTTGAAATGCGCGTCAAGGGCGCGGATGATGGCCACGGCGACCGCCGCCGAGCTGCCAAGACCGGTGGCGCGTGGAATGCCGGGGAAGATCTCGATCTTCATCGCCCGCCGGCCGAGACCGAGTTTATCGAGGATCAAGGCGATCGGTTTTTCGAACGATTGGCGTTTGGCGGGCGATTCGTGCAGCCGCTGTTCGACGCCCCAGCGCGGGATGATGATGTCGACGCCGTCGCGGCCGTCTTCGATTTTCGCCTGGATCGCCATCGGCACCGGAGCGGCCAGCGCGTGACTGCCGTAAACGACGGCATGTTCGCCCAGCAGGATCAGCTTGCCGTGGCCGATGCCGTGCTCGCGATCGAGCGGAGTGGCGAGCTGGTCGCCGGACGGCGCCGTGTGGCCCTCGATCTCGCCGATGATTTCGCGGGCTTTCCAGATCTTGATTTCTCCGCTGTCCACCAGCCGGTCGACGACTTCCTCGAACAATTCCACCGGCGCCCCGGCGGCCATCGCCACGCTGCGCGCGTGCAAGGTCATATGGCCCTGCTGTATGCCTTCGGTGACCAGGGCACGCAGGGCGGCGAAGTTCTGCGCCAGGCCGACGGCGCCCATCACTTCGGCCAGCTCACGCGCCGAGCCGGCGGCCAGCAGCCTGAGGTTGATCGCCACCGTCGGGTTCGATTGCAACGGGCCGCCGACGGTGCCGACTTTGATCGGGATCTCGAGTTCGCCGGCGAGCCGGCCTTCATCGTCGCGCCACCAGCGCGTCAACGAGGCGTAGCGCCCATCGCGACAGGCGTAGGCATGGGCTGCGGCTTCGATCGCCCGCCAGTCGTTGCCGCTGGCCAGCGCCACGGCATCGACGCCGTTCATGATGCCTTTGTTGTGCGTCGCGGCACGGTACGGATCGACGAGCGCCAGGTCGTTGGCCAGGATGATGCCGTCGCGCACTTCCTCGCCGCTGAAACCCTTACCGGCCAGGTGCTGCGGCGGGATCGCGACGCGCGCCCGGACCAGGGCGCGGTCGGTGTAGTTGGAGAGGATCCTGAGAAACACTTTGCCGTTGGTGATGCTTTCGACGAGGCTCGCGACGCCCTCGCACATCGTGTTGACGAGGTTGGCCCCCATCGCATCGCAGGTATTGACCAGCAGGTGGACGACCAGCATGTCCTTGCCGCTCGACGGCGCGCGGTGCAGGTGGACTTCGAGATCCTTGGCGCCGCCGCCGCGGGCGACCATCTTCGGGTGCAGGCTGTTGGCCAGGTTGATGATTTCGTCTTTGCGTTGCAAGATCGCCTGGCGCGCCTGGCTGGCGTGCGCCATATCGACGACCTGGATCTGGCCGATCAGGATCGGCTCGGTGCTCTCGGCGATGAAACCGCCGCTGCGCCGGACGATTTTCGCCGCCGCCGAGATCGCCGCGACGATCGACGGTTCCTCGACCGCCATCGGCACCAGGTAATCGTTTCCGTTGATGACGAAATTGAGCCCGAGTCCCATCGGCATGCCGAGCACACCGATGACGTTTTCGATCATCTTGTCGGCGCGCGGCATCTTGAGCGTGTGCTCGCCGCTGAGCAGCAGCCGGTAATCTTCGTCGGAGACCGCGCCGCGCTCACGGACGGCGCGCACGCGCTCGGCCGGTGTCAGTTTGTAGAACTCGGGAATGCGTGATTTTTCCATGACTGCCGATGGGTCCTAAGTGGGCTCGTTCACTGCCAGCGCGACGGTGACGCCGTCCGCCGCCGGGGCCAGCGGCAACAGCGGATAGCCGGCACCGTGCACGTCGCGGGCGAACGCCGCCAGCGCCTCGGGGTCCGCCGCCGCCGCCAGCGCGATGTCGCCGCCGCCGGCGCCGGAGGGCTTGAAGGCCACCGGATAGCGCCCGGCGATCTGCGCCAGCCGGCGGTGGTCGGCGGTGTAGATCGGCGCTTCGGCGGCCAACCCGAAACGTTCCAGCGCCCCGCCGTAGGCCTGCAACGCGGCGAGCAAGCCGGCGGCGTCGTTTTCCTCGGCGGCGGCGCAACCGGTGGCGGCGATCTCACCGAGGTGGCGGATGTGGTTGTCGTACACCGCGCAATCACTTTCCTTCAACCGCCGTGCAGCGCGCAGAAAATCGCCCGTCGAAGCCGCCCTGCCGAGGCCGATCCATACCCAAGAAAGCGCCGCGGGCAGGCTCAAGCGATTGATTTGTGGACTTTCTTCGACAAGATTATAGCGAATGACGCCGCCGTAGAGGCTGGCCGCGAGGTCGATGCCGCTGCCCTGCCCGCCCTGGGCCGAGCGGTGCAGCTCGCGCAACACCCCGAGCCAGCGCCCCGGATCGAACGGCGAGCCGGGGTGGCGGCACGCGAACCAGGCGGCGGCGAGCGCGACGCTGAGCGCGGCGCTCGAGCCAATACCGAGCTTGTACCCGGCGGCGGCAAAAAACCGGCGCGTGTCGGCGCTGATGGCCACCGGCGAGCCGTTTTCGGTCCACGGCCCGAATGCGGCGAGCAGGCGGGCGGCGTGGGTCAGTGACCGGCCGGCGTCCTCGTCGGTGAAACGCACCCCGCCGTCGGCCGTCCATTCGAATTCGATCGCCTGGGGCAGTAACGGGATGGCGTGGAACGAGGCGCGTTCGGCTGCGCGTTCCACCACGGAAACGACGGCGCGGCGATCGATCGCCTGGACCAGTGCCGGCGCCCCTTCGAGCACGGCGTACTCGCCGAGCAACACCAACTTGCCCGGCGCGCTGGCGCTCAGCATCGGTCGCCGCCCGGCTCCGCCGCGAGAACTTCGGCCGGCTCGCCCAAGGCTGAGGTGATGACCTGGTGCACGCCCGGCACCGCGGCGAGACGCTCGCGGACCCGATCTTGGGCCGCGGGCAAACAGATCGCCTTGACCTGCGGCCCGGCATCGATCGTGAAAAACACCGGCACGCCCGCGGCGCGCAGTTCACGGACGGCATCGATCCCGTCCACGGTCGCGCCGCGCCAGTACACGACCCCCGGATCGGCGGCCAGAGCGCTAGCGTGCATCTTCAGGCAATTGTGCTCGGCGAGCGCGGCGAGCCGCTCGAAATCACGGGCCGCGATCGCCTGGCGCGCCGCTGCAAGGTCGGCCGCGCTGCTTTCGACCCAGGCCGGATAGTACGGCGAAGTTCGGGCGGTCAGTGTCATGCCGTCGGTCGAGGCCACCGGTTTCGGCCGCGGATCGGTGATCGCAATGACCGCGGCGAGCGGCCAGTGCGCGGCGGGAAACAGCGGCTCGGCGATCGCGTCCTCGCCATCGTCCCGTTCGCCGCGGTGCTGAATCGCGAAACCGCCGTACAGCGAGCGGCCGGCCGAACCCGAACCGCGGCGGGCGAAGACGGCGCGGCGCGGCGCGCCAAAGTCGATGCCAAGCGCCGCCTCGGCGGCGACGGTCAACGCGGCGAAACCGGAAGCCGATGAAGCGAGACCGGCGGCGGTGGGAAAATCGTTGCGGCTCGTGATCGCTGCGTGCCATGTGACCCCCGCGGCGGCGCGCACCAGGTCGAGCCAGGCAGCGATCCGGCGGGTGACCTGCGGATCGTCGTGACCATTGATCGTCACCTGATCGGTTTTGAGCGCCGGATCGAACGAGACCGTCGTCGTGGTCGTCAGGGCGCCGAGCGTCAGCGACAGCGAGCCGGTCGCCGGCAGATTCAGCATCCCAGGGCGTTTGCCCCAGTATTTGATCAGCGCAATGTTAGCGGCGGCCCGCGCCGTGGCGCTGCCGGGTCGCGGGCGGTTCATTGCGGCACCGTGTAACCGAGCGCCCGGACTTCGGCCTGCCAATGACGATCGACTTTGGCCACGCACTCGGGCGGAAAATCGTGGCGCCCTTTGCGGTAGTCGCGGACCGTTTCGAGATAGGCGGCAAAACGCGGCCGGGCGGCGGCGAAACCGGGCAACTCGAGCTGCTGGTAGAGGTGCGCCAGTTGCGCCAGCGGTGACGCTTCCAGATCCTCGAAACGCAGAGTCACGAAGCGGTTGGGCGGCAAGTCGGCGGTATCGGCGGCAAGTTGGGCCATCATCCGGGGGTAGCCTTCGAGAATCGCCTGCTCGGCGACATCCGGGGCGTAAGGCTGCAACGCCAGTTTCGGCAACAGCGCCTGGTAGAAGCGACGGGTCGAACGGTAGACGACATACGGATTGCGGACAATATGAATGAAACGGGCATCCGGCCAGATCGTTCTCAACTGCGCGACACGCGCCGTATAGACCGGATTTTTGATCAGCAGCGTGCGGCCCGCCGGTGCCCACTCGTCCCCGCCATCACCCATCTTGGCGAGCAGCAGCTTTTCGTTGTAAAAGCGGCAGCGCTGCTCCCAGCGCCGCACGGTTTTTTGCGCGACCTCGTCGAGAAACACGCCGCGCCGGTATTCGGTGGCGAAATGCCGCGGGAAATACAAGCCGTGGTAATACGACAAGGTCTGCATCGCCGCCAGCCCGATCTCGTCTTCCTGCGGCATGTCGGGTGTGACTTTGACGCGGTCGATATAGCGATCGGCCGGCAGGGCGCGGTGCAGCAGCGGGCGGAGCCAACGCCCGAGCAGCAGAAAGTCCCACGGCAGGCCGCTGGCGATCGGATCCACCCAGGCGAAAGCCGGGTCGCGGCTCAGCAGGTTGAAAAGATGCGTCGTCCCCGAGCGCCAGTGGCCGAGTATGAATACCGGCGGCGGTATTGCGCCGAGGCGTCGCAAGCGCTTTTTGGCCCACACCGTCTCGACCAGGCTGAACGGCGCGCGCCCCAGGCTCGCGGCCAAGCCGGCGGCGACCAGCGGCCAGACACGAGGCGGCAACGCCCCGTGGCGCGTCAGGATCCGGAGCAAAGTGAAAAAATCGGCGCCGAACAGCGGATGAGTCCAAGTCGGAGTGGGGGCAATCTGAGTCACGAGCACGACGTTGGGTGCAAACTGCTCATTATCCGCCAATTGCCAAGGACTTTCACGGCCGCGCCGCATTGGAGGACCGATCTCGTAATCGAATCCAGAATCGACCAGATGGGGCAACATGATCCGCAGCTTTCGCCATGCGCTGATTCCGGTAGAAGTCGGGGAATGGGGCGCTTATACTTCCTGGGCGCCCGGGTCAGAAAGTATACCCAATAGTTGCATAAATTTTGCTCGATTTCATCAAATTCTCCGTGAAATCATATAGTTATGTCGCTATTAGCAGGAAAATCAAATTCACCTAAGGTGACGCGCCCGGTT
>JRYH01003784.1_pt1 | contig 31371 bp, 32 predicted proteins | sample 235351 | NCBI WGS metagenome assembly JRYH01 (sample SAMN03074221, study PRJNA261480) | activated sludge metagenome | biome: Wastewater Treatment Plant; feature: Wastewater; material: Activated sludge; isolation source: activated biomass of a wastewater treatment plant treating wastewater... ...
GAAGGACGTCGCCAAGGCGATTTTCACATTCGAGGATCGGCAAAAGGCGGAAGCCCGCGCCAAGGTGGAAGCTCTCGCCCGGGACCTGGGCTACTCCCTTGCCGAACTTGTCGGACCCGAGACGAAATCCTCCCGTGCACCAGCCGCTGCGAAATACCGGCACCCTGAGAACCCGGCACTTACGTGGTCCGGTCGTGGGCGCAAACCGCAGTGGTTCGTGGAGGCGCTGGAGGCAGGGAAGTCGAAAGACGATCTAGCCGCATGAAGCTGTCTGCTGCTCGATCATTCGGATTTTGATCGGACGACCTCGGGGAGGTCAAACTCAAACTCCTCGCGTTTCGGCCCCATCACCCGTGTCGGCAGATTGGGGTCAGGTGCTTGGCCCCGGTGNNCATTAACGCCGGCAAGGACCCGAGCGCTCTGGCGGTCTGAAAGCGACGCCAAGAAGTGCCGGTTCAACCCTGGCTTGACCGCTCCGTCGCAGGAAACTCGAACCCTTCTGCATCGGGCTTCGGACCCATCACGCGCGTCGGCAGATTGGGAACAGGCGCCTGACCTCGCTGATGCGCTTTGACCAGAACGACTTTGCCGCTGCGGTAGTGCCGCTCATGCTCGGACACCCAATGACGAACAGGGCCGTTCCGCGCCTCAAGCGTCTGCCTCTCGAATTCGAGGCGAGCGGTTCTTTCCGCCATGTGCGCAGCGGCCTGCGGGCCGATCCGGATCGTCAGATGTGATTTCTGGGCGCCAAGGATCCACGACTTGCCAAACTTCCGGGCAGTCTTGGTGTCCTTGACGGTGAAGGTTTCGGTTTCCGTTGGGATGATCCCGCCAAGATCCGGTGAGACCAGCATTGCAAACAGAGCGTAGGGAATGAACAGGTCATACCCAGTTTCAACCTGGTGCACCGTGCGGCGGCCTTGGATCATTTCCATCGTATCGCCGCTCCGAACGCGGAAATCGACCACCGATCGGCTCAGCTCGACCTCGACGTCGTCATAGTTCAGCTGTCCTGTCGGTGTCCGCTTGACGAGCAGCGCACAGATCGGATCGACAACACGCGAGCTCTCACGGCGGTGGAACATCGTAATGCGCAGATGGCCCTCGTTGCGGTCGTCCAGGAGATAGCCGCGTAGGCCCGTGCCCAAAGGCTTTTCATCGTGCCGGGTCACAGGTGAAGCGCGCTCAAATCGTGCAACGCCCAGCTCGCGATCGTCGAACTCTACCCAAACGACGGAACCGGGAAGTTTCACCTCACCGAGGATCGCCATGGCGGGCACCCCAGCTTCCTCTGCCTGCCTCGAGACGGCATCGTGAAGTGTGTCAGTGTAGGCGGCCGCTTGGTGATCGAGCAGGAACACCTTGGCCCGCTGCAGCGCTTCAAGCGCGTAAACGCGGAACTGCCGCAGGTCGTCGGACGGTGCGAAGTGCCATATCAGATCGTCTTTAGGACCCGACTTACCCGCGAGCGACGATCCGTATAACGAAATCAATGATTTATATAGCATTCCATCGAACCCCGCGCCGTTTTGTTCAACTTCCGACGAACGCTTTCGATGATCAAGCGACTTCCAAGGACGCGCCGCCGACGACGTGGCGGCGCTTCCGTACGGTCGACCGGAGCGGTTGACCGGGGCGCAAGGCCCGGATCGGGGACCCTGCCCCGATGCCGAGCTCTCGGGAGAACCCGTGGGCATCATGCCCACGGGTCGACCTCAGCGATCACTTGAACCTCGTCGCCGTCGATTTCATCCGCGGGGACAGCGCTATAGGTTCCATCACCGGCCTGGAAGACGACGATCGAGACCATGAGCGTGGCGGCGAGGGAGGCGGCGAAGGCGTGAGCATCTTTGCGGGACATCTGTTTGGCTCCTGTCTTGGAGGCGGAGGACCATCCCCCGCGCGACAGGACCCCGCAGGCCCGAAGACTGGCTGACATCACCGGGTGCGTTCGGCTCGTCCGAATCCACCCGGCGGCACGGGCTCGCCCGTAGTCCGACCCCTCGCGGGTTGATCTCGAAGACAGGATTCGGGGCAAGGAAGGGAATGGCGAGGGTAGTGTCCCGTGGCGTTCTCTAATCGCCATGGTCAAGAGCTGATTTCTCTGCGGTTCATCCTGCGCGCCGGGCTCTTTGGTTCTCTCCGCGGTCGTCGCATGGGACGCCGCATGTTTGCGTTCAGGGTTGGGTGGATCGAAGTGGTGTGCGCGGTCTTTGCCGCAGCCTTGGGAGCGATCTCACCCTCGCCGCGCGTCCCGGCTGGACGCATGCTGTCGCGCTGAGGATCAGCGTTGTTTCAGATCTGTCTCATGCCATGACCTCCTGCCGGAACGGCGTGTTCGTGTGCCACATGGCGTGCAGCGTGACGGCCAGCTTTCGCGCCAGTGCGACCTTCGCCTTCCTTGGTCCTGTCCGTTCGGCAATCGCCTTGGCCCAGTTGCGCAGTCTCGAGCCGCCGAGGTTCCTGCAGAAGATCGCGTTCGCCGCCTCGTAGAGACATTTCCTCGTGAACATGTCGCCGCGCTTGGAGACCCGCCCATTCCGGCTGATTTCACCAGATTCGTATCGCCGGGGCGTCAAACCGAGATAGGCACCCACGCTGGAAGATCGCCGGAAGCGGGCGGCATCGTCGAAGGCCGCAACCACGGCCATGGCGGTGATCGGCCCCACGCCGGGGGCTGTCATCAGCAACCTGATTGTCTTGTGTTGCCTCGCAATTGCCCGGACCCGGCGGTCGAGCGCTGAGATGCGAGCCAGGATATCGCGACGCGCCTGTATCAGGGCTTCAAAGATCGGGACGAGGTCCGGGGCGACAGTCAGCTCACCTCGGATGATTTCTTCGGCGCGGCGCTTGAACCCACCAACGCGCTTGCCGAACATCACGCCAAATGTCTTCAAAAGGCCTCGGATCTCATTTTCCAGCCGGACGCGCATCCCCACCAGGGTGTTGCGCGCCGTAAGCAGCGCCCGATTGACATAGGCATCGTGGCTCTTGATCTGCACGGCCTTGAACCAGCCGGTGCGCACGATCTGGGCGAACCGCGCAGGCGGTTTCGGACTGTTGTCGGTGTAGCGAATGAGCGCCCCCAGGGGCGCGGTGTCGAGAATGGTGGTTGCAGACATGATTCCTCATCCTGAATGCGTCATTTTGCATTCATCATATTGATATTGTTGTGTTTTATGTGATTGAGGGCGGGTTTCCCCGCCCTCGGATGGCGCGGATCACTCCGCAGCCATCATCGACGCATCATCACCCGGCAGGTCAGCGGTGAGGAAGGCGGGAAGGTCGACATCTTCGGCCTGCTCGGCGTCGGAAACGGGCTCAGGCGCCCCCTGCCCTTCCGCACCGTCGAGTGCTGCCAGATCGTGACGGCGAAGAACCTCCGGCAACCAGCCGCTGCCTTTCAGCAGACGCTCGGCTTCGGTCGCCATCTCGCCCTTCTTCAGGTGATCGAGGAGTTGCGCCGTCCCCTCCCCTTTCGCCTCGCGCACGGCCTCGAGGATCCGTGCCTTGGGCACGCGGTTCAGGTAGGTATGCCGCCACCACGAGGCAGCGGTCGCGCGTAACACGCGCAAGACACCTGATTGCATAGGAATGCCCTTCATCCGGAACGGCAGACCGGAACCCGGCCCGGACCCATCTGAGGGACCCCAAAGGCCCTCATCCGTCAGTCACAAAACCCGAAGGACACTTTCACTCTTTAGGGGTCTGATGCCGGAGATTGTTAAATGCGAAGCTCATGAGAACCTAGGATCCTGCACTTTCCGGCATCAGACCCCATTGAAGAACAGGGGCAGGCCCGGACACGCTCTTTCGGGCACCTCAAAGGCCTGATCCTCCCCGACCCCCCTCTTCCTCTCAAACCCCATGATTTGCGCAGGCGGCTTGCTTTTGTTCCTGTTATGTTCTATTCTGAAACCAAGCTATGAAGGGAGAGCCCCGATGGAAAGCACCACTTACGCCCTGCCCGCGACGCCAAAGCAGATCGCCTATGCGCGCGCGCTGGCACTGCGCAACCAGACGCTTTTGCCGTGGGAGGTTCAGCAAGATCGGCGCTCCTTGAGCGCCTGGATCGACGCACAGGCCAAGCTGAAGCCGGGCCCGCAGGACAGCCGCCCGACATCGAAGCAGGTCGCCTTCGCCGAGCGTCTCGCCCGGATCAAACGCCGCGCCGTCCCGGATGAGTGTTTCCGCGACAAGGGGCTGATGTCAAAATGGATCGATGGGAACAAATGAAGCTGGGTAGCCCCTGCGGTGATTGAGACTACTTCAGCCGATCAACAATCGATGCCCCGCCCGACCTGGCAAGCGCGATCAGGCTGGACTGGATTTTGGATGTGAAGACGGAACTGAACGTGCCGATGGGCGTGCGGTCCTCCCAGACATAGGACCGCTCCAGAATATCGGTGTTGATCTCGTCCAGCATGACCCATTTGCGGACATGGGTCTCCAACCCCACACGCTGCGACTCGATCTGTGGCACCTCGATGCACTTGCGCGAGGGCAAGGGCGGTTGCGTCGTGATCGGCAGGATGAACACCACGGTCTCGCTATCGGACTTGGCGACAGTGACGGCGATACAGACAGGCCGTGTCTTGCGGCCCTCTGTCTCGCCCGCCATCTGCTCGCGTTTCCACAGGAACGGATAGCGGAAAACCTCTCCAGCACTCGGCTTAGTCATCAGCCTGCGTCAAGTCCCGCTCGAGCCCTTCTATCATCAGCGCCTTGAGACCCTCGGGCATCTCGTCAACCATATGAGCTTGTTGAGTGGCCCCCCGCGCGAGCTGCTGATACTGATCCATGCTCATGAGCACGAATTTCGGCTTGCGATGTTTGGTGATCGCGATCGGCGAGCGAATGGCCGCGTCAAACAGGTCACTTGTGTGCCGCGTCAGGTCGGCCGCCTTGAACTCGGGAAGCTCATGCATGATCAGGGTCTCCATTTGTCCAGAATATACATACATTCTGGATATTCTGCAAGAGATGAGTTGCGACCTCCCCTGTGTCATCCGAACCGCGGCACGGTCCAGTGTAGGTGTACTCATAGGCGGTGTTGCCGTCCTCAACGGACTCGTCCGAGGTCAGGTGGGCGTAGCCGCGAAAGACTGCCAGCGCGCCTTAGCGGTCAAACATGACGAAGGCCCCTGCCCGCCCGATGTCTGTCGCATTGAAGGCTAACGGCCGGATCTCGATCTTTTGGATCTCTGCTTCCAACACGCCAAGCTGAGTATCGATCTCGGGGGGGGTTCATCTTGTCTAGCGTACTCTTCTTCCAAGGCCTGATACTCGGAGAGTAGTTTGGTATGGGTTGCTTGTTCATCCGTCACCAGCCAATCGAGCAGCATTGTGCCACCCTCAGCGTTATAAGCATTAACACAGACAAACACGGCGGTAAGGTTGGCCACCTGGGCCGAGGCGTCTGTGAACATCTAGCAAACCTAAATTGCCTTCTTGTTCCATGATAAGTTGATCACATCCCAGACCTGCACCTGACGCGGGTGATCTGGGTCACCTTCAAACCAACATTCTTCTTCTTGATGATCGTATGGTTTGAAGTGTGCCGCAATTGTCTCTTGATCTTCGATGGCTATACAGACTCACCAGCCGGTCGAGTTTATGTGGCGAGAGCATCAGTTTTCTTGCCTCATCATAGCGTCGAGGTAGGCGTTGTTGTTTTTAACCTGTCCTGTGCTGGCTCTCAAAATTAATTCGTCGAGTGCAATAAGGAGCTGCCCTGGACCTCGTTCTCTAAGGTGTTTCATGATCCTGCCTTGTTCTATTCTTAGCAATTTTCCGACATGGGCCAATATTTCGAGAACTGATTGATGATCTCTCGGTTCATGCGGGAAGAAGTCCGATACGTTTTTCAGGTCCGTCCAAGCCATAATTGTTGGATCTCGGCGTTCCTGGAAACCAGAGGTGCTGTGCGCATCTGCTCTATCTTTTTTTATATTCAATCTTGTGGGTTCTACGTGCCGGACATTTTGTCCGCCGTCGCCGGACATTTGGTCGGGCATTGTTTCCTGAGCGTCATGGTTTCCGGCCGGAAACTCTCTGATCGTCGCTCCGGCCAACTCTGCCAGCCTCTTGATAAGCTCTATGATTTCGTCGGCTTTGAGAGTTGCACGGCGTAGGATGTTTCGTACGTTCTGGAGAAATGAGACAGTCTCAACATCCTTTGCTTGGCGCAAAGCCTCGACACGAAGAGCCAGTGCCTCCGCCTTGAGTGACCGTAGCTTTTCCTGATCGCCCACAAGCTGTTCTGCGTGTTCGGTGAGCTCTCTTTCCCGATCATACATTGGCTGCAGATCGAAGCCAAAGGCATCTCTGATCAATCCACCGTAGCGAAGAGGGAACCGTTTGCGGGTTGCGCTATCCCTGCGCTGGATCAGCCCGGCATCCACGAGGTGTCCGATACACCGTCGAATCGTTCTCTCGTTCAGGCCGTTCGTTCTCTCAGACAATGATGCGTTTGAGGGAAAGACGATAGTCATTGGAGCTGTTTGTCCGGCCTTCTTCGGCATGAAGCTGATCAAGGCCTGCAGTGTTACTAGGTCATTTGGTGTCAGACCGAGTTCTTTGCGAAGCGCTCGGATCGGCTCGATGACCCTGTACGGGTTCGTACCGGGTATAGAAGATCGTTCCGCCAAGGCGCGTGTGTGAGAAATTACCTGTCCCATGATGATATCGGCTGAAAAAGCTTCCCCGTTCACCGCGAACGGTGTTGAAAACGATTCGGCTTCGGGGTATCAATCAGGTGTCTAAGCTAATCGAGGCCCTTCGGAAGCACTGCTTTCGGGGGGTCTTTCCTTTTCTGGCCTGTCCTCCTTTCTGCTCAGTTTTCGTTATCTTCTATGTCAGGACCATCAAGATCCTGATCCCTGCCGGAGACTGGGTTACCTATGGGTTCCATTTTCTCTGGGGTAATGATCTGCCCTGGACCAGCGGCCTTCGCGTTCGCCAACGCGAGAAGAGCGGCCTCTGGATTCTCAGAGATCCACTTATGAAGCCCGTCATCTCCGCTCTTGACGGTGATGATCACGTTTCTCTTGGTGACCTTCACCATCCCGAGTTTTGTCTTGATTGCCGATGGGGCAGGGGGCTTGTGCTGTTTCAGGAGCCCTTCGAAGATCGCAAAGCGTTCGTCGGAGGTCTTCCCTGAACCTCTGGATTCCATGAGAGCATCATGGAATTCTCGGTTTCCGGCCAGAAACCCTTCATCTCCTGAGAAGCCAAGGCTCTCATAAGACTTTGCGGCAGCATACCAACGATCCCGTCCAACCCCGGGTGCCGCCCCGATCTTTTGGATGAGTTCAGTCTGAATACAGGAAGTGACTTGTTTCATGCGAGCAAGTCCCGTGAGCTTGTCACCGGCTTTCCTGGCTTTCTGATCGATGTTGAGGGCGTCACAGACCAGTCCCTCATCCTTGCCGGACTCTATGAGAGAACGTGCAAACAGGGCTTTCTCGATCCAGCTGAGGTCTTTTCGGAAGCTGTTCTCTTGGCCTTGTGCAAGAATCGCTTGATCCTCATCCAAGCCTCTGATGAGAGCCTTTGCGGGCTTGCCAATAAGTCGAAGGGCCGCTAATCGCCTGCGCCCATAGATGATCCTGTACCGGCCCCCTTCGGGACTCAGAAGTATCGGGATAAGCTGTCCCTGCTTGTCAATGCTTTCAGCCAGTTCCCTGATGTCATCTTCGTCATCCAGGGCCAGACGATCCTGGAACTCGGAATCATCAATAAGGTCGGTACTGATTTCTTGAATTGAAGATTGTGCCGCATCCTGAAGAGAACGGGCCATTCCCGAAAGGGCAGGGGCTCGTGACTGGGTTCGAGTCGGAGAAATCGACGAGCTCTGCTGCTTTTCTTCATCCTCGGGAATGTCGAATGTGACTTTGCGGGCCATTACTTACGCCCCCATGCCGTTTTGATGAGCCCTTCGACCTCCGCCACAACCCCGTTGATGGACTCGATAGCCCGATCGTACGTCTGGCGATGAAAATCCGTTCTGGCGATCTCGAACAGTGTCTGTTGCGTGAGCCCAGCGTCAGAGACTGCAGAGGATTTCAGGAAAGGCTGAGTAAGAACGTCATCCGTGAACATGGTCCGCAGGAATGCCGCCATCTGGGTTTGGGGGCCGTCATTGGGCTCGAAACGAGTGATTAGAAATCTCATGAAGTCCCAGTCGGGCGATGCGCCCACATCAGCAATTGTTGCCATGAGGCTGGATGTGAGCTGCAGGAATTGGGCCATCGAGGCGACGTCAAGCATGCTTGGAATGACAGTGACGACTAGGGATGTCGACGCCACCAAAGCCGATAGTGTGGTAAACCCGAGTTGCGGTGGGCAGTCGATGACGACAATATCGTAGTCTGTCTCAACTTCATTAATGCAAAGGGCAAGCCGCTGATAGAACGGCGGCCTGATATTGTTTCGAAGGGCGTGTGCGGTTTCGGTCTCGAACTCAGAGAGCAACAAGCCGGCTGCGGCTAGATCGAGGTTGTGGAAATACGTTTTGCGCACAACGTCTCTAAATGGGATAGGGTCCTCGTACCGAAGGGCATCGTACACCGTTCCGGCCTCAGGGAAGTCGATTTCCGGCCGGAAACCGAACATGGTGGTCATTGAGGCTTGTGGGTCGAGATCGATTGCCAGAACTCGATAACCATCAAGGGCAAGCTTTTGGGCCAGATGGATCGCCGTTGTCGTCTTCCCAGCGCCCCCTTTGAAGTTGGCGATCGAAATGATCTGGATATGCTCCCCATCCCGACGACGAGGAACGATATGCTGGAACTTGGTGCTTGACCGGGCTATTTCGTGGCGCGCTATATCGATTTGCTCTGCAGTGTAGAACCTGCGGCCGCGGGCGTCTGTCTCGATATCACCGAGATCGAGCTTGTCCTCGAAAAACATCTTCCGCAAAAAATCTTGGCTTACACCGAGGATCTGGGCAACTTCCGTGGATGAGAAGCGTCTGAGAGCCTTTCGTTCATCAGGTAGAAACGACTTGCGCATATTCACATCAAGCGATTTGCTTAGACGTGTCGCCATCGTTTGGATCTTTTGATCCATTCTGATCCGCTGCTCGTTCATGCCCGTCCCGCCGCCCGTCTTCCGGGTCTATCTTGAGAAGGAACGCAAAACCGCCGGAAACTGATGGTTAGCGTTCTTCCGCAAAAATGTCAGGAAAGCGTTTGACAGGCAAGGATTTTTTCAAATGGTGGGTTGGTATCCCGTGAAATCATTTATTTACAATGACTTATCTTATTTTGCGGATCCAGCGCGTCAAGTGCTTGTGTCGCTGCCATCTCTTAAACGCAAGATGTACCCGATTCACATAGGCGGTTTTGCTTCCAAAGAACGAATCTGAGTCTCTTAAATCATTCCTAGACTCTCGGCTCGCTCCAACAGCATCTTGACCGATGAGGGCTGCCATCTCGTTCGGCCACGTGGTGTGCGTTCGCGCATAGATTCCAGCCGTTCACAGATCGCTTGAAGCGTGATGTCGGGATCTGCGCCCTTGATGCCAGCAATAATGGCGGGCAGGCGATCGTCCGTTTCGCGGCGCCCGGCGCGGGCCAGCACCTCGGCCGGCAGGAAGCCGTCGCGGACATAGGCCTTCACAGCGCGCAGCAGGCGGCTTTGGGTCCAGCGACGCGCCTCGGGCAAGGGGCCGTTGATGATGCGCACAACGTCTTCCCAAGCCAAGTCGGGGCGCAACCGGCGGACATGGGGCACCCAGTCTTGTGCCGTCTCGTTCAGGCGCTCCATGTAGCCGTCCTGTCTTGCCAGCCGCACTTTGCGAAGAGCGGCAGGGTCTTTGGCCCGCAGCCCTGGGTTCCCGCCCACACGGCCCTTCGTGCGCGCGCTGGCGAGGCCGGCCTTGGTGCGTTCCCGGATCAGGGCGCGCTCGAACTCGGCCGCGGCGCCCAGAACCTGAAGCGTGAACTTGCCTTGCGGGGATCCGGTGTCGATCGGGTCCTGAATGGAACGAAAGAACGCCCCCTTGGCCTCCAGCCGCTCGATCACCTCCAGCAGATGCGACAGCGACCGCGCCAGTCGGTCGATCCGAACGACGACCAGCGTGTCGCCCTTGCTGATCCGTTCAAGCACCCGCGCCAGCACCGGCCGCGCACGATTGCCGCCCGAGGCCTGTTCTTCATGGATCTCGGCGCAGCCTGCGGATTTCAGGGCCTGCGACTGGGGCAGGGGGGTTTGATCCTCTGTTGAAACGCGCGCGTAGCCTATCAATGGCATCAAAACAGGCCTTTTGCAGTTTCGTATATTATTACTAAACGACCGAATGAGCGCGCGATCAGAGACCGGCAGCCTTGGTCAGGTTCACCCGGAACCGGTCGCGGCGCCGCTGGTAGCGGCGGGTCATCTCGGCGGAGGCGTGGCCGAGCTGCTTTTGGACATAGCGTTCATCGACCTCGGCCGAACTGGCGAGACCGGCGCGCAGGCTGTGGCCGGAGAAGAGGGCGAGGCGGTCTTTCTCGGGCAGGTCGGATCGGATGCCGGCATCCAGGACCGTGCGCTTGATCAGGCGCGCCACATGTTTGTCGTTCAGCCGCGTTTCAGATGCGCGTTTGCCATCGCGCGAGATTCCCACAAAGACCGGCCCGAAGTCGATCTTGGCAAAGTGCAGCCATTGCTCGAGCGCATGGACGGGGCAGGTCTGATCCTTGGAGCCGCGGCCAATCTCGACCTCGCGCCAGCCGGTCTTGGCATTGAGGGTGAGCAGGGCACCTTTGTCGAAGATCTCGATCCAGCCGCCGGAATCCGGCGTGTCATCCTTGTGCACATCAAGACTGACGATTTCCGAGCGGCGAAGGCCTCCGGCGTAGCCCAAGAAAAGGATGGCCCGGTCCCTGAGCCCGCGCAGGTCGTAGGGCAGGGCGGCCACCATCGCGAGGATATCCCCAGCCAGGATCGCTTCCTTCTGTACCGGCGGGCGGCGATGTTTGCGCTTGATCCCGGCCAGCACGGTAGCGATGTGGCGGTTCTTGCGATCGAGGGTGAAGCCGCGCTGCGCATAGTTCCAGGTGAGGCCCGAAAGGCGGCGTTCGATGGTTGAGACGGACAGGGCCGGGGAGGGGCCCGAGCCGCTGGCCAGATCGGCAAGGTAAAGCCCGATCATCTCGGGCGAGGGGGGCAGGGGCTCTGCACCTGTCATCCGGCACCAGCGGGCAAAGTGCGCCCAGTCCTTCGCATAGGCCTTGAGCGTGTTGTCCGAAGCCGCCGCGCGTGCGTAGTCGCGGGCGGTATCCACCAGCCGGTCAAGCGTGCCGGAACCGGCGACAGAGGAGGGGAGTGTCAGAGACTCGCTGGACGTCGTGGGCCTGCCCTCGTCCCCGTTGGATGAGGGGCCATTTGGTGCCGCTGAGCGCGATTTCCGGGTGATTTCCTGCATATCGCTGAGCATAGTTTATGATGTCCGATAAGACAACATTATCGGACATGATCGAGAATTGCAAAGCGGGGCGGTTATTGCGGAAATGTCTGGTAAAAAGCGCCGTGGCCGGGTAGCGTCGGAGGCATGACATTTGCCCGGCTGGATCACATCAGCGACCTCGATACGTTACCCCGCATTCCCGCCTGGGTCACCTCCGCACGCGCTGAAGCCCTTGAAGATGTTGCGTTTTTGTCGGGCGCTGCACTGGCCCATCTGCATCTTGTGTTTGGACACGAGGAGGTGCCCCAAGCCTTGTTGCGGGACCGGCTCGCGCTGCGAGCGGCCGAGGCCTGTGTCGCGTTTTCCGGGCGGACGGAGAGGGCAGGGGAGCTGCGCGATGCGGTGCTCCTGATGCGCCCCGGCGATCTTCCCGGACCGGCGGGGGAAACCTACCTTACCTGGCGGCGCGCGGTGGAGCGGCCGGTGTCGGTCAAGGCTCTCGGCCGAGCCTTGCCAACCCTTGAGTTGGGCAAGATCGCGACATGGCTTGATGCGGGGCAGGGAGCGCCGGTGACTCGTGCCGCGACCGTTCTGGAAACCGTGTTAACCGAGGCGCCACGCCAAGAGGTTCCGGCGCTGATCCTTGCCGATGCGGCCCTCGCCCAGGCGCTTGGCTGGGATCATCTCGTGCCGCTGCTGGCCGCGGGACTGAAACGCGCCGACCTGCGCAAACGTGGCGAGGATCTGCGTCTCGCCTATCATCACGCGCTTATCTTATCGGCGGTCGAGGCCGTGCGTCTCGCCGTCGATCTCGCGCGCCGGGCGGCGCATTTGAAAGCAGTCGCACCGAAGCTTCGGGCAAAGGGGGCGGGCGACGCGCTCGAGATGTTCCTGACCCGCGATGCGGTGCCACCTTCAGCACTGCCCCTGCCGGATCGCGCTGCGCGGCGGCTGTGTGACCGGCTTGTCGAGCTCGGCGCGGTGCGCGAGCTGACAGGCCGCGAGACGTTTCGGCTGTATGGGGTGTAAGCGATGGCCAAGGATCGCCCCGAGCCTGAGCTGGACCGCGAGTTGTCCGACCTGCCGCCCGATCTGCGCTGGCGGGAATGGATGCGCCGGATCGAGGCGGTGCTGTTTGCCTCGGCCTCGCCGGTGCCGCGTGACGACCTGGCGCGCGTGGTGGGGCAGGGGGCGTCGGTGGATCTGCTGATGGAGGATCTTGCCGCCGATCTGGACGGCAGGGCGTTCGAGATTGCCCAGGTCGCCGGGGGGTGGATGTTCCGGACGCGGAGTGCCTATGCGCCGGCGATCCGCGCCGCGGCGNTACCACCAGCCGATCACCCGCGATGGGCTCAAGGATATCTTCGGAAAGGAGATTAGTCGCGATCTGATCGGGCGGCTGCATGCACGCAACCTGATCGGGACTGGGCCAAGGTCGCCCCGGCGAGGGGCTCCCTATACATTTGTGACGACCGAGCAGTTTCTCGTGGCGTTCGGGTTAGAGAGCCTTCGCGATCTTCCGGATCGGGAGCAGTTGGCGGATGCGGGGGTTGTCGACGAAGCACCACAAGTCGATTTCGGGTAACCAGCTGCCGATGCAGAGGGTGAAGTCCGCCGTTCTGCTTATCGTTTCATTTGCGGTGCACCGATTCATCTGCGTGCCAAGAAAGTCACGCGATTACAAAGCGATAATCGTTTCACTATTTCTGACCGAAGTCTCTTCCATTTATTAGCGGCAAGGCCTCCGGCGTTCCGCCTCACGGCCGATGAGAGGCCCAAAACCCAGCATGCGATTTCCACAGCATCTCCTGTGAATCTGCGAAGCGAATAGCCAGACAGTGAATACTGGGAGAACCCTGACGGTTGAGTACGGCTACACACCCGCAGGACGAGTATATATAGAGAAACTATCGCAGCATTCTCTGCGAGGGGGACACCAATACTATGAAGCTCACACGCATTGAAGTTTTCAATTTTCGCAAATTGCGGCGCGCCCGTCTGGATATGTCGGACAAGCAGACCCTGCTCGTCGGGGCCAACAACAGCGGCAAAACATCGGCCATGAAGGCGCTGCGCAAATTCCTTAAGGATCGCGGCGGTATCGACACGCGTGATGTGACAGCCTCAAACTGGGCCGCAATTGAACAGATCGCGGGAGCCTGGACACAGAAGGTCGAGGTGGATCTCAGCCCGCTCCTGGCCCAGCTTCCGTTCATTGACGTCTGGCTCCATGCTGACACGTCAGAGCTGCACCATGTCGCGCACCTGATCCCAACACTGACCTGGACTGGTGGCTTGCTGGGCGTGCGCCTACGCTTGGAGCCAAAGAAGGGGGCGGACATCAAGGCGCAGTACCTGGCTGCACGAGAGGCCGCTCAGACGCTGCAACCCGGCGGCGCAACGGCCAAAGGGTTCGCGCTTTGGCCAGGTGGCTTTCGAGAATTTCTAGACAAGCGCCTGAGGGACCTATTCGAGCTTAACGCCCATCTTCTGGATCCCATGAGCTTCACCACGACAGGGCCGGTTGAGCCGCATGCCCTGCCGGCCTTGTCGGAGGGGATCGGTTCGAACCCCTTTGCTGGACTCATCCACATTCGTGAGATCAACGCGCAACGCGGTTTCGCAGACGCAGGGGACAGTAATGGTGACGACGATGAACCGACGAACGCAACTAGCCGCAAGATTGCCAGCCAGATTCAGCCCTATTTCCGTAAACATATCGACCCCGAAAAGGACCCCACGCCGAACGACGTCAAAGCGCTCGAGGCAATCCATGATGCCGAAACCACCTTTAATGCCCGGCTCAAGGATGGTTTCGCTGATGCTATCAAGGAACTGGAAAGTCTCGGCTACCCCGGCGGGCTGAACAATCCGAAACTCTTCATAGCCACGCAGATCAAACCGGTTGACGGGCTCGATCACCCAGCTGCGGTGCAATACGATATCTCGGGCGACACTTCCGGGGTGAAGTTACCTGAAAGCTACAATGGCCTCGGCTTCCAGAACCTGATCTCCATGGTGTTTCAGCTAATGCGTTTCCGGGATGACTGGATGCAAGTAGGCAAGTTCAAATCACAGTTAGTGACCCCAGACGACAAGGGTATCGAACCTCTGCAACTGGTGCTAATCGAGGAACCGGAGGCGCATCTGCATGTTCAGGTACAGCAGGTCTTTATGGCTAGGGCCCACAAGGTGCTGCGCAACCATAAAGATCTGGAGCAGGAGGGCTCGGCCTTTACCACTCAGCTGGTCGTGAGCACCCATTCGGGCCATATTGCACACGCCGCCGCGTTTGAGGAGCTGCGTTACTTCAAGCGCGAGCTGCCAAGTCACGGAGTTGTGCCCACGGCCAGTGTGGCGAATATGACTGGGCTCTTTGGCGCGGACAATGAAACCCATCGCTTCGTGACGCGCTATCTGCTGAGCACACATTTTGATCTATTCTTTGCCGACGCCATCATCGTGATCGAGGGTGCTGCGGAGCGAATTCTGCTGCCGCATCTGATCCAACATCACTACCCTGATTTGGCTGCAGCCTATCTATCCTTTTTAGAGCTGGGGGGCAGTCACGCGCATAGGCTGCGGCCTCTGATCGAGGCGCTGGAGGTGCCGACGCTGATCATCACCGATCTCGACGCGGTGGCAGAGGTCGACAAAGGCGGGAAGGTCGTCAAAGAATCGGTCCAGCCTTCCTGCGGGGCTGCTCAAACCACAGCCAACCACGTGCTAAAGACCTGGCTCCCCAAGCTGGCAGAGATCGATGAGCTGTTAGGCTCTTCCCCCACGGCTCTGTGTCACACGGCCCCTGACCGCCCCATCGCCGTCAGCTATCAAGCCCCGCAAAAAGTGACACTTGGCTCGGTGTCCACGAGCGTCACGCCCAGCACCTTCGAGGATGCTCTGGTCCTGACTAACCCGAAAGCCGTGACGGACGCCGCAGGAACAGAGTTCTCCTGCCTCATGACCCGTGCCTTTGCCAAATCTATCGCTGAGGCTCAGGCCCCTGAAGACCTCGCCAAGGCGCTCTTTGAAAGGTTGGCAAAAAGACCGGAAAAGGCCGCCTTCGCACTGGATCTTCTGTACATCAAAGACATCAAAGTGTTGCGCGCGCCGCCCTATATCAACACCGGCCTTACCTGGCTCGCGGGCCAGCTGAAGGGCGTGGAGGGCGCGGCGTGACAGACGTGACCGTCGCTACCCGCGACGCGGGCGCTGACGCGACGATTCGCGCGTGCCTGTCCCTTGGTCAGCCGCGCAGCTTCTTTCTCTTTGCCGGGGCGGGATCTGGAAAGACGCGATCTCTCAAGGAGGCACTTGAGGGATTGGACACACAGACCCTGACCACCTTGCGCAAACACAGCCGCAAGATCGCCGTCATCACCTATACCAACGCCGCCGCAGATGAGATCACACGCCGCGTCAAGGCCGATCCGGTGTTTCAGGTACAGACCATCCACAGCTTCGCTTGGTCGCTCATCGAGGGGCGCACGGCGGATATTCGGGGCTGGCTAGAGAGCAACCTGCGGACAGAAATTGCCGAGATCCAGGCAGCCCATGCGAAGGGCCGTGCGGGCACCGACGCCCATGACAAACGCGAGAAGAAGATGGCCTCCAAGACGAAGCGTCTGGAGCGCCTGGCTGAAATCCGCGCCTTCACCTATGCGCCCGAGGGGGACAATTTCGGCCGCGATGCGCTGCAACATACCGAAGTCATTGCGCTCGCCGCGCATTTCCTGACTGAAAGCGAGACGTTTCAGAACATCGTTCTGGCGCGCTACCCGTTCATCCTGATCGATGAGAGTCAGGACACGATGAAACCACTGATGGAGGCGCTCCTGACCTTCGAGGCGCGCCATCGCGGCCGCATCGCCCTAGGGCTGCTCGGGGACACGATGCAGCGCATTTATACCGATGGTTTGCGCGATCTTGACCAGCGAGTGGGGGATTTTTCGCAACCGGCCAAACAGATGAACCACCGCAGCCGCAAGCGGATCGTGGACCTGGCGAATTCGATCCGGCGCGACGATGATGGCCGCCAGCAGCGGGCGCGCGAAGACAAACCGGGTGGCACCGTGCGCGTCTTTCTTGCACCAAGCGAGGGCACGGATCGCGGAGCCTTTGAAGCCTTCGCTTGTGCGGACATGGCCCGCATCACCGGAGACCCCGCGTGGCAGAACGCGGAGGCGATCAAGACACTTACGATCGAGCGTCACATGGCCGCCGCGCGTCTTGGTTTTAGTGAACTGTTTGAGCCATTGAGCAAACCCGACAAGCTCAAGGACGGGTTTCGCGATGGCACCTTACCTGCGATGCGGCTTTTCACCCACCGGGTCTTGCCTTTGGTGACGGCACAAAGGAATGGGGATGCCTTTGCCGCGATGGCAGTGCTGCGCGACGGCTCACCGCTGGTCGATAAGAGAGGTATCCGGACGGGGCGCGGGGGCCAGGCTTCTGGCCTCGACGCGGCACGGGCGGGCGTTGCGGCGCTGATGACGCTATTTAAGGACGAACCGGATCCGAGTTGTGCCGACGTGCTGGCAGTCGTGGCCGAGCACCGGTTGTTCCCGATCCCTGACCAGCTTCGGCCCTGTTTGCCTGACGACAATCCGGCGGCCCAGGACATGGCCGATATCCTTGCCGAGCTTGATCCCTTGTTTGACGAGCTGGACCTGACCACGCCCGAGGACACACCACCCACTGAACCCACCATCACCGAGGCCTGGACGCAGGCGCTTGATGCCCCGTTTTCCCAGGTGGCGCGCTACCTCGCCTATGTCGAAGATCGCAGCCCCTTTGGCACCCATCAGGGGGTCAAAGGGCTCGAATTTCCCCGGGTCATGGTAATCGCCGACGACGTCCATACTCGCTTCAAGGGCCTTGCTTCTTACGAGACGCTGTTTGGTGTGAAACCCTTGGGCCCAACCGCCCAAAAAAAGGCGGACAATGGCGAGGAAACCACGATCGAGCGCACCCGCCGCTTGCTCTATGTCACTTGCACCCGCGCCGAAGAGAGCCTCGCGCTTGTGCTCTATTCCGAGGCCCCCGACACAGTCCGCAGGTTCCTGATCTCCAACGGATGGATGGCCGAGGATGAGGTCGTGACGGCTGCGGCCGACGGGACCTATCAGGATGCTTAAGTGCAGCGCTGAGCTAGAAAAAGCTGTCCTGCTCCGAGTACTCTGCGACAGCATCTTCTTCGAACTCGATGCTCGACATGGCACCCAGGTCCCTGACGATCCTGACCAGGTGGTGTGCGGTGTTGTCGCGTAGCCCTTAATTGTGAGATGAGAAATCCAACGAAATCAACGGCTGTGCTTTGCCCTTAAATATAAGATTTTGCCTTTAATTCCGATATTTTTGCCCTTAAACCTGAGACAGGGTTCGCAGCTTCGTGTGGCAAATATTGATGGATGATGATCGCGAAGACTCCGTTGCCGCTGGTGCTGAGGAGGCGCGCAGGGCGGCCGTTCTGCGTCCGCTTGTTCAGGCATATCTCAAAGGAACTGGCAGTCTGGAAAGTGGCATCAATGACGCCGTTTGGGAGCTTGGTGTCAGCAGGGCGACTGTCTGGCGCTGGATAAAGCGTCTGGTCGAAGAGGGTGGGCGGACCAGCGCGCTGGCTTCTCGGAAACGGGGCCGCCCGACTGGTACAACCTTGATATCCGGCAAGGTGGAAGCGTTGATCGAAGAACATCTTCGCCGTTATTTCTTACGGCGGGAACGTCCAAGCCTGTCGCGCGTCGTGACAGAAATCCGCAGCGCGTGCTGGCAGCAGGGCTTGCAACCGCCGACGCGTCGGACGGTTCAGCGCAGGCTGGATGCAATGGACGCCCGCGAAATTGCCACGGCACGCGAAGGCGCAAAAGCGGCCCGCCAGAAATTTGCGCCGGTCACAGGCGAAAACAAGGCAAACCAGCCACTGGAGGTCGTGCAAATCGACCATACGCCTGCGGACATCATTCTCGTCGACAGTTTTGAACGCCAACCAATTGGGCGGCCTTGGGTCACGCTGGCGATCGACGTCGCGACGCGGATGGTGACCGGATATTACACGTCTCTCGAGGCCCCTTCGCGTCTGTCAGTGGCGCTTTGCCTGACACAGGCGGTGGCCCCCAAGGCGGAACTTCTGGCGGAATTGGCGTGCAATGTTCCTTGGCCCGCGCAGGGTAAACCGCATAGCATCCACGTCGATAACGGTCGCGATTTCCGGTCGCATGCCTTTCGGTCGGCATGTGCGGAATGGGGGATCGATCTGGTCTATCGGCCGCCGGGAAGTCCTCATTTCGGAGGGCACATCGAACGATTGATCGGCACGATGATGGGGGCCGTACATCTATTGCCGGGAACAACGCAATCCTCGGTCAGGGCCAAGGGCGCCTATGACGCCGAGGGCATGGCCACGATGACTTTAGGCGAATTTGATCGCTGGTTTGCTCTAGAAATCTGCCGCTACAACAACAGCATTCATTCAAGTCTTGGCTGTACGCCCGTCGCCAAATGGGAGGTGCTCTCAGAGGAAATGATGGGCGACATCCCCTTCGAGATGGAAGCCTTCCGGGTGAGTTTCCTGCCGAGCGAACTGCGCAAGGTCAGGCGTGACGGTATCCATCTGTTCCAGATACGGTACTGGTCGGATGCTCTTGCAGGCCATATTGGACGCGGCGATGGGAAGGTGGTCGTTCGTTACGACCCTCGCGACCTCTCGGTGATCTGGGTCGAACTGGATGGTGGCCGATACGCCGAGGCGCGGTACAGAAACTTGGAAATTCCGCCCGTGCCGCTCTGGGAATATCGCGAGGCCATGAAGAAGGCACGCGCCCTCGGAAAGTCCGGGTCGAATGAACTGGTCCTCGCTGAGTTGATCCGACAGCAACGCCAGATCGAGGCTGAAAGCCGTGGACTTACCAAGGCTGAACGCCGGTCGCGTGAAAGAAAAGGGCCATTGAAGGGCACCAACTCGGCTGTCGCGACAACCGAAGGGCTGCGCCCGATCGACACGGGTGATACATCGCGCCCATTGTTCAAAGTGGAGAGATGGTGAATTGAGGGCAGGGACAACAGAGCAAGACGGTCGGATCGCCCTCATTCAATCGGATATCTGGATTGGCTTTCCGCGGGCCGAACAAGTTCTGGACCGTTTGCAGGGTATGATCGAAGCCCCAAGGCAAACCCGTATGCCTGGCCTTCTTGTGCATGGCACGTCCGGGATCGGAAAGACGATGATCGCCCGAAACCTGTCGCGCAAGTACGCACCAGAATACGACCCGGCGTCAGGCATCACCCGCACACCGCTTCTGCTGTTGCAAGCGCCGCCCGCACCCGACGAACGGCGGTTCTACCTGCACATCCTGGCCGCCGTTGGCGCCCCGGCGACGGCACTGAGCGCCCGCGCTCAAAATGTGGCTTCCCTCGAAGTCCGTGTCATCGCGCTCTTGCGCGACCTTGGCCTGCGGATGATCATGATCGACGAGGTTCACAATCTCTTGGCCGGGACCCACCGCGAACAGCGCCGCTTTCTCAATGTTCTGCGGTATCTCAGCAATGAACTCGAAGTGTCGCTGGTCTGCCTTGGGGTCAGCGAGGCTGTCGATGCCATCCGTGGTGATATCCAACTTGCCAGGCGGCTGGACGAACATCACCTGCCAAACTGGCGCGATGATGCCGAGTTCTCGGACATGATCCAGACACTCATCGCGGCAATGCCGCTCGAGAAGAAATCCAATCTGAAGGTCAAGTCACTCAAGCAGATACTTGCGCTGACCGGTGGGGTGACCTCGCGCATCTTCGCCCTGATCAAGGATCTTTCCATCGACGCCATTGTCACAGGTGATGAATGCATCACTGATGACGCGATCGCAAAATGGACGCCGGTTTGGTCGCGCCATGCGAACGCCCATCGACGACTCGAGAAGTCCGGGTGTGAAGCCGCACCCGCTCCCGAAGACTGTCGCGCCAGTGCCAGACGAGTTGTTGTCAGGTTGGTTGTCTCGGCTGGCTGCCGCCAACTACTGTGATGACGCGGAACTGCTGGCTCATCTCAGAATCGATACCGCACATGGCACCGCCTTGAACTTCAACGTCGACGCGGCTGCGGCGGCGAAGATTGCCAACGCCGCACGGATTGACCCAGATGTTGTGCGATCTTTGACCTTCCCAGCAATGACGACACGAGAAGCCTCGCTGACGGCCCAGATGCCATTCCAGCATTGCCTGCAATGCTCCAGAGAGGGCCTTTCGCTTAAGCATTGGAGGCGAGCCTGGGCATTCGACTGCCAGGTTTGCGGGACGAGACTTGTGCCGACGCTCGGCAAGCCCAGTGGCGAACAGATGCCCGAAAAGCTGATAAATCGTGCGCGCAACGGCGCCGCGCGGCTTGAATACGCCGCGCGATTACGCAGCCCCAAGCAACTTCGGCGCGCAATGCGCGCGGTCACCTTTGCCATATCATTAAAGGCCTTCCGCGGAGATCCGTTATACGCTCTTCAGGGTCACAGGCCGGAAGTAAGGCTGTTTGGCCTTGCTGCAATTGATGCAGCCCAATCCCGTCCACTGGTCAAAGCGGCCATCTCAAGCTCCGGCATCGACGACTATGCAAGGATTGCTCTATTGCGCGCCTTCGATAAGGAGCCACGTCTGCTTGCCGCGGTTGATCACATCGCCCGGCAGCGCGCGAAAAGCATAGGCGCGATAGCAGTCGAATCTCATAATTAAGGGCAAAAATTATCCCCGAACGCGTCGTGTTTCAGATTTAAGGGCAACGCGACAGGCGCCAAAATCATACCTTAGCGTAGGATCCTGCCCCCTCCGGCATCAGACCCCATCTCGAACACGCGATATCTGACTTTGCTTGGCATCACCGGCTGGCCGCGCATCAGATGAAATCGCATTTCTTCCAACGCAGCGGATCGGGAAACCGACGTATAAAGCACGTCGAATGTTCCGTCGTCCCTCAGAACCGATCTTGCCATGAAGAGGGCCGATCTCCGAGGGGAAACATGATCATCCAGGATGGAACACATACCCATGAGACACTGCTGGACATCCTGACGCTCTCGAGTCCACTTTTATTAATGCTGCGCCGAGCACGAATGGCGACCTTGGCAAAAATGCGCCATTTCCGAGAAAAGCGTGCCACTTGGGTCCAGACCCACTCTCGGGTGTGTTTCGAAAGGGTAGACTCACTGTCGGAGAGGCTAAGGCGTTTCGCGTGCAGCGTTCCCGACGGGCGCACCTCAGAAGAGCTCCACCGCCTCTACTTTGGCCCTGAAAAAAGGGTGGTAGAACTCGGTCCCGTAGTGATTGCCGCCGATGACGCGGGTTGGCAGCCGGAACCCGCCCTTAAGCATACTTATGATGTTTTCAAGGCGCTCTTTTCGCGGTGTAGGCAACTCTCGCATACGCAACGCCGCTCATTTGACTGGGCATCACCTAATTCGGTCAAATCAGAGGTTGAATGTGTTATGATCCGCGAGAAAGACTTCAGAGGGGCGTGGATCGCGCAACCCCAAGCGCTTTGCTCTCGCCCTTTGCTGCCTACCTTATACGGGAGGACACATCATGCGACGGGAGGCGCATCATGTAGAGAAGGTGATCCGCGTGGTCGAATCCGGGTCGGACGCGGCGCGTTCGCCTCTGGCGGCATCTTGGCGGCGCTCGATGGAGCATCACGGTCTTGATCCCGCCAATGACAAAGCGCCTTATCTGATCGAATGCAGCGAACTGGCTCGACGCCGGGACGAACTCGGAAGACTCCTCGCAATGGCGACGCCGAAGCTGGATGAGCTTTTCGCGCTTGTCGGCGCCTCGGGCTGCGGGGTTCTGTTGACCGATGCAACCGGGATCGTGCTCGACCTCAGATGCGCCGATGCGGATGCAGCAACCTTTCGCAACTGGGGTCTTCACCCCGGTGCCGACTGGAGCGAGGCGCACGAGGGCACGAACGGGATCGGCACCTGCCTCGCCGAAAAGCGCCGGATCACCATCCATCGCGAGGATCATTTTTTCGCGCGGAACACGGCCCTCAGCTGCATGGATGCGCCAATCTTCGGGGCGGATGGACGCATTCTTGCGGCACTCGATGTCTCATCTGCGCGCGTTGACGAGACCGAAGGCTTCAACCGGCTGTTGTCTAACACGGTGTCCCAGTACGCTCAGGTCATCGAGACCTGTCATTTCAGATCGTCCTTCCCCAATGCGCGGATAATCATGGCAGGCCCGGACGGGATCGATGCAACAGCCCTATTGGCCGTGGACGGAGATGATCTGGTGATCGGTGCTACCCGTACCGCGCGCCGCATGTTCGGGCTTGAGCCGACTGGACAGATCAAACCCCGTCCGACAGTGGACCTTTTTGGTCGGGACGACGGCCCCACGGGCTTCAAGAAGGCTGAACGGGCTGCGGTTGTCCGCGCACTGGTCCGCGCAGATGGCAACGTCTCGCAGGCGGCACGGATGCTCGGGATCGGACGCGCCACGCTCTATCGGCAGATGCGCCGGCTCGGAATCGAAAGGTAAGACCGGCCAGCTGTCTCACTGCTGAGACACAGCGGCCCATCAGCCATACTTGGCTCTATTCGCCCCCCAATACCTCTGTGGCATGCTGATATCGGACCGGGAGGAGGTTCCGGTCAATCAACGGAGGAAAACCATGAACGAGATGAGCAAACCCGAAAGCGTCCGTGTCTCGCCCTTCAGGGACCGGTACGACAACTTCATCGGCGGCAAATTCGTTGCCCCGGTTGACGGCGCCTATTTCGACAATGTAACCCCGATCAACGGGCAGACAGTCTGTCAGGTCGCGAGATCAGGTCCTGCCGACGTGGAACTGGCACTCGACGCCGCGCACGCCGCAAAGGCGCAATGGGGGGCCACGTCCGCAACGGAGCGGGCGACCATAATTCTCAAGATCGCGGACCGGCTGGAGGAAAATCTCGATCTTCTGGCTCGGGCCGAAACCTGGGACAATGGTAAACCGATCCGCGAGACGACGGCCGCCGATATTCCACTTGCGATCGACCATTTCCGGTATTTCGCCGGGGTATTGCGGGCGCAGGAAGGCACCATGTCCCAGATCGATGCGGACACCGTGGCCTATCACTACCATGAGCCTCTCGGCGTGGTCGGCCAGATCATCCCGTGGAACTTCTCGATCCTGATGGCCGCCTGGAAGCTGGCCCCGGCCTTGGCGGCGGGTAACTGCATCGTGCTGAAACCCGCGGAGCAGACCCCCGCGGCAATCCTGGTGCTGGCCGAACTGATCGCGGACCTGCTGCCTGACGGCGTGCTGAACGTCGTCAACGGCTACGGTGCCGAGGTCGGCGGGGCGCTGGCCGAAAGCCCGCGCATCGCCAAGATCGCTTTTACTGGCTCGACCGAGACCGGCCGCAAGATCATGCAGGCCGCGACCAAGAACCTGATCCCGGTGACGCTGGAACTCGGCGGCAAGTCGCCCAACGTCTTCTTCTCGGATATCATGGCCGAGGACGACGCGTTTCTCGACAAGGCGGTCGAGGGTTTCGTGCTGTTCGCGTTTAACCAGGGCGAAGTCTGCACCTGCCCCAGCCGTGCTCTGATCCAGGAAGACATCTACGAGGACTTCATCGAACGCTGCATCGCGCGGGTGAAAGCCATCAAACAGGGTGATCCGCGCGACATGGAGACCATGGTCGGCGCTCAGGCCAGCGAGGAGCAGCGTGACAAGATCATGTCCTACTTCACCATAGGTGTCGAAGAGGGGGCCGAGGTGCTGACGGGTGGCGGTATGGCCGCCGTTTCGGACGACATAGCAGGCGGCTTCTACATCCAGCCCACGATCCTGAAGGGTCACAACAAGATGCGCGTTTTCCAGGAGGAAATCTTCGGCCCCGTCGTGTCGGTCACGACCTTCAAGGACGAAGCCGAGGCCTTGGCGCTGGCCAACGACACCATGTACGGCTTGGGTGCCGGTGTCTGGAGCCGAGACGCCAACCGCTGCTACCGCATGGGCCGCGGGATCGAGGCGGGCCGTGTCTGGGTCAACAACTATCACGCCTATCCCGCCCATGCTGCTTTCGGCGGATACAAGCAATCGGGAATTGGGCGTGAGAACCACAAGATGATGCTCGACCATTATCAGCAGACCAAGAACATGCTGGTCAGCTACAACCCAAACAAGCTTGGTTTTTTCTAAGGGAGACGAAAAGATGTCAAAAACGATGAAAGCAGCCGTGGTCCGCGAATTCGGTGCGCCTCTCCGGATCGAGGAAGTACCCGTCCCCGAGGTCGAGCCCGGCATGATACAGGTCGCCATTCAGGCCTCCGGCGTGTGCCACACGGACCTGCACGCCGCCGAGGGTGATTGGCCCGTCAAGCCCAAGCCACCGTTCATTCCCGGCCACGAAGGGGTCGGATTTGTCTCGGCGGTGGGCAAGGAATGGGACGAATTGGTTTCCGTGGGCAGATGATGGTCGAGACCCACCCTGATGAAGGCAAGGCCATCACCGCGTTGATGAAGCTGGCAGCGGTGAAGAAGCGTCGCGGGTACGTTCAGTGAACGCTATTGGACGCAGCCATTTCCCCCACTTTTTCATCGCATCAAGAGTTCTGCTGGATCAATCAGGAGTGAGGTCCAACGCCTCGCCCCGCTTCAGGATCTCGTAGATCACCCCTTCAAGGATCGGCAGTGCCTGCCGATCCTTGCTAAGAAGAAGCGTGGCGAGCGCGCTATGCGAGGACATGGCCCGGACCACTGCCGCCTGCACCGCGCCGGGGAGGTTCCCCATCATCGCTTGATCCTTACTGTTCTTGTCGATCTGGGCCATCACAACCGGGTTCTGGCGGGTAATTGCGGCGACCTGGTTCACGAAAGCGACCTGGTCCTCGAGCGGGGTCGCCTCTCCGAAGAGGCTGTTCAGGCGCTCGATCAGCTCCTGCATGTAGACCGGTAGGGCACCGGGCCGTCCACCGCCGCCGCCGCCCTTTATGGGGTCGAGGGTGGGGAGCTCCTCATCCTCGCCGTTGCTAGGCTCCTCTCGCTCCACGATGTCATAGCCGGTCAACGCGATCCCGTGCAGGTCGATCTCGGACGCGGGCACCCCGTCCAAACGGTTCGCCAGCAGCTTCGAGAAGGCGGCGAAGACCTCAAGGTCCGGGTCACCGAGATCGATCAGCTGAGCGACATAGGCGTAAAGGCGGCCGAACCGCGACAGGCCGGCCTTGAAATCCGTCAGCGACACGATCGCCGTCTCGACCTGTTCGCGCTCGTGATCGGCGCGCTTCATCCCGTCCTCGTTCCCGACCGCTTTCGCCTTCTGCCAGGCGTCCTCGGCCTCTGTGGCCCGGTTTCGAAGCTCTGTGAGCCGGTGGTTATAGGCGTCGGTCGGCTGCTGCGTCGCGGCGTACATCGCCTTATGCGCCGCCTCGTCATTCGCGCCGCTGGCGGCGGCCGCAGCGGTCTGGAACCGGGCCTTCTGGAAATCGAGGACGTGGGTCTCGTCATAGACCCCCTGATCGTCGAGGAACTCCTTCAGGTCATAGATGACGTTGAGGTCCTGCACCTCCTCGATCTGGGCGCCCCGGTCATACTGGGCGAAGGCGGCCCGGACCACGTCCGGGTCGTTGATGAAGTCAATGATGAAGGTCTGGCCCTTCCCAGGGAAGGTCCGGTTCAGGCGGGAGAAGGTCTGAACGATCTCGACCGCGTTCGCGATCTTCTTGTCCACATACATCGCGACCAGCTTCGGTTGGTCGAACCCGGTCTGAAACTTGTTCGCCACCAGCATGACCCGGTATTCCGGCCGGTCGAAAACGTGGCGCAGGTCCTTGCCGCCGGCGTCCGGGTTCATATTCACCTCGGTGAACTCCGCGTCCTCCTCAACGACGAACGCGTCCCCCTGCAGCAGCTCGTCGTTCGGGTGCATCACCTCGCGCCCGGTCAGCTTGCCCGAGAAGGCGACGAGGGCGCGGATGTTGCCGTATTCCGGGTTTGCGGCGATGAAGGCGTCGAAGGCCCGCTTGTACCGGACCGCAGAGGCCCGGGAACTGGTGACCACCATTGCCTTCGCCTTCCCGTCAAGCAGGTGGGCCACGTTCTTCGAGAAGTGCTCGATGATGAAGCGGACCTTCTGGGTGACATTCGTCGGATGGAGGGTCATCCATTTCGCCAGGGCCCGCTTGGCCGCCTTCCCGTCGACCCGTTTTTCCTCGACGATCTCCTGACCGAGGTTGAACGCGGTCTTGTACGGCACGTAGCCCCGCAGCACGTCGAGAATGAACTTCTCCTCGATCGCCTGCCGCATCTCGTATTTGTGGAACGAGACCGGGAGGTTGTCGTCCGATGCGGGCCTCGTCGGGTCCGTCGGCCGTCCGAACAGCATCATGGTCGAATGTTTTGGGGTCGCCGTGAAGGCGAAATGGGACACGTTCGCCGGGCGTTTCCGGGCCCGCTGTATTTCAAGGAGGATGTCCTCGACCGTCATGTCCGCCGCGTCCTTCCGGGCCGACAGGGCCAGCGTCGCCTGAAGTTTTGACGCTGTGTTCCCGGTCTGGGAGTTATGCGCCTCGTCGATGATCACCGCGAAGTTCCGGTCCCGGAGGGACTTTTCCGTCAGGATCGCCTCCATAGCGAACGGGAAGGTCTGGATGGTCACCACGATGATCGGGGTGCCCTTCAGCATCGCCTCGCTTAGCTGCTCGCTCTTCGACTTCGACGAGGTCTCCCGGTCGATCGCCGCGATCAGCCCCTTCTGGTGGTCGATCTGCTGGACCGCGTCCTGCAGCTGCCCGTCCAGCACGTTCCGGTCCGTCACGATGATCACCGTGTCGAAGATCGGCGTCCCGTCGTCCCGGCGCAGCTTCACCAGGTCATGCGCCGTCCAGGCGATGGTGGAGGTCTTTCCGGACCCGGCGCTGTGCTCGCACAGATAGGGGTGCCCCGGGCCTTTCTCCTTCGCGTCGCCGATCATCTTGTTGACCGCGTCGAACTGGTGGAACCGGGGGAAGATCAGGGTCTCCTTGACCGACCAGTTCCCTTTCAGGTCGACCACGTTTTTCTTCTCGACATAGACGAAGCTGTGGAAGATCCGCAGGAACGCGTCGGGCTGACAGATCTCCTCCCAGAAATAGGCGACGGGATATTCCCCGTCGGCCCGCGCCGGGTTGCCGGCCCGGCCGTTATCCCCCTTGTTGAAGGGCAGGAAGAAGGTGTCCTCGCCCGCGAGCTTAGTGGTCATCCAGATCTCGCTGTCCGACATCGCGAAATGAACCACGGCGCCCCGATGCTGCGTCAGGAGCGAGTGCGTGCGTTTCGTGATCGGATCGGCCGGGTGGCGGTCTGTCCGGTACTGGGCCTTCGCGTGCTCGACCGACTGAGTGAAGTCCGTCTTCAGCTCGACCGTGGCCAGCGGTAGGCCGTTCAGGAACAGGCCGAGGTCGATGGCGAGCTCGCGGCCCGGGTGATATTTCAGCTGCGGTACGACCCGCAGCCGGTTCGATGCGTAGCGGTGCAGGACCGCATCGTTACGCTGGTCCTCCGGGGCCGCCTCGGACAGGTCAAGGTGGCCGGCACCGGCGATCGAAAAGCCCCGGCGCAGCGTCTGGACCATCCCCTGTTTCTCCAGCGCCGTCTCTAGCCGGTCCATGACGACCGTAAGGGTTTTGTCGCCATTCATCGCTTGTAGGCGGTCCCATTTCTGCGGCTGGGTGGCCCGTAGCCAGGCTTCCAGATCCTCCGGGTACATGGCACGGTCCGCGTCGTAGGCGTCGGTCGACCCAACCAGCCAGCCCGCCGCGGCGAGCTTCTGGACGATGTAGGACTCGAGGTGCTTCTCGTGATGCAGGTCGCTCATTCCGTCACCTCCGATCCGCCGGCCTGCGCCTGCTGCCACTCGTGATAATTCAACTTCGATCCCCTAACCTTCCACTCCAGCCGCCCGTTGCTGTTCCGGTCAAGCACCACCGCCGCGGCGGCCGACGGGCTGCTGAACGGCCAGGGTTTGGCGAAGCGCATCCGGTCCTCCGCGTGAGGGACCAACGCGCCCTCGGCGATCATCTTGTCTTTAAGGCCACCATAGCTCTGCTGGACATACCCGGTCCCGATCAGGGCCTCGGAGCCTTCTAAAACAACGAATTCCCCGTCTTCCTCGACCGCAGTCGCTTGGACGCCGCTCTTGTGGCGGATCTCGAAATGGACCTCTTCGGCGGTCTTATCATCAGCGAGTTTCGCAACCTGAGTCACGGCGCGGGGCTGAGGTTTCAGCATGTCGAGCCCGATGACCGGCAGGATAATCCGCAGGTTCGCGAGGAACTGTTCCATGTTCGCGACATCCGCCTCAGGCAGGCGGCGTCGGTCGGTGTCGGGCTGGGTGCCGTTGTCAAGCGTCACCCGGCCCGCCTGCGTGGTAACCCGGATCAGCCGCGCCTCAAGGTATTCGGCGTGCCCCTTGGACAGGTCGTCGTCGCTGGTGGTGACGGTGATCGCGGTTTCCCAGAAGTCGCGCTTCTTCGCGCTCTGTTCGATCCGCTCGGAGACGGAGTTGCCTGACCCGATATAGACCCGGGTCACGCCGGGCTTGTCCGGGTCCGGGCCGGACAGGATATAGACCCCGGTCCGGTCCACCTCGGCCCGGGCGGTCAGGTCGCCGAAGGCCGAGGCGCCGCTGACGAACAATAGACCCGTCCAGCCGTGGATCGTCGCCTTGCGCAAGCCCGTGGGTTTCCCGTCGACCAGGAAAAGCTGGATGGTCCGGCCGAAGGTTTCGCCTGTGGTCATGCGGCCACCTCTTTCAGGAGTTTTGCCAGCTTTGATTGGGCAGTAACCGGCATTTTCATACCTTCCATACCGATCTGACGCGCCAATCCGCTGGAAAGCCCATGCTGGCAGGATCGGCCAACGGGCAGCTGTCGATCAGCGCAACAAGGCGCTGTTTCCATTCATTGCCCGGCGCGATCAGAGCCAAAAGATAATCGAGCGTCACCAGAGTGTTGTGCAGATAGCGCGGATCGGCATCTCGCATGGCGACGGGCAGCTTCGCAGGAAATCTTGGTGTGGTCATCGTCACAGTGAAACGCTTGTTCCAAAGTCTGCCATGATGGGCGCAGATATTACGCACGGTGCTAATATGGTGCGCAAAGGACGTGACGACTGCTNNGCTTCATCCAATGCAAACGGGTCAACAATTGCTTTTCTGTCCGCGCGAGTTCTCAAGTTGCCGTAGAATTTCGACAACAGTCCGAACGACATGACCTCGGCCGCCATCCAGACCGGCGGCAGCTTGGGCGAGGTGTACTTGTCACGATAGTGGATTGCGAACGTGTCTTCGGAGCGATTGAATTCTTTCTCCAACGCGGTGACGTCTTTTGCATGATGTCGGATTACTGAGTAGTGGCCCTGTTCGAGATAGCCATGGGGGCCATAGGTCATCGCCATGTGATGCGCCCATTGCGCGCGCAAGGCCACCTCGACCCGCTCGATGGCGTCGAGGACCAGCAGCCGCAGTTCGCGGTCGAAGATATAGAGCGTCAGCACATCCTCGAAGGTTGTCCGGTCGCGGAAGGCGTGATCGCCATTGTTCGCGGCGGGCACCTCGAAGGGCAGCCAATAGGCCCGCAGCCTGTAGTAGGAGATGAAGTTCAGGTAGTGCTGTGCCTGGGCTTCATCACCGACAGTCATGCCGCGACGTTTGAGGAGTTCGATCTGGTCATGGACAGAAACGGCGGGTTTTTCGAACTTCATGCGGCACTCCTGTGCCGCGAAAGCGATACCCTGAAAACAAGTAACCCGCCGGGGTGCGCAGTGCGAAACCGAGGTTCCGTCCGAGGCGTGGCGGGTCTTGTTGAGACAGTAGATAGGGCAGGACTCCTACCAAAGCAATAAGAAACCGACCGGTCCGCGCCAAAAGTCATGCCGCCGCCCTCACGTCGATCTTGCCAGTCACGGCAGCAGTGATCAGTGCCGCGCGCTTCTCTCGGAGGAGGTCGATGCTGCGCTCGGTCAGGGTGATCAGGCCGTCGATGCGGGCGGTTTCGGCTTCGATATGGTCGGCGATAGCCGCCTGTTCGCGAAGATCCGGCTTCGGCAGCTTCACCTTGCGGACATGACCGAAGTTCAGGTCCTGTCCGTCACGGATGAAGTTCGAGGTCAGGCGTAGGGCCTGAATGTACAGGCTGGATTTCATCAGCGCGCCATAGAACCGCCCCTCAACATCCGGTCCGGGCTTCAAGACAGAGTAGGATGACCGGACGCTGCCGACCGCGCGGGCGCGTTCAAGCCCGCCGTCCATGCTGCGCATGCTGATCACGAAATCACCGAGTTCGACATGCTTGCGCATGTCGAGATTGACCACCGCCATTGTGACCTGACGCTGTTCCAGCGCCTCGTATTCCGCCAGCGGGATCACACCATACTTCTGGGTCGCCGACAGCATCTGATCGCCTTCCCGCGCGCGTTCGCCACTTACCGTAAACAGCGCGGTTGCCGGGACCACATCCCAATGGGCGGGCACGCGGCCCAGCCAGTCCTGCCCAGAGTTCTTCATCGGTGCGTCCGGGTCGATGCCCTTGGTCACCGCATGGGCGATCACGGCCGCCCGCTTTTCCTTCAGTAGCGCGATGAACCGGGTCTTCTTCTCGATCAGACCGTCAATCAGGCCGGTTTCGCTGTCGAGGAAGGCGACGATGGCGGCCTGTTCATCGAAATTTGGGGCGACAACTGACATCCGCCGCAGGTCTTCGAACCCGAGTGACTGGCGCATACCGCCGCCCATAGAATAGAAGACCTTCTGCACGTCATAGGCCCGCATCAGGTAATTCATGAAACCGGGCAGCACCCCCTCCGACCGCACAGCCAGATAGGCTGACGTGATGATCCCCCGCTCTGGGCAGATCGCAGACCGCAAGCTGCGCTTGTCGTTCTGAAGGTCGGTAAGCCGGAAAACGACGTCGTCCGGCTCTACAATCTGGTAGGTCTCAAAAGACTCGGGAAGCAGGCCGTTCGGGGTGTT
>JRYH01000295.1_pt1 | contig 31188 bp, 29 predicted proteins | sample 235351 | NCBI WGS metagenome assembly JRYH01 (sample SAMN03074221, study PRJNA261480) | activated sludge metagenome | biome: Wastewater Treatment Plant; feature: Wastewater; material: Activated sludge; isolation source: activated biomass of a wastewater treatment plant treating wastewater... ...
TTATGGGACAGCAGTGGCTTGACATTTAATAATTTAGTATGATAATAAATTCACAGCCTTTTGACTCAAAAAGGTGGACGGAAATGTTGTTAGGGAATTGTAGATTTCTTGCCATGCTGGCTTTACTCATTTTTAACATTTCATCTGCAAAGGAAGTAAACAACAATCAGAAAGTTAATGGAGCCCTCCTCGACGTTTATGCGGCCTTCAGCCGGCCGATCTATAATACAGCTTGGCATTCCAGCATGGGCTCTGCAGTTGTAGAAGCCCATTCTGTTCGCCTCGACCTGGAAACGTTGCAAACCATTACCCCCCCCCAGCCAATCAGGTTCGGTAACCCCCCCTCGGGCCGGTGCTGACGGGCCAATCGGTCCGGGTCGTGCTTCCCAAGCTCAGCCAGGCGCTTACGCTGTACGTGGACAGGGTTGAGGAACTGGTTCCTGGCGTCCTCACCTATTCCGGAGAAGCCTCCGAAATCCCCGGCACCTTTTTCACGTTTTCCGTCGCTAACGGCCGCCTCCTCGGGAAACTCCTGATCGGGTTGGCCAGTTATGTGATTGAGCCCGCGCCTAACGAAACGGGAAAACATGACCTGATAGTTCTCGACCGCGGGCTTTTGCCCCCGGACGACAACACGCTAAATTCTCCTTCGCTGGACGAAAGTTCGTCCTCCGGCTCGCCCACCACCCAGGCCTCAACGTCAGGGACCACAGGTTCAGGCATCGTTCAGGTATTGTTTCTGTTCGCCAGCAACGTTACCGACCAGAACAACCGGGCGGCCAATATAGTCTCTGAATTCAACGCCGCCCTAGCCCGCAGCGCTGTGGATAGCGCCAAAAGAATCACCTCTGGAGGTCTGATAACAGTGCAAGACGATTTTAATGGGCTTTGTAGATCTGTAATTATAAATAAAATGCGCTTAAGAAATCCACCTTTTGAACTTATTGATGATTGGCTGAGTTCCGAAATGGATATGGCGGATGCAGCTTTTTTAATCGTAACAACAGATAATAATATAGATTGCAGTTCTCAGCCTCCGCCATTAGGCCAAGGTGATGGTGTGCCAGGGGGAAGAATAGGAGGATTGGCTCATCTTTTCGACCCTAATAATCCATTCGGGCTTTCGACGGATACTTTTGCATTAGGCGATCTGACCGCATTGCATGAGTTCGGCCATGTGCTTGGAGGGCAGCATGCGGATGAATCGTCCGATATTGTAACAACTGTGGATTTTGGAGATGGCGCCCACGGTTTTGAAAATAACAACGCCGGCCAGTGGCAGACTATTATGGGTGGTTATACTACGCCAAGATGCGTATTCAATTTTAACAATCCAGATCCTGTATCACAAACTTGTGAGCGGATTAATTTCTTCTCGAACCCAGTAATTAAAACCACTGTCAATGGTCAATTGGTGACTATAGGCACGAATGATGACGATGGAGGAGTAAACTTTGACAATGGGCAAAGAAAAGCCGATATGGAAAGTTGGTTGGAAGAATCGAGCTTGCCGATAGTTTCCGGTTATCAGACAGATCCGCCACCTCCGGCCGGCGCACCAACTCTTAACGTGATGTCCGAACACTGCTTCGGCTTACATACAGCATCTTGGAATCAGGTTACAGGTGCTGATCTTTTACAGCTTTTCAGTTCTACGTCCTCGAACTTTACATCGCCTGTTTTACGTTTCGAAGGAACAGGCACGCTTGTCACGATTAATGTGCCTCAGAATACTACCTGGTTCTTGAGAGTGCGGGCGTGTAATGGCGGCGGTTGCACAGGATTGAGCAATCAACAAAGTGCAACTTGGGTGAATGAGTGTTTTTGAAGGTGGACCGACATGAACATGAATGACATGAAGATTCTCACTAGATCGAAAATTATTTTCATTCTAGGAATTATATTTTTGAGTTCGACGCAAATCATTATGGCACAATCTCAAGATGCGGACCGGTTTTTTAACCCGTTCCCTGAAACCGGCGCGTGGTTCGCTAATGACGATTCCAATACCGGCTTTGTCTTCGAGATTCAAAACGGCATTCTGGCCGGGGCGTATTTCGGCTTCGACAATGATGGTAACAATGTCTGGTTTATATTTAGCGGTAAACTACAACCGCGCCTATTCCCTGGGCAGCAAATCCAGGACGGTTGGCGTATCGAAACTGATTTGTTACAGTTCGCTAACGGTAAGTGCATTTTTAATTGTGTGCCCGGCGATGATCCAGTTATGCCGGTCAGAGAAGTAGTCGGTCAGATTGTGATCGAGTTTTCTGGCAGAAGCGAAGCTACGTTCCAAGTTGATGATTCTGAGCCTGTTCCGATTATACCGTTGTATTTCGGGAATCATGCTTTCGTATTCGATCCGGAACAGCCGCTGCGTTTTCTACCGAATTTATCCGGCACTTGGGTTGTGGCAATGAGCAGCGCATTTTTTACCGATGTCGATCCCCATACGCTCACTACCGTAATAGACGTCGGCGTACGAGATGTCGTCCCCATCGAATCTGACCCCCAGCAGCCTGCGAGATTTTTGGAAGTGCGCTTTCCTATCACACGCGATCAATCCAACCTTTTTCCAGAGAACTCAGAAATTGTTTGTTCTTTCTTCGTCTCCACGGACGAAACCGAGATGGATAGCCCAGTTTGCAATATTCTATTCTCACTAGGACCCATGACAGCCATTGGGACTAATTTCGATTTGATAACGGATTCTCGTTTCACTATGTTCCAAAGTTCTGACGTTGTTGGATCTTTCAGGCGTTTTGATTTTTTCAGATTGGATTATGATTAAGTGACACTCGTGGCAATATCACTCTGGACGCACCCGATTACTGTTCGGTGGTTTCCTATAATCGGGCTGGCAAACGGAAAGGAGTGGCTTGTCATGTTTCAACTCATTCATCGCCCGGAAACCAATGGGTTTCGTCTGTTGCGCGCGGTCGGCTCTACGATTTCGCTGTTCGGCCTGTTTCTGGTCGGGCTGGCACTTGCAGCAGGGGTGGCCGCAATCGTGGCTGATTTGCACATCGGGTTCGGCACGTTCAACGTTGGCTTCCTGATGCTCTGGCTGCTCCTGGTTGGCATCGGCATCCTGGCCGCGGGCCAGGTGCTACACCTGCTGGTCGCATTCTGGCGAGCCCCGGATCGTCGCGACTAAGTTCGTTTCCGCTCTTGCCAGCGGGATCGTCCGATGTCGGTCGACCAGCCGCCATGACAGCCTGGGGTTATGGCGCTTGCTGCCGGGTAGCGGTGCTGACGCGGTCCGGCGGCAGGAATAATGTGAGCAGATCGTTGAGGTAACGGCGGCCGCGGGCGGTGGGGAGCAGACGGCGGGGGTGGCGGCGGAGCAGGCCGAGTTCGCGGGCGCGGGCGAGCGGTGCGGCGATCTCGGCGATTTCAAGGCCGGTGCGGGTGGTGAAGTCGGTGATGGTGGTGCCTTCGGCCAGCCGCCAGGTGTTCATGAAATACTCGAACGGGAGATCGACCGCAGGGACGACACGGCGATCGATATCCCAGTGGCCGTGCGCCGCCGCTTCGAGGTAACGCTTGGGGTGCGGCCGGCGGGTATAACGCCAGACCGCACCGTCGATCGTCAGTTTGCCGTGGGCGCCGGCGCCGAGGCCCAGGTAATCGCAGAAGCGCCAATAATTGAGGTTGTGCCGGGCTTGGTGGCCGGCCAGGCTCCAGGCCGAGATTTCATAGTTGTGGAATCCGGCGTACAGCAGGCGGCGTCGGGTCAGGCGGCCGATCGCGGCGAGGTGTCGTTCATCCGGCAGGCTGGGCGGGGCAGCGGCGAAAGCGGTGTGCGGTTCGATCGTCAACTGGTAATGCGACAGGTGCGGCGGTTGCCAGGCGAGGGCGGCTTCGATGTCGGCCAGCGCCCCGGCCGGTGTCTGTCCGGGCAGGCCGTGCATCAGGTCGAGATTGAAGTTCGTAAAGCCGGCCGCGCGCGCGGCGTCGATCGCCTGGTGCGCCGCACGACTGTCGTGGATCCGGCCGAGCGTGTTGAGCGCACGGTCGTCGAAGCTTTGGATCCCGAGACTCAGGCGATTGACGCCGGCGGCGCGGTAGGCGGCGAAACGTTGCGCATCGCTCGCTCCCGGATTGGCTTCGAGCGTAATTTCTCTATCGTCTTCGAGACCGAGCCGCTGGTCGATCGCCGCCAGAATATCGGCGATGGCTGAGCCGCTGAACAGGCTGGGCGTGCCGCCGCCGAAAAACACGCTGCCCGCGCGCCGGCCCTGGACCGCAGTTGACTGGGCCGTCAGATCGGCGATCAGCGCCTTGACGTATTCGCCCTCGGGCAGCACTTCCGGCGCCGGGTGCGAGTTGAAATCGCAATACGGGCACTTGCGCACGCACCACGGCAAATGGACGTACACGCCAAGCGGCGGCGCATCGCGGTCAGGCAGCGGGCGCTTCGGGAAGCGTTGCGGGGCGACTGACGGCGAGCCCGAGTTCATGCAGCAATCCATCTTCGAGTCCATAGATCAGGCCATGCACGGTCAGCGCCTGGCCGCGGGCCCAGGCGTCGGTGACGATCGTTGTGCGGCAGACATTGGTCACTTGTTCGTGAACGTTGAGTTCGCACAGCCGCCGCCAGCGTGCCGTATCGTCCGGCAGCGCAGCCAAAGTCGTGGCGTGGCGGTTGCGAATGTCCTGCACATGACGCAACCAGTGATCAATCAGTCCGAGACGCGCGTCGTCGAGCGCCGCCCGCACGCCGCCGCAGCCGTAGTGGCCGCAGACGATAATATGCCGGACTTTGAGCACATCGACGGCGAACTGCACAACCGAGAGGCAGTTGAGGTCGGTATGGACCACCACGTTGGCGACATTGCGGTGGACAAAGATCTCGCCCGGCAGCATGCCGGCGATCTCGTTGGCCGGCACCCGGCTGTCGGCGCACCCGATCCACAGGTAACGCGGCCGCTGCAGGGCGGAAAGCCGGGAAAAAAAATCCGGCTGCCGCGCCGTCATGCGCGCCGCCCAGGTGCGGTTGTTGGCGAGAAGGGATTGCAGATCGTCGTTTTCGGTCATCGCGTTGCGCAACAAAGGGACACTCGGCGACCATCATAAAGGCACAATATACGGCCGGCTTGAGGCCGAACCTGTTTCGAGTTATAATCGCGAATGATTCTCATATCCAAAACAAACCGGTAGGCCTTCATGTCACAGCGCGCCTGTTTTCATTCTGTCATCGCCTTTGTGTGGTTCGGGCTGGCCGGCACCGGCGTGCAGGCGGCGTCCGATCCGGCGCGCATCGTGCACCTGTTGCAATACATCGCCGTGGATTACGCCGGGGCGGTGAGCGCGGGCCAGGTCTCCAACCCGGTCGAATATGACGAGATGGTCGAGTTCGCCGCGACGACGCGAGATGACTTGGCGGGCTTGCCGGCGGTGGCCGAAACCCCGGCCTTGCTGGCCGCGGCGGATGAATTGTCCCGGATTATCGGGACACGCGCCGCAACCGGGGACGTGGCGCAGCGCGCCGCGGCGCTGGCCACCGCGATTTTGCAGGCCTACGACGTTCTGCCTTTGCCGGCCGCTACCCCCGACCTCGGACAGGGCGCCGGGTTGTACGCGACGCAATGTGCCGGCTGTCACGGCGCCACGGGGCGGGGCGACGGTCCGGCCGCCGCCGGGCTCGAACCGCCGCCGAGTGCGTTTACCGACCCTGCGCGGCACGGGCAATTGAATGTGCTCACCTACTACAACACGATCCGTTACGGCGTTTCCGGCACGGCGATGGCTGCTTACGAGGCGCTGTCCGACCAGGACCGTTGGAATTTGGCGTTTTATCTCGCTACGCTGGGCGTCGATCCAGAACAGATCGCTGCTGGCCAGCAAGTCTGGGAGGCGGGCGGGGCTCCGGACCTGACGACCCTCGCCCAGGTGGTTACGGCCCGCCCGGCCGACCTCGGCGCCGAAAAAGACCGCGCCCTGTTGGCCTATCTGCGATCACACCCCGAAGCGTTGGCGCCGACCGCCGACGCGGCGCTCGCCACGGCCCGCGAACTTTTGGCGCACAGCGCGGCGGCCGCCGCGGCGGGTCGGCGTGATGAGGCACAACGCCTGGCGATTGCCGCCTATCTGGACGGCTTCGAGCTGGCCGAATCGCGTCTCGCGGCGCGTGACCGGGAGATGATGCTCGAACTCGAAGGCGGAATGATGCGCTTTCGGGAGCTTTTGCGCGATACGGCAACGGCGGACGAAATCGCCCACGCCCGCGCCGAACTCGATGCTGGTCTGGCCCGCGCCGGCCGGTTGCTCGACGAAGGCGGCGGCGACGGCTTCTGGATCGGGCTTACGGGGGCGCTTTTGGTCATTGTCCGGGAAGGGATGGAAGCGCTATTGGTGGTTGCCGCATTGCTCGCATTTGCCCACCGCTTCGGGGCCGGCCGGGGGCCGATCCATTACGGCTGGACGACGGCGCTGGGCGCTGGGCTGGTCACCTGGGTGCTCGCCGCGTTCTTTATCACGATCAGTGGCGCGACGCGCGAATTGAGCGAAGGCGCCGCGGCGCTGCTCGCCGCCGGCGTGTTGTTTTACATGGGCTTTTGGATGCACGACAAAAGCCACGCCGTGCGCTGGCACGACTACCTGAACCGGCGGATGGAGGGCGCCTTGGCGCGTGGCAGCCGATTCGGCCTCGGGGCGCTGGCGTTTATCGCGGTGTATCGCGAGGTGTTCGAAACGATTCTGTTCATGCAGGCGCTGTGGTTGTCGGCCGCCCCCGACGGCCGGCTGGGCCTGGTGTCGGGTGGGATTGCGGCGACGCTGCTCCTCGGCGTCCTCGCCTGGCTGATCCTGAAAGTCAGTGCCCGGCTGCCGCTCGGCCCGTTTTTCGCGTGGAGCGCGGCGTTGATGTACCTGCTCGCCGTGGTGTTCGCCGGTAAAGGTGTGATGGCGCTGCAGGAAGCCGGCATGCTGCCCCTCAGCGAAATCGCTTTTCCGCGCATCGATTGGCTCGGCATTTACCCCTCGCGGCAATCGCTGACGCTGCAATTGGTGATGCTGCTGCTGCTGGTGTATCTGCTGTGGATCCGGCCGCGCTTTGCGCCGGGTAAAATCAGGGTCGATGAATGAGAATCCGCGGCTCGGGCGGGCATGATACTCGGCCCGAAAACGACCATCGCCAGCTTCGACGTCGATGCGCAGTGCACGTTCACGCCGCTGTGTCCGGCTGAGTTGCCGGTCCCGGGTGGCGATGAAATCGTCGCGGCGCTGAACGCCCAGGCGGCTCTGGCCGCCTACCGCCTCGGTTCCAAGGACGCGCACAGCCCGGCTGCGGTCTGGGTGACGGTCGATCCTGCCCAGGTCGGTCAGGCGGGGGCGGTCGGGGCCCAGGCCGACCGCTACTGGCCTTCGCACGCCGTGCCCGGCACCCGCGGTTTCGAATTGCTGCCTGGCCTGCCGCGGCCGTGGGAGTATGACTTTTTCGTCTGGAAGGGCGTCGAGCCCGAAATGCACCCTTACGGCGCCTGCTACCACGACCTCGATGAGCGGCTCAGCACCGGGGCCATCGAGTTTTTGCATGCCCGGGGCGTCAAGACGGTGTTGGTCGGCGGGCTGGCCCTCGATTATTGCGTCAAAACCACTGCCTTGCAGCTCGCCCGCGCCGGTTTTCAAGTCATCGTCAATCGTGCCGCGAGCCGCGGACTGACCGCGCCGACGACGGCCGAGGCGCTGGCCGCGTTGCAGGCGGCTGGGATCGCGATTGTCACGAACCTAGCCGCCTGGGAAGCAGGCAAATGATCATCCACACCCTGCTCGACACCGATCTTTACAAATTCACGATGATGCAGGCGGTGCTGCACCACTTCCCGGCGGCGCACGTCGAATACACGTTCAACTGCCGGACGCCGGGCATCGACCTTCGCCCGTGCCGGGCGGCGATCGAAGCGGAAATCGAACAGCTTTGTACGCTGCGTTTCACCCCCGCGGAACTGGAGTACCTCGGCGCCTTGCGGTATATCAAAAGCGATTTCGTCGAGTTCCTCCGGCTGTTTCAGTTTCAGGAGCGCTTCGTCCACCTCGGGGAGGAGGACGGCAAACTGACGCTGAAAATTGCCGGACCGTGGCTGCACACGATATTGTTCGAGGTGCCGCTGCTGGCGATCATCAGCGAAACCTGGCACCAGACGACCGCCGGCGAGATCGATCTGGCCGCCGGCCGTGACAAGCTCGCCGCCAAGATCGCCCGCCTCCGCGCCCTGCCGGCAAACAGCCGTTTCGGCTTCGCCGATTTCGGCACCCGGCGCCGTTTTTCCCGCGCCTGGCAAGAAGAAGTGGTCTATACGTTTGCCCGCGAACTGCCTGGCCGCTTCCGCGGTACCAGCAACGTTCACCTGGCGCGGCAATACGATCTGACGCCGATCGGCACGATGGCCCATGAGTTCATCCAAGCGTGCCAGGCGCTCGGCCCGCGGCTGCGCGATGCGCAGCGCTTCGCCTTCGAAAGCTGGGCCCGGGAGTACCGCGGCGATTTGGGCATCGCGCTCTCCGACACTTATGGGTTGCAGCCTTTCCTGCGCGATTTCGATCTTTATTTTTGCAAACTGTTCGACGGCGCGCGCCAGGATTCCGGCGATCCGTACCATTGGGCCGAACAGGTGATCGCCCACTACCGGCGAAACCGGGTCGATCCGGCCGGCAAGACGCTGGTCTTTTCCGACAACCTGACGATCGACAAAGCGATCGCCCTCGACGAGCGTTTCGGCGGCGAGGCCAGAACGGCGTTCGGTATCGGGACGCATCTGACCAATGACGTGGGCGTCAAGCCGATCAACATCGTGATCAAAATGACCGCCTGCAACGGCCAGCCGGTGGCCAAGCTCTCCGATTCGCCCGGTAAGATTATGTGCGACGATGAAACCTACCTCGCCTGGCTGCGCCAGGCATACGATTTAAACAACAGTCTTTCATGAACCGTTGGCTGCGACTGATGCGCTTCGATCGGCCGATCGGCATTTTTTTGCTGCTCTGGCCGACGTGGTGGGCGTTGTGGCTGGCCGCCGGCGGATTGCCGTCGTGGCGCAACCTTCTTATCTTTACCGCCGGAGTTGTCGTGATGCGTGCCGCCGGTTGCACGATCAACGATTACGCTGACCGCGCTTTCGATCCACACGTGGCGCGCACCCGGCAAAGGCCGTTGGCCGCCGGCGAAATCGCGCCGCGACAGGCGTTATGGCTGTTCGCCGCGCTGCTTGCCGCCGCCTTGCTGCTCGTCTCGTTCACCAACCGGTTGACGATCGTGCTCGCCTTCGCCGGTGCCGCGCTGGCCGCCGCATATCCGTATTTCAAACGCTGGACCCACTGGCCGCAGGTGGTGCTCGGCGCGGCGTTCGGCTGGAGCATCCCAATGGCGTTTGCCGCCGAAACCGGCAGCGTGCCGGCGCCGGCGTATGCGCTGTACGCGATCAATCTGCTTTGGGTTTTGATCTACGACACCGAATACGCGATGGCCGACCGCGACGAGGATTTCCTGGTCGGCATCAAATCCACCGCCATCCTGTTCGGCCGCCATGACCGATTGATCGTCGGCCTTTTGCAGGCGCTGCTGCTCGCCGGCCTGTTGGGGCTCGGCGTTGCAGCGCACCTCGGCACGGCCTGGTATGCCGTCCTGCCGGTGGTTGGCGGATTGTTCGCCTGGCAGCAATGGTTGATCCGCGAGCGGGCTGCGGCGCAATGCTTTCGCGCCTTTTTGCACAACAACTGGGTGGGGTTGGCGATTTTTACCGCGCTGCTGCTGGCGCTGAGTACGGCGGGCTGAACAAGACCGCAGACAGCGCCAATAACGTCTATGAGATTCGATGATTACGCAAGATAAACTTTCGAACGAGTGGCTGGTGCGTCAATGCGACCCCGGAACGTATGCCCGCGGGCATGGTTATCGCAACGAACGGCGGGCCCGGCTTGAGCAGGTTCAGCAGCGGCCGGGCGGTGGCGTATTACTGCTCGGCACTTGCCAGGGCAGCGGGGTCGAGCCTTACGACCAGCATGTCGAGATCCATGAGGAGTGGGGTTCGCCGGTCCTGGACGGGGACTGTAGTTGCCCCGTCGGTTACAACTGCAAGCACGTCGTGGCCCAGGTGTTGACCTGGATGACGCAGCCGGAACACGTGTCGCACGAGCGTGATACCGCCGCCTGGTTGGCCGAGCTGATGCGGCGCGAAGAACCGGCGGCCGCCGGTTCGCTGCTCTATATTCTCTCCCCGGGCGGCCCGCAGGGCGATGTCTATCGAGTCGATTTCGTGGTTGCCAAACGAAGACAGGACGGCGCTTGGGGCAAGGGGCGCGTTGCCTATCTGTCGTCGATCAGCTATCTCCTGTCGCCCCCCACCTACCTGCAAGCGATCGATAAAGAAATTGTCGCCTGCCTCGAAGTGATGGTGAAAGGAAGGAGCTACGATACCTCGCTGACCGGAGCCGCCGGCTATTTCGCGCTGCGCAAAATCATTGAAAGCGGCCGGGCGTATTTAGGCCGCGAGCGCCGCGGTCCTCTCGCTTGGGACGCGGCGCGCGACCTGCATGCCGCTTGGAAAAAATCCGATGGCCTTTTTAGACTCGACTGTGAAACCGCCGGCGGCGGCGCGATCCTGGGGGTGGAACCGCCGTGCTACCTGGATCCCGTTGGCTTGTGCGCCGGCCGGCTTCGTCTGCCCGACGGGTTTGAAAACACGCGGTTGGACTGGTTGCGCCGCGCGCCAGTGGTGGACGAAGTCGGCGCCGCGGACTTGAGCCGCCGGTTGGCGCTGCTTGCCCCGTATTTGCCGGCGCCGGTCGAGGTGAAGTATCACGATTACGATCGGCCGCCGCAGCCTTGTTTGACCGTGACCTTCGATCCGCAGCGGCCGGAAGAGGGGGGTGCGGAGCTGCGCTTTGCATACGACACACTGACGATCTCAGCGGACGATCCCGACATTGTCTGCGCCGATAGCGCGGGGCGCCTGGTGCGCGTCCATCGCCATCGGGACGCCGAAAACCAGGCGCAGGCCCGACTCGTCGCCGCCGGCCTCGAACCCTCACCGGCGGCCGCCTGGCACTTTCGAATGGGCGAGAGTGCGGCGCGTTTCGGAGCCCGCGAAGCCTGGCTTTCCTGGTTCGACACGGTCGTTCCCGAACTCGAAAACGCCGGCTGGCGCATCGAACGGCAGGGCGCGGCGGCATTCGAGTTCAGTCAGGCCGACCGGATTGCCGGGGAAATCGAAAGTGCCGGCAGCGATTGGTTCAGCTTGCGCTTCGATCTGGAAGTAGACGGCCGGCGCCTGCCGCTGCTGCCGCTGGTCAGCCAACTGCTGGAACATTACCGGCCGGGCCAGTTACCCGACAAACTGTACCTGGACAACGGCCAAGGTCATTACGTCGCGATACCGGCGCCGCAGATCGAGCCGGTGCTGAAGACCATCGTCGAGCTGTTCGACCGTGTCAAAGACGACGCGCTCAAACTGGGGCGGCCGGACGCCACGCGGCTTTTGGATTTAGCGGGAATACCACTGGCCGGTGGCGGCGCCTTCAAGAAATTGGCACGCCGCTTGGCCGATTTTTCCGGCCTGCAACCGGTGCCGCTGCCATCCACCTTCAAAGGCGAATTGCGCCAATATCAGCAACATGGGGTCAATTGGTTGCAATTCCTCCGGCTTCACGAACTGGGCGGCATCCTCGCCGACGATATGGGGCTGGGTAAAACCATACAGGCGCTCGCCCACCTGGCGGTGGAAAAACGCGCCGGCCGGATGAAACATCCTTGTCTGATCGTCGCTCCGACCAGCCTGATGGGTAACTGGCGGCGGGAAGCGTCGAGCTTTACGCCGGGATTGCAGGTACTGGTGCTGCACGGTGCCGGACGAACCGCCCATTTCCCGCATCTTGCCGAATTCGACCTGGTGTTGACCACTTACCCGTTGCTGCCGCGCGACCGTGCCGCGCTCCTCAAGCAACCTTGGCATTATCTGATCCTCGACGAAGCGCAACAGATCAAAAATCCGCGCGCCCAGGCGGCGCAGGTTGTGCGGGCCATGCAGGCCAAGCATCGTTTGTGCCTGACCGGCACGCCAATGGAAAACCATCTCGGCGAGCTGTGGGCGCAGTTCGATTTTCTGATGCCCGGCTTTCTCGGCGATCGTGATAGTTTCACGCGCACCTACCGCACGCCGATCGAAAAGTACCACGACGGCGAGCGCTTGTCGGCACTGGTCCGGCGCACCGCGCCTTTCCTGTTGCGCCGCACCAAAGATCGTGTCGCCGTCGAATTGCCGCCGAAAACCGAAATCGTGCGCGCCGCCGTCTTCGAGCCGCGCCAGGCGCGCTTGTACGAAGCGATCCGGCTGACGATGGAAAAGAAAGTGCGCGAGGCGGTCGCGGCCCGGGGTCTGGCGCGCAGCCACATCATTATGCTCGAGGCGCTGCTGAAACTCCGGCAAGTCTGCTGCGATCCGCGGCTGTTGCCCCCCGGCACCCGTGGGGCGCACAAAATCCCTTCGGCGAAGTACGAGTTGTTGTTCGAACTATTGCCGGAACTGCTCGCCGAAGGGCGGCGGGTGCTGCTCTTCTCGCAATTCGCCACGATGCTCGGCCTGATCGAAAGCGAGATCCGGCGCCGCGGATTCGACTACTGCAAACTCACCGGGAAAACACAAAAGCGCGATGCAATGATCCAGCGCTTTCGCGACGGTCAAGCCAACCTGTTCCTGATCAGCCTGAAAGCCGGCGGTGTCGGATTGAACCTGGTCGAAGCCGACACCGTAATCCATTACGACCCCTGGTGGAACCCGGCCGTCGAACACCAGGCCACCGACCGCGCCCACCGCATCGGCCAGGATAAGCCGGTCTTCGTTTATAAACTGATCACCGAAGGCACCGTCGAAGCAAAAATCCTGGCCCTGCAACAGCGCAAGCAAAAACTAGCCGCCAGCGTGTACGGCAAAGGCCGCGGCCAAGACGAAGCGCCGATCGACGCGGCAACCATCCAAGGTCTACTGGCTGCGGACTGAACCCCGCTTGCGGCGCGCATGAATCCGCGCCGGGGAGAGGCGCTTGACAATGTAATAATGCGCTGTTACATTGTTGCAATGAAACAAGACAGGACGATCCCGGAAAACGAACTCGAGACCGCGGCGCAGCGGCTGGCGCGGGCATTTTTGGCGATGCGCAGCGAGGAGGAGTGTCTGGCGTTGCTCGACGATTTGTGTACGCCGGCGGAGTTGGAGGCCATCGTCGATCGTTTCCGCGCCGCGGAATTGCTGGCCGCCGGTATGGCGTACCGCGAAATCCACGAGCGCACCGGGGTCAGCGTGACGACGATCGGGCGGGTCGCCCGTTTCCTGTCGCGCGGTGCCGGCGGCTACCGGTTGGCGCTCGACCGGCTGCGACGCAGGGCGCGGGGGCAGCGATGAGGGGTGCGCCATGAGGGTGAGAATCGCGGTGCAGAAATCAGGGCGCCTGGCCGGCGAGTCGCTGGAGCTGATCGAGCGCGCCGGCCTGTCGTTCAACCGCAGCAAGGACAAGCTGTTCTGGTACGGCCGCAACTTGCCGGTGGATGTTTTGCTCGTGCGCGACGACGATATCCCGCGCTTGCTGCTCGACGGGGTTTGCGAATTGGGCATCGTCGGCGAGAACGTCGTCCACGAGCGGTGTCTCGAACGCGGCCTCACCGCCGATACCTTGCCCGCGTTGAGCCGTCTGGACTTCGGATTTTGCCGGCTGGCGATCGCGATCCCCGAGCACCAGCCTTGGCGCGCTCTGGAGGATCTCAACGGTCGGCGCATCGCGACCAGTTACCCGGCAGTGATGGCGCAGTTCCTGGCGGCGCACAAGATCGATGCGGCGATCGTTGAGCTTTCCGGCGCCGTCGAAATCGCGCCCAGTCTCGGCACCGCCGAGGCGATCGCCGATCTGGTTTCGACCGGCGCGACGCTGCGCGCCAACCACCTCAAGGAAACGGCGACGATCCTCGAGAGCCAGGCGGTGCTCTATGCCGGGATCGATGCCCTCGACTCCGAACGCACGGCGCTGCGCGATCGTCTGGTCCAGCGCATTGCCGGTGTGCAGCAAGTCAAGGAGAGCAAGTACGTGATGCTGCACGCGCCGCGCACCGCGCTCGCGGCGATCGCTCGCTTGCTGCCGGGTGCCGAGGCGCCGACGGTGCTGCCGCTGGAAGGTTCCGCGGAACGGGTTGCAGTCCACGCCGTGTGCCGCGAAACGGTGTTCTGGGAACACCTCGAAGAACTCAAGGCGGCGGGGGCGAGCGCCGTACTGGTTCTGCCAGTGGAGAAGATGCTGCTGTGAAGCGGGCGAGTGGGAAAACGGGCGATATCGTCGAGTGGGCCGCGCTGGGACGTGCGGCGCGCCGGCGTGTGTTGCAGCGGCCTCAGGCGCCCCACGATGAGACGTTCGGTGCACAAGTAGCGGCCATCATCGCCGAGGTCCGCACTGGCGGTGACAAGGCATTATTCGCGGCGACGCGCCGTTTCGATGGCGTGACGATCGAGGCGCTCGAAGTGCCGCGCCGAAGCTGGGCGGCGGCGAATGCGGCGCTCGACCCGGAACTGGGCGCGGCGTTGGACAATGCGGCAGCCCAAATCGAAGACTTCCACCGTGCCGGCCGGCCCACCGGCTATCGGCGCGAGACCTGGCCCGGCTTGACCTGTGCCATGCACTACCGGCCGCTGGCGCGCGTCGGACTTTATGTCCCCGGCGGTAGCGCGCCGTTGTTTTCGACCTTGTTGATGCTGGCGATTCCGGCCAGCCTCGCCGGGTGCGGCGAGATCGTCGTCTGTACGCCGCCGCGCCGGGATGGCGAAATCGACCCGGTGATATTAGCTGTCGCGGCCAGACTGGGCGTCGATCGGTTGTTTCGGATCGGCGGCGCGCAGGCAATCGCGGCGCTGGCTTACGGTACTGAAACGGTACCGTGCTGCGCCAAGCTGTTCGGGCCGGGGAACCGCTGGGTGACCGAGGCTAAACGGCAGGTGGCGGCCGACCCGGGCGGCGCGGCGATCGACTTGCCGGCGGGGCCGTCCGAAGTGCTGGTCCTCGCCGCGAGTGGCGCCGACGCCCGTTTTATCGCCTGCGACCTCATTGCCCAAGCCGAGCACGGCCCGGATTCGCAGGTGCTGCTGGTGACCGACGACCACGCCCTGGCCGAGCGCGTGCAAAGCGAGGTCACAGCGCGGCTGGGGTGCTTGCCGCGGGCGGCGGTGGCTCGTGCGGCGTTCGCCCATGCCCGGTGGATTGTCGTGCCCGATCTTGAGACCGGACTCGCGGTCAGCAATGAATACGCACCGGAACATCTGATCTTGCACGTACCCGAGGCCGAGCGCTGGCTCGATCGGGTGCAGTCCGCCGGTTCGGTTTTTGCCGGCGAATGGACACCCGAAACCCTCGGCGATTATTGCAGCGGCACCAACCACGTGCTGCCGACCGGTGGCGAGGCGCGGCGGACCGGGGCCCTCGGCGTCGCCGATTTTATGCGCCGGATGACCAGCCAATGCGCGACCCGCGAAGGGCTCGCCGCCGCCGGCCCGACGGCGATCGCGCTGGCGGCCGCTGAAGGGCTCGAAGGCCACCGCCAGGCGGTCGCCGTCCGGCTCGAAGCATGATGGACGTCGCCGCGCTCACCGCCTTGGCCCGGCCGGAGATACGCGCGCTCGAGCCTTATGCTTCGGCCCGCGCCGCCGGTCCGCCGCCGGCCGGCGCGGTGCTGCTCAATGCCAACGAGTTGCCTTGGCCGCCGGCCCCAGGTTCCGAGCTCAATCGTTATCCGGCACCGCAACCCGTCACGATCCGCCGCCGGCTGGCCGAGATTTACGGCGCCGGCGAGGACTCGCTGCTGCTAACCCGGGGCAGCGACGAAGGGATCGATCTACTGGTCCGGGTGTTCTGTACCGCGTATCGCGATCGGGTGGCGATCTGCCCGCCGTGTTTCGGTATGTATGAAATCGCGGCGCGGATCCAGGGCGCCGGCGTCGAACGTCTGCCGCTCGTCTCGAGCCACGATGCGGCGTTGGCTGGGATCGACCGCCCGGGACTCGCGGCGAGCGGCGCGCGTCTGATTTTTTTGTGTTCGCCGAACAATCCGACCGGCGCGGTGATTCCGCGGGCCGAGATTCTAGCGCTGGCCGCGGCACTCGCCGGCCGGGCGCTGGTCGTGGTCGATGAAGCGTATATCGAATTTGCCCGCGCGCCGAGCCTGGTTGCCGATCTCGCCGCCGTGCCGAACCTGGTGGTGCTGCGGACTTTGTCGAAGGCCTGGGGGCTGGCCGGCGCCCGGCTCGGCGCGTTGATCGCCCGGCCGGAAGTCGTGGCGCTGGCCGCCAGGATCATCGCTCCGTACCCCATTTCGCGACCGGCGGCCGACAGTGTCTGTGCCGCGCTCACACCGGCTGGCGTGCGCCGGATGCAGCGCAACGTCATCCGCATCCGGCGCGAGCGCGCCCGCTTGCACGAGGCGCTCGGGCGCTTGCCCGCGGTCGAAGCGGTCTTTCCTTCGGAAGCGAATTTTCTGTTGATCCAATGCCGCGCCGGCAAGCGTCTGGCGGCGGCGGCGCGCCAGGCCGGCATTCTGCTGCGCGAGCAAAGTGCCCAGACGGGCCTGGCCGATTGCGTTCGTATCACGATCGGGACGAAACGCGAAAACGACCGCTTGCTTGCCTTTTTGGAGGGCCGGCAGTGAAACGTCGAAAAATCCTGTTTATCGATCGCGACGGCACACTGCTCGTCGAGCCGCCCGACGAACAAGTCGATTGTTTCGAAAAATTCGACCTGCTGCCCGAAGTCATTGCCAGTCTGCGCGAACTGACCGCCGCCGGCTACGAGCTGGTTATGGTGAGCAACCAGGACGGGCTGGGCAGCGCGGCCTATCCGGAAGCATCGTTCAATGGGCCGCAGGCCTTGTTGCTGCGCATCTTCGCTTCGCAAGGCATAGTGTTCAGCGCCGTCCATATCGACCGTAGTCTGCCGGCCGACAACGCGCCGACCCGCAAGCCCGGCATCGGCATGCTGCTCGAATACCTGCGCTCCGGCGCTCTCGATCGGGCGCACAGCGCGGTGATCGGTGACCGGCAGACCGACCTTGAACTGGCGGTCAATCTCGGGATCGCCGGTTATCGTCTCGGTCCGGATCTCGATTGGCCGGCGCTGACCCGCCGGCTGATCGCCACGCCGCGGCGGGCGGAACTCGTCCGTGAAACCGGCGAAACCCGGATCGCGGTCGAAGTCGATCTCGACCGTGAACAGCCTATCGATATTGCGACCGGCTTGCCGATTTTCGATCATTTTGTCGAGCAACTCGCCCGGCACGGCGGGTTTTCGCTTGTCCTCAAGGCCCGCGGCGACTGGCAGATCGACGATCACCACAGCGTCGAGGACTGCGCATTGGCGCTTGGTGCGGCGCTCGACCAGGCGCTCGGCGAGCGGCGCGGCATTAACCGCTACGGTTTTATGCTGCCGATGGACGAGGCATTGGTGGAAGTGGCGCTCGACCTCTCCGGGCGGCCGTGGTATGTCCAGCGCGGCACCCTGCCGCGCGAGTCGATCGGCGGGCTGAGCGCCGAGATGATCCGACATTTTTTTCACAGCCTGGCCCAGGCGCTCGGCGCCGCGCTCCATATCAGGATCGAGGGCGAGAACACGCACCACATGGCCGAAGCGATGTTCAAGGGCACCGGCCGGGCCCTGCGCAGCGCCGTGAAACGAGAAGGCACCGCGGTGCCGTCGAGCAAAGGGGTGCTGTAGGTGAGTGTCGTGATCATCGATTCGGGCGGCGCCAATTTGGGCTCGATACGCTATGCCTGCGCCCGGCTCGGTGCCGATGCCGTCATCAGCCGCGACGCCGCGACCATTCGCGCCGCGTCACACGTCATCCTGCCGGGTGTCGGCGCCGCCGGCCCGGCGATGTCGCGCTTGCTTGCCGCCGGGCTCGAGCGGCTGATTCCGGCCTTAACCCAACCGGTGCTCGCGATCTGCCTCGGTATGCAGTTGCTGTATGAAGCGAGTGACGAAGACGGTACGCGCTGCCTCGGCATTCTGCCGGGCACGGTTCGGCGCCTGCCGCTCCGGGACGGCATCCGGGTGCCGCACATGGGCTGGAACCGGTTGCGCTGGGTGTCCGAGGATGAGCCTTTGGCGCGGGCGATGGGCGGCGCGCCATGGGCCTATTTCGTCCACGGATACTATGCGCCGGTCGGCGCCGAAACGATCGCCGGCTGTGCGCACGGCACGGCGTTCGCGGCGCTGGCGCGGTGGCGGAATTTTCTCGCCGCGCAGTTCCACCCCGAACGTTCGGCGACCGCCGGCAAGGCGCTGATCCAGGCGTTTCTGGCGTCGTGAACGTTTATCCGGCGCTCGATCTGATCGGTGGGCGCGTCGTGCGGCTGTACCGCGGCGACTATGCGGCGGTAACCGAATATTCGGCCGCGCCGGCTGCGTGGGCGACCCGGTATACCACCCACGGCGCGGCCGCCTTGCACCTGGTCGATCTGGAAGCGGCCCGCGACGGTATGGCGCGGCAGTGGGCCGAAATCGGACAAATCGTCGATCTCGCCCGCGCCGCCAAGGTGCCGGTGCAATGCGGCGGCGGCGTGCGGTGCACCGGGGATATCGAACGCCGCCTGGACGCCGGTTGCGCCCGGGTGGTGGTCGGTAGTGTTGCGGTGCGCGACCCGGATATGTTGATCGCCGCCCTGGCGCGTTTCGGCCCGGATCGGCTGGTCGCGGCGCTCGACGTGCGGGCCGAGGGCGCGGATTACCGCCCGGCGCTCGACGGCTGGACGGCGGCCGGCGGCGAGACCTTATGGCCGGTCGTCGAACGGCTGGCCGCGGCCGGTCTCGAACACCTGCTGTGCACCGCGATCGATCGTGACGGCAGTCTTGCCGGCCCGCGCCTCGACCTTTACCGGGAACTGGTCCGGCGCTATCCGGGGCTCGCGATCCAGGCCTCCGGCGGGATCGCGACGCTCGACAACCTCAAGGCCTTGCGTGACACCGGGGTGGCCGCGGCGGTGGTCGGCAAGGCGCTGCTCGACGGCGTGTTCACGCTGGCCGACGCAAAGCGGGCGGCAGCGTGAGCGCGGCACGGCGCATCATCGCCTGCCTCGACGTGCGCGCTGGCCGGGTCGTCAAGGGCGTTCGCTTCCGCGCCCATTGCGATATGGGCGGCATCCTCGAACGGGCGCTGGCCTATCGCGACCAGGGCGCCGACGAGATCGTGTTTTACGACATCACCGCCAGTCCCGAGCAACGCAGCGTGGACCGCACCTGGGTCGAAGCGGTCGGCGCTGAACTCGACATTCCGTTCTGTGTCGCCGGTGGTATTACCTCCGTCGCCGCCGCCGAGGCGGTGCTCGCCGCCGGCGCCGACAAAATATCGCTCAATACCCCGGCCCTGCAACATCCCGAGTTGATCGATGAATTGGCCGGGCGCTTCGGCAGTCAGTGTGTCGTCGTCGGCGTCGACAGCATCGAGCGCGGCGGCGTTTACGAGACCCGGCAAATGACCGGCGATCCCAAGCGCATGCAACACGGTGGCCGGCTGACACTTGACTGGCTCGGCGAAGCGCAGGCGCGTGGCGCCGGCGAGATCGTGCTGAACTGCATGAACGCCGATGGCACGCGGCAAGGCTACGATCTCGCCCAGCTCAAACGGGCGCGCGCGGTGCTGTCGATTCCGCTCGTCGCCTCCGGCGGGGCCGGCAGCGTGGCTCATTTCATTGAGGCGTTCGCGGGCGCCGATGTCGATGCGGCACTCGCCGCCGGCGTGTTGCACAGCGGGGCGCTTGATATCCCGACGATCAAACAAGGCCTGTTGGCCGCCGGTATCGCCGTGCGGCCGGCGGCAGGAGCGGTACCCGACGATGAATAAACCCGGCCCGGCTTCCGTTGATCTTAAGGTCGATCCGGCGACTTTGGATTTTGTCAAAGGCAGCGGCCTGCTGCCGGCGGTGGTCCAGCACGCGGCCAGCGGCACCGTCTTGATGGTCGGCTATATGAACCGCGCGGCGCTGCGCAAAACCCTGGACGAGGGCGTGGTGACGTTCTACAGCCGCAGCAAGCAACGGCTGTGGACGAAGGGCGAGACGTCCGGCCACCGCTTGCGCTTGGTCGCGCTGCGGGCCGACTGCGACCGCGATACGTTGCTGGTCCAGGCCCTGCCATCAGGTCCGGTGTGCCACCTCGGCACGGCCACCTGTTTCGGCGACGGCGGCGGACCGGCGGGCGCCATCATGGCCGAACTCGACGCGCTGATCGGCACACGGCTCGCGAGCGGGGCGGGCTATACCGGCCAGTTGCTGGCCGCCGGCCCGGCGCGGATCGCGCAGAAGGTCGGCGAGGAGGCCGTCGAAACGGCACTCGCCGCGGTGGCCGGCGACGACAAGGCGCTGGTCGCCGAAGCCGCCGATCTGCTCTACCATCTCCTCGTCCTGCTCGCCGCGCGCCGGATCCCGCTGACTCGGGTTTACGCCGAACTCGCCGCGCGCCGGCGCTGAAGCTCGTGTATGCTTCCTGTGCCCTCCCTGGCGATATCCGTGATGAGTACACAAACCCAGACCCGTAACATGGCACTGTTCTGCGACTTCGAGAACATCGCTCTCGGCGTCCGCGATGCTAAAGTCCCGGCCTTCGAGATCGGCAAAGTGCTGGAAAGACTGCTGCTCAAAGGCAGCATCGTGGTCAAGAAAGCCTATTGCGATTGGCAGCGTTATAAGGAATTCAAGGCAGCGATGCACGAGGCCGCCTTCGAGTTGATCGAGATTCCTCACGTCCGTCAATCCGGCAAGAATTCGGCCGACATCCGGATGGTGGTCGATGCGCTGGATCTGTGCTACACGAAGGCCCACGTCGATACCTTCGTGATCATCAGCGGCGATTCGGATTTTTCGCCGCTGGTCAGTAAATTGCGCGAAAACAACAAAATCGTGATCGGCGTCGGGGTCAAGAACGCCACTTCGGATCTGTTAATCGCCAACTGCGACGAATTTATTTTTTACGATGATCTGGTGCGCGACAGCGACAAGCAAAAACCAGCGAAACGGAAAAGACCGGAAAGCAAACAAGCCGGTAAAAAAGAGGAAAAACCGGAAGACGTCCGCCGCCGTGAAGCGCTCGATCTGGTGCTGGAGACCGCGGCGGCGCTGTTCGCCGAACGCGGCGAGGAAGAGAAAGTCTGGGGTTCGATGGTCAAGCAGGCCCTGAAAAGACGCAAGCCCGGGTTCAGCGAGTCGTACCACGGTTTTCGCAGTTTCAGCGAGTTGCTCGAACAGGCGGCCGAGGAAAAACTGCTGGAACTGCAGTTCGATGAAAAATCAGGGGGCTATATCGTCAAGCGGCTGTTGGGTTAACCCAATTGTTGCATAGATTCCCGGAATTCACGTTTTTCAGTTGACCGCCAGCCGATCGAGCGGTGAAACGACCATCCCCGCATGGGGCAGTTCGGCCGGTGCGTCGTCCTGGCTGCCGGGATGCCCGACGAGGACTTCAACCGTCGAGACAGCGGCACCCTGCTGAATCAGGTGCACCGCGAAGCAGTTGCGTAGGGTGTCGGCGCTGGTGCGCTTGAAAACGCTGGCCTCGATCGCCGCCCGTTCGATCGCTTGCGCTACCTGCCGCTCATCGAGCGGTTGACGGCGGAGTTTGCCGGCGCTGCGCGGGCACGGCAGGCAGCGGGACTGGGTGAAGACGTATTGCATCGCCCATGAACGCGCCTGGGGCGCCGCGGTCCGCTGCAGGTACGGTTCGAGGAAGACTTCGCCGTTGCCGTCGGCCAGATCCTTGATATGGATCATTTTGCGTTGTTCGAGGTGTTCGCGCAACGGCCGGAGCAGTGATTCGGGCAGCAACGTGTGGCGCATAACCTGGCCGGCGCTGTTGCGCACCGCGATCCGCTTCTGATTGATATCGAAATCGCGGACGCGCAACCTGAGCGCCTCGAGCAGGCGCAGTCCCGAGCCGTAAATCAGCCCGGCGACCAGCCATTCCTGGCCGAACAAGTGGCTGAGTACGCGCTGTACTTCGGCGACGTTGAGGACGTTCGGCAGGCCGCCTTGTTCGCGCTCGTGGATGTAGTGATCGAGCCAGGCCGGCGCGACGCCGAGGACATCTTTGTACATGAACGACAAGGCGTGCATCGCCTGGCTCTGGGTCGAGGCCGGGGCGTAGCGGTCCAGCGCCAGAAAGCTGAGAAAAGCCTCCATGTCGGCGCGCCCCAATTCGCTCGGGTGGCGTTGATTGTGAAACAGCAGGAAGGCACGAGCCCAGTACAGATAGGCTTTTTCGACGTTCTGGCTGTAGTGTTCGTGGCGCAACCTGCTTTTCATCTGTTGCAGCAGGTCGGATTCGATATTCATTTCTACACCTGATGTGGTGAACCCCTGAGCCGCCATCCTAACCACGGCGCTCGGCCGGCGGTATCAGCCGTTTTCCCGCCGTGTTGTAAGGCATTTCCGATAAAACGTGTAGGATTTTGCCTACAAAACGCGAGGACTTGGGTTCCCACCCGGCCCGGCCCGTGAGGCAGGCGCTGGCCCAGAAGGTCGTTGAGAGCGATCATTATAGCCGGCAAATCCGGACGACTGGGTGATAAAAATATCCGATCGTTCGGGTTCGGCGGCGACGCGCGTTACACGTTGCCGCCGCTCAGCACCAGGCCGACACGGCGGCCGGCGAAACGGTCGGGGTGTTTCAGCACACCGGCCAGCGTCACCGCCGCGGAAGGTTCGACACGCTCGCCAAGGTGTTCGGCCAGCAGGTCCATTGCCGCCCGGATCTCCTGATCGGTGACGGTCAGGATCGACAAGGCATAAGCTCGCATGATGGCCAGATTGCGCTCGCCGACCAACGCCCGGAGGCCGTCGGCGATGGTCCTGGGGTCGTGTTCGGTGATCCGTCGGCCGGCGGCCAGCGAGCGGCGGGCATCGTCGGCGCCGGCCGGTTCGACCCCGGTGACGCGCACCTCCCGGCCATCAACGGCCAGCAGGCAGCCCGCCACCAGACCGCCGCCACCGACCGGGACGACAAGATCGGTCAGTTGCGGATCCTGGACCTGCATTTCGAGTGCCACCGTCCCCTGGCCGGCGATAATCCGTTCGTCGTCGTAAGGGGGGACCGGGTGGAAGCCGGCGGCAATCAGCGCCGCGAGGCCGGCTTCCCGCGCTGTCTGGGTCGGAGCACAGTCGTGGATCGAACCGCCCAGCGCCTCGACCGCGGCGCGTTTAATCGAGGAGGCATTGTCCGGCATCACGATATGTGCTTCGAGTCCGCGGCGCGCGGCGGCTGCGGCCAGCGCCGCACCGTGGTTGCCGGAAGAGTGCGTCGCGACACCGCGGACGGCGGGTGGCAACAGGGCGAGGGCGTTGCTGGCGCCGCGCAGCTTGAACGAGCCGGTGCGCTGGCGGTTTTCGCATTTGCAGCGCAGCCGGCAACCGGTCAGCCGGTCGAGCTGTTCGCTGCCGAGCAGGGGAGTGACCACCGTGATTCCGGCGAGCCGGCCGGCTGCGGCTTCGACCGCGGCGCGCGTGGGCAGGACAGGTTGCGGCGGTGTGCGGTCGGCGACGGACATGATCATGTACATATAATAAGCTTTTGACCAAAACCCTCGGGGGCGACAGGCGATGGATCAGGCTGCACAACAGAGCATCACCCGGCGCGATCAGTACCAACCGCCGGCCTGGCGTTTGTTGCATTGCGAGCTGCAATTCGACCTCGACGCCGAACACACGCGGGTCGAGAGCCGGCTGGCGATCGAACGCCCGGCAGCCGACGACGGCCGGCCGCTGGACCTCGACGCCGCCGGGCTCGAAATCGAGCGCGTGGCGATCGACGGCCGGGTTTTGGCGCAGGACGAGTACCACCTTGGAGCCGAGCGGCTGACCTTGCACCGCTGCCCGGCGCAAGCCGTAGTCAGCGTGGTCAATTTCCTGCACCCGGCGCTCAATACGACACTCGAAGGCTTGTTCCACTCGCGCGGCATCCTGCTCACCCAGTGCGAAGCAGAGGGGTTCCGCAAAATCGCCTGCTATCCCGACCGCCCCGACGTCCTGGCGCCGTTCAAAGTCACGCTGCGCGCCGATCGCGAGCGCTACCCGGTGCTGCTCAGTAACGGCAACCTCACGGCCGCCGGGGCGTTACCGGACGGCCGCCATTTCACGGTCTGGGAGGATCCGTTCCCGAAGCCGAGCTACCTGTTCGCGCTGGTTGCCGGCGACCTGGCGCAGCTCGCCGACGAATACACGACCCGTTCGGGCCGGCTGGTTCAATTGCGCATCTACGCCGAAAACCGCGATGTGGCGCGGCTCGCCCACGCCATGGCCGCACTGCGCGCGGCCATGCGCTGGGACGAGGAAACTTACGGGCTGGAGTACGACCTCGACGTTTACCACATCGTGGTTACCGACGATTTCAACATGGGAGCGATGGAAAATCGCTCGTTGAATATCTTCAACGCCAAATACGTCGTCGCCGATCAGGCCACCACGACCGACGAGGATTACCAGGCGATCAGGAGGGTGATCGGCCACGAATATTTCCACAACTGGACCGGCAACCGGGTCACCTGCCGCGACTGGTTCCAGTTGACCCTGAAAGAAGGGCTGACGGTATACCGCGATCAGGAATTCACTGCCGACGGTTATTCCCGGCCGGTCGAGCGCATCCGTCAGATGCGCCATCTGCGCCGCGTGCAGTTCCCCGAAGACGCCGGACCGCAGGCTCACCCGATCCGCCCCGAACAATACTTGGAGATCGATAATTTCTATACCGCGACCGTTTACCTGAAGGGCGCCGAAATCGTTCGCCTGTACGAAACGCTACTCGGTAAGAAAGGGTTCCGCCGCGGGTTGCGCCATTATCTGGAAAAGCACGACGGACGGGCCGCGACCTGTGAAGATTTTCTCGAAGCGATGGGCGAAGCCAACGGCCGGGATCTCGGAGCTTTGCTGCGCTGGTACGAGGCCGCCGGGACGCCACGGGTCAAGGTCGAGACGCGCTATGATGCCGCCGCCCGGGAGTGGACAATGCAGTTGACGCAAACCCTGCCGGGTGGCGGGCCAGCGTTGCCGATCCCGCTGCGCCTGGCACTGCTCGACGATCAGGGCCGGGCCCTGCCGCTGCAACTGGCCGGCGAAGCCATGGCATCCGGCGGTGAGCGGGTTTTGATGTTCGACCGCGAAACCGCTCGCTACACGTTCATCAACGTTCCGGTGGCGCCACTGCCCTCTTTGCTGCGCGGTTTTTCCGCACCGGTCATCATCGAACACAGCGGCGAGCGCGAGGAACTGGCCCGCTTGGTGCTGCTGGACGACGACGGTTGCGCCCGCTTCGATGCGGCCCAGGGCATCTACCTCGATACCTTGCACAGCTTGGTCGACGGCAGCGGGCAGTGCGGCGTCAATCTGATCCTCGATCCGGTGGTGCGTAATACATGGCAGGCGTTGTTGCGCGCCGACGCCGATCCGGCGTTGACCGCCGAACTGCTGTCCTGGCCGACGCTCGCCGAATATGTCGAGATGATGAGTCCGGTTAAGATCGAGGCGGCGCACAAAGCGCTGACTTTTATCCGCCGCAGTCTGGGAATGGCGTTGGAAGACGACCTGCTCGCTGTCTACCGGCAATGCAGCACCGGCGATGAGGAGCACAACAGCCGGGCGATGGGCCGGCGCAGCCTGAAAAACCTGTGCCTCGATCTATTGGTGGCGACTGGGGGAGAAGCGCACTGCGCCCTGGCCGAGGCGCAATACGACACAGCAGGTCATTTCACTGACCGCTTTGCGGCATTGAGTGCATTGGCTGTGCAGCAGGCGCCGGGAGCGGCGGCACGCCTCGCCGATTTCGTCGAACGCTATCGCGAGCAGCCGCTGGTGATCGATAAATGGTTCGCGCTCAACGCGCAGATTCCTGCGGCCGAGCAGATCGACCGGGTCCTGGAGCTGATGGCACACCCGCTATACCAGCCGCGTAATCCCAACCGGGTGCGTGCCCTGCTGGGCACTTTTACGCAGGCCAATCCCGTCGCTTTCCACCACCCGGGCGGCGCGTCTTACGCGTTGCTCGCCGAAGAGGTGCTGGCCATTGACCGCGATAACCCGCAGCTTGCCGCCCGGCTGGTCCCGGCGTTCAACCGCTGGCGCCACTTCGACGCCCACCGCCAAGGTTTGATGCGTGGCCAGCTTGAGCGCATTCGCTCGCAGCCCGGGTTGTCGCCGGGAGTATTTGAACTGGTCAGCAAGGCGCTCGCCGGCTGAGAGGTAGACCCAATTGTTGCATAAGTTCCCGGAATTCTCGGTCAAGCTGGCGAGTGCAGCTTGNNATTCTACGGTTCGAGGGGAAGCGGACAAGATGTGCCGCCAGCTTGGGCGAGAAACCGGGCGCGTCACCTTAGATGAATTCGATTTTCCTGCTAATAGCAACATAACTATATGATTTCACGGTGAATTTGATAAAATCGAGCAAAATTTATGCAACTATTGGGTAGACTACCAGGTAAAACGTTCGAGATCGTGTTGGGCGATGAAACGCTGCGCCCGCTGCGTCGCGCGGTCGCAACCGGTCGTATCCATCGGCAAGGTCAGCATGTCGAAAAAGCCCAATCCCTCGCGGTTCATCTGGTCGATCGCCGCCTGGTTCAGTTCGGCGCAGGCCGCCAGCAGCCGGTTTTCTTGCTTGACGGCTCGCGCATAGACTTCGGGATCGTCCGTTTCAAGGATCGGCAGGGCGTACATCAGGATGTCGGCGGCTTCGTTCTGGGTGCGAAAGACGGTTTCGGCGTAGCCGCGAAATTCACGGCGGTCCATGATCTCGATGCTGCCGTGCCCGGGACGGTACATCGGCAGTGTGCAGCCGGTGGTGGTGAAAGCCGCGGCGAGGATCAGTACCGGCAGCAAGCGGCCGCGGCGTAAAGCGGTGTGCATGGTTTTGCCTTGTCACGGTCTGTCGCGCCGGTGTGTGTCCGACGGCTGCGAATCCGGTCGATACCCATGCCGTGCCGGCCGAGCGGGATCGCTGCCGCGGCCCCGCCGGCGCCTGTGGTGTCATGGCCGGAGAACGACGCTACGCCCCGCCGGCGACGCGGCGCATGCCCGTTTCGGCGCGTCGCACCGCCGGCGTTCTCGGTTACAGACCGGCGCCGGATGAATTGACGTGCAGCACAGCGCGGATCGGCCCGGCAAATTTCCTGCGATCGGGTTCAGTCCGGCGCGAATGCGTCACCCGCCGCGGCGCTGCCGCCGCTCAGGTTGTAAAGCCGGGTATGTCCCTGCCGGCGGAAGTATTCCGCAGCGCCCCGGCTGCTGTGGCCGTGGGTGCAGAAAAACGCCAACGGCCGATCTTTGGGAAGCGCGAGCAGAGCGGCGAGGTCGTCTTTGTCGCGCAGCGGGCGGGCCCCGGGGACGGCGGCTGCTCCGGCCTCGGCGGCGGGTCGGGTATCGATCAACAGCAGATCGGGCTCGGCGCGCCGCAACTCGCTCAATGCCGCGGCGGTGATGTCCTGCACCGCGGGCGGGGCGAGCGGCAGATCGATGGCCAGACCGCTTTCCCCGGCGGTGTCGCGCCAGTCGATGACCGCGCCTTGGGCGCGAGCCGCACTGGCCGGGTCGAGCAGGACGGTCAATCCGCCGGCCTGGGCGGCGATCTCGCCGCCGCTTTGGTTGACCAGCGAAAACCGCGGTTGCCAGTTCGCGTCGATCTGCAGTTTCAGCCGCGTGTCGGGGTATTCCGCCAGCGCTTCGGCGATATGTGCCCGGGCGGCATCGGTCACGGTGACGTCCGGTGGCGTCCGGTCGGGTGGAGGCAGGCCGAGTGCCTGGTGAAGTTCACCGCTGTGAAACATCGCGGTGACGATGTCGCAGCCGCCGACCAATTGGCCGTCGATATAGAGTTGCGGGATCGTCGGCCAGTCGCCGTATTCCTTGATGCCCTGGCGCAGTTCTTCATCGGCGAGCACGTCGATCGTCCGATAATCGGGCAACAGGTTGTCGAGAATCTCGACGACCGCGGCAGAAAAACCGCAACGCGGTTGGCGGCGGTCGCCTTTCATGAACAACACGATACGGTCGGCGCCGAGGATGGCTTCGAGGCGCTCGCGAACGGTCAATGCCTTGGTCATCGGGGTGGTGGTGATCGGGGTGGTGGTCATCAGTGATCGGTACAGGGGCGAGGTGCAACAGAAATTATAACGGGCGCGAATTCAGTGCGGCCGCGGGCGGCTGGCGCGGCTCGCCAGCCAATGGATCAGGGGATCCCATTCGTCCCAATCCTGCCAAGCCTGCCAGGCGGGCAGATCGGCAATGCCAAGGCCGCGTTCGGCGGCCCGGATGTAGTTCTGCGTTTCGCGTAACTGGGCGACGATCGGAAAGCGGAAGCCCTCGAGAAAGCCCGACAGTTCGCGATAGACCAGGGTCCGTGTCTGGATGCGGTTGGCCACCAGGCCGACGCGCGTCTGGTTACTGGCGATCGCTTTGAGCTGCAAGAGGTGCTCAAGGAAGCGCCAGGCGGCGCGCATGTCGATCGGCGACGGGACCACCGGCACAAGCAGCACGTCGGCACGCCGCAAAATATGGCGCAGACCTTCGCCGTGCAGTGCCGCCGGCGTGTCGAGCAATAACACGTCGAGACCGCCGCCGGCCGCTTTCGGGGCGGCGTCAGGGGCGATATCGTGGACCGGGGGATAATCGCCACCGCGCAGGTGGAGCCAGTCGCGCGCCGAGCGCTGCGGGTCGAGATCTTGCAAGCCGACTTGGTAGCCGTCATAAGCCAGATGGGAGGCGAGGCAGGTGGCGATGGTGGTCTTGCCGCACCCGCCTTTGGGGTTGGCGATCGCGATGGTGCGCATCGGTTAACCTCCTATTCGGAGTCGAGATCGGGGAGCCCGGAGTACAGCAGCCAGCGGCCGGTGGCCTTGTCCAGCGCCCAGTTCTGGCGGTAGAGGACGGTCCGTTCGTGGGCGGTGTTGAGGTTGTAGAGCCTAAGTTCAACGACCTGGTTCACCCGTTTGCCGTCGTCGATGACGATGGTGCTGCGCGTCCGGTAACTACTGACCTGGTATTGCTGGAGGCGGCGCAATTCGAGCGAACTGATCGGGTGGTCGGTGAGGTAATCGGGATGGATGAAGTCGATCATCGCATCGTACTTGCCCCAGCGCACGAGATTTTCGAATTGGCGCATTGCTTCGTCGCGTTTTGTCGTCTGCGACGAGCCCAGGCAAGCGGTGAGCAGGGCGGCGGTGGCCAGCATCAGTATCGGCACGACCCAGGCGGTGTGGAACCCGGTGCGGCGCAGCGGGTCAGGGTTATCCCGTCGGGTGCAGTGGAATTGGCGCATTGGTCTTTCCTCCGCCCGGCGCCGCCGGCACGGCGAGCAGGGCATAGCTCGCGGTCATCGACGCCGCCGGCGGGGCCGGAAACACCGCCGGTTCGAGGCTGACCGCGGCGCGGCCGCGGCGTCGGAAAGCGGACAGGCAGCGCGCCCAATGTTCCGGCTCGATCCACGGGCAGTGGACGCTGAAGTCCCGGTCCAGTGCCCGATGATACCGGATTTGGCAGTCGCGGATGACGATATCGGCGCCCAGCCCGCTGCGCCGGGCCTGCAACCAGCAGACGGCCCAGCCGGCAAGAATCAGGGCGCTGGCCAGCGCGCCGCCGAAGACGGTGCGCTTGTCGTTGTGATTACCGCTGAGCGGGGCGGTTAAAATAAGGCCGTCCGTATCGTGCGGCTCGGCGGAGAGGCGCATCGCCCCGACCAATGGAATATGCGCCGTCAGGTAGGCGTTGAGCGCCGCGATTTCCTCGCCGACCGGCATCACGAAGACTCTTTCATTGGGTGCACCCATCGTTTTGCATCATAGCAATATCACCGGCCCGAGGGAATGACGGCGCGCCCGATGCCCGCCGCCCGCCCGCCGCTGCCGCGGTTCGCCCGTGCCCTGGTGCCTCGCGAACTGGCCAGTTGGGGGCTGATTTCGGTGGCGCTGGCCGCCGTCGAAGGCGGCGTGCTGGGCGTTCTGGTCAAAAACGTGTTTGCCGGCAGCGCGCCGCCGCTGGTCGTCAATATCGCGGTCGCGGCGGTCAGCGGCGCGCCGGCGTTCGCCAACCTGGCCAGCTTCATCTTTGCCGCGCTGAGCGAGGGGCGCGACAAAATCGTTTGGCTGAGCCGCCTTCTCGCCCTGACCGCACTCGGTCTCGTGCCGATCGCCCTGGCATCCCGTTCGCTGGGCGGGTTGCTGTTGCTCACCGCCGGGGCGATCGTCGCGCGGGTCAGTTGGTCAGGGGCGATCACGATCCGCGCCGCGGTCTGGCGGGCCAACTTCCCGCGTCCGGTCCGCGCCCGGATCACGGCACGGATGACCACCTTGTCGTCGCTGGTGATCGCCGCGGTCAGCGGCTTGATCGGCTTGACCCTCGAGCATTCGGACTGGCTGTTCCGCCCGGTATGGCTGCTCGCCGCCGCCATCGGACTGGCCGGCGCCGGCGTCTATCGCCGGGCGCGGGTCCGGGGCCATCGGGCCCTGCTGCGCGACGAGCGGCGGCGCCACGGCGGTGCGGCCCTCGGCCGTCGCCTCCGGCGTTTCGCCGACGTGCTGCGTCACGATCGCGAATTTCGCGACTACATGATCGGCATGTTCGTGTTCGGCGGCGGCAATCTGATGGTCACCGCGCCGCTGATCGTGCTGTTGAACGAAGCGCTGGGACTGGCGCGGGTGGAGCAGGTGCTGGTCACCTCGACAGTGCCGCTCGTGGCGCTGGCCTTCAGTGTGCCGTTCTGGGCCCGGCTGCTCGACCGCCAGCACATCATCGATTATCGCGCCCGGCAGAGCTGGTTCTACGTCGCTTCGATCGTCGCGTTCGCCGCCGGAGTCATGATGGGTCTGAGTGCTTTGTTGTGGCTCGGCGGACTGCTGCAAGGGGTGGCGTATGCCGGCGGCAATCTCGGCTGGAATCTGGGGCACAACGATTTCAGCCAGGACCATGACGCCACGACGTACATGGGAGTCCACGTCACACTGACCGGCATAAGGGGGCTTTTGATGCCGCCGCTCGGCGTGCTGTTTTACGAGGGGTTGGAGTGGCTGGCCCCAGACGCCGGGCGTTACGCCCTGCTGTTGCCGCTGTTACTCTCCACCAGCGGCGCCGCGTGGTTTGTCCATCTGCACCGCCGCCGACGCTAGCCTCGTCGCCCGAGTTGGATTAACAGGTTGTTGAAAAA
>JRYH01002914.1_pt1 | contig 31111 bp, 28 predicted proteins | sample 235351 | NCBI WGS metagenome assembly JRYH01 (sample SAMN03074221, study PRJNA261480) | activated sludge metagenome | biome: Wastewater Treatment Plant; feature: Wastewater; material: Activated sludge; isolation source: activated biomass of a wastewater treatment plant treating wastewater... ...
TTCGCATTTTGGACGTTCTCCCATTTCGCATTCGTATTGAAACCGATGATGTTTTGCGCGTCCACGGATAATCTGTGGGGCGCGAAACGCGTGCGCAGCGTGGAAATTCGCATGCGGCGCTTGCGGGGCAGTCCCGACACGCCATTTTATTCAGCAACGAAATTATGCCCAATGGCAATCAAGAAAATTTGACACTTGCGGAATTTCCGGCGCCAGGCGCTCCAGGGGGTGCCCGATGGGCGATTGTCCTGAGCGCGCGTGGGAACTTATCCCTAGCACGCCCGCGTGCTGTCGTGTTCCGGGTGGGGCAGGCTTGTACGGCCCGGCCGGCCGGGTCTCTCATGAGACGGCGAGAGAGTGTTGCCAGCGCTCGCCAAATGAGCATAGCTTCGGGCGTCGCGTTCGCCCTCCGGCATTGGCGCGCAGCAGGCGTGTGGATATTCCGAAAGAAATTCGGGATTTTTACCCGTGCAAAAAGAATTCCGAGGAGGGGTACAGCATTCGTGAGGAGACGTCGTGTCACGTGATTTCGCCTTGGCTCTTCCTGCGTTTCATTCTGAAAATAACGCGCGGCTCTTTTCTCAGCGCTTTTCCGTTTCCTTCGACTTTGCCGTTGCCTTTACGCGGGACGTCTTCCGCGAGCACAACGAGACGCTGATCGAGGTGCTCGGCGACCGGGCTGGCCGCGGCGAGCACCTGTTGGCCTTCGTTGTCGATGACGGCGTCGAGCGGGAGATGCCGGATCTCAAGCGGCGTATCGCCTCTTATGTGGCGGCGCATCCGGGCCTGAAGCTCGCCGGCCCGATCGAGACCATTGTCGGCGGCGAGACGGCGAAAAACGATCCCACACACGTCGCCTATCTGCAGGAGCGTTTCGTCGCGCTCGGGCTCGACCGGCATTCCTATGTTATCTGCGTCGGCGGGGGCGCGGCGCTCGATCTCGTCGGCTATGCGGCAGCCACCACGCATCGCGGCATTCGCCACATTCGCATTCCGACCACCGTGCTTGCCCAGAACGATTCCGGCGTGGGCGTGAAGAATGGCATCAACGCCTTCGGCATGAAGAACATGCTCGGCACGTTCGCGCCGCCCCATGCGGTGATCAACGATTCGGCGTTCATCGACATTCTGCCCGGGCGCGACAAGCGGGCCGGCATGGCGGAGGCGGTCAAGGTCGCTTTGATCCGCGATGCGGCCTTCTTCGCGTGGCTCGAGGAGCAGGCCGAGGCGCTGGCGCTGTTCGCCTCCGAGCCGCTCGAGCGGCTGATCCGGCATTGCGCTCTGCTGCACATGCGCCAGATCGCGCACGGCGGCGATCCCTTCGAGCGCGGCAGCGTNNATCGGCATCGCGCTCGACACGCGTTACTCGGTTCTCGCGGGCCTGCTGCCGGCGGGCGAGGATGTCCGGATCTGCCGTCTGTTGCGGCGCCTGGGGTTCAATCTGTGGCACGCCGCCTGCGATCAGCGGGACGGCACGGGTGCGCGCGTCCTCCTCAAAGGGCTCGAGGAATTCCGCGAGCACCTCGGCGGCGATCTCACCATTACGCTCCTTTCGGAGATCGGAACCGGCGTCGAGGTGCACGAGATGGACACGGCGCTCATCGGGCAGGCGCTGGACTGGCTGCGGTCGGAGGAGACTTGATGGAGCTGGCGCTTCCTGGACGTCCCCACCTGACCTATTGCACCAACATTCATGCTGGCGAGAGCTGGGCGGACATCCGTGCCGCCCTGGCGCAGCATCTGCCCGTCGTCAAACGGGAGGTCTCCGCGGACCGGTCCATGGGCGTGGGCCTCAGGCTCTCGGCGCTCGCCGCGCAGGAGTTATCGGCTCCGGACACGCTCGTCGAGCTCCGGCGCTTTCTCGCGGACGGCGGGTTCTACGTCTTCACGATCAACGCCTTTCCTTATGGGAGCTTCCACGGCACGCGCGTGAAAGAGCGCGTCTATCAGCCCGATTGGCGCACCCCGGAGCGGTTGGACTTCACCAATCAGGTGGCGACGATCCTGTCGGATCTGGCGCCGGAGGGACTGCCGGCCAGCATCAGCACCGTGCCCGGTGCGTTCAAGGCCGAGATCAAGAGCGCGACGGATATCGACCGGATCAGCGAGGGGTTTGTGCGCGCGGCCGCTCATCTGCACGGCATCTTGCAGGCGACGGGTCGGACGATCGTGCTCGCCATCGAGCCGGAGCCCGCCTGTTTCCTGGAAACGACGGACGAGGCCATCGCCTATATCCGCGACCATCTCCTCTCGCGTGCCGCCTGCCAGGCCTTCGCGAGCCTCACGGGCGTTCCGGTCGCGGACGCGGAGGCATGTCTCCGGCGCCATATCGGCCTGTGCTTCGACGTCTGCCATTCGGCGGTCGCATTCGAGGAGACGGTGCCGGCGCTGGAAGCGGTTCGTGCCTCCGGCATCGCCATCGCCAAGCTTCAACTCAGCGCCGCTTTGAAGGTGAGCGCGGAGGCCGCTCATTTCGAGCGCCTGCTCGGGCGCTTCGACGACGGCATCTATCTCCATCAAACCGTCCAGCGGCGCGATGGCGCGCTTGCGCGCTACACCGACCTGCCGGACGCGTTCCTGGCGGCGCGGCAAGGCGTGGGCGGCGGCGAATGGCGGGTGCACTGCCATGTGCCCGTCTTTGTCGATCGTTTCGAGGATCTCGGCTCGACGCAGCAGAACCTGCGGGAGGCGCTCGCGCTCTGCCGCGTGCAGGAGGTCTCGCCGCATCTCGAGGTCGAGACCTATACCTGGGGCGTTCTTCCGGATGCGCTGAGGTCGGCGGAGATGGCCGGCGATATCGTGCGCGAGATCCAATGGGTGCGCGCGGAGCTTGGCGCGTGACACCGATCATTGCGCTCGTGAGGCTCGCCCGGATCTCCAACCTGCCGACGATCTGGAGCAACGTGCTGGCCGCATCCGTTCTCGCCGGCGGCATGGAGGCGTCCGGGCTCGCGATCGTGCTGCTCGCGATGTCGCTGCTTTACACGGGCGGCATGGTGCTGAACGATGCGTTCGACCGGGAGATCGATCGGCGCGAGAGGCCGGAGCGTCCGCTGCCGTCCGGTGCGATCACGCCGTTCGCGGCGTTCGCCGTGGGGGGCGGGCTTCTCCTCGCCGGCGTGCTCGGCCTTGCGAGCTTCGGCACGGAGAGTGCGCTCGCGGGGCTGGCGCTCGCGGGCACCATTCTGGCGTACGATGCCTGGCACAAGGGCAACCCGCTCTCGCCCGTTCTCATGGGGCTGTGCCGGGGGCTCGTTTACATCGGGACGGCCCTGGCGGCGCAGGCCGCGCTCTCGGGGCCGATCCTCGCCGCGGCGCTCGCGCTGCTCGTCTATGTGGTCGCGCTGACCGAGCTGGCCAAGCGCGGCGTCGGGCATGTCGGCGCCCTGATCGCGGCGATCGCCCTCGTCGATGCCGCCATTGCGGCTGCGGCCGGGCATGGTATGGCTGCACTGATCTGCGTGGCCTGTTTCGTCCTCACCCTGGTCTTGCAGCGCTTCGTTTCTGGAACATGACGATCGACCTCATGGCGAACACCCATTCTTCTTCTACCGACCCCGAGAGGCACAACGCGCTTCTGCGCGGCTGGCTCGCGCCGCGCCTGCCCGAGGCCGCGATGGCGTGGCTCGATCAGCAGACCGCGCTCATCGCGGGCGGGGCGCGCCGCCAACTGGGGATCGCCATCGGGCTCGCCCCGCGCAAGGTCGGCAAGGCCGATTTGAACCTCACGCCGCAGGAGATGGAAGCCGGCCGCGCGGTTCGCCCGGATCTGGATGCCACCGGCTGGAGCGTCGATCAGGCGGCCCGCATCCTTCTCGTGCTCGCCTGCTACACCGGCAACGACGAGGACTTCGCAACCGAGCTTCATCGCTTCTTTTCGACGGCGGAGATCGGAGAGCAGATCGCGTTGCTCCGGGGCTTGCCGCTTCTCCCCGCGCCCGAGCGCTTGCTGCCGACGGCGACCGAAGGTGTCCGCTCGGCCATGCAGCCGATCTTCGAGGCGGTCGCGCATCGCAATCCCTATCCGCGCGAGCGCTTCAGCGAGGCGCAGTGGAACCAGATGGTGGTGAAAACCCTCTTCATCGGCAGCCGTCTCGCGCCGATCCAGGGCCTGGATGCGCGGCGCAACGGCGAGCTTGCTGAGATGCTCATCGATTATGCCGCCGAGCGCCGGGCGGCCGGCCGGACGATCTCGCCCGAGCTTTGGCGGTGCGTGGCGCCGTTTGCGACGGACGCGGAGGTCGCTCTCCTGGCCGGCATTCTCCGCGACGGCACCGAGGCGGAGAAGGCGGGCGCGGCTCTCGCGCTTGCCGCGTGCCCGCGTGGCTCGGCGCAAGAGGCGCTGGCCTCTGCCGGCGAGCTGGCCGCAGCCATCCAAGCGGGACGCCTCACCTGGGACGTGGTCGCCTGACCTCCGCAACAGTATCTCCTGGAGACCTTCGATGTTCATCGATCCCCATGCTCATATGATTTCCCGCACCACCGACGATTACGAGGCCATGGCGAAGGCCGGCGTCGTCGCCGTCGTCGAGCCTGCGTTCTGGATCGGCCAGGCGCGCACGAACGTCGGGAGCTATGCGGATTATCTCTCGCACATCCTCGGCTTCGAGCGCTTTCGGGCGGGGCAGTTCGGCGTGCGCCACTACTGCTGCATCGGCCTCAACTCCAAGGAGGCCAACAACGAGGCGCTGGCCGAGGCCGTGATGGCGATCCTGCCTGAGTTCGCGGTCAAGGAGGGCGTAGTGGCCATCGGCGAGATCGGTTACGACGAGCAGACGGCGCTCGAGGACAAGTATTTCCGCCTGCAGCTCGATCTGGCGCGCGATCTCGACCTTCCCGTCATGATCCACACGCCTCATCGTGACAAGAAGCGCGGGGCCTCGCGCTCGATGGACGTCATCCTCGAGCACAAGCTCGATCCCGCGCGCGTGGTGATCGATCACGTCAACGAGGAGACGATCCAGGAGGTCAAGGACCGCGGCTTCTGGGCGGCGTTCTCGATCTATCCGCACTCCAAGATGACGGCGGAGCGCATGGTCGCGCTGGTCAAGGGCTATGGGCCGGAGCGGCTGATCGTCGATTCCGCGTGCGACTGGGGCGTTTCCGATCCGCTGTCGGTGCCGAAGACTGCGAGCCTGATGGCCGAGCAGGGCCTCTCCGCCGACGCCATCCGCCTCGTGACCTATGCCAACGCGCTCGCGATCTACGGACAGAGCGGGCAGATGAGCGAAAGCGACTGGCTCGCGCCCGCCGGCATCGACCAGCGCACGCTGTACCAGGGCAACAGCGTGCTGCGGGGCGGGCAGGTGCCGCGCATCTCGGATCCGGCCGATTAGCGCGCCGTGTCATGAGCCCCTGAGGGAATTGATCGTTTCCGTGTTCCTCGCCGGCGCCGTGGCGTCAGTGGCGCTACGTCGAGCCGAGCCGAGCCGTTCCGCCCAAAAAGTATTTGGCCGGACGATGCCGCCGCGCTAACCGAAGATCCAGGGGAACGCGAGGCCCGGTCACGCGCCAGGATCGGCGCCGCGCCGGCAGAGGGGCAGCATGGCGACGATTGTGACGGTTCACGGGACGTTTTCCAGCGGACCTCTGGAGGGGCAGAAGTGGTGGCAGCAGGGGAGCGCCTTTGCCTGCCGGCTTCCCGAGCTGATCGAAGGCACCGATGGCCAGCTCGTCATCGCGCCGTTCGTCTGGACGGGGTTGAACAGCGAGACGGCGCGGCGGCGCGCGGGGGGAAGCCTGGCGAAGCGGCTCGCGGAGCTCGAGGCGCGTGGCGAGCCCTATGCCGTGATCGGGCACAGTCATGGCGGGTCGGTGGTGAGCACCGCTTTGCTGCATGCCGCGCGCAACCAGAGGCCGCTGCCGGCGCTGCAACGCTGGATCACGATCGGCACACCGTTCATCAAGACGGAGCGCCAGCGCTTCCTGTTTTCGCGGCTCGGCGTGTTCGGCAGGGCGATCTATCTGACGCTGCTGATGTTCCTCTTCCTGGGCGGGCTGATCGCGATGGGCGGATCGGTCGACAACGAGGTCGGTGCGTGGGTGTTGCTGATCGCGACGTTCTTTGTCCCGCTCGCTCTCTTCTACGGGGTGCTGCGGTTTCAGGAGCGGCGCCGCTCGCTGGGCTTCAATCCGCGGCTGCTTGGCTTTGCCGAAAAGCACTTCGCCGATCGATGGTTTCCGCTCTGGCATGCGAAGGACGAGGCCGTGCAGTGCCTCAAGGCCGTGAAGCGCCTGGACCTTGCCATCTTTCCCCGGCATTTCGCGGCTTCGGCGCTCAACCTGCTGACGGTCGGCCTTCTTCCGCTGCTGGCCCTGCTCGCGCTCAATTCGCCATCGATCATGAACGCGATCGCGAGCCGGGTGTTTTCGATCATCGAGCCGTCTGCGGTTGCTGAGCTCTACCCGTCCGGGGGCACGAACATCTTCGAGAACGCCGCGGTGCTGTTTCTCGGTGTGATCGTCATCCCCGCCAATCTTCTGTTGCCGGGCGTCCGGTTCGATGAGGCGCCGATGCTGGCGCAGATCGGCCTCCTGGTGTTCGGGATTACGCTTCTCGTGGGAGCGGCCTACGTGCTGGCGCTCGTGTCCAGCGCCATCGCCCGGCTCGTCAGCCACGGCTTGAGCATCATCCTCAATCCGTTGACGTTGGCGCAGCTCAAGGCCGCCACCTACGGCAGCGACACGCAAGAGGACTTCGCGATCGATGCGAGCGCGTGGCCGGTGTGGCTGACGCGCGGCTTTCCTCCGCTGCCGGCTGAGGTCGCGGACGGCATCGAAACGGCGAGCGACCGCGCCATCGGGACGGCGATCCCCAAGTTCCGCAACATCGTCGACAGCTTGACGGCGGCGGAAACCTCGGAGGCGACGTCGAACGTCATTGCCGACTATCTGACCTGGCAGGAGCTGATCCACACGTCCTATTTCTAGCACGACAACTTCGTAAAACTGGTTGCCTTCGCGCTGTGTCAGACCGAGGGCTTTCGGCCGACAGCGGCTTTTGCATCGGATCCGGCGGCCGCCGATATCGGTTTAGCTTATGCCTCGATCCAGGAGGGGGCGCGGGAGACAGCATAGTGCCCGCGCGATGCTGCCGATCGGTCTGACGTGAAAGGATAAGCCATGTCCAAAAATACGATTTGCCTCTGGTACGACAAGGATGCCGAGGCCGCGGCCCGCTTCTATGCCGAGACTTTTCCTGACAGCGCCGTGGGTGCGATCCATCGCGCGCCCAGCGACTATCCGTCCGGCAAGGCGGGAGACGTGCTGGCGGTCGCGTTCACGGTCTTCGGGGTGCCGTGCCTCGGGCTCAACGGAGGGCCGGCCTTCAAGCACAACGAAGCGTTCTCGTTCCAGATCGCGACCGACGATCAGGAGGAGACCGACCGCTATTGGAACGCCATCGTCGGCCATGGCGGGCAGGAGAGTGCGTGCGGCTGGTGCAAGGACAAGTGGGGCCTCTCCTGGCAGATCACGCCGCGCGTGCTGACGGATGCCCTGGCTGCGGGCGGCGCCGAGGCGAAGCGTGCGTTCGAGGCGATGATGACCATGCGGAAGATCGATGTCGCCGCGATCGCGGCGGCTCGGCGCGGCTGATCGCGTCGCATTCGTGCGCCTGACGGCTGAGTTGCGTGCTCGGTACGCGCTTTCTTCTCGAACGGGCTATGGCGCCGCTTCGGGGCGCAATGCTGCAACTCGGGGTGCAGCGGAGTCGTCTTTCTTGCAGCGGCGGGCTTCGACGATAGCCGGCGCAAAAAATCTGGGCCCAGGCGATTGGGAGTGTGCCTGGGCCCAGCCGTATTACCGCTGCTTTCTCGGGACGGTGTCAAAAGCCGCGGTATTGGCAGGAGAGGGCGAGGTGTCCTTCCTGATTTCCTGCTTCAGAGCTCTTATTGGGCCGGCTCAGGCATCTTGTGCTTCGACTCTTTGGTGCTGTCGGCAACGCTTTCCTTGCCGGCATACGCGCCGCGGAAGCTCGACGCGGGATGGCTCGGCTCCGTCCGACCGTCGGGCGTTCCGACGAGCTTCTGGCGGAACGTGCCCTCCTTGTAGGAGGTCTGCACGCGGCCGCGCTTGCGCAGCTCGGGAACGACGTAGTCGATGAAGTCGCTCGTCGTGCCCGGCGTGATGGCGTAGGCGAGGTTGAAGCCGTCGATGCCGCCTTCGTCGACCCAACGCTCGAGCTCGTCCGCGACCGTCTTGGGGCCGCCGACAAAGACGGGGCCCAGGCCGCCGATGCAGCGATGGCGGATGACCTCGCGCACCGTCCACGGCTGGCCGCCGTCGCCGCCCGTGAGCGACTCGAGCGTCGTGCGCAGGCTGTCGTTCTCCACGGCCTGCAGCGGCTCGTCGAGGTCGATCTGAGAGAAGTCCAGTCCGGTCCAGCCGCCATAGAGGGCGAGCATGCCTTCGGGGCTGGCGTAGGACAGGTATTCCTCATACTTGCGCTGAGCGGCCTCGTCGGTCGCGCCGGTGATGACCGTGTAGAGCATGAAGATCTTGATCGAATCGCGCGAGCGGCCTTCCTTCTCGGCGAGGTCGCGGATGTCCTTCGTCATCTGCTTCGCCTGCTCGACGGTCGTCGCCAGGATGAACATGCCTTCGGCATGGCGGGCGGCGAAGCGGCGGCCACGGCCCGAGGCACCGGCCTGGAAGATCACCGGCGAGCGCTGCGGCGAGGGCTCGCACAGGTGGAAGCCCGGGACCTTGTAGTACTTGCCCTGATGGCGGATCGGGTGGACCTTCGAGCCGTCCGTGAAGACGCCGGTCTCCTTGTTGCGGTGGACGGCGCCGTCCTCCCACGAGCCTTCCCACAGCTTGTACATGACCTCCATGTACTCTTCGGCCATGTCGTAGCGCTCGTCATGGGCGATCTGCTGATCCATGCCGATGTTGAGCGCCGCGCTGTTGAGGTACGACGACACGACGTTCCAGGCGATGCGGCCCTTCGTGAGGTGATCGAGAGTCGAGAGACGGCGCGCGAGCAGGTAAGGCGGCTCGAACGTAACGGCGGCGGTGACGCCGAAGCCGACATGATCCGTGACCGCGGCCATCGCGGCGATGGCGCCGAACGGGTCGTTCACCGGGACCTGGGCGGCGTCCTTGAGGGCTGCTTCAGCGGAGCCGCGATAGACGTCGTAAACGCCGACGACGTCCGCGATGAAGAGCGTGTCAAAGCAGCCGCGCTCGAGCTCCCTTGCAAGATTGGTCCAGTAATCGATGGTGTTGTAATTCCACGCCTGGCTCGACGGATGGCGCCATGTTCCTGCGGCCTGATGGCCCACGCAGGTCATGTCGAAACAGTTCAGAATAATGCGCTTCTTCATTGCGTTTCCTCGGTGATGATTTTGTCGTTCGGTGAAGACGTGCGGCCCGCCTTGCTTTTTCTCCCGTCTTCGAAGCCACGCTCTCACGACGCGGCCCCCTTCTCGGGGTCCGACCGTGCGGGCTTGGGCTCGGTATCGATACGTCTGGCGGCCGGAGCAGCACTCCGACAACCGGGCGCAAGGACACGCTCCAACCCGGAGATATCATGCCCTTGCCGTTGATGTACCGACCGGTCCATTTAAACAGCTTGGGCGCGAAGCGCAAGTGGTCGCAGGCGATCGGCTGCTCTCATTTCGATAGGGGCGCGACACGCGCCGGAGATGAAATGGCGGGCGAAAGCGTGATGCTCTCAGAGATGCAACTCAAAGAGGCCCGTCCAGCTTCAATCCGAAATAACCAATTTCCGAATTTTGTGACTTTGTACCGAAAGATACGTTTCTATCCATGGTGCGCCGGGGCCACAGTGGCGATGTCATTTGATCTCGATAGGTGGGCTGACGTGCTGCCTGGCGCACCTCTCCTTGTCGTACGCGCACGACGTGCTATCATTTATTTTTATTATATTCCAAGTAGTTACCTGGATGCGATCGGTTAGTTAGTTTTCGAGCTTATCCCCATGGCTCGGGCTCGCCGTCCTCTTGCGTGCAGTCGATGGACCGGTCGGTCTATTTCAATATAATTGATTGCGAATCGCAGCCAAAACTTTTTGGGGGGAGTATGAAAGCGCATAAAATACTGGCGGTCGCGGTCGCGAGCGTGGGTTTGCTAGCGAGTCAGCACGCGGCTGAAGCTGCGGATTTGGGCGGCAATTGCTGCGCAGATCTGGAGGAGCGGATCGCGGAGCTCGAGGCGACTACGGCGCGCAAGGGGAATCGTAAAGTCTCGCTTAAGATTTCCGGCTGGGTGGCGGAGCAGGTCGTCTCCTGGGACGATGGCGTCGAATCCAACACCTATGTCACGGGGTTGGGCACGGCGTTCGCGAGCAACGTCAATTTCACGGGCAAGGCGCAGGTCACGAACGACTTTTCGGTCGGCTATGTCCTCCACGTCGAGCTGATCACGAGCGACGTCTACACGACGAACCAGAACGTCAGCAGTGGCGGTGCGGCGTTGTCCGGCGGCGGCCCGAACTCGGCGCAGGTGCTTTATTCTTACTGGTTTGCGCAAAGCGAGCGTCTCGGCCGGTTCAGCGTCGGCATGCAGTCGCCGGCCGATGATAGCGCGGTGGTGGCCCTCGATAGCTCGGGGACGCTGCAGGCCGCCTACTGGGTGGCCTACGACGTGTTCGGATTCGGCGTGCGGGGCAATTTCGCGCCCGGCGATTCTCTGATCTGGGGCAACGCCTCGTCCTGCCGGGGCTACGGCGGCGGTCCGGGCGACTGCAACGGCGTTCCGATCAACGTCGTGCGTTACGACAGCCCGACTATCGGCGGCTTCTCGGCAAGCGCGTCTTGGGGTGAGGACGACAACTGGGCGGTTGCGCTGCGCTACATCAACGTCAACTTCGGCGACTTCACCCTCAAGGGCCTCGTCACCTACTCCGAGACGACTCAAGAGTCGAAGGGTGCTCCTCGGGGTGGTGCGTTGGAGTACACGCAGGCCAGCATCTACATGCAGCACAACCCGTCGGGTTGGTTTGCGCATGGCGCGTGGGGCCACATCGACCAGGACGTCAATCCGCTGAACAACCCGGCGAGCGATACGTGGTACGTCAAGAGCGGTATCCGTCTCAATCCGACGTCGTTGGGCGCCACCATTCCTTACGGCGAGTATCTTCACGCCACGGATAGCGCGTTCCTCGTGAACGACGGCGGCACCGCGAACGATACGTCGGACGATGTCGGGCGCGTGGCGCGCGGCTCCGAGGCGACGTTCTGGGGGTTCGGCGTGGTGCAGGAGATCGATGCGGCTGCGATGTCGGTCTGGCTCCGCTACCGCGAGCATGAGGTCGATGTGCCGGGCGTGCAGACGCGGGACATGTCGACCATTGTTTTCGGCGGCTTCATCAACTTTTAGTCGCGTTCAATTCCCCGGTTTGAGGAGCCCCGTCTCGCCCCGCGCGAGGCGGGGCTTTCTTTTGCCTTGGTTGGAACGATCGATGCGGTCGGAACGCGGCGACCGCTCTGTGCCGTTGGAAATAGCGCTGCTGCCTGTGTCGAATTGCGTGAATCTGCGTCGAACTGTCTCCTTCCCTCTTGCTTCGGAGCACATTTGCCATCATGATGGACCGATCGATACAGAAAATGACATCGCCTGAACGCGAGACTCTAAATTAGGTCGGGAGAGGAACGTCGATACTCACGATGGTGAGGATTAACGGGAGTCCCAGTGTGCATTCACGCACTGCGGTTCTCATCGATGCGGTGAGCCGCGCCATCGCAGACGCGCTGCCAGTCGAGGATCACGGCATTTCTCTTGCGGCAACGGGCCGGGATATCATGTCGGGCCTTACGCGCCTCGACATTTCGCCCGAGGGCGAGAAGGCGGTGCAGCTTGCGGAGCGGGCGGATCTTCTCATCGTCGGCACGCCGATTTTTCGCGCGAGCTACACGGGGCTTCTGAAGCACTTCTTCGATCTCGTCGACATCGATGCGATGCGCGGCCGCAAGGTCGTTCTGTGCGCGACCGGTGGAAGCACGATGCATGGTCTCGTGCTCGAGCATCAACTGCGTCCGCTGATGAGCTTCTTCTCCATGATGACCGTTCCGACGACGCTTTATGCGGTCGGCGAGGACGTGCAGGATGGAAAGATCGCGAATGTGCTTTTGCGGGCCCGGATCGATCGGGTCGTGAGCGAGGTTCGCAGTCTGTTCGCCCATGCGGACTGCGGAGAGCTTTCTGAGGCCAGCTGAGATTTCGAGCCGCGTCTCGTGCCGGCTCAGCTCCTCGAATGACGACAACGCGACGGAGGTCGCATAACTTTTTGCTCAGAGAGCAGCCAATGCGAAAGAGCGACGTTCCGTCGATAAAATTTGCCTACTGGGTGCCGAACGTCAGCGGTGGCCTCGTCGCGAGCAAGGTGCCGCAGCGGACGGACTGGAGCCTCGACTACAACATCAAACAGGTGAAGATCGCGGAGGAGGTCGGGTTCGACTATGCCCTCACACAGATCCGCTTCATGGGGAGCTACGGCGCCGAGTACCAGCACGACTCTCTGATGTTCTCGGCGGCGCTGCTCGCGAACACCGAGCGGCTCAACATCATCACCGCGGTTCTTCCCGGCATCTTCCATCCCGGATCGCTTGCGAAGCACGGTGCGACGGCCGATCAGATTTTCAATGGCCGCTGGTCGCTGCACGTGGCGAGCGGTTGGTATCGCAAGGAGTTCGATGCGCTCGGCGTCTCGTGGCCGCCTCATGACGAGCGTTATGCTCGATCCCAGGAATTCGTCGAGATCCTGCGCGGGGCTTGGTCGCGAGACAATTTCTCGTACAGTGGCAAATACTGGCAGATCAAGGACTACACCTTGAAGCCCAAGCCCTTGATGCTGCCAGGACGGCCGATGCCGGAAATTTTTCAGGGCGGCAACTCCGCTGCAGCGCAACGCATGGCCGCGGCGGTCTCGGACTGGTATTTCATGAATGGGAATACCCCCCAGGCGCACAAGGCGCAGATGGTGAACGTGACGAAGATGGCGCTCGCCAAAGGGCGGCGCGTCAAGTTCGGCGTCAACGCGTTCGTCATTGCGCGGGAGACGGAAGCCGAGGCACGTGCCGAGCTCGATCGCGTCATCGCTGCGGCGGATACGGTCGCGATTGCGGGCTTCAAGGACGACGTCAAGGAAGCCGGGCAGGCAAGCCCCGAGAAGAAGGGCATGTGGGCGGATTCGAGCGAGCGCGACCTCGTGCAATACAACGAGGGATTTAGAACCAATCTGGTCGGCACTCCGGAGCAGATCGCGCGCCGGATTCACAAGCTCAGGAAATCCGGGGTCGATATGATCCTTTGTGGTTTTCTGCACTTCCACGAGGAAACGCGGTTCTTCGGCGAGCGCGTTATTCCTCTGGTTCGTGATCTCGAACGCGCGGATCCGCCTGTTCCGCTCGAGATCGCTATCTGAACGTCGAATGTAGGGTGCGGCCATGCAGAACACGTCCACCCACGTCGAAGCGGAAGACAACGGTTTAGTCTCTAAGGATCCCGGCGTCATGAACTTCATGATCACGTATCCGAATTCCAGGGGCGATGAGATCAGCTCGGCGCAGGAGATCATCGAAGAGGCCCGCGCCGGGCGGTGCTTCATTCTCGTGGATGACGAGAACCGCGAGAACGAAGGGGATATCGTGATCCCCGCGCAGTTCGCGACCTCGGAGGTCGTAAATTTCATGGCGAAGCATGCGCGCGGTCTCATCTGCCTCGCGCTGACGCCGCAGCGTGTCGCGGAATTGCGGCTGAGCGCTATGGTACAGTCGCCGGGGCCGGGGCTTCAGACCGCGTTCACGCTTTCCATCGAGGCCCGAACCGGCGTCACGACCGGCATTTCCGCCGCGGATCGCGCACGCACGATCGCCGTCGCCATCAATCCGGAATGCCAGGCGCGCGATATCGTCAGCCCTGGACACATCTTTCCGCTGATCGCGCGCGAGGGCGGAACGCTCGTTCGCGCGGGACATACGGAAGCCGCCGTGGACGTGTCGCGGATCGCGGGGCTGAACCCGTCTGGCGTCATTTGCGAGGTCATGAACGACGACGGGACGATGGCCCGCTTGCCGGATCTCAAGAAGTTCGCGCGCCAGCATCGAATCAAGCTCGGCACGATCGCGGATCTGATCGCTTATCGGCTGCGCACCGAGCGGCTGATCGAGCTCGTTGCGACCTCGGGCGTGCATCATCCGTGTTTCGGCGAATGGCAGCTTCACGTCTATCGCGACACCGTCGAGCACGGCGAGCACGTTCTGCTGGTCAAAGGCGATCTTCGCAAGCCCGGGCCGACGCTGGTCTGCCTGCACCGCTTCGACATGGTCGGCGACGTCATTCTCGCGCGCGACGGCGAAGGCATGAGCAGTGCCATGCACCGCATTCTGCAGCGCGGGCGCGGCGCGATCGTCATGCTCAACGACGGCCGGCCGACGGCGCTTTCGCACCGCATTCTCAACGGCAGCCCGCATTCGCGCCCAGGTCCTGAGCTGCGAGAATACGGCGTCGGCGCGCAGATCCTGCGCGATGTCGGGGTCCGCGACATGGTTCTGCTTTCGAACCGGGAGCAGACCTTGGTGAGTATCGAAGGCTACGGACTGAATGTCGTTGGGCAGGAGCCGATGTGATGGGACGGATCGCATCGGCACACAGCAATGGAGCAAAGGACTGATGGTTCAGAATTTTGTGCGCAGCTTGATGGGCGGCGCGGAAAGCGATGTCGATTCCGACACGTTCCGCTCGGTCATGCGCCATTTGGCGGGGTCCGTCACCGTCATCACCACCGAAGGTGAGGGGCAGCTGCATGGATTTACGGCGACAGCGGTTTGCAGCGTGTGCGCGACACCTCCGACGATCCTCATCGTCGTCAACAAATCGACGCGGACGCATCCGCACATCGATCGCAAGGGCTTCTTCGCCGTGAACGTGCTGGCCGATAGCCAGAAGGGCATTGCGGAGCACTTCGCCGGTAAGGCCGAAGAGCAATTCAGCAGCGTCGATCATGTGGTCACGGAGCGCGGCGTACCGCTGATCAACGGTGCGACGGCACAGATCGAATGCAAAATCGTCGATCGGATCTCGATTGGCACCCATACGGTTTTCGTCGGCCGTGTCATCGGCACTGGGCTCGATGCGCATTCGCCGCTCGTCTACCACGACGCGCGCTACGGGCAGGTTGCTCACATCTAACGGGACTTCAACGAGCCGGACGCATGTCCATGAGCAACAGGTGTCACAGTCGTCAGGATGGCGCAGCCGGAGATGCGAACCCGGCTGCGTCGACGATCATTCTCGATCGCCTCAAGCGAGGCGATGTCTCGGGAGCTGCCGTGCTTCTCGGCCAGCCGTGGCGGATCACGGCCACCGTGGTGCACGGCGACAAGCGGGGGAGGGCGCTGGGCTTCGCGACGGCAAATCTCCTGCTCTCTCCCGATACGCCGCTTGCGCACGGGGTTTACGCCATTCGAGCAACGTTGGGTGAGACCTCTCACGCCGGCGTGGCCTGCTTTGGCACGCGCCCGCAGTTCGATGACGGCGCGCCGCGGCTCGAAGTTCATCTTTTCGATTTCGATCGCGACATCTATGGCGCCGCGATGGATGTCGCGTTCATCGCGTTTCAGCGTGCCGAGATGAAGTTTGCGAGCGTCGATGCCCTCAAGGCGCAAATGGCTCAGGACTGCTCGATGGCGCGTGAGCTTCTGCGTGAAGATCGCCGCGCGGTTTTTTAAACCCCCGCTGCCTCAGTTTCAAAATCATCGACCCATCTCGGTCGGAATCCCCGCCGCGCGCATGGGATTCGAAGGGTATTTTTGCCTTGGCGCGGTTGAAATGAGAATTGGCCTGATGTAGATATAGACCGATCGGTACAAAATAGAATGGAGTGAGGCGCGGTGAAGCGGGATCGGTTCGATCGGGAGATCTCCCCTCCATTGGATCCGTGCGCCTGTCAGGAGGGCATGCGTCCGAATGCTCCCGGCGACTGGGATCGGCGCAAGCTTCTTTTCGCAGGGGCCGCTGCGACGGCCGCAAGCGGTCTTGGGGCCGGTCGCGCCTATGCCGCGGCCAACGCGAAGGGCCCGCCGGGCTCGGTGCTTTACGACGTGCCGGAAGATTCGACGAAGGTCATGGGGCGCGGCGTCCACGAGGACGGCGGCTATGGCACGCGCTCTCAATTCGAGACGGAGGTGCGCGTCAAGGCCGACAATCCGAGCGACGTGACGTCGTGGACGTTTACGCCGCTTGCGTCGACCATCGGCAATTTGACACCGTCGGGGCTGCATTTCGAGCGCCACCACGGCGGCATTCCCGTCATTGATCCGGCTCGGCATGAGCTCTTTCTGCATGGCCTGGTGGACGTGCCGAAGAAGTTCGCTCTGGCGGATTTGAAGAGCCTGCCGTCGATCACGCGCAAGTACTTCATCGAATNNACGTCCGTGCAATTTACGCATGGCCTCCTGAGCACGTCGGAATGGACCGGTGTGCCCTTCGCGACGCTCGCGCGTGCGGTCGGCCTCAAGGAGACCTCGGCCTGGGTGCTGGCGGAGGGCGGCGACGCGGCCGTCATGACGCGCAGCATTCCGATCGAGAAGATGCTGTCGGATGCGCTGATCGTCTACGGGCAGAACGGTGAGGCGCTGCGGCCGGAGCAGGGCTATCCGTTGCGGCTCGTCCTTCCCGGCTACGAGGGCAACACGCAGATCAAGTGGCTGCGGCGCCTGCAGGTCAGCGATCGGCCGTTCATGACGCGCGAGGAGACCTCCGCCTACACCGATCTCATGAAAGACGGCCGCGCGAAGCTCTATACGCTGGCGATGGACGCCAAGTCCGTCATTACGTTTCCCTCCGGCGAGATGATGCTGCCGAAGCCCGGGCACTACATGATCCAGGGGTTTGCCTGGACGGGGCGGGGACGCGTGCAGGCCGTCGATATCTCGCTCGATAAGGGCAAGACGTGGTTGCCCGCGCGCATCGACAACGTGCCGGAGCCGATGTGCACCGTGCGTTTCAGCTTCCCGTGGCATTGGGACGGCGGCCCCGTCGTTCTGCAAAGCCGCTGTATCGACGAGACGGGATACGTGCAGCCGACGCGCGACCAGCTCATTCCGCTTCGCGGCGAGAACGCGATCTATCACTACAACGCGATTCAAAGCTGGGCGATCGCGGCCGATGGGAGCGTCAAGAATGTCCATGTCTAGGATCGCCGCTGCCGTGCTGGCCGCCTGCTTGGTGCTGCCGGCGGCCTCGGCGCAAGAGAGCGATCGGGAGATCGGCACGGCGCTCAAGCCGGAGGAGATCGCGCGGTTCTTTGCCATTCAACCTGGCGGGATCGGCTTGCCGGCGGGGCGCGGAACGGCGGACGAAGGACGCGAGGTCTACAATCAGAAGTGCTTCTACTGTCATGGTGAGAAGCTCGAAGGGAACCGGGACATGGCCGGCCCTGCGCTGGCGGGCGGGCGCGGCTCGCTTGCCACGGATAAGCCGCTCAAGACCGTGGAAAGCTATTGGCCACAGGCCAGCACGCTCTTCGACTACATCTGGCGTGCCATGCCCTTCGATCAGCCCGGATCGCTCACGACGGACGAGGTCTATGCGCTCGTCGCCTACATTCTGTCGACGGGTAACGTCATCGACGGCAAGCAGCCGATGGATGCGAAGGTGCTCTCACGAGTCACCATGCCAAACGCGAATGGGTTCTACGATGGCTCGGGCCCGGACCTGAGGATCTATCGCGCCGGCCGCGATGGGCCATAGTCTTTCGAGCCATGCCATGCCAACGCGGTTGACGAGCATCCAAGGGCCTGTCGTCACGAAGCTTCCCATCGAGCGGCACGGGCAGCAGGTCATGCTCGATGCCTACTCCTACCAGGGAGAAGAGCCGCACGAGGAGGTTCTCGTGCTCGTTCACCGCAGTCCGCTTGCCGACGAGACGACGGTTCCGGTCGTGCGCATCCATTCGGGGTGCGTGACGGGAGACGTGTTCCATTCGCTGCGTTGCGATTGCTATCGGCAGCTCCAGATGGCTCTGGATGCGGTCTGCGCCGCCCCCTTCGGTGCGGTCGTGTATCTCCCTTACCAGGAAGGTCGGGGGATCGGCTTGTACCAGAAGATCCTTGCGTACGGCTGCCAGGATCGGGGCGCGGATACGATCGAGGCGAACTTGGAGATCGGGGCGCCCGTGGATGCGCGAGACTACGATCTCGCCGCGCGCGTCCTCAAGGATCTGGGGCTGACGTCGCTCGAGCTATTGACGGGCAATCCGTTGAAGAAAGCGGCTCTCGAGAGAAACGGGATCGGCGTCCTTCAATGCACGCCTTTGAAGAGTGCGCCGAACCGTTTCAACGCGCGCTATCTCGTGACGAAACGGGTGAGAATGGCGCACGACGTTTGAGCGTCAGTCGAGAAGCTTGATATCCTTTTTCGGACGGCCTTCCGCGATCGAGAGCGTCATCTCTGCGAAAACATCTGCAATTTCCGTTGCCGACTGCCGTCCGCCGGGCTTCAGCCAGAGGAAGCTGTAGAAATACATACCGAGGACGCCCTTGATGGCGATCGTCGGGAGATGACGAAACCGGCCTTTTCTTTCACCCTCCTTGAGGGTCGAAGCCCAGACGTCCTGGTAGGACTGGTGGAGGTCCGAGACGATGCGGTGGCGCTGCCCCGTCAGACTGTCGGCTTCGCGAAAGCAGACGGTCATTTCGGAGAGATTGGAAAAGATCGTCGTCATGAGCTGGCGGCTTAAAATATAAATCCGCTTTGCCGGATCGGGCTCGGTTTCGATCGCCTCCCGCCCCTTGATGACGAGCTCCTCTATATAGCGGACGACAATGGAGAACAGCAGGTCTTCTTTGCTGCTGATGTGATAGTAAAGTGCGCCCCGGCCCAATTGTACCGCTTCGCCAATTTCTGCCACGCCGACCGCGCTATAGCCGCGCGTGGCGAACAGTTCCGCCGCAATCCGCTTGATGCGCTCGTACTGCTGGGCGCCCCGGCCCTTTTCGGCCCCCGCACTGTCCAGGTCCCCTGCGGATGCTTGTGGACTGGTCGGTACAGCCGTGGTAGTTTTTTCGGCGGCGGACCGCCGTTTCCTCGGAGCTTTCACGATCGAGCGGGGCACGGGCGGTTCCTAAAGTGGGCTAACTGAAGCGCACATGATTGCATCTTGGTAATTGACGGCCGGTCGTTCGGCAACGGGTCGATGGTACGACAACGGAAAAAGGCGCCTCCGAGGTGCAGCGGCAGTACACAATGACTCTTAGTTTGTACCGGTGCTGCGCGCCATTCAACTGATGATCCAGACCCACACGCAAAAACAAGATGGCTGCACAGGCCCGGGAGGCAACGACGTGACGACGACGGTATCGTCCCCATGGGAGACCACGATTAACGGCAAGCCGAAGGTCGGCGCCATTGCGCGCCGCTCCCGGCGCACGGTGCGCGAAGACATCGTGCGGTTCTCGGAGATGACAGGAGATTACAATCCCCTGCATTATGACGAGGATCTTGCTTCCGAATCTGTTTTTGGCCGGCTCATCGTGCAGGGCGGGGTGACGTCGGGCTTGCTGAACGCCATCGTGGCCGAGGATCTGCCGGGGCCGGGAACCGTGTTTCTCGGCGTGAACTGGCGATTCGTGCGCGCGGTGGGCGTGGGCGAGGAAATTACGGCCGAGGTGGAAGTTGCGTCGGTCCGCGACGATCGGCCGATCTGCGAGCTCAAGACACAGATCGTCAACGAGAAGGGGGAGGTCTGCCTCTCCGGAACCGCGACCGTGTACGTCGCGGCCTTGAAGACTCTCTCGCGTGCCTCTGGAAGCTGCGAGGCGAGCACGTGCTGACCTCACCCGAGCTTCAAGCTCCCCTCGAGGAGGCCGCCGGCCGCTGGCGCACGCTCGCGATCCTGAGCTTCGCGATCGTGCTCTCGATGACGACGTGGTTCTCGGCAACGGCGATCGTCGGCGAGCTCAAAGCGGTGTGGGCGCTGAGCGACGAGGCGGCGACCTGGCTCACGAATGCCGTGCAGATCGGCTTTGTCGCCGGCGCCTTGGGGGCCAGCCTCGTCAACCTGCCGGACGTCATTCTTGCCCGCAAGCTCATGGCCTGGTCCGGCTTGTTGGCGGCCGGGACGAATCTCGCCCTTCTCGCTGCGCCCAATGCCGAAGTGGCCATCGCGCTGCGCTTTCTCACCGGTGTCGCACTGGCGGGAATCTATCCGCCGGCCCTCAAGCTCATTTCGACGTGGTTCATCCGTGGCCGCGGTTTGGCGCTCGGCATCGTGATCGGCGCGCTGACCTTGGGCTCCGCCTTTCCTCACCTGCTGCGCGCCACGACATCGACGCTCGATTGGCGCGTCGTCGTGATCGGCACGTCGTTGCTGACGCTGGTCGGCGCGCTTCTCATGGGTCGCTATGCCGTGGACGGGCCGTTTTCCTATCCACGCGCGGCGTTCAACCCGCGCCAGATCGGGCTCGTTCTCCGCAACAAGCCCGTCATGCTGGCGAACGTCGGCTACTTCGGCCACATGTGGGAACTCTATGCGATGTGGGGGTGGTTCCTCGCCTTTATTCATGCCGCCTATGAGCCCTACGGCTTCACGGCATCGGCGGCGTCGCTGACGACCTTCCTCGTCATCGCCTCCGGATTTTTCGGCTGTGTTGTTGGCGGTCTCCTCGCGGACCGAATCGGGCGCACGGCTACGACGTCCCTGATGATGGCGGTGTCCGGCACATGTGCCGCCGTGATCGGCTTCGCGTTCGCCGGACCCTTGTGGGTGCTGCTCGCGCTTTCCGTCGTGTGGGGCATCAGCGTGATCGGGGACTCGGCGCAGTTTTCCGCCGTCGTCACGGAGGTCGGCGACTCCTCGTTTGTCGGCACCAGCCTGGCACTGCAACTCGGACTGGGGTTTGCGCTCACCGTCGTTGCGATCCGGGCGCTCCCGAGCTTCGCCGCCTATCTCGGCGGCTGGCAGTGGGCGTTCGTTCTCCTCGTGCCGGGTCCTCTGATCGGCACGATCGCCATGCTGGCACTCAGACGTTTGCCCGAGGCCGTCAAGATCGCTCAGGGGCGCCGCTAGAGCACGTTCACTCTTGTTGGATCGCTTTTCAGCGTGAACGCGCTCCAGGTCGTTGTTTGAGAGTCTGAGTCACGCCCTCGATGCGAGCTGCCGCTCGCATCTCAAACGATCAGGCTCTGGCGGGGCTGCCGGCGCAATCCCCATGTTCTCTCCCTGCCTTGGCGCACGCGGTTGATCTGCGTGCGCCTTTTTCTTGACTTCTTTCGCGTCCGCTCGTCATTATGTACCGATCGATACATAGCGTATCGGCGCGTGCTGTGCCGAGCGTCCGGCTGGTGGGGTCTGGGGCGGGACTGCGCCTTTTCCATCAGCCTTCACGAGCCCGGATGAGCAGATGTCGGCGCGTCTGTGTCGGTCGGGAGTGCGGTTTTTGCACACGTCAAAAAACACGACAAAAAATAACATTAGGAAGGAAGCGAAATGTCCACGGAGATTGCGCCGTACCGGCCGAAGGAGGCCGTGAACGGATTCATATGGATCTATGCCGCCTCGATCGTCTCGTGTTTTCTCGTGAACCTCTGGGTCACGAACTTTCCCATCGGACCCTGGCAGGGCGACGAGATCGCCAAGTCGTTCTGGCTCGACAACGTGTCGTGGCAAATCTTTGCGGCGTGGTGGGTTTGCCGGTTCGCGGTCAGCTCGTGCTGGCCTTTCAATTTCATCGAGGGGCCCGTCCTGCGTGGGATCGTGGTCGTCGCGGTCTCCTGGGTGCTCGGGTGGTGGAGCGCCAAGCTCATTCACACGATCGGGCCGGGCACAGACGGCATCTTTCCGCTGGTCGGGACGACCTGGTTCCTCATGGCGTTCTTCTGCTTTGCGGGCGGCAACTTCCTGGTCTCCTCGCTTCCGCCCGCGCGTCAGTTCTTCATCCATCTCATTCTGTTCACGGGCCTCACGTACCTCATCACGCATTCGGCCATGAAATGGGTGCCGGCGTGGTGGTTTCCGTTCCTTCTCGTCGGGCTTGGCACCGGAACGGTCAGCTATCTCGCGCGTGGGCTGTCACAGCCGGGCAAGGCCGTGGTCATCATGTCGATGCTGTTCTCCGTGGCAGCGCTCGTCTTCATGATCTCGGGAGCGGCGGGCTATTGGGACTTCGACAAGTCGCCGATCTCCGCATTCTGGTCGATGGGCCACTTCACGGACGATAACTTCTGGCTGCTCTGCTTCATGACGGCCACGTCCATCAACTATGCGTTGCCGATCATTACGCACAACTGGCCGTTCTCGAAGATTCCGATGCCCTGGGGCGGCTTGATCGCGTGCGTGTTCTATCTCGTGCTCGATGTCATCGTGGCCGGCCTTCTGGTGAAGCTCGTCGGTCCTGTCTTCTCCAGCATGGAGGAGCTTTTGACCTATGCGTACATGGGCGTGAACTGGTCGCTGGTCTTCCCGTTGATCTTCGGGATCGGCCTCAGCAATCCGTATCTTTGGACCGGCCAGAAGACGCCGGGAACCTGGGACGATGTTGCGTGAGTTGTTCCTCCTCTCATGCGGCATTCGGGATGCCCGGCCTTTGGCCGGGCATCCTCATTTTGACGAGACGGATTGATCAGCCTGTTGCAGCCGCTTCGGCTTTGCGCAACTCGGCGATGCTGCGGCCAAGCTTTCGCCTTAGCAGGAGACGTAGCGATACGCCGTCCGCATACCCGACCTCTGCGGCGATCTCCTCGACACTCGCATGAGTCATCTGCAGCAGTTGCAGCGCGCGCTCCACGCGCATCTCCTGAAACGCTTCGAGCGGTGTTTTGCCGAGGGTGCCGCGGAGCTTGCGGGCCAGTGTGCGCGGACTCGTTCCGACGGCCTTTGCGGCGGTTGCGAGTGAGAAGCCCGCGGCGAGATTGTCCTGAGCCCAGCTTTCGAAACGCTCCACGATCGAATCGTGATGGCTGACCTGGTCGGGCATCGCGAATGCCGCCTGCGTGGAGCGCAGGTTCTCGATGCTCAGGTACCGCGCCGTTTCCGAGGCGAGCGCGCGCCTTTGCCTTCGGACGAGAGCGAGCGCGAGGTCGAAATGCGAGAGCGCCGCGCCGGCCGTGATGACGCTGCCGGCATCCAGCAACGTGCAATTCTCGGCCATGCGGACGCGGGGATATCGCAGACGGAAGGCGTTGGTCAGCCACCAGCTCGTCGTGGCGGGGAGGCCGTCCAGCAGGCCGCTTTCGGCAAGCACGAACGTGCCTGTGCGGGCGGCCGCGAGCGTTGCGCCCGCGTGGCGATACGCATGGAGCACCGCGCTTGCCTCCTTCGCGTCGTCACGCGCCAAAACCCGAGCGATGGCGTCCGGGGTTTTTGCTCCGACGGCGGGAACGATGATCAGGTCCGGCGGATCGGCTGCGTTGGCGGGCTCGGTCGGCACGATCAGGCCGCCGGCGGATGTCACCGGCCCGGCGACGCCGATGCGGCGCACGATGAACTCTTCCCTCGTCGGCACGGCGCGTGCGCGGGCGAGATCCTGGGCAAGGGAAAACGTGTCCTGCAGGGCCGCGAGCCCGGTATCGAACACGCCGTCCAGGACGAGCAGATCTATCCGCATGGCGAGGACGGCATCAAATATGTCCAGTTTCGCAATTCGAGCCTGGCCGTCGGCCGCGTTTAATACGGCGCTATCCGGTCAATGCCGCATATTGCAGGAGATATCATGAGCAAGAAAGCGATCTTCGTCCGTCTCGAAGCGAAACCCGGGATGGAAGCGGAGCTGAAGTCCTTTCTCGAAGGCGCGTTGCCGCTCGCCGAGGGAGAGGCGGCCACCAAGACCTGGTTTGCGCTTCAATTCGATCCGTCCACATTCGGGATTTACGATACGTTCGACGACGAGCAGGGGCGTCTTGCCCACCTCAACGGACCGATCGCGGCGGCGCTGCTCGGAAATGCCGAGCGGCTGCTGGCCGTGATGCCCAAGATCGAGCTGGTCGATGTGCTCGCGGCCAAGGTGACGTAAGTTTCAGGACATCGTTTTTTGAAAAGCGGCGTGCCGTCGTTCGCCGCTGCGGCCGGAGCATCCGACCCGATGGACTCGGCTCGGGTGCTCCCGCTTTCCCCTTTGTCGCGTGCTCTCACGACGACCCGACCTGACTTCGGCCGAGATGCTCAGAGGCTCCGGCGATATTGCCGCTAGGTGTCGCAATCGGTTGCGAAGTCGACGACGCCGGTCTGACCGGTTTTGCGGCTGATCCACGTAGCGCGCTTCGCCTCCGAATCGAAATCGATGTCGATTTGCCCGCGCACATCGCCTGGCAGGGTGAACACGGGGCTGCCGCCCGTCGCCGAGGTGCGACACGGCGTGACGAGCGTCCCCTCTCCGGCGGGATCGAGCCACTCGATCCAACGCCGGCAGTCGACCCCGAGGCATATCTCGTGAAAGCGCAGGGTCGTGCGGCTCGGGCGATGGTCGAACACCGCCGTGTCCGAGCAGATGGCCGCGATATCGATCGTACCGGTGACCGGGGGCGTGCCCGCTACCCAATCGACCTTCAGGTCGTCGTCCCGCCAGGAGGTGAGGCGGATGCTGTCGAACAGCTCGCGGTCTGCGTACATCTGATCCATGCGACAGATCAGATCGTGGCCGGCCATGGGGCCGGCCCGAATGGAGAGGCGCGCGCGCTTCTGATAGGACGTTTGTGAGAGCTTGAGCTCCTCGAGGGTCAGCGTCCACTTGCCTCCGGGTGCGTCGAAGGAGACGGGCGGACGGTGCATGTCGTTCCAGTTGTAGCAAAAGACCAGGCCCAAGCTCGCAAAGCCGGCGAGAGCGACGAAGAACACGAGACGCACCGCGGCGTGCAGGAGAGATATGAGCCAGGACATTCTGAGCGGTTTGAGAGCGCGCTATTTGTTCGGCGGGAATGCCGCCTTGATCTCGTGGGAAATTTTTTCGGCTTCGGCGAAGTCGCGGGCCCCGCAAGCCGAGTCGAGGTTTAAAAGCATGCTGTGAAATTTCACGTAGTCGGTTTCCGTTTTGATATTGGCGGCCCGGGTGGTCTCCGAGGAGAGCGCAATGCAGGCATCGATGTCTGCAGGCGGCTCGGCACGTGCGGGAAACGCCAGGACGGTCAGAGACAGCAACGTGAGGGGTGAGATCTTGATCACGGGAAGGCTCCTCCGGTCAGCGGCGGCGAAATCCAAGACGGGGCTACATTAGCGCAAGACCGAAAGCTCTGCCATCGGAGGGCGAGGATTTGTGCGAGGCAATGGCCGGCGCTTTCCGGGTCCCGCTCGGCGGACGCGTTCGATTTATTTTTCAACGATGTAGGGATTGACGAGGTGGGAGATCACGACGCGGCCTCCCGCTCGATCAGCCTGCGCTTGCGGGCGACGCCCCAGCGGTATCCGGCCAGGGATCCGTCGTTGCGCACGACGCGGTGGCATGGAATGGCGACCGCGATCTTGTTGGCGGCGCATGCGGCGGCCACGGCCCGCACGGCTTTCGGCATGCCGATGCGCTCGGCGATCTCGGTGTAGGTGACCGTCGTGCCGACCGGGATCTCACGCAGTGCTTCCCACACGCGGTGCTGGAACGCGGTGCCGCGCACATCGAGCGGCAGGCTCAGGCCGCGTTCCGGCGCTTCGACAAGGCCGACGACCTTCGCCATGGTGTCTTCGAAGGCGTGATCGCCTCCGATCAAGGTCGCCCGCGGAAAGCGGTCCTCGAGATCGTGCACGAGGGCTTCCGGATCGTCGCCGAAGAGGATCGCGGTGATGCCTTTGTCGCTCGCCGCGACCAGGATCGCGCCGAGCGAGCATTCGCCGACGGCGAACTTCATTTCGGCGTTGGCGCCGCCCTTGCGGAACTCTGACGGCGACATGCCGAGAACGCCCGCCGCGTTGGCGTAGAATCGGCCGCTGGAGTTGAAGCCGGCGGCGTGGATGGCTTCCGTCACCGATCGCGTGCGAGGCAGATTCTCGCGCAAGCGATTCTGGCGGTGCGCCACGGCGTAGGCTTTGGGGGTCACGCCGGCGATGGTCTTGAACACGCGGTGGAAGTGGAAGGAGCTGAGCCCGAAGGCGCGCGCCAGATCGTCGAGCTTGGGGACGTCCTCGGACCCTTCGATCAGCCGGCATGCCTCTGCGACCTTGGCAGCGTAGGTGTCGTGCAGAGACGGCTCGTTCGGCTTGCAGCGTTTGCAGGGGCGGAAGCCCGCCGCTTCCGCGGCTGCGCATGAGGTATGAAAGGTGACGTTCTCGCGCTTGGCGAGGCGGGCCGGGCAGGACGGGCGGCAATAGACGCCTGTCGTCGCTACGGCATAGAAGAACGTGCCGTCGAAACTGCGATCACGCGCTTTGATGGCGTTCCAATAGAGGGTCTCCGCACCTGGTGCGGATTGGGCCTCGAGGAGACGGGTTTCTGCGGTGCGGCTCATCTTGCGGTCTTTCGTCATCATTGTGTCTCGCAAGATAGGGCGGTGAGGATGAGGCTGCACTCCGGTCCTTGCGGTCAAATTTATTTTTCCACCGACGGCGGTCCAACCTGTGTCGCGATCCACCAGGTCGTGCCTCCCGCATCGCGGATTCCGCCACGCTTGTCCGCATCGTCCTTCTGTGCGGGGGGCTGCACGGATTCGGCGCCGGCCGCGATCGCACGAGCGTAGGTCGCATCGACGTCGGCCACATAAACATGCACGTGAGCGGGTACGGAAGGCCAGCCTTCCGCCGGATCGGCGAGCATCACGACGGTGTCGCCGATCCTCGCCTCGGCGTGCCTGAGCTTCCCATTCTCTGCGGGGATCTGGCGCAGTGGCTCGGCATCGAAGACGCGCACAAGGAAATCCAGGGTCGCTTTGGCGCCGTCGACGATCAGATAGGGCGCTGCGGACGTGTATCCGTGAGGCTTGTAGCCCATCGCCGTGTTCCTTTCTTTGCCGCCATCCCCGTGCCTCTCGTGCCGCGGCGACCTTCCTCTTTGCCGATATGGCGGCGGGCGCGGACGCTTCAAGAGTTTCGGGGCCGGCTTTCGAGGGGTGTGTGTCCGCGCTCGCGCATGCCTCCGTCCGCTGTGGCTTCAGTTTGGGGCGGCTGTTACGCTCTCTGCAAGGGATTGGACGGTCGGGGGGCGGTGAATGGGAGGCGATAGCGAGATCGCGGAGCTTGTGGCGGAGATCGCGGCCTGCGTCCGTGCCACGCCAGAAGATCGGCTGCGCCTGTCCGATCTTCGCTATCGTCTCGCGGAGCACTTCCGTGCTGCGGGCCGGCTCGACGAGTCGCTGCAGGAAACCGAAGCGTGCCTGGATCTTCTCGCCGAGTTTCCGAGCGAGCATTTCCGCGCGACGTGCGCCCATCGCTGCCACTCTCAGACGGTTTTTCGAAAAGGGCAGCTTGGCGCCTATGCCGTCCATGCCGAGGGTGCGCTCGCGCGCTTCCGGCAAATTCCCACGCGCAGCGATGAAAGCATGATCGACCTCCTCATGGATGCGGCGCTGGCGCGGAGCTATACGGGCCAGAACAAGGCGGCGATCGCGGCCTGTCAGGAGGCGCTGCGGATCGCGAACGAGGTGGCCGGCGCCGAGCACGTGGATGAGGATGTGCGGGCTGGCGTGGCGCAAAGAGCCATGACGGTCCGGCGCCGCTTCGCCATGATTCTGAAAGACGAAGGCGCCCTGCGGCAGGCGGAGCTGCTCTTCGAGGCGTGCAAGCCGGATGCGGCCGCCAGCGTCGACGACCGGCTGAGCTGGCTCAACGGCCGCGCCATTCTCGCCGAATACCTCGACGAGGAAGACGTCGCCAACGCCTCTTACTGCGCCTACGTCCGGCTGGTGCCGCGCCGTGCGTCCTGGAACGTGCGTGCCATCTATGGCGTGTCGAACGCCGCGACCTGGTTCCTCAGCAACGGCGCGTTGCGGATCGGATTGGCGATGCGGGACTATTTCGAGAGGCTGGCCAGCCGCGCGGCACCCGAGGCCGTTGCGGCGCAAATTGCCATGATCAATGCGGTGTGGGCCGAAGCCGACGGGCGTCTCGAGACGGCCGCGCAGGAGTTTGCCGCGGCCGCGCGGCTGGCAGAGGCCGAGGAGGATGGCGAGCCTGCAGCGTTGCTCGTCGAGCGCGCCGCCATCCTGACCCAGATCGGCCGATGGGAGGAGGCGCGACAGAGCCTTCGCCCGCTCGTTCCCCAGACCATCGATTACCGCGACCGGCATGCCATGTCCGCTGCGATCCGGCTCGGGCTGTTGCTCTCCGAGCCCGAAGGCGAGCCGACCCCGGGCGATATCCGGGACGCGACGGAGATCCTGCGCGCGACCTTCCTCGCGGAATCGCGTCGCGGCAGCGCGGAGGGGCAATGGCGCTTGCTTTCCGGTCTTGCGGAGGTGGCGGCTTCACGAGGGCGAGACCAGGCGGCCATCCTGTTCGGCAAAGCGGCGGCCAGCCTTCTTCGGATCAGCGCATTCGCCGCCGAGGGCAACGCGCGGCAGCGGCGCGAGCGCCGGCTTCCGCTGCAACGCCTGGCGACGCGCCTCGTTGACGCGACGCAGTTTCCGCAGGCTGCCCGTGTTCAGGCGCGCACCAAGCAGGAGATTGCGTACGATCTGCTGCGGCGGGACCAGGATGCGGACCCGCGCGGCCGCGATGTGCCCCTGACGGACGCCGAGGCGGCGCTCCTGGCCGAGCTTGCGCGCCATCAGGCGGCGATCCAGGCTCTCGAGCCGGATTTCTCCGAGGAGAGCCTCGCGCTTCAGCACGTGCCGGACCCCGAGGAGACGATCCGCCGTGAGGGGGCGCTGCTCGGCTGGATCGACAACGTTCTGCGCCAGGACTGGGTGGTGCCTCGTGGTGCTGGCGCCCCCACATCGCACGAAGCGGCGCCTCAGCCGGACTGCGTCGAGGTCGATTTCCTGCGCGGCGAAACGAGCTGGATCGTCTGGGCGCGATCGGCCGCGGGCGAGCGCCGTTTCGCCGTCGCGGCCGAGGCCCGCCACCTTGCGCGCGGGATCTTCGCATTCCGCCAGCACCTGATCGGTCTCAGGCCCGATTGGGAGGACGCGGCGCGCGCGCTTTATGATCTGATCGTCCGTCCGCTCGAAGGCATGTTGGCCGGCCCGGTCCGGCGGATCTCGTTCGCGCTCGAAGGTCCGTTCGCGTACCTGCCGTTCTCCGCCCTCCACGATGGCGAGAGCGTGCTGGCCGCGCGCTTTGCGATCTCGATCCGGACAGGCGTGGGCCGGCGCGCGGCGCTCCCGTCAGGCGCCTCGCCATCCATTCTTCTCTTCGGACCGCAGGGCGCCGCTGCGGACCTCGGGCTCGAGCTGTCGCGGATTGCGGCGTTGAGCCCGGCCGCCTCCTGGGCGGACAGCTTCACGGCGGACGGATTGGCGGATGGTCTGGCGCGCGCTCCGGGCATCGTTCATGTCGCGAGCCATTTTCACTATGCCGCCGGGATGCCCGGCCGCTCGTATTTCGCGCTGGCGGAGGGGGAGCGGCTGACGGTCAGTCAGTTCGGAGCGCCGCGCTTCGATCTCTCGGGCGTCGATTTGCTGGTGCTGGCGGCTTGCGAGTCGGCCGTGTCAGAGAGCGGCGAGGCGACGCTCGAAAGCGTGGCCGCCGTTGCTCAGGCCAAAGGTGCGCGCTGTGTTCTCGGAACCCTGTGGCCGGTGGCGGACGCCAGCGCGGCGACGCTCATGGGTGACTTCTATGCGCGTCTGCTCGCGCATTCCTCACGCGACGCTGCATCCATCGCCCGTGCCTTGCGCGAAGCGCAACACGCGATGCTTCAAGGCTGCACCGGCGTTCCGGGTGCGGCGCATCCCTATCATTGGGCGGGCTTCGTGCTGTTCGAGCCAGGCGGTTGACGAGGCGGGCCTGCTTTATCGATCCTGTGGTCTCGTCATGGCCCCTGTGCCGTTCCGGACTGCACCCAGTAGTCCGCGATCAGAAGCTGGGTGCGGTGATGGTTGGCGCCCTCCTGTCGCCGGCTGCGCCGCTGGTGATCGACATAGCTGGCGAACTGCTGGAAATCTGTGAGGGAGAGCAGATACGGCGCCGAGACCATGGCCGCGGCCGGGCCGGCGAAACCAAGTTGGGCGGGTTCCGTGGCCGTCCACAGGGCATACAGCCGATAATGCCCGCCGGGCCCATACATGGGGATGACGGAGGGCTCGACGTCCTCGGCAGGGATCACGCTCGACCGGCCGTTGGCCGCCAGATAGGGAGCGTAGCAGGACGGCGCCATGCACACGACCCTGTTGCTCGCCATGTCGTCGTTGAGAACGATGAGATATCCGTTCGCCGGATGTGAGACGTGGACGACGACGGAGTCGTTGATCGCGAACAGCGGATTTGCGGAGGACGGATCGCCGGCATCTCCCAATCCGCCCCGCAGCTTCAGCGACGCCTTCTTGAGCACGATCCCGCCGTGGCCCGCGGGGCCGGCTCTCCAGGCTTCGAAAATGGTGCGGCGTGAGCGGTCGTAGTCGCTTCCGTTGCCGACGCCGTGGGCTTTGAGCAGGGCTTCGAACTCCTCCACCGTCGGGACCAGGAAAACCTTGTAGGTCAGTCCGTAGCGCTTGTNNACATCGATGGGCAGCTTGCCCGTCTTCATGTTCGTCCATTGCGACGGAGAGGCGAAAATGGCCGCCGCAATCCTCTTGGAAAGCAGCTCGCCCTTCGCGAACTTGTAGGCCGTGAGCCCGATCACGTGGTCGACCATCGCGCCGAGATTCGTCAGCTGCCAGTCGCTTGTCTTCCGAGTTTGCGTCACGAGCGGACCTGTCTTCGTGTTGAGCATTTGGACTGCGGCCCAATCTAATCGCAGTCCGATGGACGTTGTCATTTTCACAAGTTGACAAATGTTGCCGGCTTCCGGTGCCGGCCCTGCCGTAACAGGCACGGAGCAGCGGATCCCGCGTGATCGTCCGCTGGCGCCGGCAAGCGATGGCAACATCCTTGCGCTCGTCCGAACGGCGCTGGCATGGAGCGTTCGCAGCCGAGCCTCGTCGGGCATCGCGAAGGTGGCCCGGCATTCCGAAACAAATGTCAACGAACGTCAACGGACACTCTCGCGAGAGTGCTGTAGGGCTCGTGTCAGGGGCGGTTTTTCGTGTCGCGTGCGCCGACAGACAGGATCTTTGAACGGGGGGAACGCATGCGTTTCAA
>JRYH01000504.1_pt1 | contig 31104 bp, 22 predicted proteins | sample 235351 | NCBI WGS metagenome assembly JRYH01 (sample SAMN03074221, study PRJNA261480) | activated sludge metagenome | biome: Wastewater Treatment Plant; feature: Wastewater; material: Activated sludge; isolation source: activated biomass of a wastewater treatment plant treating wastewater... ...
CAATCAAAACCTGACCTGCTCTTAGAACATGAGGTGAGTAATGGCACTTGAGCGTTGTGTGACGGAAATGGGCATGGGGGTGGATGTGCATGGGCGCGACTACACCCGCGCCGCGCGGCGGGCTGTCAGCGATGCGATACGCCATTCCAGCCTCAGCCTCTTTCGCGCCGTCGGTAAGTCGCGTGACGATATGCGCATTCAGGTGGTGATCGGTGTGCCTCAGCCGGATCGCGTCGACCTCGATGCGGTAGCCAAAGAGCTGCCCTATGGGCAGGTCACTGTGAGCGCTGAAATGGGCGGCCTCGAAGTGCCCAACGCGAACGACACAGATGCGATCGTTATCGCAAATGCTGCGGTGCTGGTGCATTTCGACTTGCCGTGAGACTGCCCTGAGCTTGGCCCGTCGTCTTGCGCCATGACGCGGCCACTTCAGCTCAACATGCTCTAGCAGGCCGTCGAATGCGGTGAGGGAGATGCTACAACTCGCCCGTCAGAAACTGCGCACGCCCGTGCCCGAACGACCAGTCTTCGTCCGAGTTTTCGACAACCGACACCATCACATCGGTCGGCAGGATACCTGCATTTTTCTGCAACTCCTCACAGAGCAGTCGGTAGAAGATCTCCTTCTGCTCGCGTGGCCGCGGCCGCGTGATCACATGGATCATGATGCGGTTGTCGGTGCGCGGGATGTCCAATCCGGTATCCTCCATGACGAGGTGTCCGGGCTTGTGCTCGGTGATGATCTGATAACGGTCGCGCTCGGGCACCTTGAACGCAGCTAGCATCGCGGCATGCACCGCCTGGGAGATGGCGCGGACCTGATCCGCACCGCGACCTTCGACAAGATCGATGCGCATCAGCGGCATTTTCGCGTCCTCCCCCTGAGCGAGCCCGCTCGCCAATACATTTGCATTCGATTACGTTATCTGAGAGCTGCTTCGATGAGACGCTTTGCGTCGGGCGAATCCCACTCCGCCGGTCCCATCAGCCGCCCGATCTCGCGACCTTCCGCATCGACCAGTAGCGTCGCGGGCATGCCGATGGCTTTCACATGCGATGCTGCCCGCGCCGTGGGGTCGGCATAGAAGGCAAGCGACTTGATGTCGATCCCCTTGAGGAAGTCGCGTGCCTTGTCGAACCCGTTCTTATCGACGCTGACGGCCACCACCTCGAACCTGTCCGAGCCCATCTCATTTTGCAGCCGGTCGAGCGCCGGCATCTCCTCGCGGCATGGGCTGCACCAGGTTGCCCACAGGTTCAGGAGCACCACCTTGCCCTTGAACGCTTCGATGGACTTCGTCTGCTGCGTGGCATCAAAGAACGAGAAGTCCGGAACCGGCTCGGGGTCGGTCTTATAGACGAAAGCCGCCACCTTGCCCGTGTTGAGCCGCGCCCCGACAGCCACCGGTGAGGGGGCCTGTGGAGCAGCTTCTGCTTTCTGCGATACGGACTTGCCCGTTGGAGCGTTGTCAGGCCCGCGTCCGCTGACGTATACCGCCGCGAGCAATCCGCCTGCGGCCAGGAGTCCGACGACTGGCAGTGAAACGCGCATTCTAAACCTTTCTTTTGATCCAAGCCCAACTGGCCGAGCCTGGGAGCCAATGCCCGTGACCGAAAAATCAGCCAACAAGATGTGGGGTGGCCGTTTCCAGATGTCACCGGACGAACTCATGGTGCGAATAAATGCCTCGATCGGCTTCGACCAGGCCCTGGCTCCCCAGGATATTCGCGGCTCGAAGGCACACGCTGCGATGTTGGCGGAAACCGGCATCATTTCCAAATCAGATGCCCGTGAGATCGCCAAAGGGCTCGATCAGATAGCGGAGGAGATTGCCGCCGGCAGGTTCAGCTTCTCCGAGGAGCTGGAAGACATCCACATGAACGTGGAGGCCCGGCTAAAGGAGATCATCGGACCGGCGGCAGGTCGCCTGCACACGGCACGTTCGCGCAATGATCAGGTGGCCCTCGATTTCCGCATGTATGTGCGCGACGCCGTCGAATCCTTCGACCAGGCGTTGGCCGGGCTGCAGTACGCCCTCGCAGAAAAGGCGCTCGAGCATGCCGGCGTGATCATGCCGGGCTTCACGCACCTGCAACCTGCCCAACCGGTCACGTTCGGCCATCATCTGCTTGCCTATGTCGAGATGTTCGCCCGCGATCGCTCGCGCTTCGCCGACGCCTGGAAGCGCATGAACGAATGCCCGCTCGGTGCGGCAGCCCTTGCGGGAACGTCCTTCTCGATCGACCGCCACATGACGGCCAAGGCGCTGGGCTTCGACCGCCCGACCTCAAACTCACTCGACAGCGTTGCCGATCGCGATTTTGCGTTGGAGGCGCTGGCGGCGGCCACGATTTCGGCCACGCATCTGTCGCGCCTTGCCGAGGAGATCGTCATTTGGATGACGCCGCAGTTCGGCTTCGTGAAGCTCTCCGACAAGTGGACGACGGGCTCATCCATCATGCCGCAGAAGCGCAATCCGGATGCCGCCGAGTTGTGCCGTGCCAAGGTGGGCCGCATCGCCGCCGCTTTCCAGGGCCTGACGATGGTCATGAAGGGCCTTCCGCTGACCTATTCGAAGGATATGCAGGAGGACAAGGAACAGACCTTCGACGCCCTGCAGAACTATGCGGTCGCCGTCGCTGCCATGGCTGGCATGGTCGCCGACCTTAGGCCGGTGCCCGAGCGTATGGCAGCGGCCGCCGGAAGTGGATATTCAACCGCCACCGATCTGGCCGATTGGCTCGTGCGCACCCTGAAGATGCCGTTCCGGGAGGCCCACCACGTCACCGGAGCAATCGTTAAAGCGGCCGAGGAGCGGGGTGTCGAGCTGACGGACCTGCCGCTATCGGTGATGCAACGGATCGAGAAACGCATAACAAACGACATTTTTTCGGTGCTTTCCGTGGAGAATTCAGTCAAGAGCCGCAAAAGCCATGGGGGAACCGCGCCACAGAATGTCGCGAAAATGGCCAGGTCCTGGCTCAAGCGGTTGGAAAAGACCAGCAAGCCGGGCTAGAAACACATCAAGGGTCTGCGTCGGACGGGGCGGGCCTGATCGGTGTTGATCCGCGCTTCTAACTCCGCTTTCGAGGGTAGGGGCTGGTCCGGCAGGCCTTACGCCGATGCACGGGGGTGCGAGGGAAAAGAATGTCTCAGGCTCTGCGAAAGGCCGCTGTCATTGCTCTGCTGCCGCTCTTGCTGGCAGGGTGCGGCGTGCGCGGATCGTTGGAGGCCCCCAAGGAGGCCAAGCAGAAAGGCACAGCCACGTCGCCTGACGCGGCCGACAGCGGTCCGAATTCTTCAGCCCCGGCAAAGCCGCATCGCGATTTCCTGCTCGACCCGCTGCTGCGTTGATCGCAGCCCGCCTTGATCCGCATCACCAAGCCGGCCCTTCGCATCTCACGCCCGTCTCAGCGTCAATATCGTGATATCCACAGTCTCGCCCGCCCGCACCTGGTGAATGGCGTCGATCCGGTGCGTCACTTGTCGCACGTCCCAACCCGCCGCGCACATGTCGCGCACGAAAAGCGGAGTTGCCGTGCGCCCCGGGTCGCTCAGAACCACTATCCCGCCGTCGGCAAGGCTCGCCTCCAGCACGCCTGCAATCGGTGCATGAGCCGAGCCGTCATAAAGGATATCCGAACCCACGATGAGGTCGAACCGCCCTGGCACATCCCATTGCGCCCAATCGGCGACTGTCTGCGTGATGCCGTCGATTCCATTGAGTAAAGCGTTGCGTCGGGCAAGCTCAAGCGCTTCGGGCGCATGATCGGTCTGCACGACGCTGCCCCCAAGATGCCGCGCCGCGAGGCCGGTCAAACCCACGCCCGCACCGAGTTCAAGTACGCTGCGGCCGTCTAATGGTCCCATGCTGGCGAGCGCATCGGCAAGCACCACGCCCGCATCCCACAACAGCAGGCCATAGGGGAAGGCTTCGAAGTGATCCGCCGCCTCCAGCAAGCGGTCCTGATCCCTGACCGCATCGATCAGCCAGGAACGCCCTGCGGCTATCAGCGTATGCTGGTGAAGGGCGACACGGGCGAGCCGTTCCTCGATCGTTGCTGCCGTCATGTCTTTCTCTTTCAAACCAGTTCAGGCCAGGTCCAGTCGCGCCAAGTCTGGCCTGCCTCTGCGCGCAAATCGCCGGCGCCCGCATCAAATAAGCTCGATGGTGACGGCTGGTCCTTACGGTGACACCGGTTTGCCGTCGACAGGCGTTGCGCTTCGCCCGCTGCTCCCCTAATAGCTCATGCCAGCGCCCGCGTCCCCGCAGCCCTGGCATCGGACCATCCATGCATCACTTCACCTACAAGAACGGCATCTTGCATGCCGAGGACGTTTCGCTCGTGGAGATCGCGGAGGCGGTGGGCACGCCGTTCTACTGTTACTCCACGGCGACGCTTGAGCGGCACTACCGCGTCCTGAGCGAGGCATTCCGCGATCAAAGCGCGCTCATCTGTTTTGCTGTGAAGGCCAATTCCAATCAGGCCGTGCTGGCGACGATGGCGCGCATGGGCGCCGGCATGGACGTCGTCTCGGAGGGCGAACTTCGCCGGGCCCGCATGGCCGGGGTGCCTGCGGACAAGATCATCTTTGCCGGCGTCGGCAAGACGCGTGATGAGATGGCCTATGCGCTGGCTGAAGGCATCCTCGGTTTCAATGTGGAGAGCGAGCCGGAGCTGCGCGCGCTGAGCGAGGTTGCGACTGCCACAGGCAGAACCGCGCGCGTCGCCCTGCGCGTCAATCCCGACGTGGATGCGAAAACGCATGCCAAGATCTCCACCGGCAAGTCGGAGAACAAGTTCGGCATACCATACGACGACGCAGCCGAGCTTTATGCGGAGGCGCGCAGACTGCCCGGCATCGCCGCCACAGGCATTCATATGCACATCGGTAGCCAGATCACCGATTTGCAGCCGTTCCGCGATGCGTTCCGCCTGATGCGCGATCTGGTGCTCGAATTGCGCGCCGCCGGCCACGAGCTTGAGCATCTCGATCTCGGCGGCGGTCTGGGCGTCCCCTATCGTCATCATGCCGAGGCGCCGCCGTCGCCCGATCTCTATGCAGGCGTCGTCAAGGAGACGCTGGGCGATCTTGGAATGAGGATTATTCTCGAACCTGGCCGAATGATTGTTGGCAACGCTGGAATCCTCGTCACCCGTGTCGTGTACGTGAAGGAGGGCGTCGACCGCACCTTCACCATCGTCGATGGCGCCATGAATGATCTCATCCGCCCGACCCTGTACGAAGCGCATCACGACATCCTGCCCCTCAACGAGGAACTGCTCAGTACGCCGCCCTTGCAGCAGGATATCGTCGGCCCGGTTTGCGAGACGGGCGATTATCTGGCGCTCGACCGCAACTTGCCGCCCTTCCAGCAGGGCGACCTGATGGCGGTGATGACGGCTGGTGCCTATGGGGCCGTCATGGCGTCGACCTACAACACGCGCCCTCTCGTCCCGGAGATTCTGGTGCGCGGAGAAGAGCTTGCCATCGTGCGCCCCCGCCAGGATTACCAAGATTTAATCGGGTTGGACCGTTTGCCGCCTTGGCTTGCGGACACCTGAGTTTCCGATCACATTATGAATATTTTGCCGGTAAATCAGGTCATTTTCCACCTTTTGGCGCTGCTGGCCGACGCCGCGCGCGCCATCTGCTCACGCAACCAAACGTGAAGTGAGAAGACGGATTGGCCGATGCATGGCCACATGCTCATGCTAGATTTCATTCCATGAGACATGCCGAACACGCACCCGACGACACCCGGGCATCCTTGGAGCGCGCCTTCGAGCGCAAGGTGCGGCGGAGCCGCTGGGCATTGCTGTTCGAACGCTTCTGGCCGCGCCTGTGGGTTGTCGTTGGCATCGTCACTGTCTTCATCGCCGTCTCCGTATCCGGCATCTGGCCGCATCTGGGTGACGGTGGCCATTACGCTTTGCTTGCATTCTTCGCCGCGGCTCTGCTTGCCGCGCTCGTCTTTGCTGCACGTACGCCGTGGCCGTCGCGCGACGAGGCCGTGCGCCGCATCGAGCGGGTATCGCGCGCTGTGCACCGGCCTGCGTCGTCCTATGAAGACACCATGTCGGCGGTGTCGCCCGATGGTGTCGCAGAAAAGCTCTGGCGCGCTCATCGCGTTCGCCTGGCCAAGGCGATGAAGGCACTGCGCGTTGGCCAGCCTGCCCCGCGCACGCACCGCTTCGACCCCTATGCGCTGCGGGTCCTCGCTCTACTGGCTCTGGTTGTGATCGGTGTCGGTACGGGTAGCCAGCTCTGGCCGCAGCTCAGGGAAGCGTTCCGCTTTTCGGACGCGCGCATGCTGGCGGCCGCGCGTCTGGATGCCTGGGTCACGCCGCCGGGCTACACCGGCAAGGCGCCGATCATGCTGGCGGACGGCGCACGTGATCCTGCCGCCGGACCGCTACCCGCCGCGACAGGAGCGCTCGTCGTCCCGGCCCGCAGCATCCTCATCGTCCGTTCATCGGGTGCGCGCAGCCTGTCTCCCGAGCTGGAGGTTCTCGGTCAGGGTAGCGAGATGCCGGAGCGTATCTCTGCGGCCAGTTCCAAGACTGCGGCAGGTGCGACGGATCTGTCTTCACAATCTGCGGTGACCGAACTTCGCTACGAGCTGACCCATGCTGCGCGTGTGCGTGTCGTTGCCAAGGGCTCGGAGATGGCAGCTTGGACCTTCGACGTCACGCCGGATCTGCCCCCCGAGATCACGCTGGCCAAGACGCCGGAGCGTTCTGCGCGCGGTTCGCTGAAGCTTACCTACAAGGTGAAGGACGATTATGGCGTGACCGCAGCCGAGGCGCGTGTCGCCAAGCTGCCGCCCAAGCCCGACGAGCTTGAAAAATCGGTCGGCACCTGGGCAACGAAGAAACTGACCGGGCCGCGCCCACCGCACGAGCGCCCGCCCGTTCTGGCGCTGAAGCTGCCGCGCGCGGGGGCCACCGAGGCGGAAACGTTTTCGCATCTGGAGCTGGGTTCGCACCCTTGGGCCGGGATCAAGGTGGAGATGTGGCTGGAGGCCAAGGATGTCGCGGGTCAGACCGGCAAGAGCGAGAAGTTCGAAATCGTCCTGCCGCAGCGCCGCTTCGACAATCCGATCGCACGTGCCGTCATCGAGCAGCGCCGCAAGCTGGCGGAGGATCCGCGCTACCGGCCGGACGTCCTGAAGGCCATCGAAGCGCTGACGCTGGAGCCCGAAGGTTTTCTCGATGACGTTCCCGCCTACCTCGGCCTGCGCATGGCCTATCACCGTTTGAAGCGCTCTGCCTCGCGCGATGTGCGCAATAGCGTGATCGAGCAGCTATGGGACGTAGCTGTGCGTATCGAAGACGGCGATCTGTCCGACGCCGAACGCCGTCTCCGCGAGGCGCAGGATAAGCTCTCCAAGCTCCTCGAAAAGGGCGCCTCGGACCAGGAGATTGCCGATGCGATGAAGGAGCTGCGCGAGGCGCTCAACGACTATATGAGTGAGCTGGCCCAGCAGAATCAGGAGCCGGAGAATTACGTCGATGGCCAGAATAAAGACCAGCAGTTCCTCAGCTCTCGCGATCTCGAACAGATGATGAAGAACATCGAGGAGATGGCCAAGAACGGCTCGCGCGAGCAGGCCCAGCAGATGCTGAGCGAGCTGCGCGATCTTCTCGACCGACTCCAATCGTCCAGGCAATCGGCGCAGCAGAATCAGAAAAGCCGCGAGATGATGGAGAAGATGGACGAGTTGGGCGATCTCGTCGGCAAGCAGCAGCAGTTGATGGACGATACGTTCGGCCAGATGCGCAAGGACGGCGATAACGGCCGGCGCGGCGAACGCGGCCAGCAGCGCGAGGGTCGGCAGGGCCAGCAGCAGGGTGAGCAGGGTCGGCGCGGTCAGCAAGGGCGACGTGGCGAGCAGGGCCAGGGCGGCGAAGGCCAGAAAGGCCAGCGCGGTCAGGGGCAGGCGGGCCAGGGAGGGCTCGGAGAGCGCCAGCGCGCGTTGCGCGAGGAGCTTGATCGGCTGCAGCGCGGACTCGACGAGTTGGGGCTCGGCCGTTCCGATCAGCTTGATACGGCGCGCGAGGCGATGGAGAATGCCGAAAAGGCGCTCGGCGGAGAGGACTATGAGACCGCCACCGACGAGCAGGGGCGCGCGCTCGACCAGATGCGCAAGGGCGCGCAGGAAATGGCCAAGCAGATGCTGCAGAACATGCCGCAGCGCTATGGTCAGAACGGCGATACGCCGCGCGATCCCTTGGGCCGTCCTCAGCGCTCGCAAGGTCCTGACCTCGGCACTTCGGTCAAGGTTCCCGATGAGATCGACCGCCAGCGTGCGCGAGAGATCCTGGAGGAGCTTCGCCGACGCATCGGCGAACAGACACGCCCGCCCACCGAGCTCGACTACATCGAACGCCTCTTGCGGCGGTTCTGAGCAGCGCCGCGTGGCTTGGGGTTGCGGTTTTGTCGTTGTTTCGATTGATCGAAGGGGAGTAGAGCAGGGGGAGGTTTTGATTAATCACCCACGTCGTTGTGGCCTGCTCTATCTCTTTGTTTGAGAGCCTCAATCACGGCCTCTATGGAAGCAGTCGTGCTTCCATCTCAGGCCCTGCTTGCCGGCCGCCGCCACTTCGCCCAGCACGCTCAGTGCCTCAAGTCGCGTCAGCCTCTCTGGCATAGGATCGGCGAGCGTGCGTGTCGATGCCAGCTTGCGGCAGTAATCGCCCGGCAGCGTTGCGCGCTGGGCGCCGTGTACCACGAGGTCGAGATACCACTGGAAGGGTGCGAGCGTTGGATCGATGTAATTCGTTTCCGCGATATAGGTCGTCACATCGATGATCTGCCCGTTCGGCAGGCGCGCCGTTCCGGTTATCTCGATGCGCTCATATCCACGCCCCCGGCCCTCGACCCGGTCGAGCGCATCGAGGTCTGACTGTACCATGTCGAACAAGACGCCGTGGACGCAGCTTTCGGACTGGTCGCAGAAATGAAGCGTCGCCTTGCCTGAGCCGTCCTGCCCGGTCTTCGAGAACGAGAGCCGAAATCCAGCAAGCGCTGCAATGCCGCGCGGTCGCGCTGATGCACAGCGTCGCCACAGCCGCTCGACAAGCATGTTCGAGCCATACGCGAAATAGAGCGTCTTCATCGCATCACACGTATCGCAGGTCGTGGCCGGGTCACAGCCGGAACCGATCACGCCGTTTGGCATCCGCAGCGCTGCTACGGCGCGGCAACCGGTGTCGGCGTCAGGCGCCAGCCGATACCACCGACGGCCTGATGCGCACTCAGTGTCGTCGAGAATGTGCCGTACGCCGGTACATCGTTCTTCCACCAGCTCCGCAACTGACGCAGGAGATCGCCCGGCAGGTTGAAGTTCTTCCAGCTCTCATTGCCGGTTAATAGTCCCGAGATCGACGCCCAGGACCATTTGTATTCCAGGTAATAGGACATGCGGCCGAAACGGAATTCGATACCGGCGATCGCGCTCGCGGCAGGGCCTGCATATTGGTATTCGTTGGTGCGGTTTTCGAGCTTCTCGCCCTTGAACCAGACCTCCACGTGCGGAACCGCGAAGCCGACACCAAGGCCGGCATAAGGCCGAATGCGTGGTGATAATCCGGAGAAGCGCAGCACGCCGCCGAACAGCAGCATGTTCTGTCCGTGCGTGAATTCGAAACGATCGAACAGTTCGGTCAGCTTCAACGTGTGGGGAGCCGGATTCCCCTTCAACGTGCCTTCGGTCTCGACCGTCTCGATCACCGGCTTCGAAATTTTGCGCCCGTGCGCGCCTTTGCCGAGCCGTGCGACCGCCTTGTTGTGGAGGAAGTCGATCATGAAGCCGGCGGGGCCGAACCAGTCGATGTAGCGCACGCCACCGTCGATCGGAGGCATCAGCATGTCGCCATCCCAGCCCATGTTTTTGAGCGTGATGTCGGTGCCGTCATTGCGCTGCAATTTCGTGTTGCTGGGGTAGTACCACGGCTGCGCGAGATAAAAGCTCGCAACCTTCTCGCGATCGAGGAACTGGGAGCGCGGCGCACTGTCGGTGCTGCTCGCGCCAGCGCCGCTGCCGGCCGGTGTGTCGACGCTCTCGCTCATCGGCATGGTATTCAATGCACCCGACAACACCACCATGACCATTGCCGCAAGACCCATCGCCATGTCGGCCCAACACGTCGTACGGCGATGGCCATCAGCCAGCGGCCAAGCTGCGGTCTGTAATAGGTTCATGAATAGCGTACCCTGATCGGCTCCACGGCGTCCCGGCGTCTCGAAGTTGAGCTACAAGATGTGGTCCTCGCTGTCCAGCTTCCCCCCAAAGGCGTGATGGGACAGGAAAAAAAATCCTCGTCTGTCCTGGGCATGATGCGCCGAAGAGGCCAAAGCGGCCGTCCCTCATGATGGCCGATCAAGTGCCGTCAACTGCATCAGCATCCGTTGCACGGCTATGATTTGCGGCGCTTGCCGTGTCAGGTAGCTGCGACCGGTGTAACCCCACCAGTCCCAGCAGCCTTGCGGATTGAATGGGCTTGTCGCAGCCTGTGGAAAAAGCACGATTAAGCGATTGCTGTCGGCCCAGCGGGCAAACCCTGTTCCGCGGACAAAGGCATCTCCCATCAGGACGCGATTCTGCGAGCATCCGTGGAAGGCAATGTGGACCCGACACCTGGGTGTCGTCGGGTCCCTGCCATCGCGGCACGCAGCAGGCACATAGACGACACCGCTGGTTTCCATCCCGTGCGTTGGAAGATCCCGGGTGAAGGGCCGCTGATCGAAGATGATGTACTCGCCCGTGGCTTGCGCGGCAGCCGGCTTCAGCGGTCCGTAAATGAAGGACAGGAGATCGCCGGCTTGATCGTAGTCGCAGTCAACCACGTAGGGCTTGCTCGTTTCATCACAGGCAAGATCCGCGCTCTCGGTCACAAACGCATGCCCGGCATTGATGTCGCTGACAAGCTTGATTTGCTCGGTCGGCACGCCAAGATCGCGGTAGAAGGCGGCGGCGGAGATGACGATCGCAGGCACGACCGTGTGGTCCGACTTGCCGGTGAACAGGTAGACGCGGTCTGTGATTGCCGATTCTATCGGCGCTATGTCCCCTCTCTGTGCCAGGCTTCGCGCTCGATCGGCCAGCATTTGCGGATTTGGCACGCCCCAGATCTGCATGGCGTTGAGCATGCAGCCATTGATCGCCTTGTTGACATTGAGGAATGCCGAGCCGGGCCCGGGCAACATGTCGGCGTAGACGCTTTCCGCACAGCCATATGGCCCGCCCGCGATTATGGCCGCGCCTACGACGTCACGCCCGTGCGCCAGTTGGAACTGCCCGGCCATGTAGGCACCCGACGAAATTCCGGAGACGGATGTTTCATCTGCCGTGGCACCGAGCGCGGGAAGGGGAACGGACTTTTCCGAGTCGCAACCGGAAATCCCGATCGCGGTGAGGAGCACTGCAACCAGTCGGGCGACGCGCCAACTTTCAAGCGCCGCACGTCGAGCGCCTCTTTGGGGGGTCGTTGAAGATCGAAGGCGCCGTCGCATGTCCACCGTAAGATGAGGTTGCCGATGGGGGAGGCCGAATCTATCCCGATCGCCGCAGAGGCGAAACCCTGGCTGGCCATCGACCAGGTGCGGATTTCTGTTGCCGGCGGTGTGGTGCTCGTTCCGATCGGCGCCATGCCTATTTGAGGCGCACGCTCACCCGGTCGACTTGGCCCTTGGCGTCGATCACCGACAGTTTGAAGAAACCGCGCGACTGCGGCTGCCAGACGAGGTCGCGTCGATGGGTGGTGGTGCCGATGGGCCGGCCATCGGCAAGCCAGGTGAACGGCAGTGTTCCGCCCTCGGCTTTCAACAGCAGGGGATCGAGGCCCTGGGCATCGAGGCTTTCTGCAACCTCAACGTCCGCGCGGTCGGGCGGGAAGGCGATCGCCAGGGAGCGCTGCAGATAAGGTCCCACCATACGCGGCTGGCCCGGCTCCGCGAAGCGCTTGAGCGGCGCAGGCAGATCATTGCCCGATACGTTGAGTACGCCCGCCGGCTGGGGCGGCAGAGGAGCGCGGCGCGCGCTGATGCGCGCAAAGGCATCGAACAGGATTGGCGCGGCTGTCCCGTGACCCATTAGCCCTGGCGTCGAAGCGTTATCTGGCCGCCCAACCCACACAGCTACGACATACCGGCCATCGTAGCCGATCGCCCACGCGTCGCGATAGCCGTACGAGGTTCCCGTCTTGTAGGCGATGCGTCCGCCGCGCGCGCTCGCCGGCGGCGGTGCATCCTTTAGAATATCTGTGACGTACCACGCAGCAATCGGTGACAGCAGGTGGCGCGGCCGCTGCTCGGCGTGGCCGCGTCTCAGGCGCAAGGCTGCGCCATCCAGATCCTTTTTCCGGTGAACGAGCGTAATCGGGCTGCCGCCGCGCGCAAGGCCTGCATATAGGCCTGCCATATCCTTCAAGGTGAAGCCGACGCCGCCCAGTGCGACAGCGAGCGAAGGCTCGGTGCTTTCGGCGAACTGCGGAGAAAAGCCGCCGCGCTTGAGACGTGCGACGAATCGTGCAGGACCGACACGGTCCAGCACTTTCACCGCTGGAATGTTGAGAGAATGCGCCAGCGCCGAGCGGATCGTCACGGTGCCACGGAAATCCTCGTCGAAGTTCTTCGGTGTGTAGGCGCCGAAGCGCACCGGCCGATCGTCGATCAGCGTTTCGGGATGCGCTAATCCTAGTTCGAATGAAAGGCCATAGACGAATGGCTTCAGCGTCGAGCCGGGCGAACGAACGGCTGTCACCATATCGATGGCTCCGAAACGCGTCTGGTCGAGATAATCGGCAGCACCGACATATGCGAGGATCTCGCCAGTCTGATGGTCCGCCACCAGGATTGCCGACGATAGCCGCTCGCCGATAAGTGCGGTTTGCTCCCGGGCCAGTTGGTCAAGGCTCTGCTGCAGCGATCGGTCGAGCGTCAGTTGGTGCACGCGCTGCGCAGGTGCGGCGGCCACCTCGGCCTCGGTCAGGTGTGGCGCGAGCATCGGGAAGGCCCGGCGCCCAGTCGGTATCGGCTCGTTCTTTGCGCGATCGGCCTCCGCAGGGCTGATGACGCCGGCGGCAACGGCACGGTCGAGCACACGTGCGCGCGCACTCCTGGCGGCCTGCGGATGCCGGTCCGGTCGCCGTGCCTCGGGGGACTGCGGCAGAGCAACGAGCAGCGCAGCCTCGCCCACCGACAGACGTTTGGGTTCTTTGCCGAAGTAGGCAAGCGTGGCCGCGCGAACGCCTTCCAGATTGCCACCGAACGGTGCGAAGCGCAGGTAAAGCTCTAGGATCTCGTCCTTCGACAGCCGCTCCTCGATCTGCAACGCGCGCACCATCTGCCGGAGCTTGCCCGAAGCGGTGCGCTCGTGCCGCTCTTCGATGAGCCGCGCCACCTGCATCGTTAGCGTGGACGCACCCGAGACGAGCCGTCTGTGACGTATGAGTTGGGCGGCAGCCCGCAGCACGGCACGCAGGTCGATACCGGAATGTGTGCGAAAGTTTTTGTCCTCGAACGCGAACAACATGGACAGATAGCGCTGGTCCACGTCACGCGTGCCGACGGGCAGTCGCCAGCGATCGCTGGTTGTCGTGAATGCGCGCACGAGCTGCCCTCGGCGATCAAGCACCACCGTCGAAAGGTCGTCAGCGACGTCGAGCGGCGGCGGCCCGAGACGTGATTTTGCAACGTCAATTGCGGCCCACGGCACGGTGACCGACAGAGTGGCGGCGACCGTCAACGCCAGAGCCGCGCGCGCGACAAGGCGTAGACGGCGCCGCCCCTGCACTCCCTCGGCAGCGGGGGATGCCGCCGGGGGAGCCGAACAGGGCGCAGAACTGGGATCGGGTGTGCCGATTGAAGTCATGGGCTTGCGAGCCTCAGCCATGACAGCCGATTACTCCTTTGTCGTGATGGACAATGTACCAGCCGCAGTCCGCGCGTAGAGTTCGGGGCGATACATATCTTCCACCGTGGCCGCCGGGTGGACGAACTTGCCCGGTGTCACCGCGCGCACGACATAAGCAGCCGTTGCCGTGCGCAATGGTCCTTCTGTTTCGCCTGTGCTGTCTGCACTGCCGCTCTGCTGCTGTTGCACGTTGAACAGGTTGAACGAGGCAACGAAGCGGTCATCGCGGAACTCGGAATGCTCGGGCGTTAGGGTTCCTGCAAGCCAGGCAAGCGATTTTATGTCGCCGGACTGAACCAGTCGCGGATTTTCGATCTCCAGACCCGCCGGCAGACGGTCGACAAGCAGGATACGGCCGCCGGCTTCGCGCGTCTCTACCTTGACGACCGCAACCAGGCGCTCGTTCTGCGCAAGGTTTGCCGTGCCGCCCGTCGCACTGCCGAGGTCGATCTGACGGCCATCAAGCGTGTAATACGTTCGCGTCACGGTGAAGCCCTTGGATACCGCAGGCTCCGGCGTCATCGCGGCACCGATCACAGATACCACGACGTCGATCGCCGCTTCGCCCTCGTTGGAGAGGACGAGCCCGTTGCCCTCGCTGATCTGCGCCGGCGTTAGCGGCCGGAAGATCGGAGCCTGTAGCGGTGCGCCGCCGAGTGTCAGGCGAGCCGCAGCGGCTTCGTCGGCAAGAGCGTTGGCGGCGAGCAGCAACCACGCCTGCTCCTGCGTCGAGGTGTAGCCGCGTTCCGTATAAGCCTTAGCGATCACATCGACGAGGCGTGGGGCCTCCTCCTTTGCCATTCCGACCTCGGCTGCGAGCGCCACAAGAGCCGCGCCGTCGCGCAACGCCGAGCCGTAATCTCCACGCGACACGTTCGCGTTGGGCATGTCGAGCGCTGCAATGGCCGCCGAGAACGCCCGCTCCGCGCGCGTCTTGTCTCCCATCATGGCCAGCGCTGCGCCGAGCTGCGCCTTGGCAAGCGGCGTTGAGAACCTCTCCAGACGCGTGTCGGCGTAGTAGCGCAGCTCACCGATCGGCGCGCGGCCGTTGCGGGCGAGCACATAGAGCGCATAAGCGCGATCTTCGCCGCCGTTCTCAAAGTCCTGAGCATAGGCGATGAAGTTCTGCAGCCGGTCGATCGCCTGGCCATAGGCATCGGCCCGGACCTCGAAGCCTGCCTCCCTCGTGCGCGTCAGGAAGTCAGTGACGTACGCCGTCAGCCACAGGTCCGGTTCCGAAGGGCCCCAGATGCCGAACGCACCCGAGCTGTCCTGCATCGAGAAGACGTGGTTGATCGCCTTCTGCACGCGCTCCTTGAGCGCCTTGTCGGTGCCGATACCGATGCGACTTGCAACGGCATTCGCATAGACAAGTGGCAGCGCGCGGGAGACCGTCTGTTCGGCACAACCATAAGGATAACGGTCGAGCGAGGTGAGCAGCCCCGGCACGTCGAAGCGCGCCTGCGGACCAGCCGAAAGATTGATCCGCGTACGGCTTTCGATGAGATCCGCGATGAGATCCTTGGACAACGTAAGGCTGCCGCCTTTCGCCGCAATTCTTGCGACCGTGGTCCGCTTGATGTCACCGGCAGGCGGCTTGACGTCGATCGTGAGGCGGCGCTTGACATCAATACCGTTCGGCCCGGCAACGCGCACGTCATAGGTGAAGAGCCCGACGTCCGTCGGCTTGAGTGCAACGCGCTCGACATGCCGTGCGCCGGCCTTGAGATCAAGCGTCTTGTCCGCGATACGCTGCTTTGGCGCATCCTCAATATCCGCGGGCGAACGCTCGACGGTGAGCTGATAGAGAGCGGTGGGCCCCTCGACGTTGTGCAGATCGAGCGTGAGGCGCGCTTCGTCGCCCAGCGTCAGGAATCGCGGCGTCGTCAGCGTCACCGCGACTTCATCGCGCACGATCACCATCTTGTCCGCAGAGCCGACCTTGTCGCCGCTCCAGGCCACTGCCATCAGACGCACCGCGCCATTGAAGTCGGGCATGTCGAAAGAAGCGATCGCCTTTCCATTAGCATCGACGCTGACGATGCCGGAGAACAGCGACAAGATTTCCTCGGTCGGAGGTGCACCTTGAATTTCAGGTCCGCCGCCGTCGCCGCCCGAGCGCAGCGAACCGCGCTCCGCCCGCATGCCGTCGATCAGTCGTCCATAGAAGTCGCGGATCTCGGTGCCGAGCTTGCGCTGCTGATAGAACCAATCCTGCGGTGCGGGCGTCTTGTATCGCGTTACGTTGAGCACCCCGACATCGACGGCGGCAACGGTGACGCGCGCCGCTTCGCCCGGTTGCAGTCCGCTAAGCGACACCGGCACCTCGAGCTTGCTGCCAGATTTCACCTTCTCCGGCGCATCGATGGTGATGGAAAGCGTGCGCGGCTTGGGGTCGATGCCGAGCCAGGCAAGGCCGAGCGCGCGCGAGGGCATACGCTTCAGAGCTTCGTCCATCGGCCGGTACATGAGCGCCGTCACGTAGACGCCGGCTCCCCAGTCCTTGCCGACTTCGAGCGTTACCTCGTTGTCACCCTTGGCGACCTGAACCTCGCGCACGTCGTGAAGATCGGCGCTGAGCACGGCGACGAGCGCCCTACCCGCATACTTCGATGCAACGCGCAGCCTGGCTGTCTCGCCGGGATTGTAGGTTGCCTTGTCGAGTGCCACGTCGAGCACTTCAGGGCTGTCGGGATTATCGCCGCTGACGAACCAGCCGGCACTGAAGGCGTAGCTCGATGCGGTGGCGTCCGCGCCCGCGGTGGTCACTTCGAGGCGGTAGCGACCAAAGCCGACCGCGGCAGAGATCGCCGCCGGCGCGTCCGCACCGATGTCGATCGTGCCGCTCGCCACCTTCCGCGTGAAAGTCACGGCCTCGTAGCTCCACAGGCCATCGCGCGCATACCATTGCCAGCTCGTCTCGAGGCGCACCAGTTGCCACTTGGCGCCCGTGATGGCGCTGCGATTGCCGTCGCTGCCGAGATGGATCACGTCGAACGCGGCTTCCTTGCCGGTTTCGTCGCCAAGGTCCTGCGCCTTGAACATCGGCTTGATGCCGATGCGGCTGCGCGGAGTCATGACGGGCATGGTGAGGCTGCGTTCGATGCTGCGCCCGCCGGGTTCCCTGAGCCGCAACAGTACCTGCGCTTCGAGCGGGCGCGCCGTCTCGGGGATTGCGGGCAGCAGCACCGGAACGTCCGCCGTGCCGTCAGCTGTCGTGTTGACGAGATGTTCGAGCGGCTGGCGCACGGGATTTATGGCTTCGTCGGCAAGCCCGAACTGGTAGCCGTCAAATCCGGCAAGGCCGCCGGCCGATGGCTTCACGATAATATCGCCCTCAAGAGCGAGGTCGGCCGCCGGAGGTCCGTAAAGATACTTGCCCGCGACCTTGATCGATTTCGTCACCTCCGGCCGCAGCGCCCCCTCGGGTGCCGTCAGTGTCATGTCGAGGCGCTCCGGCGTGAAGTCTTCCACGAGGAACGAAACCTGGGCAAGCGCAGCTGCGGTCGGGTCGGCATGCAGCCGCGCGCGCCAGGTGCCGGTCTGTGCGGCGCTCGTCAAGGCGAGTTCGGTCGTCCGCCCTCCGAGTCCTTGGTCGGTGACGGCGATGCTGCGATGCGTGACGCCATCAGGTCGCGTCACGATCAGTGTCATTGGCGTCGTTACCGCGTTGCCCGTGCCGTCGCGCACGATGCCGGCCAGATGTACGGTTTCGCCGGGGCGATAGACGCCGCGCTCGGTGTAGAGATAAGCGTCGAGTGCGCCTGGCGCGTCACGACCCTTGACGCCGCGGTCTGACAGGTCGAATGCAGCCGTCGTGAGGTCGAGGAAGGCGTATTCGGCGCCGCCAGCCTTTTCTGCGATGAGGATCGCCGGCGCCAGCCCGCCTTCGCCCTTGGCAAGGCTTGCAGCGAACCGCACGTATCCCTTCGCATCAGTCTCACTCGTGGCCAGAACTTCGTTGTTGCGCGCGACGAGACGAACCTTTGTCCCCGCGACGGGGGACGTGTCGGCCAGCGAGCGCACGAAGGCATGGATGCCGTCACTGCCGCTGAATGCCGTCAGTCCCAGATCGGAGACGATGAACCATTGCGTCGCCACCTGGTTCTCATGCCCCGCGCTTTTGAGCAGCGGCTTGGCAACCATCACGTAGGCGCCAGGCTTCAGTGTGCCCACCGCATCGCCGACCGGAACGGCTGTCGTCACCTCAGCATTGAGCTTGGATGTCACGGGCAACTCGCCCGCATAGATCTTTTCGCCATTCCGGTTCTGGATGGTCTCGACGTCCCAAACCGAAAGCTGCCGCGAAAGATCGTCGTTCTGCAGGGTCTGCGCCAGGTTGCGGTCGCCGATGCGATAGATTTCGATCGAGACGGCCGCGGTATTGATCGAAACCAGCGGAATGCCCTGCTGGCCACGGCTCGGCAACACGTATGCGCGCCCCGTGAAGCGTACCGCCGGCTTGCGGTCGGGAACATAGATCGCAACGTCGATAGTCTTCGTCAGCTTCTCGCCGATGTCGGAGGGAAGTCCCGCTTTGAGCTGGATTTCATAGCGCTCGCCGTGTTTCAGACCCTCGATGCATAACTGCTTGTTCTCGGTCGAGATGCCGGCCGGGTCCTGACCGCCGACCATGACGTACTTAGAAAAATCGATTGCACCGCGTGCAAGGGTCTCGGAGAACTGGAGGCAGACGCGCGGGCTGGCCGCTTCGCTGTCGGTGCGGTAGTCGGTCATCCGGAATCCATGTTCCGCCGTCAGCTTTTCCAGCTCCGCCCGCGTTTGCGCGTCGTCAACGAGTGCCACGCTCAACTTCAGAGTTTCAATGGCAGGACGCCAGAACGCGCGCCGTTTGAGCGCATCGCTGAGCACGGCCAGTGCCTTCGCCCGTTGGGTTTTGTTGGTCGCGCGTTCCTGCGCGACGTAGGCCGCGCCAGAAGCGTTCACAGGAAGGTCGAAGCGTTCGCTGCCCTTGTTGGGGTCGGGCGTGATCGCGAGTAGCGCCTGCGCCAGCCCGATCCAGGCGCCAGCGTCACGAGGTTCGGCTACGACGGCCAGGGCGAAATTGCGAGCAGCCTCCCGTGCGTCCTTTGTGAGTGCACGGCTGCCCGCCTCAACCAGCTGTGACGCCTTTTGCCGGCCGGGTTTCCAATGCGATTTCAGGTAGGTCTCGTAGCGCTCTCCATCCTGGGAAAGTCCTTTGTGGACGAACTGGGCGGTCTGCGCTTGTGCCCGCGCCACGTCGAAGGCCATCACGGCCAGCGCACAAGCGCTCATCATCGCGAGCCCGATGAGGACGGCGGAAAATAGTTTTTCGAAATGTGTCATGGGACCTGACCTTGGATTCCGGCGGATGGATGCGCCCGATTGCAATACGGGACGACGTGGCACCATGATCCGCGCACGAGGGGAATTCGTGAAGCCAATCACGCGGGAATGACGGAACCGCGGCGATAGCAATCGTCTTGCCGGAATTTTCCTCTCGCTTTCCCATTTTTGCGTCTGCTTTCCGGTGTCCTGGAACGTTGGCCATTTCGGATTGTCATTTGCCACATGTCCGCCGCCTTGCTCGCACCCGTGAGGGTTGCAACCGCGGCACACGTCACCAGCTCTGTTTCCGCCGGAACAGCGCCGATATTCGCCCTGCCGCATGGTCACTCCAGGCGCTCCTCATTGGAGCTTCCAAATTGAGGAGAGACGCAATGCAGATCCAAGGCGAGATCACAAAGTTCCGCGAGGACATCGGCTTCGGCGTCATCGTCGCCGATAACGGTCGTAAGTATCGGTTTACCAAATCCGACGTCATCAATTCCGCCAGCCGGCTCGTTGGCCTAACCGTCGATTTCGTTGTCGTCGCAAACCGGCCGACCGACATCATCCTTCTCAACGGCTCGCCGTGGACCGTTTTCGGCTCCGCTGGCCGTTCTTGAGCAACAAAAAGAAAGAGCCGGAGACGAAAGCCATGAGCTCTACCATCGACCTTACCGACCTGCCCATGGCCGCGCCTGAAGCGCTGGCGCTGGCGATGCGGCTGCTGATCGAGGATGGCCGCGCACTGATCCTGTTGCGCGGCGCGACATCTGAAGATCGCGCCCGCCTGGAGGAACGCTTCTGGCAGCGCTTCGACGGCACGACAACGGAGGGTGTCGTGGCTCTCTTGCGCCTGTGGAGCCTTGTCGAGGTGTTCAAGGCACGCCGCCTGCGCGCGCTCCTGCTCGATCGCGGTTATGCGCTTCTGGCCGACGCTGCCCGGGTCGCTTCGGAACACCGCGTCAACGTGAATTGGGGTTTCAATCCGCAACGCATACTCGACGCGCTGAGCAGCCGTCGCCCCGGCTTGCGCCTTGTCACCGACAATGTCGGGCGCGCGGCGGCAAATACAACCGCAATCGCCGCGTGACGACGCCCCTGAAGGCAGCGCGGAACGGCGGTGAAACCTCTCTAATCGATCTGCATATCGAAGAAGCGAGCTCGGCCCGAAGGGACTATTCTGCCGGTGCCGCCTGTCCTGCGCCAGCTCCGCCGCCTTTGAGCTGGTCATCGAGCTTGCGCTGCACATCGCCCGGCGATCCCGTGCGCCGCGCGATGAGGCTGTAGGCAACCGGCACGACATACAGCGTCATGATTGTCGCAACCGATACGCCGGCCATTACCACCACGCCGATCACCATGCGTGTTTCCGCCCCCGCCCCGAACGACAGCATCAGCGGTACCGCACCGGCAACCGTCGTGATGCCCGTCATCAGGATCGGCCGCAATCGCACCCGCGAGGCCTCGATCAGCGCGTCGTCGAAGGATAAGCCTTCATCGCGTAGCTGGTTGGCGAACTCCACGATCAGAATGCCGTTCTTGGCCGCCAGTCCGACGAGCGCGATGAGACCGACCTGGCTGTAGATGTTGAGTGTGGTTCCCGTGAAATAGAGGCCCGCCAGTCCGCCGGCCATCGCCAGCGGCACCGACAGCATGATCACCAATGGATGCACCCAGCTCTCGAACTGCGCTGCGAGCACCAGGAACACGATCAACACGCCGAGTATGAAGGCGAACAGGATCGACGAGGATGACGACTTGAAGTCGCGCGATTGCCCCTTGTAATCGACGATCGCTGTCTCCGGAAGGTTCTCCTTGACTAGGTTTTCCAGGTAGCTGAGGGCATCACCCAAAGAGAGGTTGTCGGCGAGGTTGGCTTCGAGCGTAACAGCCCGCACACGATTGTAACGGTTGAGCGTGCCCGAATCTGCCCGTTCCACCAGCTTGACGATGTTGGAAAGCGGAATGAGTTCGTTGCTGCGGCTGGAGCGGACATAGATGTTTTCGATATCGGTGGGCGTTTGCTGCGCGCTGCGCTCACCTTCAAGCACGACGTCATATTCCTGACCGCGGTCGATGTAGGTTGTGACTTTGCGCGAGCCGAGCATCGTCTCGAGTGTCCGGCCGATGTCGCTGATCGACACACCCAGCTCGGCGGCGCGATCATAGTCGATCTGGACGTCGAGCTGCGGTTTGGTCTCCTTGTAATCCCAATCTACGCCTTCCAGCCCGGGGTTCGTCTGGGCGATTTTCTCGTCCAGCACGTCGCGCCAGCGCACGAGTTCCTCGTACGTGCCACCACCGACCACGAATTGCACGGGTTTTTGCACCGCGCGACCGAACCCCTGGCGCATCACCGGGAACGCCCGCACGCCGGGCAGGTCCGTCAGCTTGCCGCGAACCTCCTTCATGATCTCGAATGCGGATCGGCGCTTGCTCCAGTCGTCCAGAAGAACAATGGCAATTCCTGAGTTGAAGCTCGAAAGGGTGCCGAACCCCCGGGGTGTGCGCACGAGCATGCGCGTCGCCTCGCCGCTCTCGATGTAGGTCAGGAGGCGTCGCTCGATCTCGTCCATATAAGGCTTCATGTAGTCGTGCGTGGCGCCTTCGGGACCGTTGACAAGAACAAAGAACGCACCGCGATCCTCTCTCGGCGCGTACTCGGAGGGAACGCGCTCCAGCAGCCAGTAGATCGATCCGCATATTGCCGCATAGACCACGATCGGCAGGATCGAGAAACGGATCACCCACTTCAGACTGCGCGCGTAGATCCAGGCAAGCCCATTGAACACACGATCGATGGCGTGGTTGATAATCCCTCGGTTGGTATTGGGACGCAGAAGCTTCGATGCGAGCATCGGCGAAAGCGACAATGCGACGATGCTCGAGAAGCCAACCGCCGCAGACATCGTCATCGCGAACTCTGCAAAGAGCCGCCCGATATCGCCCTCCAGAAAGGCGATGGGGGCAAATACCGCCATGAGTACGAGTGTCGTCGCGATCACCGCGAAGCCGACTTGCCGCGTGCCGATAAAGGCAGCCACCAGCGGCGTTTCATTGAGTTCATCCATTCGCCTGTAAATGTTTTCCAGAACGACGATCGCGTCATCGACCACCATGCCGATGGCCAAGACCAGAGCGAGCAGCGTCAGCAGGTTGATGGAGTAGCCAAGCATGTAGAGGACGATGAACGTCGCGATGATGGAGATCGGAACGGTCACAGCCGGCACTACCATCGCCCGCCAGCTGCCGAGGAAGATGAGAATGACCGTAACGACAAGTCCGATGGCGATGAACAGCGTCTTATAGACTTCCTCGATTGCGCCCTCGATGAAGACGGATGTGTCGTAGCTGTCGGCGATCATCATGCCGTCAGGCAGGTTGGTCACGATCTTGTCCCGCTCTGCCCGGGCCGCGCGCGCCACCGCAATCGTATTGGCAGTTGACTGCTTGATGATTCCAAGCCCGACCATGGGCACGCCGTTGCCGCGGAAGAACGTGCGATCTTCGAGCGATGTCCTGATCACCCGCGCAACGTCCCCCAGCCGCACGAGGTAGCCGTTGGCTCCGCGTGTGAGCACCAATTTGGCGAAATCGTCTGCGGTCTTGAAGTTGCGGTCGATCCGCACGGTGAACTGCCGTTTCATCGACTGTATGGAGCCTGCCGGCAACTCCACGTTCTCCGCGCGCAGCGCCCGCTCGACATCGGCTACTGTAAGAGCGCGGGCAGCAAGCGCCTGCCGGTCGATCCAGATGCGCATGGCGAACTGCTGTTGCCCGCCGATTCGAACCCGCGCGACACCGTCGAGCACCGAAAACCGGTCGACCAGATAGCGCTCCGCATAGTCCGTTAGCTCAGGAACGGTCATTCTGTCGGAGGCCAAGTTGAACCATACGATCACGTCATCGTTGGTATCAACCTTCTGGATCTCCGGAGGATCGGCTTCGACCGGCAGGTCGTCGAGAATGGTCGAGACGCGGTCGCGAATGTCGTTAGCCGCCGCGTCGACGTCACGGCCAACCTTGAACTCGATGTTGACCCGGGATCGTCCATCCTGGCTCGATGAAGAGATGAATCTGATGCCCTCAATGCCCGCGATCCGCTCCTCGATCAGTTCCGTGATGCGGTTTTCCACGACCTTTGCCGAGGCGCCACGGTAGCTGACGTCGATGGAGACAACGGGCGGATCGATATCGGGATACTGCCGCAGTGGCAGCCGCTCGAATGCAACGAGACCGAAGACGACGAGCAGTAGCGCGAGAACACTGGCGAACACAGGACGCGTAACGGAAAGATCCGATAACTTCACGAGCGCCCCGCTGGTTTGTCCGGCGTCCTCTGTCCCGTGGTAGACGGTTGCGCTCCGGCCTCGTCCGGCATCATCTCGTCTGAGCGTAGGATGGTCACTGCCGATCCCGGCCGAAGCTTGAGGTTGCCATCGCCAACGACGATTTCGCCCGCTTTCAGCTCCGATGTAACCTCGACGATACCCGGACGCCGCGCGCCGGTCTCGATGCGACGGCGCTCGGCAACCATTTTCTGTTTGTCGACAACGAAGATGTACGTGTCCGTTCCCATCGGCACGAGCGCTTCCTCCTTGACCGCAACAGACTCCCGTGGAGCCTTGAAGAGGTCGACGTTCATGAGCAAGCCCGGGACGAGCCGCCGGTCGGGATTGGGGAGTATCGCGCGAACTCTTATTGTACGCGTGATATCATCGACCCTGTTGTCGATGCTGGCCACCTTGCCACGAAAAACCTCCTCGCCGAAGCCGCGCGCCTTCGCGGCGATCTCCAGACCGGGTTTCAAGGTCGCGATGAAGGTTGATGGCACCGAGAAATCGAGCTTCATGACGCTGTCGTCCTCGATCCGCGCGATCACGTCTCCGGGGTTGATGAGACTGCCTGCCGAAATATTACGCAGACCCATGCGGCCTGGGAACGGTGCGCGCAGGATGCGGTCTGAGAGCCGGGCCTCCATGGCCGCAGTACGCGCCGCTGTGACATGATAATCGCGGCGCCGTTGATCGAAAACTGTCTCGGGTGTCAGGCGCCTGTCGGTGAGACTCTTGGACCGCTCATACTGGGCCTTTGCTTCCTCCAGCGCCGAACGCGCTTCTTCCAACAGGGCGGTTTCCTCGGCGGTGGTCATCTCCACCAGGATCTGCCCTTTCTCCACGCGGTCACCGTCCTCGAACTTGATCGATGTGATCTTGTCCGCCACAACCGCAGTGAGTGCGACACTTTCGTTGGAACGCAATGTGCCGAGCGCTTCGACGCGGTCGCGAAACGGCAACACGCGCGCTTCGAAGACAACGACCGGGATAGCCGCGTTGGTGTCCTGAGCCACCGCCGGGCCCCCGAGAGCGCTGATCAGGCTGGCGGCAATCACCAGCATTTTGAAGTGCCGCATGTTGTGACCGATCTGCTGTGCCACCGCGTGAGGTCGTTCGGACACGCGGTTATGGGCCAAGGTTGCGCCCGTTGAACTCCAAATTATTATCTTGTCGCCGTCTGGTTTTAGTGTGGCCATGCGCCGGATTGTTCGGAGACAGCAGCTGTTACGTCGGCCCGGAGCCGAATTCGCACCTTCCGGCCGCCGACGGGCATTTCTCCAGCCATCGTAGCGGCGAACACGGGCGCACGGAAGCTGATTTGGATCAGGAAATTGGAGGTTGCAACCCCGCTGGCAGAGATTTGTGGGCGGCAATATTCGTATCGGGCAGCTATGCCGCTCATGCCACTATCATGTCGTCTCGCCTGTTTGCGGACCCTGGTTGGGTCCGGTCGGGTCGCGTAGGGCAAGAGCCGTCGAAAGTACCCATTGGGTGATGCGCGGCCGGACCTCCCGGCGGAAACGTGACCCATTGAACACACCGTAATGGCCCACGCCGGGTTGCACGTAGGCCAGTTTCATATGCGCGGGAATATTCGGACACAATCGGTGCGCAGCAGAGGTCTGCCCCACGCCGCAGATATCGTCACGCTCACCCTCGATGGTGAACAGCGCCGTCTTTCTGATCTGCGTGCAGTCCACAAGTCGCCCGCGATGACGAAACCGTCCCTCCGGCAGCGCGTGCTGGAGAAAAACCCGGTCCACGGTCTCCAGGTAGAACTTGGCGGGCAGATCCATCACTGCCAGATATTCCTCATAAAAATCGTTGTGCTGACGCACCGAGTCCTCGTCGCCTTTGATCAGCTTGTGGAACAGGTCGACGTGCGCGGAAGCATGCCGCTCGAGGTTCATGGTCATGAAGCCGGTGAGTTGCAGAAAGCCCGGGTAGACGCGGCGCATGAAGCCGGCATTGGGGAAGGGAACCCGTGCGATAATACTGTGCTCGAACCAGGCGAGCGAGCGCTTCTCGGCCAGACGATTGACAACCGTCGGGTTGACCCGCGTATCGATCGGGCCACCTATCAAAGTGAGTGACGCAGGCTGGCATGGGTCGTCGTCAGCCGCCATCAGCGCGGTCGTGGCGAGAGCCGGGACGGACGGCTGGCAGACCGCAATGACATGGGCGCCGCGACCGACAAACGTTATGAAGGCCCGCACATAGTCGATGAAATCGTCGAGGCCGAAATCGCCCTCATGCAGCGGCACGTCTCGCGCATCGACCCAGTCCGTAATGTAGACGTCGTGGTGAGCGAGCAGGTCGCGTACGGTACCGCGCAGAAGCGTGGCGTAATGGCCCGACAGAGGCGATATGACCAGAACCGGTGGGGCGGTCAAAGGCCGGCCCGGCAGTGCTTGGCGCGCGAAGTGGACTAAATTACAGAACGTCCGGCGCTGCACGATCGACTGCACGACAGGCACGCTCCGGCCGTCGATTTCCACAGAGTTTATGGCGAACTCAGGCTTGCCATAGCGCCGCGTCAGGCTCTCGAAGACCCCACAGGCTGCCGAAAGCGCGCGCGCGGGCAGCGTTGATGAAAATGGGTTCAACGGCATGTCGAGCCCGGTCCTGAGTGCAAAGTTGAAGAGGCGCAGGGGCGCCATCATCACGTGGGCCATCTCGTAGGCGTGGTAGTGCATGATGCCTTCCATGGTGGCGGAGTAATCCGCACGCCACCCCTGTTGCGCTTCCGGTTCCGGCTCAGTCGCCATCCCTAACGTCGCTGAAGCGCACGTCGGAGTGCGTAGGGGAAGGCTTTGCCGCGCTTCCCTGCGTTGCGCAGCCGATCGTCGTATTTCAAGTGATGGTGCACCCATTGACCAGCGCGTCAAGCACGATTCATCCGATCGGTGAATGTTTTGCGCTACGGCGGCACGGCGGCCGCAGACGTCCATTCAATCGAGATCCTGCTGCCAATGACGTCTGCGAACGCCCGCAGGTGTCTTACAGGCCAAGTATTTTATCTCAGTCCGCGGCCTGTCGCGTCAGCGCTTTCGTCTGCGGGAATAAGAGATCGATGAATCTTTCCGCCGTCGGCGCCGGTTCGTGGTTGGCGAGCCCAGGCCGCTCGTTGGCTTCGATGAATCTATACTCGGGTTTGTCTGGCGCCGCGACGATCAAGTCGAAGCCGACCACCGGCATGTCGAGAACGCTGGCTCCCTTTGTTGCCGCCTCCGCAAGCCTCGGGTGCAACTGTTCGGTGACGTCGTGAATGGTGCCGCCGGTATGCAGGTTTGCTGTCTTGCGCACGACCAGGAGTTCGCCATCGGCCAGCACATCGTGCATCGAATGCCCGGCCTGGCGTACACAGCGCTCCGTTTCTGCATCGAGCGGAATGCGGCTTTCGCCCTTTGTCGCAGCCGACCGACGCCGCGACTGTTTGTCGATCAGCGACATGATCGAATGCCTGCCATCGCCGGCGATGCTTGCGGGTTTGCGGACGGCGGCGGCTACAACCTCTCCAGCGATGACGATGATCCGCAGATCTTCGCCCTTCACGAACTCCTCCGCGAGCACCCGCTCGCACAGATCGCGCGCCTGGCGGAACGCGGCCGCCACGCTGCGTTCCGAACGCAGGTCCACTGCGACACCCGAACCCTGCTCGCCCCGTGCCGGCTTGATCACCACGCGGCTGTATTGGTTGAGGAAGTCGATCGCGTCCGCTTCGCTGGCAACGGTCTTCTGGCGAGGCACGTCGAGGCCTGCCGCAGCCAGTAACCGGTGTGTCAGCGCCTTGTCGTCGCAGCGGCTCATGGCCACCGCGGTGGTGAGATCGCTGAGCGATTCCCGGCAATGGATCGAGCGGCCGCCGAGCGACAGCTTGAACAGTCCGGCCTCGGCATCCTCGATGTCGACAGCGATGCCCCGACGCCGCGCTTCGTCGGTGATAATCGTCGCATAGATGTTGAGCTCGTCGTTCGGCTCCGGGCCGATGAATAGCAACTCGTTGATCTGATTCTTCATCTTGACGGAGAATACGGGAACCTGCGCAAACCCGAGCTTATGGTAGAGCGCGATGGCCTCGGTGTTGTCGTGCATGACCGAAAGGTCCATGTAGCTGCGCCCAGCCGCCTGATGTGCTGCGGCAAGTCCCGCCACCAGCTTCTGGCCGATGCCGGGGAGCGCGGTGCGGGCGTCGACGGCGAGAGCCCACAGGCTTGCACCATTGTCGGGATCATCGAACGCAACCTTGTGATCGACGCCCATCACCACGCCGGCCACACGCTTGGCGGCCTTGTCCTCCGCGACCAAGATTCTTACCGGACCATCCGCAGCGAGATCCGCGATATAGCCGGCACGTAGGGGCACCATTCCGTGGCTCGCGTAGATCGCGTTGATTCCGGCTTCGTCGCTTCGCCGCGCCTTGCGAATGACGACACCGGCAGTCGCCGAGCGTTTGATCCGCGCTCCCGTCAGATCGAGCCGGAACGTGTGTGAGGGATCGAGGAACAGTGCCTGCGGCGCCTGCGCCAGCACCAGATGAGGCTCTGATACATAGAACGCGATATCGCGCCGCCCCTGTTCCTCGTCCTGCAAGGTCCTCGCGATGCGGCTTGGATCATCAAACGTCTGGCCAAAGATCAGCCGGCCCCAGCCGCAATCGACCACTGCCGTCCGGCCACTGGATTGTTTCTTGGACTTGCGCATGCCTGCGGCCGGCAACTTCTGCCGGCGGGCTTCCGGTTTTTCCGATTTGACTGACTGCACGGTTGTCATGGCGTGCTCTCCTCATCGTGGCACTGCAAGCGTGCGATTTCGTGTTTCAAATGGCCTGCGCCCTGCCGGAGGAGATCACCGTTCTGCGGCGGCAATCAAATTCCGTGCGTCTGCAGCCACATCTCGAGCAATGACACCTGCCAAAGTTTCGAACCTCTGAGCGGCGTGATGTGCGCCTTGGGGTCGTCGAGCAGGCGGTCGATATACGTTTTGCGATAGAGCCCGCGTTCGCGTGCTGTCTGCGAATTGAGTGCGTCACGCACCATGTCGAGCGTCGTGCCTTCGATGTATTTCAGGGCCGGCACGGGAAAATAGCCCTTCGGCCGGTCGATCACCTCGGCGGGGATTACCTCGCGCGCCACGTCCTTCAGGATTCCCTTGCCGCCATCCTTGAGCTTCTCCTCCGGCGGAATCGTCGCTGCCAGTTCCACCAGTTCGTGGTCGAGAAACGGAACGCGCGCCTCCAGCCCCCACGCCATCGTCATGTTATCGACGCGCTTCACCGGATCGTCGACCAGCATGACCGTGGTGTCGAGTCTCAACGCACGATCGACCGGTGTGGCAGCGCCCGGACGGCCAAAGTGCTCCACGACGTAACGCAGAGCATGGTCAGCCGCCTCGCCCGCCTCCGGTATATAGGTATCAGCAATGAGCTCCCGGTAGTCAGTGAGGTCGCGATCGAAGAAAGCGCGTTTGTAGTCGCCGACCGGATCATTTGTGTCCGCCAGCGGCGGATACCAGTGATAGCCCGCGAACACTTCGTCGGCGCCCTGTCCGCTTTGTACGACTTTGACATGTTGGGATACGGCCTCGGAGAGCAGGTAGAAGCCGACGTTGTCATGGCTGACCATCGGTTCCGACATGGCTGCGATCACATCGGGCAGAGTCGAGAGCAACCGTTTGGAATTGATCATCAGCTTATGATGATCGGTAGCGAAGTGCGCGGCGATGAGATCGGAATACTGGAACTCGTCGCCCTGCTCGCCGTTGACCGCCTCGAATCCGATCGAGAAAGTCTTGAGACCTTTCTGGCCGGCCTCGGCGAGCAGGCCGACGATAAGGCTTGAATCCACGCCACCCGACAGCAGCACGCCCACCGGCACATCGGCGATCATGCGGCGCGCGACAGCTTTGCGGAGTGCCTCGTGGACGCGCGCACGCCAATCGGCCGCACTCAGCTCCACGTCGGACGCCGTGCGTTCGAAGCGCGGCGTCCAGTATGTCCAGTCTTTCGAGCGGCCGTCCGGGTCATAGGTCCGCACAGTTGCCGGCGGCAATTTCCGGATACCTCGCACCATAGTATAGGGCGGCGGGACAACCGCATGAAATGACATGTAAAAATTGAGCGCCACCGGGTCGATTGCGGTGTCGATGTCCCCCGCCTTCAGGAGCGCCGGCAAGGATGAGGCAAAACGCAGCATCTTGCCGCCTCTGCCCTCTGAGATATATAGAGGCTTGATCCCGAGGCGATCGCGCGCCAGGACCACCCGTCCGGTGTCGCGTTCGTGAATGGCAAAGGCGAACATGCCGTTGAATCGCTCAACGGCGCCTATGCCCCAGGCATGATACGCCTTAAGGATCGTTTCGGTGTCGCTGTTGGAGAAGAATTCGTAGCCCAGGGTGGCGAGTTCGGAGCGCAGGTTGGCATAGTTATAAATGCAGCCGTTGAAAGCGATGCTCAAGCCGAGCTTGGCATCCACCATCGGCTGCGAGCCCCTAGCTGACAAATCGATGATGCTTAGCCGTCGGTGCCCAAAACCGACCGTGCCATAGGTCACAACACCGGTCGAATCAGGGCCGCGCCGCTCCATCGCGCGCGTCATAGCTTGCAAGGAGGTCAACGAGACTTCGCTGCTGTCGAAGCGAAGTTCGCCGCAAATACCGCACATATCCTGAAGATCCTCGTGTCGGGCAGGGCGCGCAACGTGAAACGCGCCAATGCGTTTCCGGGCCAGCAAGGTACTCCCGGACACTGATCGATGATGAACGTTGTAATTGGCTTCGATCTGTTCGTGCGCAGTTACGTAGGGAAGGAAATCATTGATGTCAAACGAACAGCCCCAAGGGGTATTGGCATCGCAGATCTCACCGGCAGCGAATCCAGCGGCGAAAGAGCCCGATCCGCAGCCTGACAAAGTCGGTCAGATCCTGCGCCTTTTACGCAGGATCAATCACGCAACGGACCTGCATTCCAAGCGCCTGATCAAGGCAACCGGCTTGACGACACCGCAGTTGGTCGTACTGAAGACGATCCAGGAACTAGGCGAGGTTACCGCCGGCACGATCGCCGCGCACGTCAGCCTCAGCGCCGGAACAGTGTCTATTCTGCTCGACCGCCTTGAGGCTCACGGCCTGATCGAGCGCTACCGCAGCACCAGGGATCGGCGGATCGCTCACGCCCAGTTGACGCAGAAGGGAATGGACGTCGTTGCGCGTGCGCCGGCCCTCTTGCGTGACAAATTCATCGAGCGCTTCTCGCTTCTCAACGGTGCCGCGCAGGAGCAGTCCGTGGCGGTCCTCAAGCAACTCGCCGACATGATGGATGCTGAGGACGTCGAAGCGCCGATGATCTGAAGTCCGTGAGGCAGGCTGCGCACATGCATATATTGCGCTGGCCTGTGCTTCTTTCTCGCTGGCGCGCAACGGCAGACTTACGAACGAAACAAAAAGAAAGGCCGCCCGAGGGCGGCCTTTCCTGTGTCCTGCTGTCTGTTTGGGGACAGCTTAGAACTTGATGCGTGCGCCGGTGTAGACCGTCTCGA
>JRYH01000438.1_pt1 | contig 30842 bp, 26 predicted proteins | sample 235351 | NCBI WGS metagenome assembly JRYH01 (sample SAMN03074221, study PRJNA261480) | activated sludge metagenome | biome: Wastewater Treatment Plant; feature: Wastewater; material: Activated sludge; isolation source: activated biomass of a wastewater treatment plant treating wastewater... ...
GCATAGAGTCTTTCCCGGCGAGCGACGCTCCAAGCTGGACGCCCTGAACCGTGGCTGGTCTGATACGGGCCACGGCCCTCGTATCGGCGGCAAGGCGGCTGTTCCCGTCCAGCGAAGCCAGCCTGATCCTGCTGGCGGTCGGCGTCGGTATCCTTGCCGGCCTGCTGGCGTCGCTTCTGGGTAAAGCCGCCTGGATCATGCAATCGCTGCTCTACGGCCTCGGCACGGGCCTCCGGTTGAGCGGCCTCGTCTCGATTTCGCCCGCTCGCCTGCTGGCGCTGCCGATCGNNCGCCTGCTGGCGCTGCCGATCGGCGGCCTGGTGCTGGGCGCGCTGGTGCTGTTCACACGTCGCAAGAAACGAACCTCGATCGACGTCGTGGAAGCCAACGCGCTTCATGGCGGACGGATTCCCCTGCGCGATACCACGAAGGTCTGCGGGCAAACGCTGATCTCCAACGGCTTTGGTGCATCGGTCGGCCTGGAAGCCGCCTATGCGCAGGCCGGGGGCGGCATCGCCTCGCTGATCGGACAATGGCTCAATCTACGGCGCGGCGATCTGCGCGTGCTGGTCGGCGCCGGATCGGGCGCAGCGATCGGGGCCGCCTTCGGCGCGCCGCTGACCGGCGCCTTCTATGCTTTCGAGATCGTTATCGGCGCCTATACCCCGGCAAGCATCGCCCCTGTCGTGGCTGCGACGATTTCCGCGGTCATCACCGCCAGGACGCGGGGCGCAACCCCCTATCTGATCGCGGCGCAAAGCAGCCAGCATCTCTCGGCCGCCAACTATATCCTCTACGCAGGGCTGGGGCTGATCGCGGCCCTGCTCGGCATCGCCATCGGCGTCGGCGCGATCATGATGCTCGCCCTCCCCGGCCGCCAGCCCCTGCCCCTCCCGGGCCCGGGCGGCAACTTTGGCGGGTTCGAGCCGCCGGCGCCCCCCGCGATCTCGGACGCCGCCTCCGACCTCGTCCCCGCCCCCACGCGCGACCTCGCCGGCCTCGGCCTCGCCGTGCTCTGCGACTTCCGCCCACCCTACGACGAGGCCCTGCTCAAGGAGATCGAACTGGCGGGCCTCGCCCTCGACACCGCCGGCGTGCGCACCGTGAGCAACATCCCGCTCGGCGAGCGCCCCAAGAGCGACGCGCAGGACGCGGTCCTGCTCGCCCGCCTGCTCGCCGCCCGGGGCCAGGCGACGCTCGACGAGGCCCTCGCCCCGGTCCTCGCCGCGATCATCGCCGAGGACCCCGCGCTCGACGCGGTCTGGTGGATCGGCCCGGGCGATGAGCCCGGCGAACGGCGCTACCTGCTGCTCGACGAGCACTGCTCCACGGCGCTCACCACCTCCGAGATCGGGCTCGACGACCTCGCGACGGCGTTCGTCTCGCGCGAGCCGGCCGTGACCGAGCCGGCCGTGACCCCTCCCCCCGCGGCGCCCGACCCTCCCCAGCCCCCAGACGACGCGGGCTAAAGCGACGACAGTGCCACCACGCCCGACGCCCCGCCAAGCCGGGGCGTTTTCGTGCGCCGGGCGTCAGGGGACCACGAACACCTCTGGGTCGAGCGCCGGGTTGATCTCAAACGACGCGAGCGATTGCGCCAGACCCGCCTTCTCCTCCCCGTCGATCGAGACGGTCCAGGCGACGGGGAGCGTCACCCCGCCGACCTGCGCGTAACCGGTGAAAAGCCGCTGGACCTCGCCCACCGAGGAGCCCCCGTCGCGCCCGTGGTAGCGAAGCGCGACCGGGCGACCCGTGCCCGTCTCGATCGCGAGCGTCGAGGTCGCGCCGCGCGTGTGCGCCCGAACCAGGTCGCACGCCACGCCGTCGACCTCCGCCTCGCCCGCCCCGACCGCGACGAGCGAGCCCTCGACGCGGGCCTTCATCAGCACCACCGGGAGACGGGCCATCTGCCTCACGAACGCGGCGCGCCGCTCCGACGCGAGCGGCTCGGCCTTCTCCTTCGAGGCCGACGCCCCGCGCTCCCCGTTGGCCACGAAGGCCCACCACGACTCCTCGCCCCCGTCGGGGGTCCAGGCGTCCCGGTCGGCGAAGCGGTCCGGGAACCGGGCGGAGACGCACACCTCGTGCGCCCAGGGCTTGCCCCCGCTCTCGACCGTCTCGCGTCGAATCTGCCGGTAGGTCGCCATGGCGCCGATCCGCTCCGCCCCGCCCGCCCAGGCGATCATCCGGTCCACCGCCGCGAGCCCCGCGGCCCGCTCGGCCTCGGTCCCCCCGGGGGGCGCGTCGGCACGCTCGATGCACCGCTCCGGGCTGGCGAGGAACCCCTCGCGGCACCCGTCGGAGGCGAAGAACCAGATCCGTCCCTCATGCACCGCGTAGCGCCGCGCGTCCCCCAGCCCCGAGAGCGGCCCCATCCGCCCGCACGCGCCCCCGTCCGCGGCGCGGTAGCGGGCCGGGTCGGCCTCGAAGAGCGCCTTGTTCTCGGCGCTGGCGAACCGGTAGGCGTACCCCTCGTGCTCGACGACGAGCGCTTCCTCGCCCGCGACCTCGCGCCCCGCCAGGAGCTCCACCGGGTCGACGACCATCGTCCGATCGACCGGGCATCCCGCCCATGCCGAGGCCGATACGCATATCAACCCCGAAAAGCACGCCGCGCCCATCGCCGCACGCCACGCCATCGCGTTCTCCTTGTTGTTCTGTCCTTGCCTCAGGCCCCCAGCGGGTCGGGTCGGTAGAGCTTGACGCCCAGCGCCCAGTTCTTGTCCGTGAAGTTCCCGCCGAGGTCCGTCTGCGCCGCCTGCTCGGGCCGGGCCGCCGACATCGCGATCACCGTCTTGGCGTCCAGCGCGTCGATGTGGCTGACCAGCACGGCCTCGGGGGTCATCGGCATCTTCGCCGCCCCGTGCTCGGGCAGGCCGTGGTGGCTCAGGATGATGTGCTCGAGCACCATCGCCGCGCCCGGGGGCAGGCGGACGCCCTTCTCGCGCATCAGCGACTCGCACTTCGCCCGCAGCATGTGCGTGCCCTCGACGATGTGCCCGATCAGCTCGCCCTGGTCGGTGTAGGCGAACGCGCGGTCGTAGCGCAGCTCCCGCGTCTTGCCGATGTCCTGGAGGAAGCACCCCATCAGCACCAGATCCCGGTTCAGCCTGGGGTAGAGCGGGCAGATCCGGTCGGCGATCTGCATCAAGGTCAGCGTGTGCTCGAGCAGGCCCCCGAGATAGCTGTGGTGCAGCGCCTTCGCCGCCGGGGCCCGCTTGAACGCCTCGATGAAGTACTCGTCTTCGAGGAACGACTCGGCCAGCGCCCGCATCCCGGCGTGCTCGAAGGTCCCCATCAGCCGGACGAACTCACCCCACATCTCCTCGATGTCCCGGCTGGTCACCGGGAGCAGGTCGCGCATCTGCTCGACCGTGGGCTCGTGCGGGGCGATCTGGTGGATGATCAGCTGCAACTGCCCCTGGTACGCCTGCGCCTCGCCCTCGATCCAGACGAACCCGTCGGTGGGCAGCCGCTGGAAGGTCGCCTCGTCGATCGACCACATCCGCCCCGGGGCCTCGCCAGTCTTGTCGCTCAGCAGACACCGCAGGTAGGGCTTGTCCTGCCTCGTCCGCCCCATCTGGGCGTTCGCGATCGCGAACACGCCCTCGATGCGCTGGGAAGGCTCCATCTCCGCGATATATTGGCGCTTCGGCATAGCCGCAGCGTAGCGTCCGCGTGGCGTTGGCACAGGTTCGCGGCCGGGCGAACTCTCGCTCGCCTCCCCTACCGGCCTTCATCGAAGACAAAGGCCGCCGTCCGTGGCGCCCGCGGGAGGTCTCCCCCACGCGGTCCCTCACTCACCTCACTGCGGGACACATCCCAGACTACCACCCCTCCCCCACCGGTCCAAGCAATCTCCGCGAAACGAACAACCCCGCCCGATCGCCCCCACGCGATCGAGCGGGGTCTTCGCCGCGAAACCCCGACGCGGATCCCGAACGGATCAAGGACAGCCGGCCGAGAACGAGCCCACGAACGCCTGCACATCCGCCAGATCGAACACCCCGAACGGCGCCGCCAGGTCCGCCGGGCCCTCTTGGCCCACAAACGCACCGATGAACGCCTGGATGTCCGCCAGGTCGAGCACGCCGAACGGCTCGGCCAGGTCCGCCGGGCAACTCGACGCGCACCACGCCCCGCAGAACAAGCTCACCTCCGCGACCGGCGAGAGCGCCACGCCCCCGGGCGCGGCCGCGTCGGCGACGCGCCACTGCATGTAGTACACCTCGCCCTCGAGCGCGGGCACCGCCGGGATGGGCCACTTGAAGGTCGCGAACCCGTTCCCGATGCCCAGGCCCTCCACGGCGATCGGACCGCTCGACTGCTCGGGCGTCACGACCCCGCCGACCGGGGGCTGGGTCGAGATCGCGACCTGGGCTGTCGCGCCCGCGAGCGCCCGGTCGAGCCCGATCTTGAACCCGCCGTTCCCGATGTTGGGCGGGCTCACCGCGATCATGCGGGGCGTGAGCCCCCCGCTGCCGGCCACGCCGTCCTCGAAGACCACGGGGTTGGGCACCCCGTCGCTGAACAGGCGCGGGCGATCGAAGGGGAACTGCTCGTTCGCCACGCGCGGGTCGGTCAGCGCGTTGGCGATGAAGTCCTGCACCGCCGGGATCGCCTGCGGCGGGATCGGCGAGGGCAGCACCGGGTCGCGGTTCGGGTTCCCGGGCGCGCCGGGCCCCGCGTAGAACGGGAAGATCTGCCCGAGGTTGGTGAACTGCCCCGTGTGCATGAAGGTCCGCTTCAGGCCGACATTCCGCAGGGTCGCGGTCTTCATCTTGCCGCGGTCCGCCGGGTTGCCCGTCACCGCCTCACGCCCGATGTCCTCGTTGTTCGGGCGCAGCCCGAGGTTGTGGAACAGGTTGTCCGTGAACAGCGGCGGCGTGTGGCAGAACCGGCAGTCGCTGCCCAGGAACACATTGAGCCCCTGCTGCTGCTGCGGCGTGATCGCCCCCGGAACCCCGGCGACGAACAGGTCGAACGGCGTCTGGTCCGGCACCAGCGTCCGCTCGTAGGTCGCGATCGCCATCCCGATCCGCGCCGCCGTGATCGCCCCGTCCCCGAACGCCGCCTCGAACAGGTCGGGGTACGAGGGCCGCCCCGCGAGCGCCGCGCCCAGGTCCGCCGGGTGATCGCTCGCCAGCGCCAGCGGAACCGCCGTGCGCAGTTTCTCCGTCACCTGAGGCCAGTTCCGCGACATGTGGGCCATCTCGACATCGGAGAGCACCGGCCCCACCGCCTGGCTCTCGAGCGCCCCGCCCGTCGCGATCACCACCGCGCCGGTCTCCGGATCGACGAAGGTCGACCCCGCGCGCCCGTCCCAGAAGAGCGACGGCGCGTACATCGCCATGATCGACGGGTTCGCGGCCCGCGGGGTCAACTGCGGGTCGAGCCCGAACACCGGGTCGGGCTCGTACTCCTCCGCCGCGTTCGCGCTGATCACCCCGGGCGAGGTCCGCAGGTCGTCCGCCGTGCCCACCACCCCGTCCGGCCCCGGGTGCAGCGCGAGCCGAGGCTCGGCCCCTGCACGCCTGGGGATGTGACAGGTCGCGCACGCGATCGTGTTGTCGGTCGACAGCTGCTCGTCCCAGAANNCGGGTTCTCGGGCGGGAACGGAACCGGGGGCAGGCCCTGCGAAACCGCCAGCCCCGAACACCAGGCCAACACAGCAAGGCCCATCAACGCGGGCGCCTTCCGGCAGCTTTGCGACATGTCGAAACTCCTCAAGATCCCACAGCGGCCCACGAGCCGAGCCCGGGGCGAACGCCCCGCACCCGCCGGTATTGCACGCCTTGTACACGATCCCGNNCGATTCCGCCGCCGTAGACTCGACCGATGCCGCCGTCCGAACCCTGGACAACACGCCGCCTGCTCGCCTGGATGCACGAGGCCTTCACCAAGCGCGGGCTCGACAGCCCCCGGCTCTCCGCCGAGATCCTCCTCTCCTCCGTGCTCGCCTGCCCACGACTCGAGCTCTACACCCAGCAGGACAGGCCCGCCTCGCCCGAGGAACGCGACCGGCTCCGCGACCTCGCCCGCCGCGCCCTCGACCACGAACCGATCCAGTACCTCACCGGCGAGGCCTGGTTCTTCGCCCTCCCGTTCATCGCCGACCGCCGCGCCCTCATCCCGAGGCCCTCGACCGAGACCATCGTCGAGCACCTGCTCCAGGCCGAGCGCGCCCGCGACCGCGACGCCCCCCCGCGCATCGCCGATGTCTGCACCGGCTCGGGCTGCATCGCCGTCGCGATCGCCAGGAACCTTCCCGCCGCCTCCGTCGTCGCCTCGGACATCTCGCCGGACGCCCTCGCCCTCGCCCGCGAGAACGCCGAGCGGCACGGCGTCGCAGACCGCATCGAATTCCTCGAAGGCAACCTCCTCGAACCCCTCGCCCACCACGCCCCGTTCGACTGGATCGTCTCCAACCCCCCCTACATCCCCGATCACGAGTGGGACGCGGTCGAGCCCAATGTCAAAGACCACGAGCCCCACCTCGCCCTCCGCGGCGGCCCCGACGGCATGGCGTTCGTCGCCCCACTCATCCGGAACGCGGGCGAACGCCTCGCCCCCGCCGGGGGCCTGCTGATCGAACTCGCCGCGTGCACCGCCGCCGTCGCGGCCTCGCTCGCCGCGCGCCACGGCTGGCGCCGCCCGGTCATCCTCAAGGACCACGAGGGCCTCGACCGCGTGCTCGCCGCCACGGCGCCCCCGGGCGATGGGGGCGCCCCGTGAGGTCCGCCCGAGGCCCGGAACGCCTCCCCCCCACCGTCGCCCGCGACCTCGCCCGGGCGCGCGACGCCCGCGCACGCGGCGATCACCGCGCCGCCATCGCACAGTGCAAAACGCTGCTCGCGGCCCACCCCGGCCTCAGCGCCGCGATCGCCGAGCTCGGCTACGCCCTCGCCCTCGCGGGCGACATGAAGTCCGGCGCCGAGACCCTCCGCGCCGGGCTCGCCGCCGACCCCGAGCACCCCGAACTCAACCTCTTCCTCGCCGATGTCCTCGCCCGCCGGGGCAAGCTCGACCGCGCCATCGCCCATCTCGAAACCGTCCTCAAGACCCAGCCCGGCAACCTCCAGGCCCTCGCCCTCGCCGCGGCCTGCTGCGAACGCCTCCACCGCGTCGAGGAGGCGACCCGCCTCGCCGAACGGGCCGTCTCGATCAACCGCAACGACGCCTTCGCGCAGTTCACCCTCGCGACGCTCGAATCCCGCCAGAAGCTCGACGACCGGGCCCGCCCGCGTCTCGAGCGCCTCACCACCCGCGCCGACACCCCGACCGAACTCCGCCTGCGCGCCCTCACCGAACTGGGGTTCGTCCTCGACCGCCTCGGCGAATACGACGCCGCCTTCGACGCCTTCGAGCGCGCCGGCGCCGGGCTCGCCGAGACTCCCGCCGTGCGCGCCGTCCCGTCCGAGGTCGTCTACCAGCGCATCGAGGCCTACCGCGACCGCGTCTCAAAGTCACTCGTGCAGCGCTTCGCGGGCGAGTCGTTCGACACCCCGGCCCCCGCGTTCCTCGTCGGCTTCCCCCGCTCCGGCACCACCATGACCGAACGCATCCTCGACGCGCACCCACGCGTCGAATGCTCGGACGAGAAGCCACTCTTCGATGTCGTGCTCCACGCCGCCGCAAAGGCCGCGCCACACCGACTCGACATCCCCGGGGGCATCGAGCGCCTCACCGCGGGTGAAGTCGCCGCCGTGCGGCGTGAGTACTGGAAGCAGGTCGAGCGCCTCGCCGGCGTCTCCCCCGGCGCGGGGACCTTCGTCGACAAACTCCCCCTCAACCTCATCGATCTCGCCCTCATCAACGCTGTCTTCCCCGACTCCCGGGTCATCGTCGCCATCCGCGACCCGCGCGATGTCTGCCTCTCCTGCTTCATGCAGTGGTTCGCACCAAACCCCTCGATGAACCAGTTCCTCACCCTTCCCACCACCGTCGATCTCTACGAGGCCGTCATGGGGCTCTACCTCGAGGTCGAACCCGAAATCACCGTGCCCAGGCTGCGCGTGCGCTACCGCGACACCGTGACCGACCTCGCCGGCCAGGCCCGCCGCATCGTCGATCATCTCGACCTCGAATGGAGCGACGAGCTCCTCCGGTTCCACGAGAAGGCCAGCACCAAGACGATCAACACGCCCAGCTATCTCGCCGTCACCGAGAAGGTCCACACCCGCGCCATCGGACGGTGGAGACACTACGCCCACCGCTTCGGCCCGCTGCTCGACCGCCTCGCGCCCTTCGCCCGAGAGTTCGGGTACGAGGACGCCTGACCCTCACCCCGCGGCGACCGCCTTGTGCATCTCCTCGATCAATTGCTCGATGTCGAACGGCTTGAAGAGCACGCTCGACAACCCCTCCTGGCTCGCCCGCACGATCGAGTGGTGCGGGTCGTACCCGAACCCTGTCATCAGGATCACCTTCGCCCCGGGGCTGTGCTGCCGCGCGGCGCTGAACACCTCGTACCCGTTCCGGTCCGGCATCCGGATGTCGCTGATGATGATGTCGAACGCGGCCGCCCCCTCGCCCGAGATCCGGGCCAGTCGATCGATCGCCGACTGCCCGTTGTCCATCACCTCGGCCTCGCACCCCCGCGCCCGCAGCACCGCCTCGATCACCTTGCAGATCTTCGGCTGATCGTCGGCGACGAGCACCCGACGCCCGGCCAGCAGGGGGTCGTGCCCCCGGATCTCCATCGCCCGGTCCACCCCGAGCAGCGTCTGCGGGCCCGCCGCCACATCCGCCACCCGCGAGCGGATCGCCTGCACATCCTCCCGGATCCGGGACAAATGCCCGGTCGTCTCCGCGTCGTGCGCGGTCTTCCCGAGCACATCCAGCTCCGACATGATGTCCGCCAGCGGCGCCTCGAGCTCGCCCCCCACGCGCCCGCTCACCGTCTCGTTCGTCGCCGAACGCTCGACCACCAGCAGGTTGAGCATGTGCAGCGCGATCGCCAGGTAGCGCCCGAAGATCTCCAGGAACTGCCGGTCCTCCTCGCTGAACGCCTCGGGCTGCTGGCTCTCGACATCCATGATGCCGATCACACGGTCGTGAAGCCGCAGCGGAACCGTGCAGCTCGACCTCGCCCCGATCAGCCCGGGAATGAAACGCTCGTCCGACTGCGCGTCCCGGCAGATGTACGACCGCCCCGTCGCCGCCACGAACCCGCTGATCCCGCTCCCCTCCTGCTCGGGGGAAAGGTCCAGGTCCTGGATCTCAGGCGGGAGACCCGCGGAGATCACCAGCTCCAGCCGCTGCCGGGGCTCGTCGATCAGGAAGATCGCGAAGTGGTCGTAGTTCAGAACCTCGTGCATCAGCCGCACGATCTTGTCCTCGAGCAACTGCAGCCGCTGGAAGGTGTTCCGCTCCCGCACCGCCGACGCGTCCAGCCGAACCAGCTCGACCCCCGCCTTGTCGATCGCGTCCAGCTTCCGCATCGAACGCCGCGCGCCCGTGATGTCGCGCACCACCACCGCGAGCCGCTCGGCCACCGCCGGGCCCGACTCGCCCGCGGGCCGGCCCGACTTCGCCACCGTGATCTCCAACTCGTAGATCTGCTCGCTCTCGCTCGCCTCGACCTCGAACCGGCACACATCCGCCGACCCGCGCCGGCGACGCGACGTGCCCTGGTGCTGGTCGAACCAGTCCCGCGCCTCCGCGAGGCAGACCCCGATCTCCTCACGCGACGGACCGTCGATCCGCTGGAAGAACCCGTTCGACCACAGCACGCGGCCCTGCCGGTCCGCCAGGCACACGCCCTCCCCGATCGCCTCCAGCAGGATCCGCGCCTGCCCGTCGTCCGGGTCCGCCGGGCTCGCCTCGGCCGACTCGGCCTCGACCACCTCCGCGTCGTACCCCTCGCGCACCAGCGCGCCCACCAGTCGGTCCAGCCCCTCGGCCCCCGCCTCCCCAAGGAAGACCGCCAGCGCCTCGTCGGGAACCCGACGACCCGCGATCAGCAGCGCCTTGCCCTTGGTCTTGATGGTCACGACTCGATCCGTCCCGGAACCCGACACAAAGTCTAGCGGACCCTCGCCCGAAGACACCCGCACCAACCCCGACCCGTCCACTATCGGCACAACCTTGATACGCTCCCGTGCAAAGAGATGATCCACCTGCACGAAGCGACCAAATCCTTCGGCCGGACACGCGCCGTCGACCGGATCACCTTCGAACTTGCCCCGGGCGGCATCACCGCCCTCCTCGGGCCCAACGGCGCCGGAAAAACCACCACCATCCGGCTCATCGCCGGCTACCTCACCCCCGACGCCGGCCGGATCACCCTCGCCGGGCACGATCTCGCCGCCGACCCCCTCGCCGCACGCCGCGCCCTGGGCTACCTCCCCGAATCCGCCCCGCTCTACCCGGAAATGACCCCGGCCCAGTACCTCGATTATCGGGCCCGCCTCTTCAATCTGGGGCGCACAGATCGACGCCACGCCGTCACCGCCGTGCTCGACCGCTGCCGCATCCGCGAGGTCGCGAGCCGACGCATCGGCGTGCTGAGCAAGGGCTACCGCCAGCGCGTCGGGCTCGCGGCCGCCCTGGTGCACAACCCCCCGGTCCTCATCCTCGACGAACCCACCAACGGGCTCGACCCCTCCCAGATCCGCGCCACCCGAGACCTCATCCGCGAACTCGCCGCCGACCGCACCGTGCTCCTCTGCACCCACCTCATCGCCGAGGCCGAGCGGACCTGCGAGCGGGTCCTGGTCATCGCCCGCGGCAGGCTTCTGGCCGACGGGCCCCCGGCCGCGGTCGGCAACGCCGGCGCGCGCACCGAGATGGTCTGCGAGGGGCCCGCCGACCAACCCCTGCTCGACGCCCTGCGCGCCCACCTCGGAGCATCCCACCCCCACCCCCGCGCCGATGGCCCGGGCTGGGTCCGCCTCGAGGCCGGGCCCGGCGACGCCGACCCCCTCGGCCGGGCCGCCCGCGACGCCGGGCGCGCCGTCCGCCGCCTGGTCCGGGTCGACGCCTCGCTCGAGGACCGGGTCGTGCGGCTCATCGAATCGGCGGAGGAGCACCCCTGATGCGCGCGCTCGCCGCCATCGCGGGCCGAGAGGTCGGGGCGATGCTCCGCACCCCCGTCGGCTGGGTCGTCGCCGCGCTCTACGCCCTGCTCACCGCGACGGTCTTCGCGATGCAGACGCTCGCCCCGGGCGAGCCCGCCTCGCTCCGGTCGTTCTTCTCCCCCGCGTCCTGGCTGCTGCTGGTCGTTGCGCCGGCGGTGTCGATGCGGCTGTTCAGCGAGGAGCTCCGGTCGGGGTCGATCGAGCCCCTGCTCACCACCCCCGTCCCCAGGCTCGCCGTGCTGCTGGGCAAGTTCGCCGGCGCGGCCGCCTTCATCGCCTGCATGCTGGCGCCGACGCTCGCCTTCCCCGCCCTGCTCGCCCTGGTCGCCGACGGGCCGATCGACCCGGGCGCGGTCCTCTGCGGGTACCTCGGCCTGCTGCTCGTCGCGGCGTTCTACCTGGGGGTCGGCGTGCTCGTCTCCACCATGACGGACAGCCAGGTGCTCGCCTTCCTTGCCACGCTGATCGCCCTCGTGCTGCTCATGGTCCTCGCCGGGCCCGTCGCCGCGCGCGCGCCGGTGCGCCTCGCCCCGGCCCTCGCCGCCCTCTCGGTGCAGGACCGCGCTTCGGACTTTGCCCGGGGCGTCGTGGAAACGCGGCACCTGCTCTTCTTCCTCGGCGCGACCGGGTGGACGCTCGCGCTCGCCTGGCTCTCCCTTGTCTGGCGGGAGGGCCGCTGACATGCGCACGCTCCGCGCCCTTCTCTTCACTCTCGCCGTCTCGATCGCCGCCGCCTCGGTCGCGCTGCTGGGCGCCCACACCAACCGGCGGCTCGACCTGACGGCGGGCGCCGAGCACCGCGTGAACGAGCGCACCCGGGCCCGGCTCGACTCGCTCGATCATCCCGTCGAGCTGGTCGTCGCCGTCGCGTTCGACAATCTCGACCCGCGGGCCCGCGCCCGCGTGGACGATGCGCTCGACGCGCTCGACGCGGCCTCCGAGGCGTTGACCGTCACCAGGATCGATGTCGGCTCACCCCGGGGCCCCGCGCTGTTCGAGGACCTGACGCGCCGGCTCGGGGCCCGGGGCGCCGCCGAGCGCACGGCCCGCGAGGCCGCCGCCCGCGCCATCCTGAGCGAGGCGGGCTCGCTCGCGACGGAGTTCCCCCGTCTCGACGCGGCCCTGGCCTCCACCGCCGAGGCCGACGCCGCCAACGCCCCGCGCCTGCGCGAGTTTGCGGCGTTTGTGCGCGTCGCGGCCCGGGAGTTCGAGAGCCTCCCTCCGGCGGACGACCCGGCCGCCGCCGCCCGCGCCGCCGCCGACTTTGCCGCCCGGGCCGGGCCGAGTTTCGAGTCCATCGCCTCTGAACTCGGGGGGATGACCCCGGGGGACACCGAGGCCCGGCTCCGCCTCGCCGCCGCCGCGAGGCAGGCCGAATCGGTCCGTGGCATGCTCGCCTCGCTCGCGGCGTCGAGCGCCCGCCTCGGGGAGACCGACCTCGACCGCGTCGCGCGCGTCCTCGAGACGGGCGAGGCGATCCTGCTGGTCGGGCCCCCGATGCCCGAGGGCTCGGGCCTGGTCGCGATCGACCTCGCGGAGGTCTACCCCCCCCCCGAGGCGTACGCCATCGCCGGGCCCGAGGCCGAGGCGCTCACCGCCGGGCGCGCCGAGCAAGCGATCCTCACCGCGCTGGCGGTGCTGACGGACCGGGCCCGCCCGATCGTGGTCTTCGTGCACGGCGAGCCGAGGCGGTGGGTCGGCCAGGCGGGCGTCATGACGGGCCTGCTGGAGCGCCTGGCCCGCGCGGGGATCGACCACGCCGAGTGGGCGCCCGTCGCCGAGCCCGAGCCGCCCGACCTCGCGTCGCTCGACCCCGCGGGTCTCCGCCCGGTCGTTTGGTGCGTCATCAGCCCCAACTCCGCGGCTGGGAGCGACCCCAACGACCCGCAGAGCCTCCCGGGCACGGAGCGTGCCCGGCGTGTCGGGGGTGTCGTCGCGGACCTCATCGCCCGGGGTGAATCCGTCCTGGTGAATCTGAACCCCTCGATCTTCCCGACCTTCGGCGACGAGGACCCCGTCGCCGCCGCGCTCGCCCCGCTCGGGATCACCGCCCGCTCCGGCACGCCGGTTCTCGGCGCGGTCTCGACCCCCACCGGCCCCGGCGCGAGCCCGACGCAGCGCGTGACCCCCGCGCGCTCGGACCACCCCGTCGCCGCCGCGATCGCAGGGCTGCCGTTCGCCGCCGACTGGCCCGTGCCCCTCGACGCCGGGCCCGGGGGGGCGCCGCTCGTCACGCTGCCCGCGTCCGGCGAGACTTGGGCGGAGACGCAGTGGGTCCGGTTGTGGCGCACGCCGCGGGGCCAGCGCGCGATGCTGCTCGACCAGCCCGGCTTCGATCCGGATGAGGGCGACACGCGGGGCCCGTGGACGATCGCCGTCGCGGCCCGTGGGCCCGAGGTGGGCGCGCGCCGGTCGCGCGCGGTGGTCGTGGGCGCGAACACCTGGATGCTCGACCCCGCCTGGCGGGCCCCGCAGGCGATCGGGGGCACGCCCCTGCTCGCCAACCCGGGCAACATCGAGCTCTTCGAGGCCGCGGTGCTCTGGCTCGCCGGGCGCGACGAACTGATCGCCCCGAGCCCGACGGCCAGGCCCATCCCGCGCATCCGCCCGCTATCCGCGGGCGCGCTCGGGTCGCTGCGCTGGGGGCTGATCGGGGGGCTGCCCCTGCTCGTGCTCGCGGGCGGGGTCGTCACCCGGGCGCTGCGGCGCTGAGGGACGGTCGGAGAGGCCCAGGTCGTCCCGGTCCATGCCCGATCGGCGGTAGGGCGTCGCCAGATGCTGGACCGTGCCGCACTCGGGGCACACGACGCCCTCGATCCGCCCGTCGAGCCCGTGCAGGCTGTACCCGCAGCGCCGGCACCCCGTGACCGACTCGCGCGGCAGGCACACGATGAACCCGCCGACCATCACCACCAACGCGGTGTAGGGGTACATGATGCTCCGGAGCACGGGCAGGTAGATCGTGCCGTTGGTCCAGTCGTTCAGCCGCCCGTGCAGGAAGTTCAGCCCCAGCAGCCCCGCGAGCCCCAGGGCCACGGCGACGAAACCGGCGAGCCGCCTGCGGTGTCTCGCGGCGACGAACCAGACAATCAGCGCGTATCCGACGAACAGCGGGACCACGGCGACGCTCCCGACCCTCTTCTCCCCCGACCGATCACCCCGCATCCTACCGCGCGTCCCGCGCGGGCCCGCCTCCGGAACGCGAAGTGGGTTCGTCCCGATCCCCGGGGGCGATGCGGGCGCCCTCAGCGGCCCTGTTTGAAGAAGGTCCGCAGGGAGTCGTAGATGTCGTCCTTGCGGTTGACCCGGCTGGTGATCAGGCGGGGCCCGTCCGAGTCGGGGGCCCCCTTGGGGAAGGCGTCCTGGAGGACATTGATGAAGTTGCCCGACCCGTACGCCGACGCGACCTGGCAGTAGCCGAACATGTTGCTCATGGGGATCAGGTGGTCGTCGAGGATCTTGACGCAGAGCTTGTTGTCGGCCTCGGAGGAGTTGTCCCCGTCGGAGAAGTGGAAGAGATAGATGTTCCAGTCGTTGGGGTCGTAGTTCGCGCCGAGCAGGTCCTTGCAGAGGGCCAGGGCGCTGCTGATGCGCGTGCCGCCGTCCTCGCGGATGGAGAAGAAGGTCTTCTTGTCGACCTCGCCCGCGCGGACATCGTGCACGATGTAGCGGCTCTCGATGCCCTCGTAGTTCCGGCGGAGCCAGGTGTCGATCCAGAACGCCTCGAGCCGCACCAGTTCCTTCTGCTCGTCGCCCATGGAGCCCGAGACATCCATCATGTAGACGATCACCGCGTTGGACTGCGGGGCCTTCACCTCGTTCCACGAGCGGAACCGCAGGTCGTCGCGGATGGGGATGATGATCGGGTCGTCCGGGTCGTACTCGCCCATCGCGAGCTGGCGTTTGAGCGCCTCCTTGTACGACCTCTTGAAGTGCCGCAGCGAACTCGGGCCCACCGGTCGGATGCCCGAGTACTTGTCGCGGATCGTCGTCAGCCGGTGGCTCCCCTTGGGCTCGATCCGCGGCAGCTCGAGCTCGTCGGCCAGGATGTCGGCGAGCTCCTCGAGGCTGATATCCACCTCGGTGATGTGTTTGCCCTCCTGCTCGCCGCCCCCGTTCTCGCCCCCCGCGCCGGGCTGGCCCCCGACCGTCTCGCCCTCTCCCCCCTCGCCCATGCCGACGCCCGCGGAGTTGTCCCCGTAGCGGAAGGTCGGCAGGTCGATGTCGTGGACCGGGATCGAGACGAGCCGCCTGCCCTCGCGCCCGACCAGTTCCTCGCGCGAGAGGAACCGCCTCAGATCCTTGCGGATCTTCCCGCGCACGATCTGGCGGAAACGCTGGTGGTCCTGTTCGATCTTGCTGACCATGGGCTCCCCGTCGAGACGCCCGTCTCTGTCAATGTACGCCCCGAGTCATCGGCCGGATCGCCCGCCTCGTCCACCTCATCCCGCCGCCGCCGTCCCCGTGGGCCTCGCCCGGGAGAGCCGACGCGCCGCCCAGAGCGAGCCCACCACCCCGATCGGGAGGGCGACCGTCACCTCCGCCGCCCGGTTCACCACATCCGCCAACAGGCCGATCGGCGAGCTCGCGAGCCGGACGCCCCACTCACGCACGCCGAGCCCGTTCCCCGAGATCGGGACCATCAGCGCCACCTGGCTCACGGCGGCGACGAGCACCGAGGTCCGAAAATCGAGGGGGGAGCCCACGAGCGCGAACGCCGCCGCGTAGCGCCCCACCCAGACCATCATGTCCAGGTAGCGCATCAACCCCGCGACCGCGAGCCGCCACGCCCAGGGACCCCGGGGCGCGAGCAGCGTCGACGCCAGGGCCAGGCCCACCGGCACCGGCAGGCACCACGCCCAGCCCCACGCGGGGTCGCTCACCTGCACGAGCAGCGCGATCAGCAGCAACGCGCCGATCGACAGGGCCGTGAGGCCGACCGAGATCACCAGCACGCGCGCCGAGTCGGCGTACCGGATCCCGTTCACATGCTTGTGGTAGGCGAACCGCCCCAGCATGCCCGGCTTCATCGGCAGGTAGTTCAGCAGCCAGGCGCTGCCGATCAACGCCCCCATCTCGACCCACCCCACCGGCGCGTACCGCGACTGCAGCACGCGGAACGACACGCTGATCAGCAGCCAGTTCAGGACCGGCAGCCCCACGACCGACGCCACGACCGCCCAGTGCGCCGCCCGGGCCGCGTCGAGCGACGCCCGCAGGTCCGCCCCGCTGCGGGCGATCACCCAGACCGCCGCCGCGAACAACAGAACACCGACGACGAACCCCGCGACGCGACGCGCCCGGGACGCGCCCGACCGCGCGGGCGGGGGGCCCTCGTCGCTGGGCAGCGGGCCGATCACGGCGAGCGGCCGCCCCGGATCAGCGACATCTTCGACGCCCCGGCGAGGCTCTCCACCCCGGGCCCCGCGGCCGCGTAGGACGGGCGTTTGCCCGCGAGCCGCTCCTCGAGCAGCATCGCGAGCCTCGAGAGAAACCGGTCCCCGCTCTCGCGGGCCGCGTCGAGCAGCGCCGAGTCCGCGTCACGAACCCGTGTCAGCAGCGTCAGCGCCGCCAGGACCCGAGGCGTCTCATCCTGGCGGACCGCCTCCAGCCCCGTTTCCTTCAGCACGGCCCCGTCGAAGGCCGACATCGCCGGCGCGTGCGACGCGTTCGGCAACGCCGCGATCAGCAGCGAGCGCTCCACGGGGTGCCCGCCCGCGTACCGCTCGACCAGCGCCGCAACGACCTGCTCGGCCCCCGGCGCGTAGCCCCGGCGGAGCCACGCCGACGCGCCCTCCACCGCGGCGACCAGCGCCGCGGGCTCCTGCGCCTCCCGGATCGCGCGGGCGAGTTCCTCAGCCCCGAGCCGCCCCTCGGCCCGGACCCCGCGGGCGAACTTCTCCGTCGAGTCGCTCAGGCTGTACGGCCCGGCGACATACGCCCCGGCCCCGTCGAGCGTCGGCGCCTGCCAGCCCTGCCAGCGCATGCGGATTACGCCCCGGTCCGCCGAGTCGAAGATCATCCCGTTGATCCCCTGCTCGACGCGGGCCTCCACCGTGACCGTCTCCCCGCTCTCGATGCGGAGCCGGCGGTCAAGATCCACCACCACCGGCTGCGGCGAGGAGACCAGCCGGTCCGCGTCGTCCACGAACACCCCCAGCAGCACGCGCGAGGAGATCGTCCGGTTCGGGCCCAGCGAGAGCGGCCATGGCGTCAGGTTCGTCATCGAGACGCGCAGCCAGGCCCGCTCCCCGGGCTCGAACGCGAGCGACGCCTCGTCGACCTTCATCGACATGATCGACGCCGGGTCGCGCAGCGCCTGGTCCAGCGACGCCGGAACCTCCGCCACCATCCGGCGCATCAGCCGCCCCGCCGGCGTGATCGGGTCGGTCCGCCCCGTCAACTCCATCGCCCGCGACCGCGCCCACGCCCCGTAGGGGATGTAGGGCTCGTTCCGCTGGATGAACTCGTACTCGCGGGCCGCCTCCTCGGGCTTGCCCTCCGCGACGAGCAACTCCGCCCGGCAGACCCGCATGATCGAGGTGCCGGCGCCGATCTCCGAGAGGAACGCGCGCGTCGTCTCCAGGTCGCCCGCGCGCAGCGCGATCCACGCCTCCAGAGGCTTCTGGATCTGCTTCCACTCCTCCTCGCCGATCACCTGCGGCAACGCGGGGACCTGCGCCACCAGCGTCCGCATGTCCACATTCGCCAGCGCCCGCATGAACTGGATCGAGACCACCGTGTCGGCGAACTGGCGGAACGCCCGCTCCCGGCTCTTCTCGTCGTCGAGCTTCGTCGCCTCCTGCACCTTGCGATACTGGAACCGCGCGTACGCGTCCAGCTCCCGCAGCCCCGCCTGCAGCGCCTTGCCGTCCTGCGCGTCCATCGCCGCGATCACGCGCACCTTCTCGTACAACGGGTCCAGGAAGACATCCTCTGGGGGCACCAGCAGCCGCTCGGGCACATCCCGCTGCTTGTCCTGCTCGAACCTGAGCCGGGCGTTGTCGCGCGCCACCAGCAGGTCCCGCTCGATCCGGTCCAGCACCGCCCGCGGGCCGTCGAGAAGCCACTGCAGCGCCAGGCCCTCGACGATGTGCCGGGGCTCCATCAGCCCCGCCGCCGAGAGGATCGCCAGCCCGTTCTCGTGGAACCGCGACGCCTCCCGGGTCGCCCCCTCGATCGCGAGCATCCGTGCGATCCCCAGGTGCACATTGGGGTCGATCGGGTCCGACCACATCAGCGCCAGCTGCATCTCCAGCAGCCCCGCCAGGCTCTCCGCGTCGTCCCCCGAGAACCCCGCGAAGTAGCTCGTCGCCAGGTGCAGCGCCTCCTTGTTCGTCCGGTCAAGGTCCACCGACAGCGTCAGCGTCCGCACGAAGTTGTCCAGGTCCCCACGCTCCCGGTAGATCAACGCCGCGTCCAGCGCCAGCCGGCTCCGGATCGTCGGGTCCACCGAGACCCCCGCGGGCCCGAGGAACCGCTCGTAGACCTCGAGGCGAGACTCCGCCGTCTGCCGCGACGCGATCCGCGCCGTGATCAGCCTGAGCTGGGCCACCGTGTCGGACGGGTCCAGCGAGACCAGCCGGCTCGTCGCCGCCGCGAGCAGCCTCGGGTCCCCCGTCCCGAACGCCGCCGCCGCCTCGAGCCTCGCCAGCTCCGCGTCGCCCGGGGCGAGCTCCGAGATGATCTCGAGCATCAGCGCGGCGATCTCGTAGTCCGCCGCGACGGGCGACTCGGACAGGCCCAGGTCGAGCAGCACCGCGCGCGCCGCGTGGTCCGCCGCCGCCGCCTCGAGCGTCCCGTTCGCCGCACCCGCCAGCCCCGCCGCGCCCAGCGCGATCAGGACGCCGGCGGCGCGAGCAACGCCCCGAGCACCGTCCACAACAGCCAGAAGCAACCGCCGAAGAGAATCAGGCACGAGGAGATCTCCACCAGCCAGCCCACGGCCCGGCCGCCGCGGGGAAACAACCGATCGGCGATGCAGACGCTGCACACCAGCTGCCCCGACATGCACAGCGTGACCCCGCCGACCACGCACAGCGCCCCCGCCCCGGGCCAGACCGTCGGGCCCGAGAACACCAGCCAGAGCCCCGACACCCCGAGCAGCACCGCCCACGGCGCCGCGACCGCGGTGAGTGTGAACAGACTCAGGCCCCGGGGCATCGCCATGGCTCACCTGCGACCCAGTGTACGGGATCCCCCGCCCGGTGTTCGCCCCGCGCCCCCGCCGACGAGAGGATCGGCACCCGGGCTCTATTCGGATTCCCGCTCAGACCCGGGCCCGACAAGCCGCGGGCGCGATCCCGCGGAGGTTCGTTTCCCGATCAGCCGATGGGCCCGCGCCCACGGCTCGCCCGGGTGTGGAACGAACTCCGTCTTACCCCAGCGCCATCGTCACCAGGAACTCGGCGTTGGTCTTCACCTTGCCCAGGCGGTTCTTGAGCAGCTCCATCGCCTCGACGACATTCATGTCCGAAAGGACCTTCCGCAGCCGGTAGACCAGCTCGAGCTCCTTGGGGTCGAGCAGCAACTCCTCACGCCGCGTGCCCGAGGCCCCGATGTCGATCGCGGGGTAGATCCGCTTCTCGACCAGCCGTCGGTCCAGGTGCAGCTCGGAGTTGCCCGTCCCCTTGAACTCCTCGAAGATCACCTCGTCCATCTTCGAGCCCGTGTCCACCAGCGCCGTCCCGATGATCGTCAGCGACCCGCCCCGCTCGATCGCCCGGGCGGCGCCGAAGAACTTCTTCGGACGCTGCAGCGCGTTCGAGTCCAGCCCGCCCGTCATGATCTTGCCCGAGTGCGGCATCTCCGAGTTGTACGCCCGGGCCAGCCGCGTGATCGAGTCCAGCAGGATCACCACATCGTCCCCGAACTCGACCATCCGCTTGGCCTTCTCGATCACCACCTCCGCCACCGCCACATGGCGCCCCGACTGCTCGTCGAAGGTGCTCGCGACGACCTCCACCTTCTTGCCCGAGCAGTTCCGGCGGAAGTCCGTCACCTCCTCGGGCCGCTCGTCCACCAGCAGCACGATGATGTTCACATCCGGGTAGTTCCGGTTGATCGCCTTGGTCATCTTCTGCAGGATGACCGTCTTGCCCGTCCGCGGCGGCGCCACGATCAGCGCCCGCTGCCCCTTCCCGATCGGCGCGACCAGGTCCATGATCCGCGTCTCGATCTGGTTGGGCTCGGTCTCCAGCACATACCGCTCCTCCGGGTGCAGCGGCGTCAGGTCCTCGAAGTTCACCAGGTTGTGGATCTCGTGCGGGTCGCGACCGTTCACCTGCTCGACCCGCAGCAGCGCGAAGTACCGCTCGCTCTCCTTCGGCGGGCGGATCGCCCCACGCACCGTCATCCCACGCCGCAGCCCGAACCGGCGCACCTGGCTGGGCGACACATAGATGTCGTCCGGGCCCGGCAGGTACGACTGCTCGGGCGAACGAAGGAACCCGAACCCGTCCGACATGATCTCCAGCGTCCCCTCGCCGTACATGATGCCCTGACGCGTCGCCCGCGCCTTGAGCACCTTGAAGATCAGCTCCTGCTTCGGGATATCGCGGAAGTTCTCGAGCCCCTCCTTCGACGCGACCTTGAACAGCTCGTCCAGTTCCATCCGCTGGAGCTGCCCGATCGTCAGCTGGTCCCCCGCCGCAAGCGGGCCCATCTCCGCCGCGATCCGCTCCAGCTCCGCCGCCTCGCGCTCCAGCTCCTCGTCGCTCGGCAGCACGCTGTTGCCGTACCGAGGCGAGCCGCCCGAGTACCCCCCGTAGCCGCCACCACCGCCGCCGCCACCACCACCGCCGCCGCCGCCCGGCGAGCCGCCCTTGCGCTTCTTCCGCTTGCGACGCCGACCCTCGCGGCCCTCGCCCCCCGGCCCCTCGCCGCCCCCGTTGCCCCCGTTGCCACGCTCGGCGTCCCCGTTCGACGCCGCGGGCTCCGCCGGCTTCGCCTCGGCGGGCTTGCTCTCCGCGGGCGCCGCCTCCGGGACTTTCGGCTCGCTCGATTTCGTCTCCGCCACGGTCGCCTCCGCGCTCTTCGCGCTCGCCGGCTCGCTCGCCGCCTTGCCTCGCCGACCCCGCTTGGGCCGCTCGGTCCCCGCGCTCTGCTCGGTGTCCCGATCGACCGTCGCCTCTGGGTTCGCCTTCGCCATGATCTTGATTCCTTCGCCATCCGGCGATGCTGCCGGGACGCCGCGGGTGGGCCTCGCCCCCGCCGCCGAACTACGCCACACGCCCCACGCCGAACACCAGTCTCGCTCAGGGGGGAAACTCAAAGGCACGCCGCGTGAACCGGCGCCGAACCCGTGCCGCGGCCCCGGCCTCCACCGCCGGACCGCCACGCCCGGATCATCCGCGGGGGGCTGCCTTGAGTCGGATCTGGTCAAGGATCTCGCGAACCCCGGCCCTCAAGGCATCCGGGTCGCCCGCGTTCTGGACAAAATAATCCGACCGCCGACGCTTCTCATCAAGCGGCCACTGTGCTTTTTCTCGCCGGGACAGTTCCGACTCGTCCCACCCCCGCGACGACGCCACCCGACGCAGCCGCTCCGCGCGGGGGCACTCCACGAAGATCACCGCGTCGCACTCCCCGTCCAGACCCGCCTCGAACAGCAGCGGCGCATCGATCACGAACCCCGCCGCCCCGGCCTCCGCCGCTGCCCGCCTCGCCGACTCCCGCACCCCCCTCAAAAGAGGATGGATCACCGACTCCAGCCACGCCCGCTCCCCCGGATCCACGAACACAATCCGTGCAACCGCGCCCCGGTCCACCGCCCCATCCGCCCCCAGCACACGATCGCCCCACCGCCCGACCAGCGCCGCCCGGACCTCCGGCCTCCCGAGGCAGGCCTTCGCCTCCGCGTCCGAGTCGCTGACCACGCACCCCAACTCCGCAAGAAGCCGGGCAACGGTGCTCTTGCCCGAGCCGATCCCGCCCGCAAGCCCGATCACCGGAAGAGGTGGTTTGCCGGGCGGCCCCGCGCTCATCGCTCCCCCCTCCCGATCCGCTCCCGGGCCCGCCCGACCCACCGATCGGGCCGGCCCACCATGTACCAGACCACCTCGTACCCCCCCGTTCCGGAAGAGGCAAACCCGACCGACCCAAGGCCAAAGAGCCTGGGCAACACCGGCTTGTCCACGGTCACCGCCTGGACGCGGTCGGTGGCCAGTTCATCCCGCCGCCGGTGGAGCACGCCGCGCTCCGCCCACAGCACACCCCCGGTGATCCCGTAGACCCGGGTCGCCCACTGCGCAACGGCCCAGAGCAGCCGGCCCGTGACCGCCGTCGCCCCGCCGAGCAGCAGGATGGTCAGCCTGGGGCCCGCCCCGAACCCCGCCCACCGCCACGCGAGCACCCCGCAGACCGCGACCAGCGTCGCCGCCAGCACCGCGGCGACTTGCCCGAGCGGGTGGAGCAGGATGAACAGGGGATGAGGCCGGAGCACGAAGCCCTCGCCGCCGGACGCCCCCGACTGGATCACGCCGGCCCCCCCGACCCCCCGGCCGCGCCGGGGTCGAGCGTCGCGATATCGGGGAGGTTGCGGTAGTACCCGTCGTAGTCGAGGCCGTATCCGACGACGAACTCGTCGGGGATGTCAAAGCCCGCGTAGTCGGGCTCGATGGGCACCGCGCGCCGCGCCTTCTTGTCCAGGAGCACCACCGTGCGCACGCTCGCGGGCTTCTTCTCCTCGACGAGCGAGCGGACCAGGTGCAGCGTCCGCCCCGAGTCGAGGATGTCGTCGACCAGCACGACATGCCGCCCCTCGAGCCCCGGGGGCAATTCGGTGCGGAGGTGGGCCCCCTTCGAGGCCATGGTCTGCCCCGGGTAACTCGACACCGCGACGAGCTCCATGCTCAGCATCATCGGCAGGCGGCGGATCAGGTCGGCCACGAAGACCAGCGACCCCGTCATGATCGGGATCAGGACCACGCGGTGCTCGCCCGCCCCGTCCCCCTCGGCCTCCAACGCCGCGCGCAGGTCCGAGGCGAGCCGGTCGGCGATCTCGCCCACGCGCTCGGCGATCTCGTGCCGGTCGATCAGGATGCGTTCGATGCCGCGGAACATGGGGGAGGGTAGGGGGGAGCAGGGATCGGGGATCGGGGACTATTGCCCAGTGCCCAACTCACCTGTTTCGCTCTTTGAGCCGGGGCACGGCACCGGCGCCGGAGGACGACCGGGAATCAGCCTCAGGCCCTGGAGGCCGCGTGCTCGTCGGAGAACCGCCACGCCGCGGCGAGGCGGGCCGCGTCGGGGGTGCGCAGCACGCACACAAGCCGACCGGATCGCCGCGACCCGAGAACGACGCGGCACCACTCGGATCGGAGCCCGGCGGTGCGAAAGACCGCGGCATCGCGGCGAGGCCGGAAGACCCTCGCGCCCCACCACCCGTAGAGAACGCAGCGTCGGGGATCGACGAGCAGGCGGCTCACGCCAACCAACGCCGGCCCGGTCGAGCGCAGGAAGAGCGCACACGCCGCGACCTGGAGCCCACCCGGGACAAGCACCGCCCACCCGAGCGCGGTCGAACCGCTCCACAACTCCCGCGCAAGAAGATAGAGGAGGCTCATCGATGCCGCGAGAAAGAAGATCCCGTCGATAAACGGCAGCAGAAGACTGATCCTGTAGACCTCACCGGCCGGCTCTGGGGAATTCGGCGGCTCCTCGCCCCGATTCCAGTCAAACAGGGCCCCCTCTTCGAACGCCAGAGCCGAGTCCGCCGGGCGACCCACCCACCATCCGCTCACCTGTCTCCGCGTGTTCACCGTCGGCGAGTGTGGGCCGAATCGGAATGAGAGAAGAAGGAACGCGCCCACCAGCACGGGAGCCACAACAAAGTAAACAACCAGAGCCGCAGCCCCCGCGGCCGCGGCCGTGCGCCAAGGGCCAGGCCCGGAGCCGGTGCCGACCAGCGACACGATCGAAAAGAGCCCGAGGACCGGCAGGACGGTCGCGGCGCCGTAATCCCGCGCCGCTTGAAAGACTGCGCGGGCGTAGAGATCGTCCGCCGCGCGAAGATCAGCTGCGGCGGGAAGGGCGACCCGGCTGCCCGATCCGACGGAATTCACGCGATAATGTACCCGCAGCCAACAAGGCAACTGTTCAAGATAGTGCGGCAGTTGTTCACCGCGGTTGTTCGCTGAACATAACATTCTGCCGTTCTTGCCGTGAACGCGGCGAGAGCCCCGAGCGCACAACCGGAGGCCACTCCCCATCCAATCGGGGACCAGATCGAGACCACACCAACCACCGCACAAAGCGCAAGCGCCGCCGCCAATCCGCTCGCCGCGCCAGCCAGGCAGCCCGCATGGTTGTTCTTGGCGACCTGTAGACACAGCGCGTACGCGTCTCGACATGCCACCGCACAATTCACATCAACCAGCCCGGGATCGCTGGGAGGCTGGACCGAGCCCGGCGCAGCCGTTGCATAGGTGCTTACCGCGCTGGCGATCAGATCCGAATTCGCGTCGACGATCGGAAATAAACGCCAGATCGGTGCGCCTGCCTCGACGCCGTGCAGAATCGCCCCAGAGACCGTCGCCGCGCCGTTCGCTGTCGAGATGACGCACTCGATCCCCCAGACCCGCTGAACGCCGGCGCCGATCAGCGAGGCCCTTTCATCCTCTCCGAGTGCGGAGAGGTCGCTCTCCGCCATCCCGAGCACCGTGACCTCGAACGCGTCACCCAGCGCGTTGGCACCTTGGAGTTGAAACTCCCCTTCTCCGCCCAGGTCATCCGAAGAGCCCAACTCAAGATAATAAGCATCCGCCGAAGCGTCGTAGGCGACCCCAAACAAGAGCTCGAAGAGAGCCTGCTGGAATGAGGCCGTCTCGCGGTATGGTTCTAACTGCTCAAAGACCGCCTGTTCGACGCTTGCGCCAGCCGCGAGAGCGGCTCCCGCAGCATCAAATTCCTCGATTGTCGTCGCGACATCCTGAAGCGGCCCAATGGGCCGGTCGCTCGCGGTCGACGCGGTCGAAAGAAAAGCGATCGGAACGGCGATCAGCGAAACACAGAGGGCAGCGGTCAAATCTCGAAGGAACACGCGCTGTCTATGCGGGGGGGGGGGGGGGGGGGGATAAAAAAAANNGGCAATCTACCGAAAAAACTCCGCTTGTCAACTTGAGCACGGAAATTTGGCGTCAAGAGCCTCTGAATCCCCCACTCCCGTCGGCGGGCCTCACCGCTTCAACTCCCCCCGCTGGCGCATCTGCGAGTACCGCCGCATCGAGTCCTCGATGATCGCGTGGGCGGCCTCAGGGGGCATGATGTCGTCGACCTCGACCAGTTTGCCCTCGAGCGTCTTGTAGTCCTCGAAGAACCGCTTGAGCATCTTGAAGGTGTGCGGGGGGAACTCGCTGGCGGTCTTGTAGTGGCTGAACTCGGGCCCGTTGGCGACCACGCTGATGATCTTGTGGTCCGGGTCCCCGTCGTCGAGCATCGTCATCATCCCGATCACCCGCGCGTCGCACACGCACAGCGGGGGGATCGTCTCCTGGCAGAACACCAGGATGTCCAGCGGGTCGTCGTCCTCGGCCATCGTCTGCGGGATGAACCCGTACGACGCGGGGTAGTACACCGCGCTCGACAGCACCCGGTCCAGGCGGAGCATGCCCGTCTGCTTGTCCAGCTCGTACTTGTTGCTCGAGCCCTTGGGGATCTCGATGATCGCCCGGACATGCTGGGGAAGGGGAAGCCCCGCCGCCGCGGGGGTGACATCGTGCCAGGGGTGGATCATGCCGAAAGCCTAGCGGCCCGGGCGTGGCGGAGCCTCCCGCACGACCCCGCACAGCCCGAAGCCCCGCCCGAAGCGCGGCCCGAAGCACGACCCGGGGCGGGGCCGGCTCAGCCCAGGGCCTTCCTTGCGTCCGCGACCAGTTGGTCGATCTGCGCGGGGTCGTTGTACCAGTAGACCCCGATCAACCGGCGGTCCGGGCCCACCAGCAGCAGCCGCGTCGGGTGCAGGATGTTGTTCATCAGGCTCCCGTCCGGGGCGGCCACCCGGTTGTCCTCCTGCTCGCGGAGCTCGAACCCGATGCTCTCGCGGGCCAGCACCCGCACCTGCTCGGGGTCGCCCGTCAGGAACCACCAGCGCGACGGGTCGGCCCCGTACGACTCGGCGAACGAGGCGATGATCGCCGGCGTGTCCCGCGCGCCGTCCACGCTGATGCTCGCCAGCCGCAGCGCGGTGCCCCGGGTGCGGTCCTGCACCTGCTTCATCGCCCGCGCCATGTCCGGGCAGGGCCCCCGGCAACTGGTGAAGAAGAAGGTGAGCACCGTCACCTGTCCGTCGAGCAGGCGCTCGTTCACCCACGCCCCGTCCTGGTCTTGCAGGCGGAACTCGGCGAGCCGGAACCCCGCGTAGGGATTGTCCGCCGCGGGCGATTCGGGCGCAGCGCCCTCCGGCGCGGGGGCGCTCGCCGCGGGGGGCGTCGCCCCTCCGCCCGAGCCACGCCCCACGACCACGCCGATCACCGCGCCGACCGCGGTCGCCATCAGGAACAGGCCCACGACCGCCTTGATGTTGCCCATCGCCCGCCTCCCGGCCCCCGGGGTCAATCCTGCAGCACCGCCCGCAGCGGCACGCGCCGACGCAGCCGCTCGGTCTCCGCCTGCGGCGTGTCCAGCGACCCCGCCGCGGCGCTGTGGAACATCGAGTTGTACGCAAAGAGCACGAAGCGCGTGTCCCCGGCGTGCATGCGGACCTGCCCCGCCGTCTGCCGACCCGATTCGTGCAGGTAGATCCCCACGCCCGGCGCGACCGCCCCGCGCCGCGTGACCGCCTGCGTCCAGGCGCGGAGGTCGTCGCGGAACTCGGCGTCGCTCGCGGTGTAGATCATCGGGATGACCACATCAACCCACCCCCGGTTCGCCCACGACGCCGCGTCCTGCAGCTGCTGATCCCGTGCCAGGTCGGGGCGGCGCCACACCGCGGCCGTCAGCGTGACCCCCGCGCGGGAATCGACCGCCTCGGCCCGGATCCGCCGCACCAATTCGCTGATCCGCTCGCGGACCCACACCCGCACCGCCTCGGGCTCGACCGCCTTGCCCTCCGGAAGGCCCCGCGCCTCGCGGTAGAGCGCCAGCGAGACCGCGTCGCCCGGGTACCACCGGCTCTTCTCGAGCCCCTCGGAGACGAACCGCACATAGTCGAGGTGGATCCCGTCCACCTTGTACCGCCGGACGATGTCCCGCGCCACCGTCACGATGTGGTCCTGCACCGCCTCCAGCACCGGGTTGGCGATCACATACCCGTCCGAGAGCGGCTGCTCGGCCCCCTTGTCGTCCTTGAGCCGCCACGCACGCTTCGCCAGCCAGGGGTGCGAGGGCGAGACAGGCTCGGCCTTGCCCTTCCAGAGCGGCATGACATTCATCCACGCGTGCAGCCGCATCCCGCGCGAATGCGCCTCCCGCACCGCGAGTTCGAGGGGGTCGAACCCCGGCCCGCGGTCGGCCTCGGCCCGCCCGGGCGGGGTGGTGTCCCCCGGCGAATCGCGGAGGATCGCCTCCCCCCACGGTTCATAGGGGCTCTTGTAATAGGCATCGGCCTGCCCACGCACCTGCCAGAAGACATCCGTGAACCCCATCTGCGCGAGGTTCCGCATGATCGTGCGCACATCCTCGGGCGTCCGGTAGTCCCACCGCGTCACCCACACCCCGCGCAGGGGCTCGGTCATCGTCAGCGTCCGGGGCTCGGGCGTGAACGCCGCCTCGAGCCGCTTCGCCGCCGAGCAACCGGGCAACCCGGCCCACACCGCCCCCGCGATCGCGGCGCCGAGCACCACACCCCGCAGGGCGCCGCGTCCGGAGCGGCCCGTCTTCATGCCGGTCTTCTGCATCGGCTCCACCATACCCGGCCCGCGGGCGCTTTACACTCCGGCCATGCCCGACGCCAACCCCGCCGTGTTCTTCGACGACGGAAAGGGGATGCTCGCCCCCCTCCGCGACCTCCGCCCCGTCTTCGGCGTGCGCACGGGCGCGCTCACCACCCTCGATCGGCTCGCGCTCGCCCTGGACCTTCAAACCATCGCCGTGTTCGTGCAGCCCGAGCTCGCCGCGATCGCCGCGGAGACCACCGGCCTCCCGGTCAACACCATCCCGGAGATCGATCGCCCGCTCCTGCTGCTCAACGGGCGCGGCCCGCTCCCGCTCGATGTGGTCGCGGCCCTGGAGCCCGGGCAGGCGGTCGTCGAGCACGCCACGGGCGATCTCGTCGCCGCGCGGGTCTCGCCCGCCGACGCCCGGGCCATCCTGGCGGGCAAGCACGCCCGGCTCGACACCGTGCATGTCGAGGACCGCGTGCTGATGTCAAGGCCCTGGCACGCGCGCACCTTCCGCGACGCCTCGATCGAGATCGACCTCCGCCTCCTGCTGGCGCGCCCCGCCGGCCCGGACCCCGAGGGGTGCTGCCTCCTCGGCGACGCCCCGCTCCATGTCGCGCCCGACGCGACCGTCCTGCCCGCCTGCGTGCTCGACACCGAGAAGGGCCCCATCGTCATCGACCGGGGCGCGACCGTCCGCCCCCGCTGCACGATCATCGGGCCGGCCTACATCGGGCCGGGCTCGACGGTGCTCGACGGCGCGCTTATTAAGGGCAACACCGCCGTCGGGCCGGTCTGCAAGGTCGCCGGGGAGATCGGCGGCGCCGTCATCCAGGGATACTCGAACAAGGGGCACGACGGGCACCTCGGCGACGCCTGGCTGGGCGAGTGGGTCAACCTCGGCGCGGGCACCACGAACTCCAACCTCCTCAACACCTACAGCGAGGTCACCGCCGTGGCCGAGCCGGGCGCCCCGCGTGAGCGCACGGGCGAGACCTTCTTCGGGTGCGTCCTGGGCGACCATGTCAAGACCGCGATCTGCACACGGATCATGACCGGGTCGATCGTCCACACCGGGGCGATGTGGGCCGCCGCCGCGCCCGTGACGGGCTGCGTCGAGCGCTTCGCCTGGGTGACCGACGCGGGCTCGAGGCCCTACCGCATCGGCAAGTTCCTCGAGGTCGCCCGGGCGGCGATGGACCGACGCCGCCTCGCGCCATCCGAGGCCGTCGTGGCCCGCCTGACCGCCCTCGCGGGCGCCTGAGGCGGCCCCCTACGCTCCGCCGTGGCGCGCACGAACCACGAGGATGAATGGGAGGACCCGATCGACCCGGAGGGGCCCTCGGCGGCGGATCTCGAGCGGTTCGGCGACGAGTTCCGGGATTGCCCCTCCTGCGGCGCGCGCGCGTACGACCAATCCCCCCTGTGCCCGAAATGCGGGCACGCGTTCGAGGAGAAGACCTCGTCGACCCCTGTCTGGGTGGTCGCGGTCGTGGTGCTGATCCTGATCGCCTTCACCCTGGTCATGGTGTTCTGATCCAACCAGAATCCAATCGAATGGCGCGCGGGGCTGGAATCGGGCCCAGTCGCGGCGAAAAATCGCCGATGTTCCGCGGCCTCGATGCGTCGAGCCCGTAAGGTTCACAACGCCGTCCTGGGAGGGAGCGGCGAGAACGCTGTCACTTTCTGGAGATCCCGCGATGCGCGCACGCCACCTGTTGATTGCGATCTCGGCCCTCGGGGCGGTTTCCGCCCCCGCGCTGGCCCAGATCGCGCCCCCGCCCCCGCCCCCGGCCGAGCCCGAGCCCGAGTTCGTGCCCCCGCCGATCCCGCAGCCGCGCCCGGCCCCGGCCCCGGAGGCGCAGACCTTCAAGAAGGCGGACCAGCCCGCCGAGCGGCCCGCGAGCGAGTTGCCCGACCTGCCCTACCCGCCGCTGTGGGAGTTCTGCGGGACCGAGGACCCGCGGGTGGACGAGGTGTGCCGGTTCGACGACAACCTGCACTATGTCGCGCTCAAGCCCAACCCGACGATCTCGCCCGGGATGGTGCCGGCGATCCAGGAGGTCATCGTGGCCCGCCGGGCGCGGTTCGAGACGATGGTGATCGAGAACCTCGATGTCGTGTTCGATGTCGACCGCGGCCTGATGCAGGAGATCGCGATCGCCGACCCGCAGTCGCTGGCCGACCTGCTCGAGCGGATCAAGCCCCTAACGGCGCCGTCGAGCCTGACGCAGGAACTCGAGGGGCGCAAGATCCTCTCGGGCGTGCAGGCGAAGTTCAACAACAAGATCATCGGCGAGTATCAGCGGATGTACGGGTCGTACCTCAAGCGGGCCTACCCGGAGGACTCGACCGACCGCTTCATGCGCGCGATGTTCGAGGACTCGATGGTCGAGCCCATGCAGGCGTTCGACGGCATGCTGCACGAGTCCCGCCGGAGCATCGACCGCGTGCTCGAGAAGATCGACGGCGTGCCGGACGAGGCCCGCAGCGCGCTGCTGGCCCTCAAGGTCGACAGCCTCGACGGCTCGCCCGACCAGCGCAAGGAGAGCGCCGAGGCGGTCAAGATGGCCTGGCGCCCGCTGAGCACGGACCAGAAGAAGCAGTTCCTGTCTGCGGTCCGCTCGCTCCGCGAGAACGAGAACGCGCCCCCGATGCCCACGATCAATGTCATGTGGGCCGGCAAGCAGATCGTCGAGGGCAAGCCCCCGGTCCGCGTCGTGCAGCCCAAGGACTTCGAGAAGGAAAACATCAAGATCGCCCCGAAGAAGGAAGAGGGCGACGGCAACGACTGAGCCGATCCGTTCGAGGCAACCACAACAAGGCCCGGGTGCAGACCCGGGCTTTTTTCTTGTCCCGCGGCGGGAGGCCCGGCCGGGCCCGGGTTCACCACAGAGGCACCGAGAGCACCGAGATCGGCCGGCCCGGAGGGCGCGTCGTGCGT
>JRYH01003208.1_pt1 | contig 30837 bp, 27 predicted proteins | sample 235351 | NCBI WGS metagenome assembly JRYH01 (sample SAMN03074221, study PRJNA261480) | activated sludge metagenome | biome: Wastewater Treatment Plant; feature: Wastewater; material: Activated sludge; isolation source: activated biomass of a wastewater treatment plant treating wastewater... ...
GCTTCATCACAGGCACCGCGGCCGAGGTGACGCCGGTCTCCGAGATCGGAGATTTCAGGTTCAAGCCCGGCCAGATCTCTGAAACGCTGCTCAACGACTACATGGCGCTCGTCCAGCCCGGCAAGAAGCTCGCCGCCGAGTAAAGTCGGCGGCCGGGCGAAGGCCAACCGCAGCACTCCGGGTTGTTTCCGCTTTTGCGCGGGAACGCGCATCGGGCCCGGAACAATCGTTCCGGGACAGATCGCTATTCATGCTACACTTCAGTACCGGGCGGGCGATTGGATAAAGGCGCTGCCGGTGTGACCCCATTGCTGTAAACGTGTCGGACGATGCGTTTTGTGTTTCCCCATAGCCATGCGTTTCCAGGTGGCCGCGTTGGCGTCGAGGACGACGCGGGAACCGGCGCGGAGTGTTTGGTCGCGTTCGGCGATGGGGTGACCGTGATTGCGGAATGGCGCAAGGCGGGCGATGCCATTCATCTTTCTGTTCCCGCGTACCGCACGGCAAAGGGCACGCAGGTGGCCGCCCGCAATTGGCGTCTGGTTCAGCGCGAGGGCGGAGTGTGGCGATCGCAGCGGGCGCCGAAATAGCGACCGGAGCAAGAGAGTAGGTTCGGGCGCAATTGTCCGCACCGAGCCTGATCTCGCTGCCCCGATCAGGGGCCCGTCACGCTTTGGTTACCTTAAGCGGCTGGCGGCTCGCCCGTGCCGGGCCGCGACGGCGATCTCCGGTTGTCAGTCTTCCATAAGAGGCAGAAACTCGGCGCCGTGGATGAAGCCACGAGGCCAACGCCATGACGACTTTGCGCAAAGCCACCGTCGGCGTCGCAAGTCTGATGCTGATCCTCGGGGCCGGACTGTGGGGAGCCGGCCACGGATGGGCGCAGGAAGGCCCGGGTGGGTCGATCAACCCCGGCCGCGACTGCCAGACCATTATCACCTGCAACTTCAAGAAAGGCGGCAGCTATCGGGGCTGCCTCTCGTCCTACAGTTGCCGCGTCTGCCGTTTCGTCGCGTCGGGCCCAACGATCGGCGGAACCCGCAAGCGCGGCCACGCCTCCGTTTGCACGTGGGGTTAAGCCCGATGTAGTCCTCTGTTCGAGAGCGGTGCGGGAGGATGGACGTGCACGACGTTGCGATCATCGGCGGCGGCCATAACGGATTGACCGCCGCGGCCTATCTGGCTGCGGCCGGCCTCAAGGTGGTGGTGCTGGAGAAAAACGCGCACGTGGGCGGCGCGGCCTTCACGGAGGAGTTCCACCCGGGCTTCCGCAACTCGGTGGCCGCCTACACCGTGAGCCTGCTCAACCCGAAGGTCATCCGCGACCTCGAGCTCTCTCGCCACGGCCTCAGGATCGTCGAGCGCGCCATCGCCAACTTCTGGCCCGTCGACGACCGCCGGGCGCTCGTCATGCCCTACGGGCTCGCCGCCCGCCAGCGGGCGCTTGCCGCCTTCTCGAAGCACGACGCGGCGCGCCTCCCGGCCTATGACGCAGCCCTCGACCGGGCCGCGAGCGTGCTGAAGCGCCTGGTGCTCGAAACCCCGCCCAACGCCGGCGGCGGGCTCAGCGAGCTCTGGAAGGGCCTGCGCCTGTCGCGCTCCATCCTCGGGCTCCCGCGCGAGGCGCAGCGCGATCTCGCCGGGCTCTTCACCGAGAGCGCGTCGGATTTCCTCGCCCGCTGGTTCGAGGACGAGACCGTCAAGGCGGCCTTCGCCTTCGACGGCATCGTCGGCACCTACGCCGCCCCGTCCACCCCCGGCACCGCCTATGTGCTCCTGCACCATTGCTTCGGCGAGGTGAACGGCAAGGCGGGCGTCTGGGGACACGCCGTCGGCGGGATGGGTGCCATCAGCGCCGCGATCGCGGCGGCGGCCCGCGAGAAGGGCGCCGAGATCCGCACCGACGCGGCGGTGCGCGAGGTCGCCGTCGCGGGCGGACGCGCCACGGGCGCCGTGCTCGCCTCGGGCGAGATCGTCCGCGCCCGCGCCGTCGCGGCCGCCGTCCCGCCGAAGCTATTGTTCTCGCGCCTTGTGCCCAAGGGGGCCGTCGAGCCCGCCCTTGAGACACGCCTCGCGACCCTGAAGTCCGGCTCCGGCACCTTCCGCATGAACGTGGCGCTGTCCGAGCTTCCGGACTTCACCTGCCGGCCGAACCGGGACGGCACCGACCACCTCGCCTCCGGCATCGTCATCGGTCCCACGCTCGACTACCTGGAGCGCGCCTACCTCGACGCACGCGCGGGCGGATGGTCGAAGGCGCCGGTCGTCGAGATGCTGATCCCGTCGACGCTCGACGACACGCTGGCGCCGCCCGGCCGCCACGTGGCAAGCCTGTTCGTACAACACGTCGCCCCGCACCTGCCCGCGCCGCGCGCGTGGTCCGATCCCCGCGAGAAGGAGGCCTTCGCCGATCTCGTGATCGACACCGTGACGCGCCACGCCCCGAACTTCAAAGCCTCCGTCCTCGCCCGCCAGGTGCTGTCGCCGCTCGATCTCGAGCAGCGCTTCGGCATGATCGACGGCGATATCTTCCACGGCGCCCTGTCGCTGGACCAGCTGTTCGCGATGCGTCCGGTGCTGGGGCATGCCGACTACCGCATGCCGCTTCCAGGCCTCTACCTCTGCGCCTCAGGCGCCCATCCGGGCGGCGGCGTGACGGGGGTGCCCGGCCACAACGCCGCGCGCGAGATCGTGCGCGATCTTAAGGCTTGGTGGCGTTGAGAAAAACGCATGAAGGCCGCCTGCCACGCTCGGGTTGCTGCGCCCTCTGTATGACGTCAAATATATGATATTGCTGTTAAAAATTGAACCAGTGGCAACCCAAAACGGGGCGGATTTTAACCATTTGTAAAGCGAATGAACCGAGCTTCGATCTCAGGCGAATCGTGAGGGTTCGAGAGGGATTTCGAGATGGGCAAGCTGTCGGTTTTCATGGCGATGAAGAGGGATCTGGCGTTCGAGTTCGAGCGCGAGTTGCGTGCCGTCCGCAATCTGATCCTGGGCGTCACGCGGGTGTCGGGCTCCGAGTACACGGTCGAGCTGGTCGGAAGCGAGGGCTTCGTGGCCGGCAGCCGCGCCCGCGCCGCCTTCGTCGAGGCGTTCCGCGCCGCCGCGCATGAGGCGCTCGTCAAGTACGCGCACGATCTGGCGCACGAATGCCTCGAGCACGGCATGGATCAGGAGATCATCGGCGGCGCGCTGGGCGGCACCCTGGCCCGGCCTCTGCGCGAGCCGTTCGAGCACGCGATGCCGCCGCAGCCGATGCCGCCGCCCATGCCGCACGCCGCACCGCAGGCGATGCAGCCTCCGCCCTTCCAGCCCCAGTCTTTCCAACCCCAATCCTTCCAAGCCATGCCGCAATCGGCCGTCATGCCCGACGCCACCGCCGTGCGCCTCGCCGCCTGCGCCTGATGCGGCCTGCCGCGGACGCGCCGGCCGCGCTTTGACGCGCCCGCCACATCGTCGGCCCGGGAGGCTGCTATGATGGGGCGAAGCGGGGCAGCAGGCGCGAGGAACGTCCATGCGAGTGTTGATTGCCGGCTGGCACGGGCAGGTCGCACGCGCGTTGATCGAGGCGGCCCCCTCCCGCGCCGAGATCAAGGCGCTCGCCGCCGGCCGGCCGGCGCTCGACGTGCGCGACCCGCGCTCGATCGCGCGTGCCTTCAACGACCTGTCGCCGACCATCGTCGTCAACACCGCCGCCTATACGGCCGTCGACAAGGCGGAGACGGATGGGGAGGCTGCCTTCGCCCTCAACAGGGACGGCGCAGGGTTCTTCGCCGAGGCCGCGGCGCGGCGCAACGTTCCGATCATCCATCTCTCGACGCACTACGTGTTCGATGGCACCAAGGCCACGCCGTACGACGAGGACGACACGCCGAGCCCGGCGACGGTCTACGGCCGCTCGAAGCTCGACGGCGAGCGGGCGGTCGCGGCGGCGAACCCGCAGCACGTCATCATCCGCACCGGATGGGTGTTCGGCCCCGTCGGCCGCAATTTCGCGACCCGGATCCTGGACACCGCGACCGGCGGCGCACCGCTCGGCGTGGTGTCCGATCAGCACGGTAACCCGACCTACGCGCCGCACCTCGCGGCCGCGATCCTCGATGTCGCCCGCAAGATCACGGCCGGCGAGCTGAGCAGTCCGGCCTGGGGCGTCTACCATGCAGCCGGGACGGGGGCTGCGTCCTGGTGTGGCTTTGCCGGCGAGCTCATCGCCTCTGCCGCCCGGCACGGCAGGCCCGGGGTGCCGCTTGAGCCGATTGCCTCCGCAAGCTGCCCCACGCCGGCGCCGAGGCCGATGAATGCCGAGCTTTCCTGCGCGAGGTTCGAGCGCACCTTCGCGCTCCGCCTTCCGGCCTGGCAGCAGGGCGTCGCGGACTGCGTCGCACGTCTGATGGCCGGTTAGCCTGTTTCCGTTTCAAGCGGAAGAGTGACTCGGGGCATGCGGAAGCGTGCCTGGACTCCAGCCTTCGCCGGGATGACGTCGTCGTGGGACGCGACGATCTAAACTCAACGTCACTCCGGCGCAGGCCGGAGTCCAGATACGCCGATTGCTGGCATGGCCATGGTTCCACTTAGGAGCGGCACCGAACGTCAGCCGGCCTTTTCCGCGCGGCGCACCTTGAGAAACGCGCGCACCACGAACACCAGGAAAATGATCACGAGACCCATCAGCGGCACGCTGAGCCCGGTATCGAGGGTCTCGCCGAGCTCTGCGCTGACGAATCCGAAATGCGTAAGCAGCTTGGTGATGGCGACGGCACCGATGGAAAGCAGGAGTAGGTTGCCGACCAGCATGAGGTGCCTTTCGGCGCGATAATACTTGCCTAGGACGGAGTGCTCCGGCGGCTTCGAGCCCGTCGCGAGGGACGCGACGGCAAGCGGAAGCACGGCGAAGGCGACAAAGCCGTTGATGACAAGCTCGAACATGGAAAGCATGGGGTCCTCCGGGCGGTCCAGTTTGGCCCGGACATGCGCCAAAAGTCTGCCCACGTCAGTTCCCGCCGAAACAGACCGTCTGCCCCCTGCACACCGCTCAAATCTCTGCTAAACCCGCGCCATGCTGGAGATCACGAACAGCCTGTCGATCGACGAGCGCGAGCTCGAGGAGCGCTTCATCCGCGCCTCGGGGCCGGGCGGGCAGAACGTCAACAAGGTCTCGACCGCCGTCGAGCTGCGCTTCGACGTGCGCCGTTCCGAGAGCCTGCCCGCGCCCGTACGGGACCGCCTCGAGCGTCTCGCCGGGCGCCGCGTGACCGACGACGGCGTGCTCGTCATCCGCGCCGATCGGTTCCGCACGCAGGAGCGTAACCGGGAGGATGCCCGCGCGCGCCTGGCCGCGCTCGTACGCGAAGCCCTCCATGTCCCGAAAAAGCGCATCGCCACCAAGCCGAGCCGCGCCGCCAAGGCGCGCCGCGTGGATTCGAAGGTCAAGCGCGGCGGCGTGAAGAAGCTGCGCCGATCCCGCCCGTCGTTCGATTGATCGAGGCCCTGACCTGGGCCCTGCAGAGATCCGCCATGCCGCGCTTCGCCGCCAATCTGAGCTTCCTGTTCACCGACCTGCCGTTCCTCGATCGCTTCGAGGCGGCAGCGCGCGCGGGCTTCAAGGGCGTCGAGTTCATGTTTCCCTACGCCGTCCCAGCCGGCGAGATCCGCGCGCGCCTCGACGCGACGGGTCTCGAGATGGTGCTGTTCAACCTGCCGCCCGGCCATTGGGACAAGGGCGAGCGCGGCTTCGCGGCGCTCCCTGGCCGCGAGGATGAGTTCGCCTCCGCCGTCGATCTCGCGCTGAGGTATGCCGAGACGCTCGGCTGTCTGCGCCTCCACTGTATGGCCGGGCTCGCGGCGCACGGCGCGACGCGCGACGCCTACCTGGCCAACCTGCGTCTCGCCGCCGATTGGGCCGCGCCCCAGGGCGTCGACATCCTGATCGAGCCGATCAACACGCGCGACATGCCGGATTATGTCCTGACCCGCACCGAGGAGGCGCGCGACGTGATCAGGGCGGTGGACGCGCCGAACCTGGGCCTGCAGCTCGATCTCTACCACCGCCATGTGATGCAAGGCGACGTCGAGCAGGCGATCCGCGAGTTCGGTCCGCTCGTGCGCCATTACCAGTGTGCCGACCCGCCCGACCGCGGCGAGCCGGGCCGATCGGTGCTCGATTACGCGCGCATCTTCCGTCTGATCGACGAGACGGACTATACGGGTTGGATCGGCTGCGAATACAAGCCGCGCGGCGACACCCTGTCTGGCCTCTCCTGGCCCGCCGCCTGCGGCGTCACGCTCGGATAGTTTTGCGTCCCGCCTGCCCCCGTGAACGTGCTGTCACGCACGATAGAGCACGATCCAGAGCATGTAGACCAGAAAGAGCGCCACCCCGATGCCGCCTTCGAGCCGGGAGACGCGCCTGCCGGTCACGAAGACGGGCACGCAGAGAAGCGCAACGCCAGCCATCAGCGGAATATCCACCATGATCAGCTCGCGCTCCACGGGCACGCCGCCTGGCGTCACCAGGCAGGTGAGGCCGAGGATCACGAGGATATTGTAGATGCTGCTGCCGAGAAGGTTACCGACGGCAACGTCGCGCTCGTTCCGGATCGTTGCGACGATGCTCGTCACGAGTTCCGGGGCAGACGTTCCGATGGCGACGATGGTGAGGCCGATGATCGCCTCGGAGATATCGAGTGTCCGCGCGATGCCGACCGCGCCGTTGACCAGCCAGTGGGCGCCGACCACGGAGAGGATGAGACCCACGACGAGCAGGGCCGTGTATTTGGTGCGCTCCTTTGCGACTGTACCGGTCCGCGCGCCCGAACTGCCGTACATGTCACTGAACTCTTCGTGCATGGCCGGCGTTTCGCGCCGGCTCAAGCGGATGAGCGCCAGCGTATAAATGAGCGCGCCGACGAGCATCACGGCGCCTTCGCGCTGCGTGATGACCCCGTCCCACGCGAACACGAGCATCAGCACGGCGGCAGCGACGATGATCGGCAGCTCGAGCTTGAGCACCTGCAGGTGCAGCGGAAGCGGCTTCAGAAGCGCGGACAGACCCAGAATGAAAAGAATGTTGACCATGTTCGTGCCGGCGATGTTGCCGACGGCCAGCGAGCTGCTGCCCTGCAGGCTGGCGGTGATGCCGATCGCAAGCTCGGGAGCGCTGGTGCCGATCGCGACCACGGTGAGGCCGAGAATGAGAGGCTCGACACCGAGCGATGCCGCAAGCCGCGAGGCGCCGCGCACGACCATTTCCGCCGCCACGACGAGCGTCCCGAGCCCGGCCGCGAACAGTAGAGCCCCGTGCATGTCCATGGAGTGTCTCCCCCTCGACGGCTCCAAGGCCGCGCCGCACGATTTAGCGTATGGACCGCAGGCGCATCAATCTCCCTGTCTTTTGGTCGAACCCGGTAGGAGCAAGGCCACTTCGCGCCGCGCCCGTCGCTGTCTATGCTGAAGCGTTTCGATGTGTCGGCCCCAACGGGCCGCGGCAGCGCGGAGAGCAGCCGATGTCAATGGCCGCCTACACGGGAAGTGCACCCCCACGCAACTCGGAAATTTCGGTTCTCCGCCCACAGCTCTCGAGCTGGGTGGCAAGGCTCTGGCAGATCGGAACCACGAACGAGCAGGTTCCCATGCTGAAACTCGCCGGCAGCATCGATCCCCGCCGGATCGAGAACAGGGATCTGGCCGAGCGCTTGCGCTCGTTTGAGGTCGGCTTGCGCAGCGTGACCATTTATCTCGAGCACACCCAGACCGAGTTTGGTGCGCCGTGGGCGGTCGGGTTCGGCACGGTCGACGCGCAAAGTGCGAGTTTCTTCCTCGGCAGGTTCATGGAGAGCCGCATTGGGCCGGTCATCGGCACGCTCATCGGCGGGTCGACCGGCCGTGTGGACCTTTCCATGGGGGTCGTGCCGTCGGAAATATCCGGCAGCCGGGTTCGCTTTCTCGTCACCGACTACGACATCGGCGTCGTCGGCCGGTTGAGTTGAGCGTGGGATGTCATCCTGATACGTGCCCCAGTCCAAAAAACACCCGGAGCAGATCCCGATCGTTTGGATACACCGGGCGGCCTCAGCCTCACGACGAGGGCCGCTGCCATGGCTCCAGAACGGCACGAGCCAGATGCAACAGCAGCCCGATGAATGTTGCGACCCACGCGGCAAGCGCCACGAACACGGTCAGTCGAGGAATCGCGGCCAGAAAGGGCAGATCGAGCGCCCGCGAGAGCTGAAAGGTCCCGGTCGTGTACATGCCCAAGGGAAACACCATGCCCCACAGCTGCGGCTCGTAGCGGATCCTGTCGCGCCGGACCAGGTATCGCCAGCCCATCAACGCCACCAGGAACGGGATCCACCAGGTGGCCGCGGCCCAGAAGAAGACGGTGAAGCCCTTCAGGAACGGCCGGAACTCCATGAGGAGCGGCCACTCCTTGGTGCGAAACAAAAGGGTCGAGCCGGCCAGCGTCGTGATGGCGACCGCACCCATGTTGATCCAGTAGGGCGGCGTGAAGTCATGCGTGGAGAGTCGCACGAAGGTGAGGCGGTAGAAGATCAGCGGGATGATCGCGAGATAGAGCATGCAGCCGATCATGAACATCGCCAGGCACAGGAACTGGATCTCAAGCGATGGGACGCTTGCCGCGTCGAGCGTTCCTTTGAGGACGACGATCGATTGCGTGGCCACGGCGGCGATCAGCCAGGCGCCATTGATCCCGTTGGCGAGCGAGGGCTTGTGCTCGCGGATCGTGACGGCGGTGAAGAACGTGTACATCACCGCGCACCACAGGCCCAATCCCAGGAGCCAGAGCGCGCTGGCAACGCCATGGGCGTTGGCGACGACAGCGCTCTGCGTGCCGAGGACACAGGTTCCAGCGACAATGGTGAAGAAGCCAGGCGCACGCTGATGGCTGGAAAGGTCGGCCGCCACGTTGCCGGGAAAGCAGCAGATCCGCAGCAGCGTCAGAGCCCATAAGGCGATGTAGGCGACCCAATTTACTCCAACCAGCGCGTAGGCAACGACGGGCATCGCCAGAAGGTGGCAGGCAATGGATATGACGCCCGTCGCCATGACCAGCGCGAAATACCCCGGAAACAGGTTCTCCGCTGCGCGGAACACAACCGCGCGCACGCCGGAGGCTTGATCTGTGTGGAGCAGATCCATGCGGTCATCGTCCGATATAGGTCACGATCAGATCCATCTGCAGGAAGGTCAGAACCAAAATCGTATTGCCGGCCCAGGCGATCGTGAGCCCGCGTGCGAGTCCACCCCACTCGGAGCCCGCGGCGCAGCGCCAGATCGAAACGAGGATCCAGACCGTATAGGCGAGCATGACGATGAGGAGCGCTTGCTGCGCGCCGACCCGCTGCTCGTTGATGGCAAGGAGATAGAGGAGGGCCAGAACGGCGCTCGCGAACACGCCATAGCCCCAGAACACTTTCCCCAGCGGCTCCGCCCCGTACCAGGCCCTGAGCTCCGTTGAAAAGAATGCGCGCACGAAGTGGGCGCTGAGGTCCCGGCAGGCGCGGTTTCGTGCAGTTCGCAATGGCATATCCCGCCCCATTGCCGACCAAGCCATCAAGTACAGTGATGACCATGCAAAGGGGGCATTGATCAAGATCAAAAACGCGGATCGTTACCGTGTCGGGGCTTGCACGGAGCTGAGCCTGGCGGGGCTCTACGCGGGCGGCGCGATGAAGCCGCCCTCCACCAGCGCCTTCAGCATGACGGCTGCGCCGCACTGCTTCGAGACGGCGTTCGGGTCCCATTTGTTGTCGGCCACGAACTTGCCCTTGGTGTAGTGGTTCGAGAAGCTCCACAGATACGGCGTGTTGATCTTGTAGAGTTGCCGGCTGCGCCAGCCGTTGTAGCCCTCCCAGCGGTAGAGCATGCGGGCGAGGCTCCAGTCGGCCTGTTCGTGGAGCTTGTCGTAGCGCAGCGCATCGACCGCGCTCGAAACCCAGTCCGACGGCGGCAGCCAAGGATCGGGCCGCCCTTTCGGCACCTGGACCGTCTTGGCCTTGAGCGAGTCGCCGTTGTGCAGATGCGAGGTCATGTCGAAGCTGCCCTCCATGCCGTGGAGGATGGCCACCGCATACCAGGGCACGCACGTCTCCTCGAACACCGCCTCGTAGGATTTGCGGCGTGCGGCGTCCGTGATCTTCGAGACGTACCACTGCACGGTGGAGCGGTGCTCGGGGCGGATCTCACAGGTCTCGAACAGGCGCACGTACCCGGCGGATACGTCCTCGAACTTGGGGGCCGTCACGGCCGCGGCCTGCGGTCCTTCGGGGATGTCGCGCGGCGCGCGCTCGGCATTGCGCGCCGTGCGCAGGAGCTCGGAGGCGCGGTCGATGAGGCTGTCGATATCCGACGAGGTGACGCCGGCGGCATCCGGCGCCGAGGCCGTGATGCCGTCCATGAAATCGACGATGGCGGGCTGGATCTCGGAGAACTCCTCAGTGGCCGAGGACGGCGCGAGCCCCATGCGCGGAACCGAGAGCCCCAGCCGTTGCGCCTCCTGCGACAGGTCGGCGAGCTCGGACCACGTGCTGCGGACGATCTGAGCCTGCGCCGGCATCACGCCGAGCCGGACGGCGAACGGCGCGGCCAGCGCCGCTGCAAGGCCCGTCCCGATCTGGCGGCGGTCGAGTTTCAACCGTGTCATGCGCGTTCCCTCGTCATCGATCCTGGTGTTCGCGGTCCGGGCGTCTCTCAGCTCGAAGGCACCTCGAGCGCCACGGCGCGCTGCGCGGCGCCGACCTCACCGCAGTCCGCCGGAATGAGGCTCGCGACCTCCGCCGACGCAAGCTCGTAGCAGCTCTCGACGAATGCGTTCGCGGCCTGCGAGAGCGTCGAGCTCTGGTTGAGACCGACCGTCATGGTCCGATAGGTGATGCGCGCGAGCTTGGTGCGGCCGATCCCGGTGACGGTGATGCCGCGGTGCGTCCCGCCCTCGGAGATGAGGAAGGCGAACTTGTTGAGGATGCCGCTGTTGAAGTGCACGCAGCCATTGTCCTGGTAGGCGGTCGATCCGCACAGCGGGTCGTCGGGCGTCAGGACCTCGGCGTAGGTGTCGGGCTGGCCGCGGTTGGCGAGCGAGAATTTCGCGGTCCGGTTGAACATCGACTTGCCGTTGGCATCGCGCAGGTTGGGGTCGGCGAGACTGCGTAGCGGCTGCGTGGTCGAGAATCCCGGCGAGGCTTCGCCGATCAGCCAGTTGCCGCCGTCGCCTTTCGTGTCGAGCTCGATCAGCGCCCCGAAGATGTCGGCGAGGGATTCGTTCACCGCGCCCGGCTCGTTGAGGTAGAGCAGGTTCTTCTCGTGCGCGATGATGCCGTGGGTCATCTCGTGGGCGACGATGTCGAGCGCGCCGGCGTAGCCGGGCCCGTACACCATCACGTTGCCCTTCGGGCAGTCGTAGGACTTGCCCGTGCACCAGTAGGCGTTCTGCGTCCTCCCGTGGCGCACGTAGGCTTCCATCGTCGATCCGCCCTGCCCGGCGTTGTCGTCGAAGCCGTCCCGCCCGAAGGTCAGGAAGAAGTAGTCGCGGACGATGCCCGCGTTGCGGAATGCAATGAGCGTCTCGGGTGCGAGCTTCTCCGCCCGTGCCCGCTTCTCCTCGTCGATGCCGACCGCGCCCGGAAACGTCGTCGCCTGGCCGAGATCGTAGACGCGCCGCAGCATGCCACCGGACGGCTGGTCGCGGTAGGAGTAGAACGCCTCACCCGTGTTGGCGTCGACGAAGATGCGGAAGGCGTCGATGGTAACCAGCCATGCGAGCCGCGGCGCGCCGCCCTTGGCCTTTCCGATCAGCGCCGGATCGAACACGACAAGGCTGGGTTTCGCAACTTCGGCCTTGGCCGGATCCGGCGCCAGCGGGAACGCGCGAGAGGCGTCGGGCGCCCGTCTCAGCACCTCAGCGAGCATCGCGCGTGCGGCTGCGATCGCCTCGCCCTCGGCGATCTTCGGCGTCGTGCTGTCGAGCGCGACCGTCGAGATGGTGCCGCTGAACCGCGTCACGCCGAGCGAGGTATCGACGTTGAGCTTGGCGGTCGAGCCGAACACCGGCACGCCGTCCACACGCTGTTCGACTTCGGCCACGTACCGGTTCGGCAGATCCGGATCCTTGCGCCGCCGCACGTATTCGGGTTTCGCGCTCTTGTTTTTGGCCGGATAGAGCGAGCTGAGGCCGCCCGTGCCGAAGAAGGCGTCGACGGCACGTTTCGTCTGCTCCTCCGTCTGCTCCTGGCCATCCGCGGCGCCGAGCGACGGCGCGCCCGCGCCAGCCTGCGGCGAAAGCCCCATGACACTCGCGGGCAGCCCCGTCGCCGGGTTGATGACGATGCGCAGCTTGGGATGCGTCTTGCGCAGCTCCGCGGCCGCGCGCTCGACCTCGGCCCGCGTCGCCGCGGCATCCGGGCTCGCGGCGGCCGCCGTGCTCGCAAAGCGGGTCGTATCTGCGCCCGCGACCAGCGACGACGGCGCTTTCTCGTGCGAGGGCGACGCATCCGGCGCGGGGCCCTCGGCAACCACGGGCATGGCGAGGCCCCGGCACTGCGTGACGGGGAATGCCGCTGCCGGGCCGGTCGACGCCTGCACGGTCTCGGCGGGCGTCGTGAGGCCGGCTTGGGAGGCCGCGATCGGGAACGGCGTCGCCGGATCCGACCACAGGTATTCCATCGCCGCGAGGTCCGTTCGCGCGTGTCCCGCGAGCGCGCGCGCGTCGCTCGGCAGCAGGCTTCCGAACCCGCTGCCGTTGAGGTCGATCTGCGGCCAGAAGCACTCGTTGTCGTCGATCGCCCCGTCGCCGTTGAGGTCCTCGGTGAAGGCCGCGTTTTTCGTTGCCGCATCCGAAAGCAGGGCGAGCTGGCGCGAGAAGATGGCGAGGTCGCTCGCGGTGACGAGGCCGTCGCCGTCGAGGTCGGCGATGAGGCGCGTCGGCTCGGGCGCCACCGCGGCCACGGCGTCGAGCGCATCGATGGTCGGCGCCTGCGTGGCACCCGCAGGCGTTCTCGCGCTCTGGCGCAGGATGGTGGCGATCTCCGCTGGTTTCCTGTCGGGCGCGAGCTCGAACAGGATAGCGGCGAGCGCGGCCACGTGGGGAGCCGCCTGCGAGGTGCCGCTGCACACCCCGACCGGCAGCTTGTCGGCCGCGAGCGTGCTCATGATGTCGACGCCCGGTGCCGAGACGTGGCCGCCGGTGTTGGAGAACTCCGCCCTGAGGCCGTCGCGGTCGATGGCCTCGACGACGAGGATGTTGGGCGGGCTCGGCCCTGTCGCCGAGTCCTGCGTGCCCGCCCAGGCGAAGGGTGACGCCCACTTCGCCGCGATCGGCGTCTCGCGGTCCTCAGAATCGTTGCCCGCCGCCACCACGAACAGCACGTGGTCCTGCACCCGGCTGGCCATCAGGCGGATGAGGTTCGCCTGGTGCGCGACGTGCAGCGCAAGGCCCGGGACATCCTCCGGGTTCTCGTCGCCGAGCAGGTTGCTGGCCATGAAATTGTAGCCGAGGCTGATGTTGATGACGCGGAGATTGTCGGGCGTCATCAGGTTCGCGTAGACGTAATCGAGGGTCTTGGCGAGCACGTCGTCGAACAGCAGCGCGTGCACCTCCCAGCCGTCGTCCACGCCGACGACGCCGGAATCGCCGACGATCGTGTCGTCGACCGCGATGGCGTCCATGCGCGCGTCCGGGATGATGCCGTCGATCCCCACCTCGGCGCCGGACCGGGCACCGATGATACCGGCCACGTGCATGCCGTGGTGCGTGCCGCAGCCGGCGCTGTGATAGACGAGCGGCTTCACGTTCTGCATCGAGGCGAACGGCACCGCCGGGTTGGCCGCAAAGCCGCTGTCGATGACGGCGATCTTGGGCCGCAACGTGTCGGGATGCGCCTTGCGGTAGCGGTCGAGGACGGTCCACGCCGGCGGCATGCGGATCGCCTTGAGGCCCCAGTTGCCGTCCAGGCTGTCGCCGCCGTTCCAGCGCCAGGCGAACACCTCGTCGCCGACCGTGATCGTGGCGCCGGCCCCTTTCTTCGGAAGCCCTTTGGCCTCCATCGTCGAGTTGACGAAGGCGCCGTCGACAACGGTCTCGTCTCTGAGCTCCTTGATGATCGGCGGCTCGAGCACGCTGTTGAGCTGCTCCTGGGGTGCGGTCCCGGCGGCCGGAGCCTGCTGCTGGCTGCGCGCCGGCCCGTTCGCCACCTCGACCGTGATCACGCCGAGCGGCGCGATCATTTTCGTGATCGTGAGGTTGTACTTTCTGAGCAGCGCCTCGATCTCCTTGTCGGAGGCGTCGGGGCTGAGCTGGATCACGAAGCTGTTCGGCTTGGCGACGGGCACGCGCCGGCGCCGCTCTGCGCGCTCGGAGTCGCTCGGACGCGCGCGCCACTTGCGCCGCTCCGATCTCTCCCGTCGCGGGCGCGGCATGGCGTCGGCAGGATCGGCCTCCGCGCCGGCAGCTTCGGCAAGGGCTACTTTGGACGCGGCAGCCGGCGCCGAGGCGGGCCCGCCGAGCGACGATGTGATGAGCGCATAGAGCGATTGCCCCCACGAGGAGGCATCGGAGCGCTTCGCGCTCCACGAGGTATCGGAGCGCTTCGCGCTCGGGGGCGCAGGCGTCGGGGTCTTGCGCGGATCGATGTAGAGGAAGTCGTCCTTTTGGCCGGCATCGCCGCCGCCGAAGCTGCGGGCCTGCGACGGCGCGGGCTTCGCCACCTTGGGCGCGAACTTGTCCTCGAGCGTGCGCTGAAGCTTGTCGTACTTGGACGGCGGCAACTGTGCGTTCGCCGCCGGGACGATGGGAAGGGCGAGCGCCACGAGCATCGCCGCGGCAAGAGCTGGCGTATGTCTCGGCATCGGTATGGCTCCTCAGCTCAAGCTCAAAGACGAAAGGCGGACCGGCATCACCAGTCGGTCGCCCAGTTCCACCAGGAGGTCCAGTTCTTCTTGGCCGAGCCCCACCAGTCCTGCGTTTGCGGCGCGGGGGCCGGATCGGGTGTCGGCTCCGGCGCGGGCTGCGGCACCGGTGTGGGGGACGGTTGCGGCTGTGGCGCCGGAGTAGGCTCGGGGGTCGGCGCGGGCGACGGTTCAGGCTCTGGCTCAGGCACGGGCGCGGGTTCCGGGAGCGGCTCCGGTTGCGGCGCAGGCGCGGGTTCGGGCGTCGGTGCCGGCTCCGGCTGAGGGGCCGGATCGGGAGCAGGTTCGGGCTCGGGCGCTGGCGGAGGCTCGGGAAGCGGTGCGGGAGCCGGCTCCGGGATCGGCGTCGGTTCAGGTTCCGGCGACGGCGCCGGTGCCGGCGGCGTCGGTGTGGGTTCTGGTGCCGGCGTCGGGTCCGGCGGCGGCGCAGGAGGAGCCGGCGGCGGCTTGGGCGCGCCGATCTCGAGGCCGGCGTCGACGATCAGGTTGCCGTCGGGACCGATGCCTGCATCGAGCCCCTTGGCCTTGCGCAACGCTGCAATCAGCGACGGGAACGTTGGCACGTAGACCTGCAGCGTCTTGCCGCCGACCTGGATGCGCTGGCGCACCTGCAGGTGGAGATGCAGGCTCGTGCCTACCTTGCCGCCCATGTACCGCGAAACCTTGCCGAGCACCTGGCCCTGCTTGACCTTGGCGCCCGTCTTCACGGTGATCGATTTCGGGTGCATGTGGAGATAGTAGTAGTCGGTGCCGTCGGCCGTCTTGAGCTGCACCGTCGTGTTCGTCGTCACGTTGACGATCGTGCCGTCCTCCGCCGCGACGGCCTCCCAGTAATTGTCCTTCCAGGAGGGCGGACGGATGTCCTGTCCCTGATGGCCGGCCCCGCCCGGGCAGAGCGGCATGTCCCAGCTGCGGACCTCGCAGTAGTTGTCGCGCTGCTTCATCGGATCGAAGTTGCGCGGATCGTTCTCGCTGCCGCCCGCTGCGCCCTTGCCGTTCCAGCCGCCGCCGCCATAGCCCCAGATCTGCGAGTTCATGTTCGGAAAGAGGCCGTCGCCGAGCTTCAGCGGGAAGATCATGTTCGGCAGGTAGACGTAGCGGTCGTCGCGCCCGCGCCCCGTATCACGCTCGAAGAGATTGCCCGGCGGGTAGTAGGAGAAGCCCGCCTTCGCGGGATCCGTCGTCGCACCGCCCCCGGTGGATGGCGCCTGAGGATCGGGCGCAGGGGGCGTCGTCGGCGCGCCGACCTCTGGCAAGAGGCTGCAGCGCGCGGGATGCACGAGGCCGCCGCGCCGGTCGCCGCCAAGGCAGGCGCCGTCGGGTTCCCCCCTGTCGCGGCGCGCTGCGCCAAGGCCAGGAGCGGCGAGGCTCTGCACCAGCGCATAGGTCGCAAGGTCGCGCCCGAAGAGCGAGGGAGCCGCCGCGGCAACGCGCGCAGGATCGCGATTCTGCGCGGGGAGAGGAGAGGGAAGGCCGAGAAGGACGCTGCCGGCGATGAGAGCGATGCACGAGGCAACAAGAGCTTTTCTCACGCCACATCCCCCATATCCGTACGCAACGTCTTGGTGCTTCCGGACCCCGCCGGGATAATGCCCAATGCGCCAACCCCTGGCAACGAAGCGAAGTCCCCTGTCAACGACAAGAAGAGCATTCCCCCCGTGAGCATAACTTACGGGGAAGGCTCCGCCGGCAGGAGCTCCTCGAGCATCCGTCGCGCCTCGGGCGAGAGCCGGTCCTCCGGCAGGTCCTGGGCGAGCACGCGCCGGATCGCAGCTTGCACGTTGGCGGGCGGCGGCTCGGGCGGCTGCGCGAGCGCTTGCGGCCCGCCGACGCCCGGCGCGGCCGAGAACAGCCCGCCCCAATCGATGCCGATCGACGGCTTCGCCCAGTTGCCCGAAATCTTGATGGGAATGGGAAATGCCGTCGGCGGCGGGATCGCCTTCACGCGGATCTCCTGGTTGAGCGTCTTCTTGGGCACGTTGACGGTCCCCGCCGAGTTGATCTCGACCTCCGAGCCGCCCATTGCGAGGCCGGGCTCGCTGCGCATGATGCCCTTCTTGATGTCGTACTGCGCCTCGAGCCGCGTGAAGCCGGTCCTGGCCGCGAGATCGAACGACCAGCTTTTCCACCATTCGAAGATCATGCGGCGCACGTCGAAGCCCCTGAGCGCGCCCGGCCCCATGCGGAAATGCGCCTTCCCGTCGAGCGTGCTCGTGAGCTGGCTCTGGGTCTGCCCCGCCGCGCTCGCGGTGATCTCGACTTGCGATGTGCCGGAGAGCAGCGGCTTGCCGGTGAGCTCGGTGACGATCGGCTCGGCGGCCACGTCCGCCATCGAAAGCTGAACGTTGGCGCGCGGCGGGGCCGCGCGGCTGTCGACGGTGAGCGTGCCGGTCGCCGTGCCGCGGCCGACCTCGAGCGCCTCGAGACGGGCGTCGAGCATGCCCTCGGCGAGACCGGCCTTGACGCGCGCCTGCTTGAGGTCGAGCGCGCCGTAGGTGACCGCGGCCGCGGTCACGAGGAGATCGAGATCGAGCGCCTGCAACGCCTTGAGGTTGAACGGCTGCTCGCTCCACCCGGGCGACGTGATCGCGGGCGCGGCTGCGGACGGCGCCGCCTCTGCGGCCGCGGCCTCGGCGCCTCTGTCGAGCGCGTTGAGGTCGTTGAGAAGCTGCTCCCAGCCCGGCGTGACCAGCGGCGCGAAATCGGTCACGGGCGCGGGCGCGAGCGTGCTCTGCCGCGGGGCGCCGGTCGCGCGTCCGAGATCGATGTGCTCGCTCGCGAGCGTGCCGGTGAGCCTCGGCCGTGCGCCGCCGAGATCGAGGATGCCGTCGAAACGGCCGCTCGTGGTATCGACCATCACGTCGGTCTCGGTGAAGGTGACGTCACGCGTTGTCGTCTTGATCTTGCCGTCGAGCGAGCCCCGGAGCGGCGAGCCCGAGGACGTGATGTCGGAGCCGAGCCATCGCGCAAGGTCGATCAGCGACGGAGAGGATGCCGTGAGCGCGCCGGCAAACTCCGCCGCTGCGGAGAACGACGCGTCGCCGTCGACGGACGCCTTGAGCGGCCGCGCGTCGATATGGGCCTTGAGCGTGGAAGAGGTGCCGCCGATGACGGCCTCGAGGTCGCCGACCGCCGCATCGAAGGCCACCGTCTCGCCGCCCGCCGCGAGATGGCCCTTGGAGGCGAGCGCGCCCGAGACGGGGTCGAACGTCTGCACCGCGTTGATCGCCGTCGCCGTCCGCTCGGCGCCCGTCCTGGCGCTCCGGAAAGTGAGCGTGCCGTCGACGATCGCCGAATCCGGTGGATAACTGAACGCGACGGGAACGAGGGCCTCGGACGCTGGCGTCGCCGTCCCTTCGGGCTTGGAGCGCGCCGCATCGGCGGCGGGCGTGGTCTCAGCGTGCGCGCCTGCGCCCCCGAACACCCAGTTCCGCGTGCCGTCCGCGCCTTCTTCGAGTGCGAACACCGGCTTGATGAGATCGAGCCTGTTCATGCGCACGCGGCCTTTGAGGAGGGGTAGGAACTCGACCGTCGTGTGGATGCTCTCGGCGCGGAACACGTCGCGCGCCGGCATGCCGGGCGGATTGGACACGGCGACCTGATCGAACGCGGCCTCGAGGGTCGGCCGCAGCTTGAGGCGTATGTCGCCGATGGTGACGGTGCGCCCGATGGCGGCGCCGATGCTCCGCGCGAGCTGGTCCTTGATGAGGCCGGTCGGCGGGAAGACGAGCAGGAGCGCGATGGACGCAACGGCGCCGATCAGGACGAGGCGCGCGATGCGCCAGAACGTGCCGCCTTTTTTCGGAGCTGTCGGAGCGGCCGGCGTTCCGGAAACCGTTGCCATGCGAGTCTCCACGCAACACGACTGACCATGAATAGGCCCGAAGCGGGATACTCTCTGCGGCGAGGTCGTTCAACCCGACGTGTGGACAGGATGCACTTGTCCGGACGGGCGTTGCCCGTGAGCGACGCTTTGCGCGCGCGCCCTTGATCGGGAACGGGCGCGAACCTAGAGTCGACATCGTCGGCGGGTTCACGCCGCCGGACGAGCGAGGATCGGCTTGGAAAACAAGGATGTGTCCCATGTCGCGTAAAAGCCGGACGGCAACGGCGCCCGCGATGTCCGCGATCCTGGCGGCCTCCGTGTCCGTGGCTGCGATGGGCGGCTTGGTGGTCTGCGGAGGGACAAGCGCCGCGGCCGCGGACAAGCTGATCGCCGTCGAGTGGTCCGATCCCGAGATCAGGAGCTTCGTTGCGGCCCGCACGCCGACGCGCTCGCTCGGGCCGGCCGCGGACGACCAGCTCTCCAAGCTCAAGCTTCCGGTTCTCGCCTTCGACGGCACGCCCGGGGTTGTGGAAAACACGTTCCGCCTCGGCCCGCGCCCCGCAACCGAGCGCGACGTCGTCATGGATGAGGACAATCCCGTCTGGTACCAGATTGTCGAGCGGTATGGCGACGTGACCGTCTCCGTCTCGGCGGACCTTCGCATCCAGCACACGTTCGCGCCGGACAAATTCCCGGTCTACGAGAACACGAGCCGCGGCGCCGCACCCCAGGCCGGGCCGGTCGTGTCGGTGTTCGACGACCGCGCCTCGGGCGGCGAGGAAGGCTATCTCGCCGAGTACACCGTCACCAGGTACGGCGTGCCCTACACGGTCACCATCGAATGCACCGATGCGGCCATGGACGAGTGCCGCGACACGACGCAGATCTCGAAGGACGCCGAGCTCTTGAAGCTGATCCGCGTCACGCCGCCGGCGCCGCAGCCTGGACCATGACCTAACCTCACTTGATGTGGCGGCGCGACGGCGGCGGACGGCCGAGGCAGGTGCGGATGATCTCGAGACCGCCGGCGAGCGCCGTGCCCCAGTCGAATCGCATCGCGTCGGGATCGGCATGCGATTTGATGAGCGCGGGCGGGATGGTGCGCGGGATATGGAAGAAGCCGACGGCCTCGGGTTTGGCGATCTCGTCGGCGCAGATCAGCGATCGGTAGAGGATCGCGTTGCAGAGATAGCGGCCCGCGTCGGTCGATACGACGGCGGGCACCTTGAGCGCGGCGAGCCGCTGCACGATGTCCTCCGTGGGAAGTCTGGCGACGAGCGTGTCGGGTCCCCCTTGCACGACGACGCTGTCGCGCGGAAGCGCGCCCGCCGCGTCGGGAGCCTCCGTTCGCGTGTTGTGGGCCTGTGTCTCGATCACGAACGCGTCGGCGTGCGCCGAGACGCCGAAATGCAGGACCAGCTTCGGCCGTTCGCGCGCGTAAAGGTCTTCAAGGCGCGCGGGCGCCCGCTCCCATTCGGTCGGGAGGATGCGCGCCACCACGCGGTGCGCGCTGAAGCGCCGCGCGGCGAGATGGGCGAGCTTGGGCACGAGTCGTTGGCTGACGTTCTCGGCGACGCCTGGAAAGGGGCCGAAGCCCGTCAGGAGTATGGTGTCACGCCGCCGCATCACCTCGGTGTTAGCCACTTGAATGTGCGATTGAAAGATTGACGCTCGCGTGATCTCGTTGAACGACTCCGAGATCGGATTTAGGCTTCGGCCCGCTTCTGCGGCCACCTGCGAAACGTGGGAATGCGGCTGCGGTCCTTCAATGGCGGGTTGTGACGGCGGATCGGGGGGAGGCGGCTTTGCAGAGGTTCGGTGGAGTAGTTCCATGCCTTGCGGCGTTGGCTCTGGCCTTGGCCTCGTGCGGGGAGGCGCCCAAGATGAGCGCCCCGCCACCCGCGACGGCCCCGGCCCCCGAAGCGGCGGCCCCGCCCCCGGACGAGAACCTGAAACCGGGCGCGCCGCGCGATACCTATGCCGATAGGCTGGAGCCCTCGGGGGGCAGTAGCGCGGAGCCCTCGGGAGGGAGTGGGCCGCCGGAGCTCTCGGGCGGCGCCGCACCCGACGGCGGCATCGGCAGCTTCGGACAGAGCAAGGGATTCGCAGAGAGGGCAAGAGAGCCCGCACCACCGCCGCCGCCTTCGGCGGCCGAGGCCCCGCCCGCAGCCGGGTCGGCGCCCGCCGGCGGAGCACCGCCCCCCGCGCCCGCGCCGGTCACGGCCGAGGCGCCGAAGCGCGAGCAGGGCGAATGGGAAATCGTTCCAGTCTACTATGGCACCGACCGCGCCGAGAAGCCGGGCCTCCAGCGTCTCGACTATGGCAGCGAGCGTGGCCGGCGCCTGGCGCTCGGGCGCGCCCTGGTGACGGTCCCCAAGGCCCACAAGGTCCCCTCCATCGAGCGGCCGTGGGCGATCCGTGTCTTCAACATCACGCTCTACGAGGAGGCCGAGGATCCCGATCGCCATTTTACGATGGACGAGATCAAGGCGCTCACCGAGGACGAGTTCGTGGCCCTGGTGCGCGACCGCCTCAAGGGATCGGCCCGCTACAAGGACCACGCCTTCATCTTCGTGCACGGCTACAATACGAGCTTCGACTACGCCATCTACCGCACGGCGCAGATCGCCTACGACCTGAAGTTTGATGGCGCCGCCTTCGCCTATAGCTGGCCGTCCGGCGGCGGGCTCGCGAGCTACACCTACGACCGGGAGAGCTCCGGACAGGCCGAGCCCTATCTGAGAGAGTTCGTCGAGCTGGTCGCAGCCAGGAGCGGCGCTAAGTCTGTCAGCATCATCGCCCACAGCATGGGCAACCAGCCGATGCTGCAGGTCCTCAAGGATCTGCGCCGCACACCGCCCGACGGCGTGCGCATCAGCCAGATCGTTCTCGCCGCCCCCGATGTCGACCGCGACAATTTCGAGAACATCGCCCGCGACATCCAGGGCCTCGCGTCGGGCGTGACGCTCTATGCGGCGAGCAACGACCGCGCGCTCACCGTGTCGCGGAACTTCTACGGCGGCATCCCGCGCGCCGGCGACGTGCCGTCGACCGGCCCGCTCGTGCTGCCGGGCATCGATACCATCGACGTGTCCGCTTCCAGCATGGACAGTCTCGGGCTCAACCATTCCGGCTACGCCGAGAACAACGAGATCCTGAAGGACATCGCGGCGTTGATCGCGACCGGTACACGGCCTCCGAAAATGCGCACGCCCACCCTCGAGGAGGTCGAGACGGCGAAAGGCGCCTACTGGCGCTATCCCGCCGCGCGGCGGTGATCGCCCGCCGCGGCAACCGGCATTCCGCACCGACCGGCCGCCAGGCTGATCGGCCCCCTGCTGATCGGACCCCATGTCGATCGACAACAGTTCCTTAACGCCGCTTTGCGAAGCTGGCTCCTCCCGGAGCCGTCGCGAAGTGGGAGCGTGGAATGCGTTGCGTTGCAAGGCGGGGATCGCTGTTGGCCGGTGTGAGTGCGGCTGCGATCCTCTCGTATTGGCCCCACGCGGCGCTGGCCGAGGACACCGCCGCGCTGTCGCCCGAGGCAAGCCGTACCGCGCCCTCCACGGACGACTATTACGCGCGCCGCGCCAAGCGGACTCTCGAGGCGGAGAAGCGCGCCGCCGTGACGCCGCACCCCCTCGCCGCCCGCTATCCCGGCATGGACGTCGTCGTCTGCGAAGCCGGATGCCCGGCGGAGCGCGGAGCTCAGGTCGTGGCCGTCCGCAAGCCCGACCAGACGGCGGTGAAAAGCGAAGGGTTCATGGTGGCGACCTCGGCGAGCGCCACCCCCGGCCTCGATAGTACAGAAGCCGCGTCCGGCGTGGCCTGCATCGCCGGCTGCTACGGCACGGCGGAGAGCCGCCCGCTGCCCCGCGCGCCGGCCGCGCCGCGCGTTGAACGCATGACGCTTCCGCCGCGCGACAAGCTCTCGCCGGTCCGCTGAGCCGCTGGCGCAGGGTATGAATGTCCGGAGGCGAAAAGGCCGCTATCCGAGCGCCTTGCGCAGCTTCTCCGCATTGGCCGCGAGCACGGCCTGATCCTCCATCTTGCCCGAATGCGGCTTGAGCGGCACGCCCTCGAACCGCGGCACGACGTGGATGTGCAGGTGGAACACGCTCTGTCCGCCCGCCGCCTCATTGTACTGGAAGACGCTGACGCCGTCGGCCGCGAACGCCGCCTTCACGGCTCGCGCGACGCGCTGCACGACCGGCAGAAGCTTCGCGAGCACGGCGGGATCGGCGTCGAGCAGGTTGCGCGAGGCCCGCTTCGGCACGACGAGCGTATGGCCCGGGCCTTGGGGCATCACGTCCATGAGCACGATCACGTCGTCGTCCTCGAGCACCTTGTGAGAGGGAATCTCTCCGCGCAGGATTTTGGCGAAGACGTTGTCGGGGTCGTAGGCCATGCGTCGTGCCCTCGGATGCGGATGGTGCGCCCTCTAAAAGCATCGCGCCCGGGGCTTCGCAAGCCCGAATCCCGCGCGGCGATCGTCTTGCCGGTCTCATGCGTGTCTGGACTCCGGCCTTCGCCGGAGTGACGGAGAGTTAAGGCTCGCGTTTTCCACGAAACCAACGTCATCCCAGCGGAGGCTGGGATCCAGATACGTCTCAGAAAAAGCACTACACAGCCTCAAAGTCCGCGCTTGAACGGCCCGTGCGCGCTGAGAAGCGCGTTGATCTCCGCCACCTCCCCGCGCTCCTCCGCGAGGTAGCGCGCGACCGCCGCTTCGAGCCGCGGGTCTGCGAGCCAGTGCAGCGAATAGGTCGTCTCCGGCAGATATCCGCGCGCGAGCTTGTGCTCCCCCTGCGCGCCCGCTTCGACACGCGCGAGCTTGTGGGCGATCGCGTAGTCGATGGCCTGGTAGTAGCAGAGCTCGAAGTGCAGGGACGGATGAGGCTCGAGCGCGCCCCAATAGCGCCCGTAGAGACAATCCCCGCCGATCAGGTTGAGCGCGCCTGCGACGAGCCTGCCCGCCCGCCGCGCGAGAACGAGGAGGCAGCGCTCCGCCATCGCCTCTCCGAGGAGCGAGAAGAAGCGCCGGTTGAGATACGGCCGCCCCCATTTGCGCGATCCGGTGTCCATGTAGAACGCGAAGACGGCATCCCAGTGCGCTTCCGTGATCTCGCCGCCGGTGACGGAGAGGATCTCGACCGCGGCCTGCGCCTCGGCCCGCTCCTTGCGGATCGCCTTGCGCTTGCGCGAGGAGAGCGTGCCGAGGAAATCGTCGAACGTCCCGTAGCCCTCGTTCCGCCAGTGGAACTGCTGGCCGGTCCGCTGCAGGAAGCCCCGGGTGCCGAGCCGCACCCATTCGCCCTCGGTGAGGAAGGTCACGTGCACCGAGGAGGCGCCGATACGGTCCGCAACCGCAATCGCGGCCTCCGCGAGCAGCGCCTCCGTCTCCGCCTGCATCGGCCCCGGCCGCGCGAGGAACCGCCGCCCCGGCACCGGCGTGAACGGCACGGCGCCCTGCAGCTTCGGGTAATACTGCCCCCCGGCACGATGCAGGGCCTCGGCCCAGGCATGATCGAACACGTACTCGCCCTGGCTGTGCGACTTTGCGTAGAGCGGCATGACGCCCACGATCATCCCATCCGGCCGCTCGAGCACGAGGTGATGCGGCGCCCATCCCGTGCCGGACCCGACCGTCCCGGCCTTTTCCAGCGTATCGAGGAAGGCATGGGAAAGAAACGGATTGTACGTCGCCGCATCCGGATTGGCGCACGCGTCCCACGCCTCGGCCGCCACGGCATCGATCCGCGGCACGATTTTGACGATCATCTGCTCGGGGTCGCCCAACGTACAAAACTCCGCTCTGTACCCCTTCACCCGCCCTCGGGCTGCACCCTCGCGTCGACCTCTCCCTCTGGGAGAGGTGCGGGGTTTGCGAACGACGATCCACTTCGCCTCTCCCCGGCGGGGAGAGGCCGGATGCGATTGAAAATCGCGTCCGGGTGAGGGGCCCCGGGACGCTCATCTTCGGCGTTACGCCTCTGCCGGCTCCCGCGCTCCGAGCCACGCGTCGAGATCGTGCAGCGCGCGCCGCGACATGAGGCGTTTCTTCTCCGCGCCGCGCTCCTTGCCCTTGAGCTTGCGCCCGTCGGGGCCGGCGGTCGGAGCCTCCGCGAGTGGCGGCAGGAGGCCGTAATTGATGTTCATCGGCTGGAACGAGGCGGAGCCCGTGTCCGCGAGATGTCCACCCGTGATATGGGCGAGCAGCGCGCCGAGTGCCGTGGTCGGCGGCGGCAAACTGAGCGCGTGACCTTTGCGCGCCTCGGCGGCAAGGCGGCCCGCCAGAAGTCCGATGGCCGCGCTTTCCACATAGCCCTCGACGCCCGTGATCTGCCCGGCAAAGCGCAGCCGCGGCGCCGCCTTGAGGCGCAACGCGCCGTCGAGCAGCTTGGGCGAGTTGAGGAACGTGTTGCGATGCAGCCCGCCAAGGCGCGCGAACTCGGCCTCTCCGAGCCCCGGGATCATGCGGAACACGCGCACCTGCTCGGCATGTTTGAGCTTGGTCTGGAAGCCGACCATGTTCCAGAGGGTGCCGTGCGCATTGTCCTGCCGGAGTTGCACGACGGCATAGGGCCGCCGCCCCGTGCGCGGATCCGTGAGGCCCACGGGCTTCATCGGCCCGAAGCGCAGCGTATCGCGCCCGCGCTCGGCCATCACCTCGACCGGCAGGCAGCCGTCGAAGTACGGCGTGGACGCTTCCCACTCCTTGAAGCTCGTCTTCTCGCCCGCGAGCAGCGCGTCGACGAAGGCCTCGTACTCCTCCTTCGACATCGGGCAGTTGAGATAGTCCGCGCCCGTGCCGCCGGGCCCTGCCTTGTCATAGCGCGACTGCTTCCACGCGATGGCCTGATCGATGCTGTCGAGATGCACGACCGGCGCAATGGCGTCGAAGAAGGCGAGTTCGCCTTCGCCGGTGAGCGCCGCGACCGCCTCCCCGAGCGCCGGCGACGTGAGCGGCCCCGTGGCCACGATGACGTTGTCCCAGTCGTCGGGTGGCAGCCCCGCCACCTCGCCGCGTTCGATAGTGACGAGCGGGTGCGTCCTGAGCCGCTCCGTGACCTCGGCCGAGAAGCGGTCGCGGTCGACGGCCAGCGCGCCGCCGGCGGGCAGCTTGTGCAAGTCACCGGCAGCGAGGATCAGCGAGCCGAGGCGTCGCATCTCGGCATGCAGAAGCCCGACGGCGTTCGTCTCCCACTCGTCCGAGCGGAACGAGTTGGAGCAGACGAGCTCGGCGAGTCCGTCGGTCTTGTGCGCGTCCGTCGAGCGGTGCGGCCGCATCTCGTGCAGCACCACGGGGACGCCCGCATCCGCGATCTGCCAGGCGGCTTCCGATCCCGCGAGGCCTCCGCCGATGACATGAACAGGTCTGAGGCCGGTCATGCCCCGAGCCTATCGCAGGGCGGGCGCCCGGTCGTCAACCCGCGACAGCAGGTCTCGGCCCATGTCGGCTTAAGGGCCGGCTCAATGATAGCCCTCGCCGTGGCGCACCTTGCCGCGGAACGTCCGGTAGACGAACACCGTGTAGCCGAGGATGATCGGCAGCATGATCGACACGCCGACCAGCATGAAGAGCTGGGACGAGGGATGGGCCGCCGCCTGCCAGACGTCGAGGGTCGGCGGAATGATGTACGGCAGGTTCGAGACGGCTAGCCCGAGGAAGCCGAGCAGGAAGAGCGCGATGGTCGACACGAAGGGCGCCGTCTCCCGGCCCTTTTCGAGCTCCGACCAGCAGCGCCACGCCGCATAGGCTGTGAGCAGTGGCACCGGCGCGAGAAGGATGACGTTCGGCATCGTGAACCAGCGGTCGAAGATGCGCGGGATGACAAGCGGGGTCCACAGGCTGACGACCGCCAGCGCGGCAAGCACCAGAGGCAGCAGCAGCTTCGCCTGTTGGCGGGCCCTGGCCTGCACCGCGCCGTCGGTTTTCATGACGAGCCACGTTGCCCCGAGGAGCGCGTAGCCCGCGACGACGGCAACGCCCGTGAGCAGCGAGAACGGCGTGAGCCAGTCGAACGTGCCGCCCGCATACGCGTTGTTGCTCACCTCGATGCCGGAGAGCAAGGTGCCGAGGATGACGCCCTGCATGAACGCGGCGACGAGAGATCCCCCGGCGAACGCGAGGTCCCAGAGCTGGTGACGGGGCTTCGCCACCCAGCGGAATTCGAAGGCCACGCCACGGAACACGAGCGCCAGCAGCATGATGATGACGGGCAGGTAGGCTGCCGGCATCAGGATGGAGTAGGCGAGCGGAAACGCCACGAAGAGACCGCCGCCGCCGAGCACGAGCCACGTCTCGTTGCCGTCCCAGAACGGCGCCACCGAGTTCATCATCTGGTCGCGATGCGATTCTTCCGGGCTGGCCGGAAACAGGATGCCGATGCCGAGATCGAACCCGTCGAGCAGCACGTAGAGCGCGACCGCGACGCCGAGCACGGCGACCCAGATCAGCGGCAGCCAGTAGGAGAGGGCGTCCATGTCCATGGCTCACCTCGTCCCTTCGATGGCTTCGTGCGCGGCGGTCTCGGCGGCCGACAGCGGCCGCGACGGCAGGCCCTCCGACGGCGTCACCGAGGCCCCCGTCGGCCCTTTCTCGATCAGCCGGTTGATGTAGTAGATGCCCATCGAGAACACGACCAGGTAGACGACGACGAAGAGAATGAGCGTCGTCAGCACTGCGCCCGCCGAGACCGGCGAGGCGGCGTCCGCCGTGCGCAGGATGCCGGTGGCGAGCCAGGGCTGTCGGCCGGTCTCCGTCACCCACCAACCGGCGAGGATGGCGATGAAGCCTGCGGGCCACGACACCGAGAGCGGCGCCAGGAACCAGCGCGTCTCGAACAGCGCCCCGCGCCACCAGAGGACCGCGCCCACGAGGCCCGCCGCGATCATCAGGAGGCCGAGGCCGACCATGACGCGGAAGGCGAAGAACACCGGCTTCACCGGCGGCCTGTCCTGCGGCGCGAAGTCTTTCAATCCCGGGAAGAGCCCCTGGCTGTCATGCCGGATGATGAGGCTTGCCGCATTCGGGATCGAGACTTCGAGGTGGTTCGTCTCGGCTTTGTCGTCGGGCCAGGCGAACAGCACGAGATCCGCCGGCTTGCTGCCGTCCCAGTGCGCCTCCATGGCCGCGACTTTCGCGGGCTGGTGCTCGGCCGTGTTGAGGCCGTGCATGTCGCCGATGAAAAGCTGCAGCGGCGCTAGAATGGCCACCATGCCGATGCCCATGCGCAGCATGGTCCTCGCTTCATCGACGAACCGGCCTGCCAGCAGATAGCGCGCGCCGACCGCCGCCACGACGAGCGACGTAGTGAGAAACGCGGCGGTGAACATATGCGCGAAGCGGTAGGGGAAGCTCGGATTGAAGATGATCTCGAGCCAGCTCACGGGATAGACGATGCCGTCGCGGATTTCATGTCCCGTCGGCGTCTGCATCCAGCTGTTCGCGGCGAGGATCCAGAATGCGGAGATCGACGTGCCGATGGCCACCAGCACCGCCGAGAGCACATGCACGCTGGGCGAAACGCGGTTCCAGCCGAATAGCATGATGCCGAGGAATGACGCCTCGAGGAAGAAAGCGGTGAGCACCTCGTAGCCAAGCAGCGGCCCGAGCACGTTGCCGACGACGCGGGAAAAGCCGCTCCAGTTGGTGCCGAACTCGTAGGAGAGCACGATGCCCGAGACGACGCCCATGGCGAAGCTGACGGCGAAGATCTTGGTCCAGAAACGCGCGAGACGGTGCAGGTGCTCGGCGCCCGTCATGCGCCAGCGGACGAGGAGTGTCGCGATGAATGCCGCAAGCCCGATCGTGAAGCTCGGGAAGATGATGTGGAGCGACACGGTAAACGCGAACTGAATACGAGCAAGGAAGGTTGCGTCGAAATCCATGAGGCACCGTTTCGCGCGAGGGCCTTTGCCCGGCCGTACACGGGATGCTTATCTCCACGCCGCATTGTGGCGCGCCTCGCATCGGGCGTCGAGCCCTTTGAGAGTTTAGGCAAAATATGCCAATTTCTGGTTCGGGCGAACAAAGCGTGATATGAGACCGGCTCGTGTTTTTCAGGAGCACGGAGGAACAAGCCATGGACACGAAAGCCATCGTCGCCATTGCGGCAGCCATCGCCCTCGCGGTGATTGCCTACACGGCGCTGTCGCCCGCCCCCACGACCACAACGCCGGAGGCCACCGCGCCGGCGCCCACGACCTCGGAACCGGCCCCTGCCCCGGCGCCGCCTGCCGAGCCGGCCGCTCCGGCTCCGGAACCCGAGACGCCGCCCGCGTCCACGCCCTAAAGAGGCTCTCCGAAGACGACGTGAGGCTTCGCCCCCGAGCCCTGCGCACGCCTGCGTCCGGGCGGCGCCCGAGGGCTCGGGTCATGATGCCGAAGACGCATGCGGGAGATAGAATGCCGTGTGACGGGCCGGTGCAGGGACGTCCGTCCGAGACGCCTATCGTCATGCTCGTGACATAAATTAATCCGGCGATGCGCCCGCCGCAGCGCGGTGGGCGGCAGCCGGGCACGGGAGCGGTCGGCCTTCTTTCGGGATCGTCCCCGAGGGCCGCATCCCCGCGGCCAGCACGATGTCTCGCGACACCAGGATCTCTGCCCAGGATTGCCCATGTGGAGCTACCGCAAACGTCTCGACCACGACCTCGTTCGCTGGCGCGATGCGGGCTGGATCACGCCGGAGGGCGAGGGCGCCATCAGGCGTGACCTCGAGACCGGCGTGCGCACGCTCGGGCTCGCCAACGCGCTTGCCATTCTCTCGGCCGTGCTGATCGGCTTCGCGGTGATGAGCTTCGTGGCCGCCAACTGGCAGAGCATGCCGCGCATCCTGCGCATCGGCATGCTGATCGCCGCTCTCTGGGCCTCCTACGGCCTTGCCGGCGTGTTCGCGCGGCGCGGCATGATCGGGTTCGCCCACGCCGCGATCCTGCTCGGCGTCGGCGTCTTCGGCGGCTCGATCATGCTGATCTCGCAGATGTACCACATGGACGGCAACCCGGCCGACGCCGTGCTGCTGTGGGCGGGCGGCGCGCTGCTCGCCGGCGTCGGACTGAGATCGAACCCCGCGCTGGCCTTCGCGATGGGTCTGGCCGTCTACTGGGGCGTCACCGAGGCGCTGCGTCTGGATCAGGTATTCTGGCCGTTCCTCGTCCCGTGGGCGCTGATCTCGGCGGCCTTCTACTGGCAGCGCTGGCGGCCCGGCCTGCACCTCTCCGGCCTCGCCCTCACCGGCTTCATCGTCAGCCTCGGCTACGAGCTCAACGGCGGCCATGCGCATGGACTGGTCGTGGCGGCCGGCCTTGGCGTGATGGCGGCCGCCATCACGGGCGAGCGGTTGAAGCCCGACCTCTCCACGCTGTGGTCGGGAATATTGAACTACGGCCTGATCACGGCGCTCGCGGGCCTCTTGGCGCTGCAGTTCTTCGAGGACCCGACGCTCGACGTCTTCGTTCTGCTCGCCGTGCTGGCGCTCGCCTTGCTCGTTGCGGCGATCTACTGGGGCTTGAAGTCCGCCAACCGCGGCGCGCTGTGGATCGGCTACACCGGCTTTTCCGTCGAAATCCTCGCAGTCTACGGCAAGACCATGGGCACGCTGCTCAACACGAGCCTGTTCTTCCTCGTCGCCGGCCTGATCGTCTCGGGCCTCGCCGCCGTCGCCTACCGCCTGCATCGGCGCGGCGAGCCCGACGCCGTGGCCTCGTGACCGGAGCACTGCCCATGATCGACAGGCTCTCCCCCAAATCCTGGCTCGCTATCGCGATCGTCGCGCTTGTGCAGACGGTCGTGCTCGCCGGCATGGTCTACGGCCGCGTGACGCTGCTGCGCGACGGCCGTGAGATCGTCGCCGAGGTGATCCCGGTCGATCCGCGCGATCTCTTCCGCGGCGACTACGTCATCCTCGGCTATGCCTTCGGACGCGGTCAGGTGCCGGTCCCCGAGGGCACGCGCCGGGGCGACAGGATCTACGTCACCCTCAGGGAGGCGGCGCCGGAGCAGTGGGAGGTGGTGAGCGCGTCCGCCGATCGCCTGCCTCCGCCGGACCCCTCGAATGTCGTCCTGAGCGGCATCGTCGATT
>JRYH01000659.1_pt1 | contig 30786 bp, 26 predicted proteins | sample 235351 | NCBI WGS metagenome assembly JRYH01 (sample SAMN03074221, study PRJNA261480) | activated sludge metagenome | biome: Wastewater Treatment Plant; feature: Wastewater; material: Activated sludge; isolation source: activated biomass of a wastewater treatment plant treating wastewater... ...
AGGACGGCCGTGCACGCCATCGTTGCCCGCCCCGGCGCCGCATGATGGTTTACGTAGTCCTCCGATGTTGAGCGCCTTTCATGGGATTTGATAGGTGAGAGGGGGCGCGGCACCGTCCAATGTCGCGCGACCGGAGCAATCATGGAGCGCCGTCATTTTCTTGCCGGAGGGCTTTCGTCCCTGGCCGTGGCAGGTTTTCCGTGGCGGAGCGCCGTCGCGGCGACGAAGGGTGCGCCATCGCCTGTGCTCAACCGGACGGCTCTACACGTGCAACGGCTGGCGCGCGGGTTGGCGCGGCGCAGGTTTGTTCCCCAGGCCCAGCGGCTGCCCAAGGCGCTCGAAGGTCTCGATTACGATCAGTATCGGATGCTCGCCTTCCGCCCGGAAAAGGCAGTCTGGAAAAAAGAGGATCTCGGCTTCGAGCTGCAGTTTTTTCCATCGGCATATCTCTATCGGACCCCGGTTTCGATTTTTCTGGTCGAGGACGGCACCCGGCGCCGGATCAGAGCCGATACCTCGCTCTTCGATTTCGGCCCCTTTGCGAAGACGCTGCCCAGCGATGCGCAGATCGGGATTTCCGGTTTCCGTATCCATGCGCCGATCAACAGGCGCGATTATTACGACGAGTTCCTGGTGTTCCAGGGCGCGAGCTATTTCCGCGGGCTTGGCAAAGGTCACCGCTACGGCTTGTCGGGGCGCGCGCTTGCGCTTCACACCGTGGGCGAAAAAGCTGAGGAATTTCCATTCTTCCGCAGCTTCTGGATTGAGCGCCCCGAGACGCCGGATGCCATTACGGTGCATGCCCTGCTCGACAGCCCCTCTGTTGCCGGTGCCTACACGTTCGTGATCCGGCCTGGGAGGGAGACGCTGATGGACGTCACGTCCATCCTTTTCCCTCGTCGCAATTTGACGAATGTCGGCATCGCGCCGCTGACCAGCATGTTCCTCAAGGCCGCGCACGATCCTGATGGACCGCTCGACTTCCGGCCTTCCGTCCACGATTCGAATGGGCTCGCCGCATGGAACGGAGCCGGCGAGCGGCTGTGGCGGCCGCTGCTCAGCCCATCGACGTTTCAGGTCAGCTCATTTGTCGATAAGGATCCGCGCGGGTTCGGCCTGATCCAGCGCGAACGGCGTTTCGATACCTATCAGGATCTCGAAGCCTTCTACGAGCTGCGGCCCAGCGGATGGGTCACGCCGGCTGAGACCTGGGGTTCGGGGCGCGTCGAGCTCGTCGAAATTCCAACGCACACCGAGTATGAGGACAACATCGTCGCCTACTGGCGGCCCGATGGCGTGCTCCGTGCGGGCGCCTCGTATCCGTTCGCCTATCGCCTCGCGTGGTGTGACGACGCGCCGGAGCCGGCGCGTCTCCGTGTGGAAGATACCCGGATCGGTGCGGGATCGCGTCCCGGCACGATACGTTTTGTGGTCGATTTCGCGGAGCGCCGAGGCGGCGAGCAGATTGCCGACAGCACAGCCATTCTGCGGGATGCGCCGCCCGAAGCCATGCTCGAGCCGGAGCTTTCAGCGAGCGCCGGAACGCTTATGGGGCCGTTTTTGCAAGCGAACCCGCATTTGCCCGGAACGCGGGTGGTGTTCGAACTCGATCCGGGGAAGGAGCGCCTGGTCGAGCTGCGCCTCAATCTCCGCGCTGAGGATGAGCCGCTATCAGAGACCTGGCTCTATCGATGGTGTGCCTGATCCATCCGGCCGGAGCAGAGATGGCGCCCGGCTCAGGCGCCGTAATTCAGCGCGCCCTCGTAGGTGACCGCCCAGGCTTCGCCCTTGCCCTTCGCTGCGCTCCGTTCGCCTGCGGGCGGGGTGATCGCGCCGATGACGACCGGGCTTTCTCCGTTCCGCGTGAGGCTTGCCATAACGGCGTCGACGCTATCCTTGGCGACGATGGCGATCATGCCGATGCCGCAGTTGAACGTGCGCAGCATCTCGGCATCGGGCAGGTGGCCGGCCTTGGCCAGCCAACCGAAGACGGCCGGTGCGCGCCACGCCGCGAGGTCGACGGTGGCGGCGACGGTCGAGGGCAGGACGCGGGGCAAATTCTCGGAGAGGCCGCCGCCGGTGATGTGAGCGAGGCCCTTGATGGCGCCGTCCGCAGCGCCGCCGGTCTCTTTGATGGCGGCGAGCACCGGCTTCACGTAGATGCGCGTCGGCGCGAGCAGAGCATCGGCGAGCGCCATTTCGGGCGCGAACGGGGCCGGGGCGTCCCAGGCGAGCTTTTCCTCCGCCGCAAGCCGGCGGACCAGCGAATAGCCGTTCGAGTGAACGCCCGAGGAAGGGAGGCCGATCACCACGTCGCCCGGTACGATATCCTTCCGGGGCAGAAGCGCGCCGCGCTCGGCAGCGCCCACCGCGAAGCCGGCGAGGTCGTAGTCATCACCCTGGTAGTGGCCGGGCATTTCCGCCGTCTCCCCGCCGATCAGGGCGCAACCGGCCTGCCGGCAGCCTTCGCCGATGCCTTCGACAACGGCCGTCGCGGTTCTGACATCAAGCTTGCCGACCGCGAAATAGTCCAGAAAAAACAAAGGCTCCGCGCCTTGCACCACGAGATCGTTGACGCACATGGCAACGAGGTCGATGCCGATCGTGGCGTGGCGAGCGGTGTCGATGGCGATCCGGAGCTTGGTGCCGACACCATCGTTGGCGGCGACGAGGATGGGGTCGCGGAAGCCGGCGCGCTTCAGATCGAACAGGCCGCCGAAGCCGCCCAGATCGGCATCGGCGCCAGGGCGGCGCGTGGAGCGCGCCACATGCTTGATCGCCTCGACGAGCGCGTTTCCAGCGTCTATGTCTACGCCGGAATCGCGATACGTGATGGGCTTGGCTGGACCGTCTGCAGGTTGGCTCATAAGTCCTCAGAGCTGCCGGGCGGGGAATCGGTCGCCGAATCCTATTTTCGCCCGAATGTGCACGCGAATGTGCATGGGAAATGGGCCTCCTACCAGCTCGCAGGCAGGTCGGCAACGGACAAGGACGGCCCGTCGGCGGCGCGACCGGTACAACGCGCTGGAGGAACCACGTGACGTCTCGTCCTTCGACCGTCCTGCTCGCGCTCGGTGCGCTACTGGCGCTCGCGCCCGGATTCTGCCGCGAGGCGCAGGCGGCCTCGAGTAAGGTGTTCACAGTCGCGAACTATCCTGTCGAGGCGACGGCTAAGGATGCGGTGGCGGCGAAGGAAAAGGCCCATGCCGAGGGGCAGCAGGCCGCACTCGGGGCGCTTTTCAAGCGCCTCGTGCCGGTGATGGCCTATGACCGCCTCGATCGCCTCAAGGCGGTTCGCGCCGCCAATCTCATCGATGGCGTGGCGGTGCGCGCGGAAAGCAACTCCCGGACGCGCTATCTCGCGAGCCTCGATTTCTCCTTCCAGGCCGATGCGGTGCGCGACGTGCTCAACCGGTACGGCGTGCCGTTCGAGGATGAGCAGGCCCCCCGCATGGTGCTGGTGCCAGTGACGGCGGAGACGGCGCAGGGAACGGTGACGTATAAGGCGGCAAGCGGGACGTGGGCCCAAGTGTGGAAAGGGCTCGATCTCGACAACACGCTGACGCCGCTCAGGATCGAGCCGCTGGCCGCGTCCGTCCACGAGGACACAGTCGCGGCGGCGCTCGCCGGGGACGACTCCGTCGAGCGGATCCTGACCGGCGCGTACAACGCTGAGTATGTGGTTCTGGCCGTGGCGGAGGCGGATACCGCGGGTGCGGTGCTCAACGTCTCCATTGCGGGGACGGACGGTGCCGGGCTCATCTCGTGGCGGCGGGGCTATCGGATCGCGGACGGGGATGTCGGCTATGCGATGGAACTCGCCGCTGTCATCACGCAAGGTGTGCTCGAAGGCCGCTGGAAGGTGGCGAAGTCCGAGGACGGCGCCAATGCCGGCTTTGCAGCAGGCCCCGGCGGGCGCGCCGCAGGCGGTAGTGAAGTGCACATGGCCGTCGAGTTCTCCCATCCGGACGAATGGGACGACCTGCGGCGCGTGATCCTCGACATGCCGGGTATCGACGATATCCGGATCGGCTCCGTGTCTGCGACCTCGGCCGAGGTTTCGCTCCGCTATCCTGGTGGCGGCGAGCCGCTCGCCACGGCCCTTTCCCGCCAGGGGCTCGTGCTCTCGGGCGCCGGCGGCTATTGGACCTTGCGGTCGGGATTTTGAGGGAGCCACATGACCCTTGGCGGACACTCCCGCATGGGACCGCCTAGCGGAGGGGTGGCGACGTATGCTTCTGGCGGATTCGATAGCAGATGTGCGATCGTGTGCTTGTCTGCAATCAATGAGTTCCGCCGCCTGAGGGCAGAAATCTTTTCATTCCCGATGGAAAGGCCGCGATAGGCTGAAAATGGTTGTTTTTCGCATCTCAGGTCCAGGCCCTCTCAATATCCCGAACCTGATCACGCTCGGACGGGTCATCCTGGTCCCAGTCGTTTTCTGGCTCCTCGTCTCAGGGCAGACGAAGCTCGCCTTCTTCGCCTTCCTGCTCGCCGGGATCTCGGACGCCGTCGACGGTTTCATCGCCAAGCGTTTCGGGCTCACGACGGAGCTTGGCGCCTATCTCGATCCGCTGGCCGACAAGCTGCTCATCGTCTCGATTTTCGTGGCGCTCGGCGTCATGGGGGCGCTGCCGTCGTGGCTGGTTATCGCCGTCGTCTCGCGCGATATCCTCATCGTCGTGGGCGTCATGCTCTCCTGGCTGCTCGAACAGCCGGTTCGGATCGCGCCGCTCGCCGTCAGCAAGGCCAACACCGTGGCGCAGATCGTTCTCGCCGGCGTCGTGCTCGCCGACGATGGATTTGGTCTCGGCTTCGAGATGCCGCGGCTGGTGATGGTGTGGATTGTGGGCGTGCTTACGGTTGCCTCGCTCGCAGCCTATCTCCGCGCTTGGCTTCGCCATATGTCTGGGTAAAAGTCCCGGCTGGCCCTGGCACCCGATCGGAGACGGAACATCGATGCGCGTAGAACGGCAGATCCTGTTCTGGGTGACGGCGGCGGTGCTGCTCATCCTCGCCATCGCGGTGCTCAAGGATATCCTGCTGCCGTTCGTCGCCGGCATTGCCATCGCCTACTTCCTGAACCCCGTCGCGGATCGTCTGGCCGGCTTCGGGATCAACCGCATCGTGGCCTCGTTCCTCATCGTCGTGACGCTGGCCGTGATCGGCATCGCGGCGCTGGTGCTGATCGTTCCCGTCATCCTGGCGCAGGCGCAGGAGCTGGCGGCCGCGCTGCCGGGCGAAGTGGCGCGGCTGCGCGAGGTGATCGATGTCTGGGCACGGGAGAGGCTGGGTCCCGGCTATGTCGGTCTCGACGGACAAATCGATAGGGCGGCCGCGGCGCTCGCCGAGAACTGGGCGGGGCTCGTCGGCTGGGCCGCGACCTCGATCTGGAGCCGCAGCCTCGCCATCGTCAACTTTTTCGCCCTGCTTCTGGTTACGCCCCTAGTGGCCTTCTACCTTCTTATCGACTGGCATCCGATGCTGAAAAAGATCGATGGATGGCTCCCCCGCGAGCATGCTCCCTCCATCCGGACGCTGGCGTCGGACATGAACGACGCGGTGGCTGCGTTCGTGCGCGGGCAGGGCACCGTCTGCCTCATTCTCGGCGCCTACTATGCGCTGGCACTATCTCTCCTCGGGCTCAACTATGGCCTCCTGATCGGTCTCGTGACGGGGCTCCTGGCCTTCGTCCCGTTCGTCGGCTGGGCGCTCGGGTTCATCACGGCGACGACGGTGGCCGTTATCCAGTTCTGGCCGGAGATGCTGCCCATCGTCCTCGTGCTCGCGGTCTTCCTCGGGGCGCAGGCGCTCGACGCCGGGTTCCTCAGCCCAACCATCGTCGGGTCGAAGATCGGGCTGCATCCGGTCTGGCTCATTTTTGCGCTGTTCGTGTTTAGCTACCTGTTCGGCCTCGTCGGCACCCTCATTGCCGTGCCGCTGGCCGCGGCGCTCGGCGTCGTGATCCGGTTCGCGCTCGACGTCTACCTGAAGAGCCAGGTTTACCGGGGCGCCACAACGCCCCTCGGCCCCGTGGTGGAGCCGCCGCCATGACCGCACGCGCCAAAGCCGGACCCGATCAGCTCGTACTCGCGCTGCCGCACCGACCAGCCCAGGAGGCGGAGGATTTCCTGGTCAGCCGATCCAACGCCACCGCCGTGGACCTCGTTGATGGCTGGCCGGCTTGGCCGTTGCCCGCTTCCCTCGTCGTGGGGCCCGCGGGGGCCGGAAAAAGCCACCTCGCCAACGTCTGGCGCCTGCGGTCGGGAGCCGGGAGGATCGCGGCGGCGCGCCTGGACGAGATGGCTGTCGCAGTGTTCGAGGCGCGGCGCACGCTCGTCGTCGAGGACGTCGACCGCGGTATCGGCAGCGAGCGGGTGCTGTTCCATCTCCTCAATCTGGCACGGGAGAAGGCGGGCTCGATCCTGCTCACCTCGCGCGTGGCACCCGGCGAGATCGACATCACGCTTCCCGATTTGCGGTCGCGGCTGCGTGCGATCCCGCCGGTTATGATCGCAGCGCCGGACGAGGATCTCATCCGCTCGGTTCTGGTGAAGCTGTTCTCCGACCGGCAACTCGCCGTCGAGCCGCACGTTGTGAGCCATCTCGCCCGCCATATGGACCGGTCGATGGATACGGCGCTCCGCGTCGTGGCGGCGTGCGACCAGCTTTCGCTCGCTATGCAACGCAAGGTCACGCGCGCCGTGGCGGCCACCGCGCTCGCAACCGTGGCCGGTGACGGGCGCGACGAGGGGCTGGATGCGGACGAGGGGGAAGCGGTTTAGACTGCTCGGATCGGCGCGCGGCGCGCGGGCTGACGAGATGACACACAAGCAGGACGACGCGAGATGGCCTTGGCGAAGGGAAAGCTGAAGACGGGTGCTGGCGCTCCTCTTCCGGCGCCGGAGACGTTTGGCACTGAACGCTTCTACAATCGCGAGCTCTCCTGGCTGCAATTCAACCGCCGCGTCCTCGAGGAGGCGCAGAACCGGAACCATCCCGTTCTCGAGCGGCTCCGATTCCTGTCGATCTCCGCTTCGAACCTCGACGAATTCTACATGGTGCGCGCGGCCGGCATCCACGGGCAGATCGCGGCCGGGGTGGCGACGCCGAGCCAGGACGGGCTCACCCCCATGCGCCAGCTCGTTGAGATCAACCGCTTCGCCGCCAAGCTCGTGGATGACAAGCAGGCCTGCTGGATCGACATCAAGGCCGATCTCGCCGCAGCCGGTATCGAGATGGTGCAGCCCGAAGAAATGTTGCCCCAGGAAAGAGTGTGGCTCGAGCAACACTTCATGAGCCATGTATTTCCGATCCTAACGCCGATCGCCGTTGACCCGGCGCATCCCTTTCCCTTCATCCCGAACCTCGGTCTCACCATCGTGGTTTGGATGCAGCGCAAGAGCGATGCCAAGGCCATGAGCGCGCTCATTCCCATTCCGAGCCAGCTCGAGCGCTTCATCCGGCTGCATACTGAAGGTGTCGACGGTAGCGGCAGGCTGCGCTTCATCCGGCTCGAAGCGCTGATCGCCATGTTCATCGGCGAGCTGTTTCCAGGCTTCGACGTGCGGAGCCAGGGTGCGTTCCGGGTGCTGCGCGACAGCGATATCGAGCTGCAGGAAGAAGCAGAAGACCTCGTGCAGTCGTTCGAGACGCTTCTCAAGCGGCGGCGGCGCGGCCACGTGATCCGGCTCGAGCTGGATGCAATGATGCCGGAGAGATTGCAGGAGTTCGTCGTCAGGGAACTCGAGGTGGGCGAGGAGTGCGTGTTCCTGAAAAAGGGGCTGCTCGGGCTTGCCGATACGGCGCAGCTCATCGTGGCCGACCGGCCCGACCTCGTGTTCAAGACTTATAATCCGCGCTTTCCGGAGCGCATCCGCGAGTTCAATGGCGACTGCTTCGCGGCCATCAGCAAGAAGGACATCATCGTCCACCATCCCTACGAAAGCTTCGATGTGGTGGTGCAGTTCCTGCGCCAGGCGGTGGCTGATCCGAACGTGATGGCGATCAAGTGGACGCTCTATCGTACCGGGCGCAATAGCCCCATCGTGCAGGCGCTCAAGGAGGCCGTTGAGGCCGGCAAATCGGTAACGGCCGTGGTCGAGCTCAAGGCTCGCTTCGATGAAGCGGCCAACATCCGCTGGGCGCGCGATCTCGAAAAGGCCGGGGTGCACGTGGTCTATGGGTTCATCGAGCTCAAGACGCACGCCAAGCTCGGCCAGATCGTGCGGCGGGAGGGTGCGGAGCTCGTCACCTATTGCCATATCGGAACCGGCAACTATCACGCGCAGACGGCCCGCATCTATACGGATCTGTCGCTCTTCACGACCGACCCCGCCATCGCCCGCGACGTGACGCGCATCCTCAACTTCGTCACCGGCTATGGCGAGCCGGCGGCGCTCGAGAGCATGGCGGCGAGCCCGCATGGCATCCGCCGCCGCATCCTCGATCACATCGAGCGCGAGATCGCGCACGTGAAGGCTGGCCGGCCCGGCGCCATCTGGATGAAGATGAACTCGCTTGTCGATGGACGCATCATCGATGCGCTCTACGAGGCGAGCCAGGCGGGAGTGGAGATCGATCTCGTCGTGCGCGGCGTGTGCTGCCTGAGGCCTGGCATTCCAAATCTTTCGGACAACATCCGCGTCAAGAGCATCATCGGGCGCTTTCTGGAGCACGCGCGCATCTATTGCTTCGGCGAGGGGGAGGGGCTGCCGTCGCCGAACGCTGCCGTCTACATCAGCTCGGCCGACATGATGCCGCGCAATCTCGACCGGCGGGTGGAAGCCATGGTGCCGATCAAGAACGCCACCGTGCACGAACAGGTGCTCGACCAGATCATGGTGGCGAACCTCAAGGACAACCAGCAGAGCTGGGAGATCAAAACCGACGGCTCATCGGAGCGGATCACGCCGGAGGCCGGCGAGGAACCATTCAACGCGCACAACTATTTCATGACCAACCCGTCGCTTTCGGGACGGGGACAGGCGCTCAAGGAGCATTTCCCGCCGCGCTTCAAATTCGTGCAGAAGGATTAGAGCGTAGGCCCTGATCGCTCGGGACCCTCCGTCCTGAGCGTGAGGCATGAGCCTCATCAAAGAGCTGGAGCGTCGGGTCCCGGCGGATCGGACGATGCTCCAGAGCCCCGCCTTCGCATTTCCCTACGGAGAATCCCGTGTGCGGTCCGTTGGAAATTGCACTGGACCGGAGGCGCAAGTGACCCTATCAAGCACCCGTCGCGCAGGCGCAAGCCCATGGGAAGGCCGTTCGCGGATTTCTCCTGGGCGATTGCATGGGGTTCTTCCAGGCAGGTCACGGTGAGCTTGACGCAGGTGTTCGGCGGGCGCGGGAAAACGGCGGATCTCGAGCCGCTCGGCGTAGTCGACATCGGGTCGAACTCGGTGCGGCTCGTCGTTTACGAAGGCGCAACCCGTGCCGCGCTGCCGATCTTCAACGAGAAGGTTCTGGCGGGGCTCGGCAAGTCGATCGCCACCACCGGCCAGCTCGGCGAGGGCAGCGTGATGCGCGCGCTCGATGCGCTGCGCCGCTTCCGGACCATCGCACGTATTCTCAGGGTTAAGAATCTCCGCGTTCTCGCGACGGCCGCCGTGCGCGAGGCCGAAGACGGCTCGGATTTCATCCGCAAGGCCGAGGCGATGATCGGAGCGCCGATCGAGCTTCTCTCCGGAGCGAACGAGGCGCGCCTTGCCGCGTGCGGGATCCGCATGGGGTTTCCGGATGCGGATGGTCTCGCCGGAGACCTCGGCGGCGGCAGCCTCGAGATGATCGATATCAGTGGCGACCGGCTCAACGATGCCGTTACGCTGCCGCTTGGTGGCCTGCGCCTCATCGACCAGACGGGGAACCGGATCGACCGTGCGCTCGCACTCGTCGACGAAACAGTGAGCCAGGTCGATTGGCTCACGAGGGGTAAAGGACGGCCGTTCTATGCCGTGGGCGGCACCTGGCGCGCTTTGGCCAAGCTGCATATGGAGCAGACGGGCTATCCGCTGCGCGTCATGCAGGGCTATTCGATCCCGACACGCGAGGCGATCGAATTCTGTCAGGTCGTGCGGCGTACGCGGAAGGTCATGATGCTGCCCGGAATGGACGAGGTGGCGCGGGCGCGCCGCGACATCGTACCGTTCGGGGCTCTGGTGCTCGAACGCGTGCTCGAGGCGCTGGCGCCGTCGGAGGTCGTGTTCTCCGTTTACGGCATCAGGGAAGGCCTTCTATTCAGCCTCATGCCGCGCCACGAACAGGCGAAAGACCCGCTGCTTTCGTTCTGCGAGGATTACGCGCGGCAAAGGTCCCGTTGCGTGCGTCAAGCCAAGGAACTGTGCACCTGGACCGATGCGCTCTTTCAACGGGGCGGCCTCAAGGAGACGGTGGAGGAACGGCGGCTGCGGCATGCCGCGTGCCTTCTTTCCGATATCGGATGGCAGGCGCACCCGGACTATCGCGGCGAGCAGAGCCTTAACCTCGTTGCGCACGCGGGGATGGCCGGCATCGATCATCCCGGGCGCATCTTCCTGGCCCTTGCGGTCTATTATCGTCATGTCGGTTCGGCCGACGACCGTGAGGACGATCTGCCGAGCCGCCTCAAGCTCGTCGTCGGAAAGCGTGCGCAAAAGCGGGCCCGCATCGTCGGCGCAGCCATCCGCGCCGCGCATATGCTGTCCATCGGCATGCCTGGCGTCATCGACGAGACGCGTCTTTTCTATGATGGGCCGAAGCTCGTTCTCGTCATTCCCCGCAGCTACAGAGCGCTCGACGGAGAGCGGCTGAGGCGGCGCTTCGCGGTGCTGGCCGGGCTGCTTTCCCGCGAACCGGAGATCCGCCTCGCGGACTGAGGCCAGCGCCACCGTTGCCTCTCCGCTTTGCCACGATGCAGGCCTTGCGATATTCCCTATTCGTGCCGACGTCTGCCGGGCACTCGCCGAGAGCCGTTCCGGTTCAAGTGGGAATCCGGGGACGGCTCTCAGTGTCTGCTCGGCCGTGCGGCTTACCCGAGACCGTTTCCCACTTCTGGGAAGCGCCCTGGCGTTCCAGCCTGTCCGAGAGGATGTTCTCTTGCGTTCCTGATCTTTTGCGTGAAGAGCTGAAAATTCCTATGTCTTTGCTTTACCGTGCTTTCCGTCGGCAGTCCGCCGCAGGTTTCCGGAAGCACTCAAGGATGCCGTCCCGCCATGGCCGATGACCCCTACGACATTCTGGGCGTTCCGCGCTCTGCTACAGACGACCAGATCAGGAAAGCTTACCTGAAGCTCGTCAAGGAACTGCACCCGGATGTAAATCCGTCGAAGACGGCCGAGGAGCGCTTCAAGAAGGTGACGGCGGCGCACGATATCCTCGGAGATCCTGAGCGGCGCAGGCAGTTCGACATGGGCGAGATCGACGCGGGCGGCGAGCCGCGGCGGCCGGCCTGGCGCTCCTACGGCGGCGCCGGAGCGGGTGCCGGGGCCAGCACGCGTGGCGGGCGCGGCGGACCGGTCTTCGAGGACTTCGGCGACATGTTCTCGGACATTTTCTCGAGCGCGGGGCGCGGGGGCGCCCGGGGCGGCAGCTTCGCCATGCGCGGGCGCGACGTGCGCTATACGCTCGACGTGGACTTCGTCGAGGCGGTCCAGGGTGCGAAGAAGCGCGTTACGCTGCCGGACAGCGGCGTTCTCGATCTCACCGTGCCGGCCGGTGTATCAGACGGACAGGTGCTGCGGCTGAGGGGGCGCGGGGAGCCCGGTGTTGCGGGCGGCGAATCAGGAGATGCGCTGGTCGAGATCCATGTCCGGCCGCACAAGGACTTCCGTCGGGAGGGCGACGACATCCTGATCGAGGTGCCGATCACGATCGACGAGGCGGTTCTCGGCGGGAAGGTCGAGGTGCCAACCGTCGGCGGGCGGGTGCAACTCACGATCCCCAAGGCAACGAGCTCCGGCCAAGTGCTGCGCCTCAAGGGCAAGGGCGTACGCAACGCCACCACCGGCGCGACGGGCGACGAGCTCGTGACGGTGAGGATCGTGCTGCCGGAGACTATCGACGAGAGCCTCTCCTACTTCCTCTCGGAGTGGCGGCAGAAGCACCGCTACGATCCGAGGAAATAAGAGAAGGGCGCATCCGCTAATAAGATATAAGATCAGCCCACGCCGGGGCGGATGGCCAGAACCTCGCCCTTCGAAAGCGTCAGGGCAAGCTCGCCCCGCTTCAGGCGCAGCGCGTCCTCTCCAAAGAGCTGGCGGCGCCAGCCTTTGAGGGCCGGCACATCGGGGTCGGGCTCGCGGGCGATGCGCTCGAGGTCGTCGCTGTCGGCGATGAGCCGCGGCGCGACGCGGTGGCGGGCAGCCGCGGACTTGAGGAGCACCTTCAGGAGCTCAACCGTCGCCGTCGCTTCGGCAGACATGGGCTGGCCATGCTGCAGGGGCGGCAAGCTCTTCGGATCGCGCTCCAGTCCGCGCTGGACGGTCGCAATGATTTCCTTGGCGCGCTGCGAGCGGGCGAAACCGTCGCTCAGCGTCCTGAGCTCGGCCAGCTTTTCCGGGCTGCTAGGCTGCTGGTTGGCAATGTCATAGAGCGCCTCGTCGCGCAGAATACGCCCGCGCGGTACATCCTGCGCCTGCGCAAGGTGCTCGCGCCAGGCGGCCAGTTCGATCAGCACGCCGAGTGCGCGGCGGTTCCTGACGCGCATCTTGAGGCGTCGCCAGGCGTTTTCCGGGTGGCTTTCGTACGTCGAGGGTGCGGTGAGCTCGGCCATCTCCTCGTCCACCCAGGACTCGCGGTGCGTGCTTTCGAGCTCGGCCTTGAGATAGGCATAGATGTCGCGCAGGTGGGTGACGTCGCCGAGCGCGTAGGCGAGCTGCTTCTCAGAGAGCGGGCGGCGGCTCCAATCGGTGAAGCGCGAGCTCTTGTCGAGGTCGCGCCCGGTTACCTTCTTCACCAGATTGACGTAGCTCACGCTCTCGCCGAAGCCGCAGACCATGGCGGCGATTTGGGTGTCGAAGACCGGCGTCGGGATGAGGCCAGCCTCCGAATAGACGATCTCGATGTCCTGCCTGGCGGCGTGAAAGACCTTCACGACGCTTCGGTTGGCCATGAGATCGTAGAACGGCTTCAGATCGATGCCGTCGGCCAGCGGGTCGACGATCGCTTCGGCGTTCGGGCCAGCCATCTGGATGAGGCAGAGCTCGGGCCAGAACGTCTGCTCGCGCATGAACTCGGTGTCGACGGCGACATAATCACCGGCGGCGAGCCTGGAGCAGGTTTCGGAGAGGGCGGAAGTGGACGTGATGAGGTGCATTGCGCGGACGGTTATAGACAGGGCCGACGCTCGTGTCGCTAGTCCGTTGCGGTGAAAACGGGTTTTTCCAAGGTGGCAGATTGCGCCCTGGCCCGGACGGCCCATCGGCGGCACGGGCAGGCTGGCGGCTCCCCTGATGCGGACCAGCCTTGGGAGGGCTCGCGGCTGGGCCGGGCGCGGCTCTGAAAGTTTCGGAAAACTGTAAATTCCGAGCCCCGCCGTCTAGCCAGCAAAAGGGCCCTGATGTATAAAATTGCGAATGGCGCGGAGTGACGTCAGACGCTGACAGCGCATCGGTGAAGCTGCGGCCTTTTGCGGCCGATATGAGCCTCATTTCTAGTTTCATTCGTCGACGGTTGATCTCGCGAAGCTCCAATAAAGGATAGGCCGGCCGAGTGTTGCCGGCTTCCGTGCCGGCACATGAGCGCCGGCGGCAATGCGGCAGTTGCGTTCGTAGGAGTGTGGCGTGCAGGAGCTCGGCAGGGATAGGCCCGTGGGCGGCCGGTCCTCAGCGATTCAGCGTTATCTCTTTGAAGGACAAGCCTTCGAGAGATCAGTCGGCGGACCGGCGGCGCAGCTCATCGCGCGCGATACCTTCGTTACGGAGACGGCGATCAAGCTCGATCAGGTCGGCATCGAGGTGAAGTCGCTCGCCCGGGAGCTGCAGCTGGTCAAGAGCGATATCGCTGAGCTGCGCGATGAGGGCTCACGCAACTATCGCTTCTCCGAATTTATCGAACGCGAGCATAAATCGCGCGCTGGAAAGCTCGATGAGCTTTGGCGTCGTTTCGAATATCTGAAATTCCGTTTCGATGCGATCGACGGAAACTCGAAAGGCGATTATGACGCTTTTCGGAATTTCGAAGCCGTGAGCCGGCGCCTCACAGAGCTTGGCACGCTCGAGCGCGAGTTCCGCACCGTGATTTGGAAGCTCAGGCTCAGCACGGGGCTGTTCGCCGCATCTCTCCTCGTCTGGCTCTTCATTCTCGCGTCAGGCTGATTGCGGCATCCAGCCGCCCCCTGCCGCGCCCCGACGGCATTCCTGCGCAACCGTGGCCGAGAAGGCCCAAAGCCTTGACTTTGCAGGAGGGGCGTGCGCTTTTCCGCCACTTCCCGAGCATGATCATGCGGCGGCCGAAACGGCAGCCAATATTGTCGTGCGCGCGCGAAGTTGTTCTTTCGAGAGCTTGATCCACGCTCTCGATGCGGGTGCCCATCGTTTGCCGGTCCTCGGCAGGGTATAACGGCCCGCATCGAGAAAGGGGCGCGCCTCATCGCGCCCGATCAGGCTAGACACACTCTTTCGAAACGGATCCGACGGCACATGGCAGCGGACAAGACGGCAAGGTTGGCGGCGGACGGTATGACGGCTGGCGGCGGTGGGCTGCATCGCTATCGGTCGCATACGTGCGGCGCGCTCAGGGGCTCCGATATCGGCGCCGAGGTGCGGCTTTCGGGCTGGGTGCACCGCGTGCGCGATCATGGCGGCGTGCTGTTCATCGATCTCAGGGATCATTTCGGCCTGACCCAGGTGGTGGCCGATCCGGATAGCCCGGCCTTCAAGGTGGCCGAGGCTGTGCGCTCGGAGTGGGTCATCCGCGTCGACGGACGCGTGCGCGAGCGGCCGGAAGGAACCGCGAATGCCGAGCTTCCGACCGGGGAGGTCGAGATCTACTGCACCGAGATCGAGGTGCTCTCGGAAGCGAAAGAGCTGCCGGTGCCGGTATTCGGAGAGCCGGACTATCCGGAGGATCTCAGGCTCAAGTACCGCTTCCTCGATCTTAGGCGCGAAACGCTGCACGCGATCATCATGAAGCGACTGGCGATCACGCGCTCGATCCGCCAGCGCATGCATGACGCAGGCTTCAATGAGTTCCCGACGCCGATCCTCACGGCTTCGTCGCCTGAAGGAGCGCGCGACTTCCTGGTGCCCTCGCGCATCCATCACGGGAAGTTCTATGCCCTGCCGCAGGCGCCGCAGCAGTACAAGCAGCTTCTCATGGTCTCGGGCTTCGATCGCTATTTCCAGATCGCGCCCTGCTTCCGCGACGAAGATCCGCGCGCCGACCGCCTTCCGGGCGAGTTCTATCAGCTCGACGTCGAGATGAGCTTCGTCGAGCAGGAGGACATCTTCCAGACCATGGAGCCGATCCTCACCGGCGTGTTCGAGGAGTTTGCGGACGGCATGCGCGTGGACCGCGACTGGCAACGTATTCCCTACGACACGGCGATCGCCAAGTACGGAAGCGACAAGCCGGATCTTAGAAACCCGATCGAGATGGCGGACGTGACCGAGCATTTCCGGGGCTCGGGATTCAAAGTGTTCGCCGGCATGATCGAGAAGGATCCGAAGGTGCGGGTGTGGGCCATTCCCGCTCCCGGCGGTGGCAGCCGCGCGTTTTGCGACCGCATGAACTCCTGGGCCCAGAAGGAAGGCCAGCCGGGGCTCGGCTATATTTTCTGGCGCGAGGAGGAGGGGGCGGCCGGCGCCGGACCGATCGCGAAGAACATCGGGCCGGAGCGTGCGGCCGCCATTCAGACGCAGATGGGGCTCAAGACCGGAGACGCCTGCTTCTTTGCGGCGGGGGATCCGGCTCGCTTCCACAAGTTCGCCGGCCTGGCGCGCGATGAGATCGGGCACGAGTTGAAGCTCGTGGACGAAGGGCGCTTCGCGTTTGCGTGGATCGTCGACTTCCCGTTCTACGAGTGGAACGAGGACGAGAAGAGGATCGACTTCTCGCACAATCCCTTCTCCATGCCGCAGGGCGGCCTCGAGGCCCTCAAGGCGGCGCAAGGGCCTGAGGACTATCTCAAGATCAAAGCCTACCAGTACGACATCGTCTGCAACGGCTACGAGATCGCCTCCGGCGGCGTGCGCAACCATCGCCCGGATACGATGCTCGCGGCGTTCGGCGTCGCGGGGCTCGGGCCGGACGTCGTGGAAGAGCGCTTCGGCGGCATGCTGCGGGCGTTCCAGTACGGCGCGCCGCCGCACGGCGGCATGGCGGCGGGACTCGAACGCATGGTGATGCTGCTCACGGGCTGCACCACGGTGCGCGATGTGGCGCTGTTCCCGATGAACCAGCAGGCCAGCGATCTCTTGATGGGGGCGCCGAGCGAGGTGTCACCGAAACAGCTCCGGGAACTCGCGATCCGCGTGCTGGCGCAGGAAAAAGTGTAGCCGGGCGGGCGTTCCACGCGCGGGAAGCTCGAATTTCTCGAGCTGGCAGGATATCGTCACGGTAGTTGACTCGGTTCGTGATCAGGCTGATCGAAAGAGGCCGTGCCGTGGGCCAACCCGGGATACAATGGCGAACACGACGGACGCTGGCGGCTGCCTCACTGGTGGCGCTTTCTGCATGCGTCTCTCTGCTCGGGCCTCGCGGAAGTATCAGCCTGGATAGCGGGTGGATCGTTCCGGCGGCGCATGCGGCACCTGGGGATGCCAAGCCTTACGATGACAAGCTCCTGCGGCTTGCCGAGATTCTCGGGGCTGTGCATTACCTGCGCGAATTGTGCAGCGCGAATGACGGGCAGATCTGGCGGGACAAAATGAGGGAACTCCTCGAGACGGAGGGGACTTCAGCGATCCGTCGCGCCCGCCTCAGCCGCAGCTTCAATCAAGGCTATCGCAGCTATCGGCGCACCTATGTCACCTGCACGCCGACGGCACAGTCGTCGATCGAGCGCTTTCTCGCCGAAGGCATCGAGATCGGCGATGGTCTGGTGAGCCGGAAGCCGTAGAACCATCAGCGTTAATCCGTGAAATGAACGTTTTTCGGCCGGCATTCGCGCCGCGAGCCGATGCGCGAAGTAGCACGCAGTTTACTGTGAATTGGCAGAGCATCTAGGCGCGCAAAGCCTGCGTGTTAGGTGTACCGTCTCGAGAGCACGATCGCTCTTGTCGCAAGTGGATGCGGATTGCCGTCGTGCTCGAAGTTGCTCGAGAGTTCGGATCTATGGTCTCGATGTGCCATCCGAGTGCACGGGCGTGCGTGAGACCGGCGAGACATGCGAAGCGTGTCTTCGGTAAGCCCGCTCGCATCGCGGCGGATCGGAGCTTTCGAGACTGGATCTACGGCGACGGGGAACGCCGCAATTTCGGGCAGGCATCCTGGGGGAAGGACCGCGAATGGACTCGCATTTCGATCTGAATACGTCCGAGGATCTCAGCTTTCGGGCTTTGAGCTTGATTCTCGCCGCCTGGGATGAGGGCACGGAGAGCGGCGTGGCGCCCGAGCAGATGGCTTATGCCGCGCTCTTCACAGCCTTGACCGACCTCGTGTCTCTCTATGGTGAGGATGCGGTGAAGAAGCTCGCGGTCGGCCTCGAGAGGCGGATCGATATGGGCGAGTTTACGCTCGATCGCAACGTGCAGTGATACGCTGCGCCCGCCGGTGAGGCGCCAGCGCGTGTGAGGCGTATCCCATGCGCGGCGCCGTCTCGGCGATCGGGCGGCCGTGCTCGGCTGAGAAGCGGGCTTCTGCCGTGCCTCGTCGTGCTTAAGAGAGAAGCGCGGGTAGGGTTTCGCACACGAGCAGGGCGCCGAAACCAATGAGGACGGCGCCCGCAATGCGGTTCGTGTAGGCGAGGTGGCGCGAGCTGAAGCGGTGGCGCAGGCGGCCGATCAGGTGCGACAGGCCCAACCACCACATCAAGCTGCCGGCCATGATCGACGCCACCATCGACAGGACGTCCACGTAGCTGTGCACTTCGACGAAGGTACTTACGCCGCCGAAGATGGCGAACAGGCCCAGCACGGCGCCCGGATTGGTGATGGTCAGGAAGAAGGTTTTCGGGATGTCCCAGGCGTAATCGCGAAGCGCGGCGGCGTGGGCCGCCTCGGGCTCGAGGTTAGCAAGGCGCGTGGGGGCAGCGTAGAGCATTCCGCCGAAGGCGATCAGCACCAGCCCGCCGAGGATCTGGATCGCTTGCCGATGATGCTCGATGGCGCCCGAAATGGCGCCCACGCCGAGGCCTGCGAACAGGGCGATGAGCCCATCACCGAGCGTGGCGCCGATGCCAGCCGCGAGCCCGCCCCAGAAGCCGCGCTCAACGGCGCGCTGGATGCAAAGGACGTTGACGGGACCGACAGGCGCCGCGACAAGAACCCCGATGAGAATCCCCACGGGAATGATCAACAGGTTGGGGACTAGCTGCATCTCGGCCACCAGAGCCAGCGACCTCCATCGAATTGCGCCATTGCACCTCGAATCAGCCCGGCAGTATCGGGCAAATGAAGGTTAGCGAGCCTTATGGATTGCGACGAAGGAGATGGCGATCGAAATCGCCCCCGATTCGCAGGCAAAACGCCCTGCGGCGATAATCGCGGGCTTGCGGTTGCGGCGAGACGTCTCTTCACGATCCGTTTTCGACGCGCGATCACCGTGGCTAGCTTATGCGCACCGCTATTCGTAACGGGCGGGTTTTGGCTTGTCCATGATCATCCCCCCGCGGCGCTGGCTCAGACGGGGGAAAAGCGGGCACCTTCCGCCGCGCCGCTGGAGCGGGCCTTCCACGGCGAGCTGCCGCAGAGCGTGATCGACATGCGCGAGATGATCCTCGCCGCGGTTCACGCAGGCGACATCTCGATGCTTGAGGACGCCATCGAGTGGAACGAGATCCTACCCGATTTCGGCCCTGAGGGGCAGGCAGATCCTATCAGCTATTGGAAACGGATATCGGCCGATGGGCAAGGACGGGAGGTGCTGGCCGTCCTCGCCAATCTGCTGGCGCTGCCGCCAGCGCGGCTCGCCATCGGGCGCGATCCGGAGAATGCGATTGTGTACGTCTGGCCGTATCTTTCCGAAGTGCTGCCGCACGCGCTCTCGCCTGCGGAGGAAGTCGACCTCTACAGGCTTGTGCCTGTTGCCGAGGCGCGGGCGATGCTGGCTGCGAAAAAATGGTCGTGGTGGCGGATTGCCATCGGCGCCGACGGAACCTGGCATACGTTTCGTAAGTATGAGTGAGACGGGGACGTACGCTGCGGCGCATGGCTCTTTGCAGGGGAGCCGAGCGTTTTGCTATCGCTCCGTTCCAGGCCGGATCCTGTACGGAGCTGGCGGGTTGGCTATAGTGCCCCCATGGATCAGGCGCGGGTTTCGTGCCGCCCGGGGATGAGTTCCGTTCGTAGAGGTTCGAGTATGTTGCGTTTTTTCTCTGGCGCCTTTGCTCTCGGCGCTTCTTTCCTGGCTTTGGCCGCTTCCACTCCCGCTTCGGCGCAGTCGATCGGCCAGTACGGCATGTGGGGCGAGCCGCCTGAGCGGTCTTTCAAGCGGTCGTATTTGGGCGTGCCGCCCGTGATCGCGACGCCGAAGCCGCCCGCTGCCGATCAGGCTTCCGGGGGCGCACGCCCCCATATCGGAGCCAAGGCGCCCAAGACCATCGCGTTCCGCAACGCGTTCCAGCCCGGCTCGATCGTGATCGATACTGCCGGCCGGAAGCTTTACTACACGCTCTCGGAGAGCAGTGCCTACGTCTATCCCATCGCCGTCGGCAGGCAGGGTTTTGCCTGGACCGGAGTTGAGCGGGTCTCGCGCATTGAGAATTGGCCGGACTGGTTTCCGCCTGCCGAGATGCGCCAGCGCCAGCCGTCCTTGCCGGTCCGCATGACCGGAGGCCTCAGGAACCCCCTCGGCGCCAAGGCCATCTATCTCGGCAACACGCTCTACCGGATCCACGGTACGAACGACACGAAGTCTATCGGCTCGGCGTCTTCGTCAGGGTGCTTCCGCATGCACAACGGGCATGTCGTTCATCTCGCCCAGCATGTGGACTCGTCCACCATGGTTTACGTGATGAAGCGGCTGCCGAAATCGGGGACCATCGTGCCGCCGGGTGGCGGCGTCCAGGAGGTCAAGCAGGGGCCGCCAGCCGAGGCTGAGCCCGCCGCTGCGGAGACGCCGGCGGCTTCCGAGGCGGAATCGCGGGCCCCCGACGACACGGCACCGGCCGCGCACGAGGCCGCCGACCAGAGGATTTGACGGTATCCACCTCTCCGGGGGGCGGGCAGGCTTGCGACACTCGCGCTCTCTGTCAGCCCCTTTCCTCCCGGGTGCTCCTGCGTGTATACCGCGTCAGCGATCGGCCGGCGCCGGTGGACGGGCTGAGCAACCCTGTGGTGCCGGAGCAGCGACTGCAATAATGTGCGATTCTGACCACCGCGCGGGGCTGCCGGCCCTGCGGGTTTAGACGCGCAGACCGAGCGCTTATCGGAACCAGCGAGGTCAGGACCAATGAGCAACGCAATCTCACTCGAGCTTCTGGCCTTTAACCTGAAGCTCCTCGGGCGGCAGCGCCGCAAGAACCTGCTGATCAGCGCCGGGCGGCCGGAAGACAAGAAGCGCATGCTGCCGGCCATCCGGCGCATCCTCGCGCTTGATGTCGAGCTTTACGCGACACCCGGCACCTACCGCTTCTTCAAGGAGCATGGGGTGGAGAGCACCGAGATCCACAAGATCACGGATGGGCGCTCCCCCAACATCCTCTCCTTCCTCAAGGCCAACCGCTTCGATCTCGTCATCAACGTGCTGACGGGGGACGACGACTATGACGAAGGCTCGGACGCCAAGCTCATCCGCAAGCTTTCGATCGAGAACGGCATCCCGCTGATCACGGACGCGGATGTCGGAATCGCGACCCTCGAGCAGATCATCATCGACGCCGAGCGCGGCACCTACCGCTATCGCCTCGCCGACGACAGCGAGCCCTGGAACCTCAGGCTGCGCTTTCTCGAAGCCGCCGAGCGGCTAGGCGGGCTCGCCAACCATCACGCGCATTTCGACAAGGCCTACCTGATCACGCAGGAGAACCTGCGCTTGAGCCAGGTCGACATGCAGAAGAAGTGGGAGCTCTACCGCTATCTCAAGGAGAACTACACGCACGACGATCTCGTGGAGCGCATCAGCCGCGGCGTCGAGACCATGATCCAGCAGGGCGTGACCTATTGCCGGACCATGGTGGACGCGGACAGCACGGTGGGTCTCCTGCCGGTCAAGGCGGCGCTCGAGGTCAAGAAGCGGTATGCGGACCGTATTCTGTTCGAGATCGGCGTGCAGCCGCTCCAGGGCGTGCTGGATCCGGCTTCGTTCGAGCAGTACGCGGAAGCTTGCGAGCTCGCCGACTATTGCGGCGGCCTGCCCTCGCGCGACCGGCCGACGCCCGAGAAGCATCTCGATGTCGTGCTGTCGCTCGCTAAGAAGCTCGGCAAGCCGGTTGACGTGCATATCGACCAGGAGAACAACCCGCTCGAAAACGAGACGGAGCTGCTTGCGGAGAAGACCATCGAGCACGGTATGCAAGGGCGCGTGTTCGGCGTGCATGCCATTTCGCTCTCGGCCAAGGAAGAGCGCGAGCAGGACCGCATCATCGAGAAGGTCAAGGAGGCCGATCTCGGCATCATCATCTGCCCGTCGGCGGCGCTCAGCATGAAGCAGCTGCCCATGACGGCGCCGCTGCACAACTCCATCGCGCCGTTCGTCAAGCTGCGTGAGGCCGGGGTGCGCTGCTATCTCGGCGTCGACAACGTGCACGACCTGTTCATGCCGATGGTGGACGGCGACATCTGGACCGAATGCCGGATGCTGATGGAGACGACTCGCTTCTACGATATCGAGGCCGTGGCAGAATGGGCCTGCCAGAGGCCGATCGCGGCGCAGATCCAGCCTGCCTCGAAGCCTGTTGATATGGCGGTGGCAGCGGCTGCGGGCGGAAGCAAATAAGCGGACTGGTGGTCCGGCGGCGCCATGGCCGCCGGCACCGCCCGCGTGTTGCATCATTGCACGGCTCGGCCTTGCTTTGAGGCCTGATCAGATCTTGATCCAGATCACACGGTGTGCTCGTTGAGGATAGCGTGAATGCCGTTCTGCGCGGCCGCGGCGGGTGCCCGTGCCCTCGAGCTATGCTGGCTTCGGCAGGCTCTTGCCGTCTGACGCGAGGGAGGCTGCATCGTCTATAGCCCAGGCGTTCGCGCGCGCCTGCTGGAGAACCGGCAGGCGGGTTGGGATGTCCGGTTCGAGAGGCCAAAAGCATGACTGAGGCGCCAATGAGAATTGCGCTGCTCGAGGATCGCGGCGTCGTGGCCGTCACGGGGGCGGACGCGGCGAAACTGCTTGCCGGCCTCGTCACCAACGACATGGCGCAACTCGACACGGAGACGGCCCTTTATGCGGCGCTCCTCACTCCGCAGGGCAAGATCCTGTTCGATTTCCTCATCGTGAAAGCCGGCGGCGGATTTCTGCTCGATACGGCGCGAGAGGGGATCGGAGATCTCGTCAAGCGGCTGTCGATGTACAAGCTTCGCTCCGACGTTGCGATCCGCGATGCGTCCGCCGATTTTGCGGTCGCGGCGGTGTGGGGTGCGGAGGACGCGGTTCCGGCGTTGAGGCTTGCGGGGGAAGGATCACACGCGTTCGCCGACCCGCGCCTTCCTGAGTTGGGTGCGCGCGTGCTCATCGATGTGCGCGCTGCCGATGATGTGCTCGGCTCGCTCGGTGCCGAACGCGTGTCCGCCGAGGCGTATCATGCGCACAGGATCGGGCTTGGCGTGCCGGAGGGCGGTCGCGATTTCCCGCTTGGCGATACGTTCCCGCATGAAGCGCTCATGGACCAGCTCAACGGCGTGTCCTTCACCAAGGGCTGCTTCGTCGGCCAGGAGGTCGTTTCGCGCATGCAACACCGGGCGACAGTGCGCAAGCGCGTCGTGCCTGTCACCGGCGAGCGCGATCTTCCGGCGGGGCCGCTTCCGGTGCTTGCGGGCGAGGTGGAGATCGGACGCTTGGGTTCTGTTGCAGGCGCGCGCGGCCTCGCGCTCATGCGGCTCGACCGTGCGGCGCAGGCCCGCCGCGATGGTGTCGCGGTTACCGCCGGAGGTGTGCCGCTCAGCGTTGAAGCTCCATCATTCGCATCGTTCTCGGTCGAGGCTGCGCATGGCAGTGCGTGAAGCGGCGAAGCTCGAGCGATGTCCGTGGGTCGGTATCGGCGATCCGCTCTATGCACGCTATCACGACGAAGAATGGGGCGTGCCGCACGCGGACGAGCGCCGGCTGTTCGAGAAGCTGATTCTGGAGGGCTTCCAGGCCGGGCTGTCGTGGATCACGATCCTGCGCAAACGGGACGCCTTCCGCCGCGCCTTCGATGACTTCGACGCCGAGCGTATCGCGCGCTATACGCCGCGAGACGTTGCGCGGCTGATGGCGGATGAGGGCATCGTTCGCAATCGCCTCAAGGTGGAGGCTGCGATCGAGAACGCGCGCGCCTATCTTAGCCTGCGGGAAACGCAGACGCTGGCCTCGTTCCTCTGGCAGCACGGCGGCGGCAAGCCGATCGTGAACCACTATGCTGCGTTTGGCGAGGTGCCGGCTGAAACGGCAACGTCGCACGCGCTTTCCAAGGCGCTCAAGCGTGCCGGATTTCGTTTCGTCGGGCCGACGACGGCTTATGCTTTCATGCAGGCGACGGGAATGGTGAACGACCACCTCATAGATTGCCCGCGCCATGCGCCATGTGCCGAGATGCAGCGGACCTTCACGCCACCACGTTCCTGACGATCATGACCACATCTGAAAAAAATTCCCGACGCGGGCTTGCCATGCCGGATGCCGACAACGAGCGGGCGCCCATGCCGCCGCGCGCCTGGCAGCGCATGCTGTCGGGCCGGCGGCTCGATCTCCTCAATCCCAGTCCAAGCGACGTCGACATCCAGGACATCGCGCATGGGCTTGCGCGCGTGGCGCGCTGGAACGGACAGACCATCGGTACGCATGCTTTCTCGGTGGCGCAGCATGTTCTGCTCGTCGAGGACATCGCGGCTGCACTCAATCCGGACTGGCCGGACGCATGGCGGCTCGCAGCGCTTCTGCATGACGCGCCCGAATACGTGATTGGAGATCTGATCAGTCCTTTCAAGACGGCGATCGGGCTCGACTACAAGGCGTTCGAGCTGAAGCTGCTTGAGGCGATCCATGTGTGCTTCAACCTGCCGCCGGAGATACCTTCTGCCGTCAGCGCCGAGATCAAGCGTGCGGATCGCATCGCGGCCTTCTACGAGGCGACGAGACTCGCCGGTTTCTCCACAGAAGAGGCGCTCGAGTTCTTTGGTCGCGAAGACGTGAACGGCGTTCTTGCAGAGCGCCTCACGACGCTTGTTCCATTGCCGGCTTCAGAAGCCCAACGTCTTTTTCTCGAACGTTTCACAGCACTCACGCGAACGGGCTGAACAGCGCTCGGGAATGTGATCGCGCTTTTCTTTTTTATTCCATGTTTTGCCAATAATATCGTGTATTTTCGATGCCCAAATTCGCCACGATCCGCGTTTAGCCGGCACAGCTCAAAGGGAGCTTGTGCCATGGTCGCAGATATGAACTTCAAGCGGCGGGCTGACGAGAAAGATCCGAGTTCGGAACCGACTCGTCACGCCGCCACGCGCAACGAACCGGCGCGAGTGGAGATCGGCCTCAACGCCGCCATCGTCGCCGTCATCGATGACGAGCCCGTGGTGCTCGTCATTCGCAGCGAGACCGAACCCGCCGGGATGGACGGATTACCGTTCGGGCCCTTCTCGCCACTCGGGCATCGAACACTCGAAAGAGGCTTGCGTGCCTGGGTTGAAGAGCAAACGGGACTCGGTCTCGGATACGTCGAGCAGCTCTATACGTTCGGAGACCGCGGACGCCATGCGGAGCCGGGAGATGCGGTGCCGCATGTGGTCTCGATCGGATATCTGGCGCTAACGGAAACGGGCCATGCCCGCGATCTCGCGCATGGGACCTGGCGCAGCTGGTACCAATATTTCCCGTGGGAGAACTGGCGCAAAGGAAAGCCGGAGATTCTCGCCAACGAAATCGAGCCGCGGCTCAGGCAATGGGCGGCGAGCCCGACAGCGCGCTCGTCACCCGTGAGGCCGGTGCCGCGCGAGGATCGGATCCGCATCTGCTTCGGCCTCGATGGCGGAGCGTGGGACGAGGAGAAGGTGCTCGACCGGTTCGAGCTTCTCTATGAAGCGGGCCTCGTCGAGGAAGCCCGCCGGGATGGACGCGAAGCGGCAGGCGCCTGGGAGGGACTCCCGCGCCTCGGTACACCGATGAAGTTCGACCACAGGCGCATCCTTGCGACGGCTATCGGCCGGGTGCGCGCGAAGATCAAGTATCGACCCGTCGTCTTCGAACTGATGCCGGACGAGTTCACTCTGTTCGAACTGCAGAAGACGGTGGAGGCGATCCTCGGGCCGCATCTGCACAAGCAGAACTTCCGACGCCTCGTGGAGAGCGCCGGCCTTGTCGAGCCGACCGGCGAGGTCAGGACGCAAACCGGTGGGAGGCCGGCGAAGCTGTTCCGTTTCCGGCGTGAGGTGGTGCTCGAAAGGCCGGCGCCCGGTGTGCGGGTCAAAGCCGTGCGGATGTAATTCACGTTCGAGCAAAAGAAATCGAAGGTGCGGCACAATGATCGTCGCACCTTTTTTTTGGCTTCAACCTGGAAAATCGACGACAGCTCAACTAGATTCTTCTTAGGCGCTCTATACTCGATGCGAGTATAACCGGGGAAACCTATCGGAGCTCCGGAGCGTAAGAATGGGGTGACTGGCGCAGCCAGTATTTTTCAGGGCCGCTATATACTCAGTGGGAGTAGATAGGGCTTGCGGAGGTGACATCATGGCGCTGAGTGCGGCCGGTTCTGTTTTCACTCTGTCCCCCTCCGGGGCGGGCTGCCAGACGCGTACGCCGGACCAGAAGACGGGTGCTTCGCCCATTGCGTTCACGCCGGCGCTGAAGCGCGAGATGGAGCCGCTTTACGAGCGGGTGAAGCATGTCGTGACGCCCATGGAATGGGTGCACTATGCGCCGATCATCAAGGCTATCGGCGAGCTCAAAGCTGAGCGCAACGCCGTGATCCTGGCGCACAACTACATGACGCCCGAGATCTTCCACTGCGTTGGGGATTTCCGCGGAGACAGCCTGCAGCTCGCCAAGGAGGCGGGGCGCACGGAGGCGGACGTTATCGTGCAGGCGGGCGTTCACTTCATGGCCGAGACGTCGAAGCTGCTCAATCCGGACAAGACGGTTCTGATCCCGGATCCGCTTGCCGGCTGCTCTCTCGCGTCGTCGATCACGGCCGAGGATGTGCGCGCGCTGCGTGCTGCCTACCCCGGCGTGCCGATCGTCACGTACGTCAACACGAGCGCGGCGGTGAAGGCGGAATGTGATATCTGCTGCACCTCGTCCAACGCGGTGAAGATCGTCGAGAGTCTCGGCGTGCCGCGTGTGCTGCTGATCCCGGACGAGTATCTCGCGAAGTACGTGCAGACGCAGACGAGCGTCGAGATCATCGCCTGGAAGGGGCGCTGCGAAGTGCACGAGCGCTTCACCGGGGAGGAGATGGAGGCCATGCGCGCGGCCGATCCCGGCCTCAAGATCATCGCCCATCCCGAGTGCCCGCCGGACGTCATCACGGCTTCCGATTTCACGGGCTCGACGGCTGCGATGATCAACTGGGTGAAAACGGAGCGGCCCGAGAAGGTCGTGCTCGTCACCGAGTGCTCGATGGCGTCCAACGTCGCCGCAGAGACACCCGACGTCGAGTTCATCCGCCCCTGCAACCTGTGCCCGCACATGAAGCGCATCAGCCTCGAAAACATCTATGAGGCGCTGCTCTACAACCGCTATGAGGTGACGGTCGATGCGGCTGTCGCGGCTAAGGCGCGCCGCGCGGTGGAGCGCATGGTGGAAGCGTCGGCTTGACGAGGGCGGTCGCTCTCTGCTTCTGACCTGGGCGTGGGCGTCTCCAGGCTTCTCCTGGGGACGCCGCCGGTATCCTGAAGATCGGCCTCCAAAAGGAACGTCCGCCGATGGGCCTCGACCGCACCCGCCGCTTGAGCCGGGGATTTGCCGACCCGGCAAGCGAATTTGCCAACGGCGATGTCGTCATCATCGGCGCCGGCCTTGCCGGTCTCTTCACGGCATTGCGGCTCGCGCCGCTGCCCGTCACGGTGGTCGCCGCGGCGCCGCTGGGCGAGGGTGCATCCAGCGCCTGGGCGCAAGGCGGCATTGCAGCCGCCGTGGGCGAGGGCGATACGCCGGAGCGCCACGCGGCGGATACGATCGCGGCCGGGGCCGGCATTGTCGATGCTCATGTGGCCGAGGTCGTAGCGGCGGAAGCGCCGTCGCGAATTGCGGATCTCTTGCGTTACGGCGTGCCGTTCGACCGGGATCTCGCGGGCCATTTCGTGCTCTCGCGGGAGGCGGCCCATTCCGAGCCGCGGGTCGTGCGCGTCTCCGGTGATCGAGCGGGCGCAGCGATCATGCAGTCCTTGATCGCCGCTGTGCGCGCAACACCGTCGATCCGTGTGCTTGATGGCTACGAGGCGCTGGATCTCATCCTTGACGGCGGCGCGGGCGTAGGTGGGCGCATCAGCGGCGTGCGGCTCGCGCGTACTCACGTAGGCGAGAGCGAAACGTTCGATTTTCTGCCGGCAAGCGCCGTGGTGCTCGCGACCGGCGGGGCCGGCTCGCTTTATTCCGTCACCACGAACCCGGTCTATGCGCGCGGTGAAGCGATTGCATTCGCCGCGCGTGCGGGCGCCGTGATTGCGGATGCGGAGTTCATCCAGTTTCATCCGACGGCGATCGATGCGGGCATCGATCCCGCGCCGCTCGCGTCGGAAGCGCTGCGCGGCGAGGGTGCGGTGCTGATCAATCGCGCGGGCGAACGCTTCATGGTGGCGATCGATCCGGCGGGGGACCTAGCGGCCCGCGATGTCGTGGCGCGGGCGGTGTTCGCCGAGATCAGCGCGGGGCGTGGCGCTTTTCTCGATTGCCGCGCCGCCATCGGAGCCGCGTTTCCGCAGAAGTTCCCGACTGTCGCTGCGCACTGCCGCGCGGCGGGGATTGATCCCGTGCGCGAGCCAATCCCGGTTGCGCCGGCTGCCCACTACCACATGGGCGGCGTGGCGAGCGATCTTTCGGGGCGTACCTCGCTTGAGGGCCTGTGGGCCGTCGGCGAGGTGGCCTCCACGGGCTTGCACGGAGCCAACAGGCTGGCATCGAACTCGCTGCTCGAGGCGGTGGTGCTCGGCGCGCGTGTCGCTGACGACATCCGCCGTCTGGTAACGCCGGCCGTGGCGCATCCGGCCGGGCGCACCTATCGTACGGGAGGCGTGCGTCCGCTCGATGCCGGGCGGCGCGCATCGCTCATCGATCGCCTGCGGAAAACCATGACCACCCATGTTGGCGTGGTGCGCGATGGCGCCGGCCTCGATAAGGCGATTGCTATCGTGCGCGATATCGGCATGGAGGCGGGTGACGACAGAACGGTCGCCAATATGGCGTTGGCGGCGGAGATCATCGGCGGTTCGGCGCTGATGCGCACGGAAAGCCGGGGCGGACACTCGCGGTCCGATTATCCCGATCCTGACCCCGCGCAGCAGTATCGCAGTGCGGTGACGCTCGGCGAGATCCGGGCTATCGGCGCGCATGGCCAGCCCACCGCCATGGGGCCGAACTGCACGGAGCTTTCCCGATGACTGACGTCTCATTCAACGGGGGCCTGCCGCGCCTCCTGACTGCGCGGGCGGTGGAGCAGGCGCTGGCCGAGGATCTCGGTACGCGCGGGGACCTGACGAGCGCTGCCACCGTGCCGGCGCGCGCCATGGCGGTGGCAACCTTCGGAGCCCGCAGCGAGGGCGTCATTGCGGGGCTCGCAGTGGCAGAGGCCGCATTCCACGCCGTCGATCCCCGAGTGGAATTCAAGGCGGAAGTTGACGACGGTGATCGGATCGCGGCAGGCACCATTGTGGCGCGCGTGGCCGGACCGGCGCGGGCGCTGCTCACGGCGGAGCGCGTGGCTCTCAATTTCCTCTGCCATATGAGCGGCATCGCGACGTTGACGCGCCGCTACGTCGATGCGGTCGCCGGCACCTACGCGCGCATCACCGACACGCGCAAGACGACGCCGGGGCTGCGTGCGTTCGAGAAGTATGCGGTGCGCTGCGGGGGCGGCGCGAACCATCGCGCGGGACTCTTCGACGCCATCCTGATCAAGGACAATCACATCATCGCGGCGGGGGGCGTGGCGGCGGCGATTTCAGCAGCGCGCGCCCACGCCGGTCACATGGCGAAAATCGAAGTCGAGGTGGACGATCTCGAGACGCTTGCAACGGTGCTGCGGCATCCTGTGGATGCGGTGCTGCTCGACAATATGGACATTGCGACGCTACGGGGCGCGGTGGAAATCGTCGGGAGACGGACGTTGACGGAAGCATCGGGCGGCGTCACGCTCGAGACGGTGCGTGCGATCGCGGAGACGGGCGTCGATCTCATCTCGGTGGGGGCGCTCACGCATTCCGCGCCGATTCTCGACCTTGGTCTCGATTTCGTTCCCTAGAGACGAAGCACGAAGAAACTGGAACTTCGAGGGCATTTCCCTGCGCGTGCTTGATTTTGCCTCAGTTCCGCACAAGGCTCGGGCTCGGAGCGAAGTGCGGGAAACAATGACGAGGATCAGGCGCGCATGATGACGGTGATCGTGATCTGGGGCGTGGGTGCGATGCTGGCGGCAGCGCTGGCGGGCCTCGTCGCCGGCTGGAAGAACCGCGATTACTCGTTCTGGATGGCGTGGTGTTTCGTGTTGCCGCCGTTGCTCGTGTGGCTTTTCATATTGCCCAAGCGGCAAGGCCCGCGGCCAAGGCGCCCGAGCCTCGATGAACTCGATCGCATGGAAAACCGCGATATGCCGCACTGAACGCAGGCGCGCGTGCTCGGCCGATGTCCGTGCTTGCCGCGTGAAGCGGCGACGGCTTTTTATTCGAGCCGGGAGTGTGGGCGCCGCTACGGCAACGTTACCTTGGCGGTGAAGACGAAGCGCTCGTCGCAGAGGCTTTCCTTCACGCAGAGACCGCCAGTGGTCACGTCGATGTCGCTGTCCCAGTAGCGGAAATCGAAGGTGAATTTCTCCACGGCGAGGCTCAATCCGGCGCTCCAGTACTGGTAATCCTCGGCGCGGGTGCCGCCGGGCGAGAAGCCATCGTTGCGGTCGCCGTAGACCGTGCCCCAGACGCCGCTGATCGCGGGACTGAAGATGCCGACCTGCGGAAGAGCGTAGGAGGCGGCGCTTTCGAGCGTGAAGACTTCGCCAACCTCGCCGCCGTATTCCGGTGCCCAGTAGAACGTCGTGCCGCTCGTCAGGCCTTTGATCCAGGGCGACTCCATGCTGTAGCCGGCTTTGAGCTCGACGTAATTCAGCTCGGCGCCTGCGTCCTTGGCGTTCGGATAGGTGTAGTAGAGAACGCCGAAGTCGAACGTGACCGGACCCCAGAGCGGGCCTGGGCCTAGGGTGGGCTTAATGCCGGCGTAGAGGTCGATTTCCGCATTGGCCGGAGGCGCGCCGTCGAAATCGACATTGGATGCCCAGATGCCGGCGTAGAAGATGCCGTAGGTGAGATCGACCGATCCCTGAGCGGCAGGGTTCTGGTCCGTCTGCGAGATGCCGCGGAAGATGTAATCGCT
>JRYH01006873.1_pt1 | contig 30738 bp, 29 predicted proteins | sample 235351 | NCBI WGS metagenome assembly JRYH01 (sample SAMN03074221, study PRJNA261480) | activated sludge metagenome | biome: Wastewater Treatment Plant; feature: Wastewater; material: Activated sludge; isolation source: activated biomass of a wastewater treatment plant treating wastewater... ...
CCTTCCTGCACTACGCCTACGGCCTGACCCAGCATCACCACCGCGTCCACACGCTGGTGTTCGGCACGCGGCTCACCGACATCACCCGCTGCCTGCGCCACCGCGACCCCGACGTGGCGATCGAGCGCGCCGACGCCCTGGTGCAGGACTGGCACGGCGGCACCCGGATCGCGACGAATCTGGCAGCATTCAACCGACAGTGGGCCCGCCGGCTGCTGACCGGCAATGCGGCGCTGCTGCTGGTCACCGACGGGCTCGACCGCGACGAGCACGGCGCCCTCGGCGACGAGGCCGCGCGGCTGGCTCGCTTCGCCCGCGAAGTGGTCTGGCTGAACCCGCTGCTGCGCTACGAAGGCTTCGAGCCGCGCGCTGCCGGCGTGAGGGCGATCCTGCCGCACGTCGACCGGATGCTGCCGGTGCACAACCTGGAAAGCCTCTCGGACCTCGCGCGCGCGCTGGCCGATCCCGCCAAACGAAACCCGATCAAAGGACATCCGACATGAACCTTCAGGGAGAACGACACATCCCGGCCTCGGTCGAGGCCACCTGGGCGGCGCTGAACGACCCGGAGGTGCTCAAGCAGTGCATCGCGGGCTGCGAGTCGCTCGAGCGCACCGGCGACAACCAGTTCCAGTCGACGATGGCGGTGCGCATCGGCCCGGTGAATGCCCGGTTCAAGGGCAAGCTCGAGTTGCAGAACATCGTGCCGATGGACTCGTACACGATCGCCTTCGAGGGCCAGGGCGGCGTGGCCGGCTTCGGCAAGGGCACCGCAGACGTCAAATTGAGCCCCGATGGCACCGGCACCCTGCTCGCCTACAGCGCGAAAGCCCAGGTCGGGGGTAAGCTTGCACAGGTCGGCTCGCGGCTGATCGACAGCGCCGCCGCCAAGATCGCCGAGGACTTCTTCTCGGCATTCACCGAGCGGCTGGCGCCGCCCGAGGCGGAAGCGCCCGCCGCCGAGGCCGCGGTACCGGCGGCTGCCCCGCCGGGCGTCGTGGTCAAGCCCTGGTTGCCCTGGGCCATCGCCGCGCTGCTGATCATCATCGTGCTGGTCTACCTGCTCGATTGAGGAGAAAGTCATGGACAGCCTGGATCGCGAAGTCCTTGAACACGCGCGCGACTGGCGCGCCGCCGATCGCGGCGTGTGGCTGGTCACCGTCATCGAGACCTGGGGCTCGGCGCCGCGTCCGCCCGGCGCCCTGCTGGCGCTGCGCGACGACGGGCTGGTGGTCGGCTCGGTGTCCGGAGGCTGCGTCGAGGACGACCTGATCCACCGCGTGCGCACCGGCGAGCGGGTCGACCGGCCGTCGCTGGTCGTCTACGGCGTGAGCAAGGAAGAGGCCGCGCGCTTCGGCCTGCCCTGCGGCGGCACGCTGCGCCTGCTGCAGGAACCGCTCCTCGATGCCGGCTGGATCGACCAGGTGCTCGAGCGCACCGCGCGGCAGGAGCTCGTCGCGCGCACGCTCGATCTCGAGACCGGGCAGGCCGCGATCGAACCGGCGGTGCGCGGCGAGGCCTTCAGCTTCGACGGCAGGAAGGCGCGCCAGGTGTTCGGGCCGCGCTACCGGCTGCTGATGATCGGCGCCGGCCAGCTGTCGCGGGTGCTGGCCGAGATGGCCAAGGCGCTCGACTTCCAGGTCTACGTCTGCGATCCGCGCGAGGAGTACTACACCACGCTGGCCATTCCCGACGTCTGCTGGCTGCCCGGCATGCCCGACGACGTGGTGGTCGAGTTCAAGCCTGACGCCAACACCGCGATCGTCGCGCTCACCCACGATCCGAAGCTCGACGACATGGCGCTGCTCGAGGCGCTGAAGTCGCCGGCCTTCTACATCGGCGCCCTGGGTTCCCGGCGCAACAACGACGCGCGGCGCGAGCGGCTCGCGATGTTCGACCTGAGCGCGGACGAGATCGCGCGGCTGCACGGGCCGATCGGCCTGCACATCGGCAGCCACACGCCGGCTGAGATCGCGGTGGCCATCCTCGCGGAAATCGTGTCGGTGAAGAACGGCGTCGCGCCGACCCAGAAGAAGGCCGCTCAGGCGGACAGCTGCTCGCCCGCGGCAGGCTGAGGCCCGGCAAGGGTGTACACGGTCCGGCCGTCGGCGGTGCGGGCGGCCTCGACCTTCACCCCGTAGGCTTCGGACAGCCGGTCGGCGCAGATCAGGTCGCCGACCGAGCCGAAAGCCAGCTCGCCGGCAGGCAGGTACAGCAGCGCCTGGGTTCCGCAACGCAGGGCGTGGTTCGGGTCGTGGGTCGAGTAGACGATGCCCAGGCCCTCGGCGGCCAGCGCCGACAGCATGTCGAGCACCCTGCCCTGGTTGCCGAAGTCAAGGCTGGCCGCGGGCTCGTCGAGGATCAGCGTGCGCGCCTGCTGGGCCAGCGCGCGGGCGATCGCGGCCAGCTGCCGCTCGCCCCCGGACATCCTGGACAGGGGCCGATCGCGAAAGCGCTCCAGCCCCATGCGGGCCATCGCGCGGTGGACTGCCTGGCGGTCCTCGGCGCCGGGAGCCGCCCCCAGCGGCAGGCGGCCGAGCCGGCCGAGCATCACGTAGCGGTGGACGTCGAGATCGAAGGCGGTGGCCGGCTGCTGCGGGACCCACGCCAGCTCGCCGGCCAGCTCGCGCGGCGAGATCGCGCCGAGCGGCCGGCCGCTCCAGCGCACCTCGCCTTCGATCGGCGGGATCGCCCCCGCGAGCGTGCGGAACAAGGTGCTCTTGCCCGAGCCGTTCGGACCCAGCACGACCAGCACCTCGCCGGCGCGCAACGCGAATTCGACCGGCCTGGCCAGCGCACGCCCGCGGTAGCCGAAGCGCAGCCCGGTGGTTTGCAGCAGTTCAGTCATCGCGGCGGCGAAGCATCAGGAAGAAGAGCACCGGCGCGCCGATCAGGGCGGTGAGCACGCCGGGCGGCAGTTCCGCCTGGCCGATGCTGCGGCCCACGGTGTCGATCGCCAGCATCAGCAGCGCGCCCAGCAGCATCGCCACCGGCAGCAGCCGCGGGAACGACGCGCCCACGAGCAGGCGCGCGGCGTGAGGCACCACCAGGCCGATCCAGCCGATGATCCCGGCCGCAGCGACCGTCGCCGCGGTCAGCAGCGTGGCGCCCACCACCAGCGACAGGCGCAGGAGCGGCAGCCCGACCCCCAGAGCGCGAACCTCGTCGTCGGAAAGCATCAGCGCGTCGGCCCGCCAGCGCATCAGCAGCAGCGGAATCAGGCCCGCGATCGCGCACAGCGCCAGGCCGGCAAGGTCTGCCTGCCCGATCGAGGCGAAGCTGCCCAGCAGCCAGAAGGTGATCGCCGGCAACTGCGTGTAGGGATCGGCGAGCGTCTTCACCAGGGCCACCACGGAGCCGAGCATGCTGCCCACCGCGATGCCCACCAGCACCAGGCTCAGCGTGCGATCGCGCAGCGGCAGCGCGGTGCCGATCGCGTAGACGACCGCCACCGCGACCAGGCCGCCGACGAAGGCGGCGGCCTGGATCGCCCAGATCGCCCAGCCCAGGAAGATGCCCAGCACCGCGCCGACCGCCGAGCCGGCCGAGACGCCGAGCAGGTCGGGCGCGGCAAGCGGGTTGCGGAAGACCGACTGCAGCGCGGCGCCCGATGCGGCGAGCACCGCCCCCACGGCGAGCGCGGCCAGGACCCTGGGGCCGCGGATCTGCCAGAGCACCGTTTCGGCGGTTGCCGGAAGATCGGGCGGCGGCGCCCCGAGTCGCGCGGCGAGCAGGCGCAGCACGTCGCCCAGGGGCAAGGGGAAACTGCCGCTTCCGAGCGCGAGCAGCCCGGCAAGGAGCAGCGCCAGGACAAGACCGGCCAGCAGTGCGGGGTAGGAATGCCTCATCGATCGCGCATCCGCGCCGAGGCGAGCAGCTCGCGCATGGCAGCGTTCGAGGGCCTGTGGTGATACAGCCATTCGAACAGATCGACCATGGTCTCGTCCAGCGGTCCCCGTCGCCCCTCGGGATGCAGGGTTGCCGACAGCCACACCAGGCCCGCGAACCGGTTCAGCGCGGGCGGCGCGTCGAACCAGCCGAAGGGCACACGGGGCACCAACGCCACGCGCCCTGCCCGCACCGCCGGCAGTCGCGACCACACCGGATGCCGCGCCAGCCCATCCACGAAGGCCGGGTCGGTCGCCACGATCCAGTCGGGCTGCCAGCCGATCACCTGCTCGAGCGACACCTGGGCGAGGTTCGGCGCCGGGGTGACCGCCACGTTGACCGCGCCGACTTCCTCGATCAGCTCCCCGCTGAGGGTGCCGGGCCCGGCAGTGACGAGGCCGGAAGGCCCGCGGGCAAAGTAGACGCGCGGCCGGTCGCCCTCGCCGAGCCTCGCCCGGAGCCCGGCCGTCTCGTCGAGAATCCGCCGAACCCCTTCGGCCAGGTCCCGGGCCCGGGCCTGCACGCCCAGCACCTCGCCCAGCCGCTCGAGCGTGCCCTGCGTCCGATGGAGCGACCCGTCGAACAGCAGGCAAGGCACACCGGTCTGGCGCTGCACCTGGTCGACCAGCGACACGTAGGTCGGCGTGACCGACCCGACGTCGATGACGAGATCCGCGCGCATGGCCAGCAGCCCCTCGAGCCTGGCCGTGGATCCGCGCCCCGACAAGCGCCCGAGCTCGGGCAAGGCGCGCACCCGCGGCAGCAGCCACGCCGCCTCGTCGCCGCGCAGCGCCCGCGGCCAGCCGAGCAGCCGATCGGGCGCCAGGCAGTACAGGAAGACGGCAGCCGGCGCGCCTGCCGGGAACACCCGCTGCGGCGTCGACGAGAGCGCGACCTGGCGGCCTGCGTCGTCCACGGCCAGCCGCCTGGAAGCCAGGCAAGGCTTCGCTGCAGCGCCGCCGACGGCGAGCGCGCCCAGCGCGAGCGTCAGCCTGCGCCGTTGCGGATCGGATTTCGCGATCATGGCGAGGGGCTGCGGAACGAGGAAGACGGAATCGAGGGCAAGCCGGAATCGGGCGGAAGACGGGATCGACGGGGATTCTAGCGATCGTGCACCGGTCCGCGACCGGTTCCCGTGAACTCCGCATGCCCGGGCCGCGCGACCTTGCCGCGAGCCTGGGGCAGAATAGCCGGTCGCCCGCGGCCCCTCGAAGCGTCGCGCCATGCCCAGCTCTGCCAGCCTCCCATGCCGAAATCCAAGGATTCGGGCATCGTCGCCGTCGAGCTCGCCTACGAGTTCGCGTCGACCGGCGCCCACGCGTCCGGCCATCTGGTCAACCCGCTGTTCACCGCCCTGTCGGCCATCCGCACCGAAGGTTCCATCGTCTCGGCCGCGCGCCTGCTTGGCCAGTCCTACCGTCACCTCTGGGGCTACCTCAGGCGGCAGGAAGAGAGGCTGGGCCGCGCGCTGATCCAGTGGGACAAGGGACGCGCGGCCCGGCTGACGCCCTTCGCGGAGAAACTGCTCTGGGCCGAGGCCGGCATCCGCGCGCGGCTCGCGCCCCGCATCGAGAACCTCGCCACCGAGATCGGCCGCGAGCTCACCGTGGCCTTCAACGACGACGTGGCCATCGCCGAGGTGGTCGCCAGCCACGACCTCGCCCTGCCCGGCCTGCGAGCGCTCTGCCAGCGCGCGGGCCTGCTGCTCGACATCCACTTCGCGGGCAGCCTCGACGCGCTGGCCGCGCTTCGCCACGGCCGGTGCGCCTTCGCCGGCATCCACCTCCCGCTCGGCCGGCCCGAGCTCGCCGCGCGCGGAAGCGCCCTGCACCGCTCCTTCGGCCCCTGGCTTCGCCTGGGCAGGGAGAAGCTGATCCGGGTCGCGCGACGAACGCAGGGCCTGATCGTGGCCCCCGGAAACCCGCTCGCGCTCCGCGACCTGGACGACCTTGCGCGGGTGCGCTTCGTGAATCGCGCGCCGGGTGCCGGCACCCGCGTGCTGCTCGACCAGCTGCTTGCCGATCGCGGAATCCTCCCCGGCCGGATCGACGGCTACGAGCGACTGGAGACGACCCACCTGTCGGTCGCCACCTGCGTGGCGAGCGGCGCGGCCGACGCCGGCTTCGGCATCGAGGCCGCGGCAAGGCAACAGGGGCTGGACTTCATTCCCGTGGTGCAGGAGGACTACTTCTTCGCCTGCTCGGCGAACACGGTCGACGAGCCGGTGGCCGTGCAGCTGCGCGAGGCGCTCGCCAGCCCGGCCTGGCGTGAGGTGCTGGCCAGGCTGCCCGGCTACTCGGCCACCGATCCGGGCTCGGTCGTGTCGCTGCGCCGGACCCTGCCGTGGTACGGACACGCCGAGCAGGCGAAAAAAAACCGGACGTTGGTCGGCGGGCAGCCTTCCTTCGTCCGGCGAGGCGGAGACAACCGATGAAGTCGCTCTCTATCGCTTTGGCGGACCCGCACGGGTGCGGGCCCTTACGAAGAAATCCTACGCCGGTCGCCGCCGCTTGAACATCGCCGGAACCGGGAGAATTCTGACAAAAGCGGGACGCAACGCGGGCAAAGGCCGCGGTTCGCGGGAAAGCGGAACTTTGCTGCGGTGCACGTCGGCCCCGCTGCGCTGCGGGCCGGCCGTGCGGCAAGCCGATCAGGTGCTCTGAACCACGATCGACGGGAACTTCAGGCTCATGTCGCGCGCCTTGTCAGCGATCCGGACCGCGATGCGCCGGGCGATCTGGCGATAGATCGCCGCGACCTCGCCGTCGGGGTCGGCCACCACCGTGGGCCTTCCCGAATCGGCCTGCTCGCGGATCCGGATGTCCAGCGGCAGCCCGCCCAGGTACTCGACGTCGTACTCCTTCGCCATCCGCTCGCCGCCGCCCTGGCCGAAGATGTGCTCGGCGTGTCCGCAGTTCGAGCAGACGTGGATCGCCATGTTCTCGACGATGCCCAGGATCGGGATCCCGACCTTCTCGAACATCTTCAGCCCCTTGCGCGCGTCGAGCAGCGCGATGTCCTGCGGCGTGGTCACGATGACCGCGCCGGTGACCGGGATCTTCTGCGCGAGCGTCAGGTGGATGTCGCCGGTTCCCGGCGGCATGTCGACGATCAGGTAGTCGAGGTCGCGCCAGTTCGTGTCGCGCAGCAGCTGCTCGAGCGCCTGGGTGACCATCGGGCCGCGCCAGACCATCGGCGTGTCGGGGTCGATCATGAAGCCGATCGAGCTGGCCTGGATGCCGTGGCCCACCATCGGCTCCAGGCTCTTGCCGTCACGCGACTCGGGCCGGCCGGCGATGCCCAGCATCGTCGGCTGCGACGGGCCGTAGATGTCGGCGTCGAGCATGCCCACGCTGGCGCCCTCGGCTGCCAGCGCCAGCGCCAGGTTGACCGCGGTCGTGCTCTTGCCCACGCCGCCCTTGCCCGAGGCGATCGCGATGATGTTCTTCACGTTGGGCAGCGTCTTCACGCCGCGCTGCACCGCGTGCGCCACGATCTTCTGGTAGACGTTGGCGCTGACGTTGCCCGCGCCGGGCAGCGCGCGCAGCTTCGCGATGACTTCGCGGCGGATCGGGTCGATCTGGCTCTTCGCCGGATAGCCGAGCTCCACGTCGACGCTGATGTCGGAGCCGTCCACGCGGATGTTCCGCGTGGACTTGCCGGCCACCAGGTCCTTGCCGGTGTTGGGATCGACGATCTGGGACAGCGCCGCGCGGACGTCGGCATCGGTGAGCGACATGGACTGGAACTCCTCTGGAATCGCGCGGAGTTTAGCCCCTTCGGCCCAAGGCTGCCGGCAGCCCTGCCGATTCACATGAACCGCTCATGGGCTTTGACGCCCTAGCAGCGCGGCCGGCAGCTCGATCCGGTCGAGCAGGTTCTTGACCAGCAGGCCCAGCTCGGTGTCGCCCTCGATCGCAAGCCGGCGATGGAAAAAGAGCGTGTCGGGATCTTCCTGGCGCGTGAGCATCTGGAGGAAGGCCGACACGGTCGCCGACAAGGTGAGCGCGGCCTCGCCGCGCGCCGGCGCCGCCCGGAAGCGGCCGCCGCGCAGCACCACGTCGGCCGACGCGCCTGCGTCGATCACGCGGATACGCACCGGCTGCCCCTCGAGCGCGTCGATCTCGTCGAGCGCGAGCAGCCCCTTGCGCAAGGCCTGGTTCAGCGCAAGGGACAGCGCCAGGCCGTGCGGCCACTGCGGCAGCCGCCGCCCCAGCGACGCGAGGGGCGAAGGCAGCGAGAAGGCAGGGATCTCGATCATGCCGCCCTCCTGGCCAGCTCGATGCCGGCCCGGCCGTGCCAGTAGCCGTTGCAGAAGCCCTCCGGGCTCCACGCCGGGTCCGCCGCCACGGTCTCGCCACGGCGCGCGGCGTCGAAGGCCGCCACGATGGCGGGCGTGTGCCGGGACTGCGGGCTGATGCGCACGGCGTCGAGCCCGGCCGCCGCGATCGCCGGCATCTCGTCGAGCAGCAGGTAGCGCTGCGCGGACTGCGTCTGGATGCCGTTGATCGCGAGGAACTCCTGCCCCTCGCGGGTGGACAGCGTGATGCCGTCCGGATGGTCGAGGCAGCGGTACTCGCAGCTGTCCTTCTTCAGGCCGTAGTGGCGCGCGGTGAAGCAGCGCGCCGACAGCGCCAGCGGCATCCGGCCGAAGGCGAACAGCTCGGTCTGCATGCCCTCGGGGCGGGTCGCGTGCAAGGCGGCGATCACCTTGCCGGACATCTCCAGCGGGGGCACCCAGCGCACCGCGCCGAGGCCGGCGTAGCAGCGCAGCGCATCCTCGTTGTAGACGTTCAGGTGCGGGCCGGCCACGAAGGGCACGCGCCGGGCGACCAGCGCGACCGCGCCCAGGTCGTTGGCCTCGACCGGGAAGTCGCCGTGCTCGAGGAGGTTGCGCAGCCGGCGCAGGTCGGCCTCGCCCTCGAGCAGGGCCTGACTCGACAGCACGACTTCCTTGCCTGCCTCGCGCAGGTCGCGCGCCAGGCCGACCCAGTCGTCGAGCCGCATCTGGTGCCGGCGCGAGCAGACGACCTCGCCCAGGTAGACGATCTCGACCGGCGAGTCGGCGATCGACGCGTAGAAATCGAGCACCTCCTGGCGGGACCAGTAGTAGAGCAGCGGCCCCAGCGACAGCCTGGGGGCGGGCCGCGCGCTCGGGAAGGCCGGCACCGGCGGGTTCATCGTTTCCTGCATCGCGCTCACCTCCACGGCCGGCTGTAGGCGCCGAGGGTCACCTGCTGGCCCTCGGACAGTTTCGCGAGCTCCGCCTGCCACTGCGGCTTCGCCTGGTAGCGCGCATCGGCGGCCGCGGCGTCGATCGCCGCGCGCAGCGTGCGGGTGACCTGGGCCACGTAGGCCGGGCTGCGCTGGCGGCCCTCGACCTTGATCGCCGCCACGCCGATGCGCAGCAGCTCGTCGAGCACCGACAGCACGTTCAGGCTGGTCGGCTCCTCGAGCGCGTAGTCGATGCGGCCCTGCACTTCGAAGCGGCCCTTGCACAGCGTCGGGTAGCCGGCCTTCTCGTCGGCCCCGTAGCGGTCGATCAGGATGCCGTTCAGGCGCGCCGACATGCCGTCGGGGCCGTCCTCCCAGCGCACGTAGGGCGCGGGCGAGCACACGCCGTGAGTGTTCGGCGACTCGCCGGTGGCGTGCGAGGACAGCCAGCAACGGCCCTCGTTCATCACGCACAGGCTGCCGAAGCCGAAGACCTCGATCTCGACCTCGGTGTGGCGGATCAGCTGCTCCACCTGCGCCAGCGTCAGCACCCGCGGCAGCACCGCCCGCCGGATGCCGAACTCGCGCCGGCAGAACTCGATCGCCTCGTGGTTGGTGGCAGAGCCCTGCACCGACAGATGCAGCCGCAGTGCCGGATGCCGCTCGCGGGCATAGGCGAGCAGGCCGATGTCGGCCACGATCAGCGCATCCACGCCCAGCTCGGCGGCGGCGTCGACCGCCGCGTGCCATTCCGGAATCCGGCCCGCCTGCGCGTAGGTGTTGATCGCGACCAGGACCTCGGCGTCGCGGGCGTGGGCGTAGCGCAGACCCTCGGTGAGCGTGGGCCGGTCGAAGTTCAGGCCCTTGAAGTTGCGCGCGTTGGTCGAATCGCGAAACCCGCAGTACACCGCGTCCGCGCCGTTGTCGACCGCCGCCTTCAGGGCGGTCAGGCTGCCCGCCGGGCAGACGAGGTCCGGCTTGCGCAGGGTGGTCATCCGCTTGCCTCCTCCAGCACGATTGGAAAAGGGCAGGCTAGCCCCGGCGGATGGCGGCCTTGGCCGGATCGGTGCAGTCCGGCGAACCGGAAACTTGATCTGGATGAAACCTGCGCCATCGAACCCGTGGCAACCGTCCGCCGGGCGGTGGGCTGCGGCCCCGGCCGGCAGGCCCCCCGTTTGCTAAGATTTCGCGGATGAACCCGCGCAACCTGTTCGTCACCACCGCCCTGCCGTACGCCAACGGCGCTTTCCACATCGGCCACATCATGGAGTACATCCAGGCCGACATCTGGGTGAGGTTCCAGCGGATGCGCGGCGCCACGGTGCGTTTCGTCTGCGCCGACGACGCCCACGGCGCGCCGATCATGATCGCCGCCGAGAAGGCCGGGAAGACCCCCCAGGAATTCGTGGCCGGCATCGCCGCCGGGCGCCGCCAGTATCTCGACGGCTTCCACATCGCCTTCGACCACTGGCACAGCACCGACTCGCCCGAGAACACCGAGCTGTCGCAGTCCATCTACCGCGGGCTGCGCGACCAGGGCCTGATCGACGTGCGCTCGGTCGAGCAGTTCTTCGACCCGGTCAAGGGCATGTTCCTGCCCGATCGCTACATCAAGGGCGAGTGCCCGAAGTGCGGCGCGAAGGACCAGTACGGCGACTCCTGCGAGGCCTGCGGCGCCGTCTATGCGCCCACCGACCTGAAGAATCCGTTCTCGGCCCTGTCGGGCGCCACGCCGGAACTGCGCTCGTCGGACCACTACTTCTTCCGGCTGTCGGACCCGCGCTGCGTGGCCTTCCTGCAGCAGTGGACCCGTTCGAACGACCGCCACGGCCAGCCCCGGCTGCAGCCCGAGGTGCTCGCCAAGGCCCAGGAGTGGCTGGGCGAAGGCGCCGCGCCCGACGAACCGGGCGGCGCCGCGGTCGCGGGCGGCAAGCTCGCAGATTGGGACATCTCGCGCGACGCGCCCTACTTCGGCATCGAGATCCCCGACGCGCCGGGCAAGTACTTCTACGTGTGGCTCGACGCGCCGATCGGCTACCTGGCCTCGCTGAAGGCCTGGTGCGCGAAGAACGGCGTGGACTTCGACGCGCTGCTGGCCGACCCCACGCTCGAGCAGGTCCACTTCATCGGCAAGGACATCATCTACTTCCACGTGCTGTTCTGGCCAGCCACGCTGCACTTCGCCGGGCGCAAGGCGCCCGACCGGGTCAACGTGCACGGCTTCATCACCGTGAGCGGCGAGAAGATGAGCAAGAGCCGCGGCACCGGCATCTCGCCGCTGCGCTATCTCGAGCTCGGCATGAATCCCGAGTGGCTGCGCTACTACCTGGCGGCCAAGCTCAACAGCCGGGTCGAAGACGTCGACTTCAACCCCGACGATTTCGTCGCGCGGGTGAATGCCGACCTGGTCGGCAAGCTGATCAACATCGCGAGCCGCTGCGCCGGCTTCGTGACCAAGCGCTTCGACGGCCGGCTCGGGCCGGTCGACGCCGACGCGCATGCGGCCTTTTCCGCCGGCTGGGCCGGCGCCGACGCGGTCGCCGCGCTGTACGACGGCCGCGATTACGGCAAGGCGATCCGCGAGGTCATGGCCTACGCCGACCGGGTCAACGAGTACGTCGACGCGCGCAAGCCCTGGGAGCTGGCCAAGGATCCGGCCCGGGCCGCCGAGCTGCACACGGTGTGCTCCACCGCGCTGCGCGCCTTCGCCGATCTGGCGCTGCTGCTCGCGCCCATCCTGCCTGCCACGGCCCAGCGGGTCGCGACCATGCTGCGCCTGCCCGCCGCCGACTGGTCGGCGATCGGCAAGCCCCTGCCCGAAGGCCACGCCATCGAGCCCTACCAGCACCTGATGACCCGGGTCGATCCGAAGCAGCTCGATGCGCTGTTCGACCTGCCCGAGGCCGTGCCGGCGGGCGGCGACAAGGCCGCAGCCGGGAAGGCCGCAGCCGGGGAGGCCGCGGCAGCGAAGGCCTCGGCCGGCGCGACGAAGACCGCGGCGAGCGCTCCCGAGGGCACGATCTCGATCGACGACTTCGGCAAGGTCGACATGCGGATCGCGAAGATCGTCGCCTGCGAAGCCGTCGAGGGCTCCGACAAGTTGCTTCGCCTCACGCTCGACGTCGGCGAAGAGCGCACCCGCAACGTCTTCTCGGGCATCCGATCGGCCTATGCGCCCGAGCAGCTGGTCGGCCGCTACACGGTCGTGGTCGCCAACCTGGCGCCGCGCAAGATGAAGTTCGGCGTGTCCGAAGGCATGGTGCTGTCGGCAGGCTGGGACGATCCGGCGAAGGGCCCGGGGCTGTTCCTGCTGGACGTCCACGAAGGCGCGCAACCGGGCATGAAAGTGAAGTGAGCCTCCCTGCCCTCCGGTTCCGGCCCAGGATCGTCGACAGCCTTCGCGGCTACACGCGCGACGACCTGCGCGCCGACGTGTCGGCGGGCATCACGGTGGGCGTGGTCGCCCTGCCGCTGGCCATGGCCTTCGGCATCGCGAGCGGCGTCAAGCCCGAGCAGGGCATCTTCACCGCGATCATCGCGGGCTTCCTGATCTCGCTCCTGGGCGGCTCGAGGGTGCAGATCGGCGGGCCGGCCGGCGCCTTCGTCGTGGTGCTGTACGCCATCGTCGAGCGCTACGGCGTGGCGAACCTGCTGATCTCGACCTTCATGGCCGGCATCCTGCTGTTCGCGATGGGCGCGCTGCGGCTGGGCAACCTGATCCGCTTCATTCCGGTGTCGATCGTGATCGGCTTCACGAACGGCATCGCGGTCATCATCGCCCTGCAGCAGGTCAAGGACTTCCTGGGGCTGGACATCGCCAAGATGCCGGCCAACTCCTTCTCGCAGGTCGGCGCGATCTGGCAGGCGCTCGACACGGTCAACTGGGCCGCGCTGGCGCTGGGCGCGGTGTCGCTGCTGATCGTCGTGCTCTGGCCCAAGTCCTACAAGCCCAACGACCAAGGCTGGAAACTCTGGATGGCCCGGGTGCCCGGAACGATCGTGGTCCTGGCGCTCGGAACGGTGGCCGTGGCGCTCGGCGGCCTTCAGGTCGAAACGATCGGCTCGCGTTTCGGCGGCATTCCGCAGGGGCTGCCGAGCTTCCAGCTGCCGGAATTCGACTGGCCCACGGCGCAGAACCTGGTCATGCCCACGCTGTCGATCGCGCTGCTGGGCGCCATCGAGTCGCTGCTCTGCGCCCGGGTCGCAGACAGCATCACCGGCGATCGCCACGACCCCAATCAGGAGCTGATGGCGCAGGGCGTGGCGAACTTCGTGGTGCCCTTCTTCGGCGGCATCGCGGCCACCGGCACGGTGGCGCGCACGGTGACCAACATCCGCTCCGGCGGCCGCACGCCGATCGCCGGCATCGTCCACGCCGGCACCCTGCTGCTGATCGTGCTGGCGCTCGCGCCGCTGGCCGCCAGCATTCCGCTGGCCTCGCTGGCGGCGATCCTGCTGTTCGTGGCCTGGAACATGGGCGACTGGAAGGAGTTCGCCCGGCTGCGCCAGTTCTCGAACAACTACCGGGCGGTGCTGCTCACCACCTTCCTGCTGACCGTGATCTTCGATGTCACGGTCGCGGTCGAGATCGGCCTCGTGCTGGCCAGCCTGATGTTCATTTTCCGGATCTCGTCGCTGACCCGGGTCGAGGAGATCGCGCTGCCGGCCGACTACGCGCGCACGCCCGACGGCCGCAGCATCGTCGCCTACCGGGTGTTCGGCTCGCTGTTCTTCGGCTCGGTGACCAAGCTCGAGCAGCTGCTCGATCCCGCCCGCCCGCACGAGGTGGTGGTGCTCGAGATGGACAAGGTGATCAACCTGGACACCACGGGGCTCGACGCGCTCGAGAGCCTGCACCGGATGCTCGTGCGTCGCGGCGGGCGGCTGGTGATCGCCGAGCCGAACCCGCAGCCGCTGTCGCTGATCCGGCGCTCGGGCTTCCTGGAAGAGCTCGGCCCCGATGCGGTGTTCGAGGAGCTCGACGAGGCGCTGGCCGCACTCAGCGCGCGATGACGGCCGCGCTCAGCGCGTGTTGACCGTCTGCGGATCCGGCGAGCGATCCACCTTCACCACCCGGTCGTCCGGCCCGAGCTCGACGTGGAACATCTCGGTCACGCCGTGCCCGGCCTGCACCCGCCAGGTCATGACCGGGCCTTGCGCGCCGGCCATCCGGCCGGTCTCGCCGGGCCGGCCGAGCAGCAGCCGGACCTCGTCGCGGGTCATGCCGGGCTTCACCCTGGCCAGGTTGGCCTCGGCCAGCGCGTCGCTCATGCCCTGGTAGCGGCCGTTGGCGTCGATGCGCACCATCCAGGTCTGGGCGCCCTGCGGGCCGCGCGGATACTCGTAGATCTTGCCGCCGTCGGCCTGCTCGCGAATCGTGTCGGGCCCGCCCATCAGGCGCCGGACGTCGTCGACGGTGGATTCGCCGACCTCGAGCTCCTTGGAGGCGATCCAGTCGCAGGCGCCGAGCGCCCCAAGCATCGTGCACAGCCAGCCGATCATCAGCCACTTCCTCATTCTTATCAGCTCCAGCGTCGAGGCCTCCGCGGCCCATGACTCGAAGTATCGCCCGAAGCGGGGCCACGCGGCACTGCCCGCCGATCGACTAAAATGACCGGTTGACACGTCCCGCAGATGCCCGAGGCAAGGCCGCCATGTACGAATCCGAGATCACCCGCTTCCTGCGCGAGATGAAGCAGCGCAATCCCTCCCTGGAAGACGCCCAGCGCAAGGGACGCGCCCTGCTCTGGGACCGCCCGCAGGATCCCGAGCTCGCCCGCCAGGCGCGCGAGGCCCGGGTGCCGCAGAAGCCCTACGTGTACCAGCCGGAAACCTGAGCCTCCCGGCGCCGTGATCGAATCCCCCGCCACCGACGACGGTCCCGAGCAGCTGGAGCTGAAGGTCGTCGCGCGGCTGTATGGCGAGCCGCTGGTCAAGCTGCCGCTGGACCTCTACATCCCGCCGGACGCGCTCGAGATCTTCCTCGATGCCTTCGAGGGGCCGCTCGACGTCCTGCTCTACCTGATCCGCAAGCAGAACTTCAACATCCTCGACATCCCGATGGCCGAGGTCACGCGCCAGTACCTCGCCTACGTCGAGGAGCTGCGCAGCCACAACCTCGAGCTCGCGGCCGAATACCTGCTGATGGCCGCGATGCTGATCGACATCAAGTCGCGGATGCTGCTGCCGGTGCGCAAGGCCGACAGCGGCGAAGAGGTCGAGGACCCTCGCGCCGAACTGGCGCGCCGTCTGATCGAGTACGAGCGCATCAAGCTCGCCGCGCAGGAGCTGGACCGGATCCCGCAGCTCGGCCGCGACTTCCTGCCTGCCCAGGTCTGGATCGACCACACGGTCGAGGCGCGCCTGCCCGAGGTCACCGTGCCCGACCTGAAGAGCGCCTGGGCCGACATCCTGCGCCGGGCCAGGCTGGTCCAGCATCACCGGATCAGCCGCGAGGAGCTGTCGGTGCGCGAGTACATGACCGTGGTGCTGCGCAAGCTGCAGGACCGCCGGTTCGCCGAGTTCGAGGAGCTCTTCGACCTGGAGAAGGGCCAGGCCGTCGTCGTGGTCACCTTCATCGCGCTGCTGGAGCTGGCGCGCGAATCGCTGATCGAGATCACGCAGGCCGAGGCCTTCGCGCCGATCTACGTGCGGCTCGCCTACCTGCCGAGCTGACGCGCGGCAGATGGCCCTCCGAATCGACGAGCAGGCGTCGCTGAAGGCGCTGAACAGCTTCGGCGTCTCCGCCCGGGCGGCCCGTCTGATCACCCTCGACGACCCCGCCGACCTCGACGCGGCGCTGGCGCTGCTCGCAAGCGCGCCGCGCGCGCTGGTGCTGGGCGGAGGCAGCAACCTGCTGCTGGCCGTCGACTTCGACGGCACCGTGCTGCGGGTCGCGCTGCGCGGCCGAAGGATCGTGTCCGACGAAGGCGACGCCGCGGTCGTCGAGGCCGCCGCCGGCGAGAACTGGCACGACTTCGTCTGCTGGACCCTCGACCAGGGCCTCAGCGGCCTGGAGAACCTCTCGCTGATTCCCGGCACCGTGGGCGCGAGCCCGATCCAGAACATCGGCGCCTACGGCGTGGAGATGCGCGAGCGCTTCGAGTCGCTCGAGGCCGTGGACCGACGCAATGGCGAGCGCCGCCGCCTGTTCGCCGGCGACTGCCGCTTCGGGTACCGCGACAGCGTCTTCAAGCACCCGGAAGGGGCGCACTGGCTCATTCTGTCGGTGCGCGTCCGGCTCTCGCGCCGCTTCGAGCCGCGGCTGGACTACGGCGAGTTGCGGGCCGAGCTGGCCGGGACCCCGGACGCCCGCGCGGTGGCCGCGGCGGTGATCGCGATCCGCCGGCGCAAGCTGCCCGATCCGGGGGTGCTGGGCAATGCCGGCAGCTTCTTCCGGAACCCGGTCGTCGACGCGGCGCAGGCCGACGCGCTGGCGCGGCGCCACCCCGACATGCCGCGCTACCCGGCGGACGACGATCGGTCGCCGGGCGCCGATGCCTCGGTGGGCGCCGATGCCTCGGTGGGCGCCGGTGCCTCGGCGAGCGCCGAGCGCCGGCCGCGCGTCAAGCTGTCGGCCGGCTGGCTGATCGACCGCTGCGGCTGGAAGGGCTTGCGCGAAGGCGACGCTGGCGTCCACGACCGGCACGCGCTGGTGCTGGTCAACCACGGCGCCGCCAGCGGCGCGCAGCTGCTGGCGCTGGCCGAGCGGATCCGCGATTCGGTGCGAGAGCGTTTCGGCGTCGAGCTCGAGCCCGAACCGACGATCGTCCGGTGAGCCTGCCCTCAGGCCGTCTCGCGGCGGAAGTACCAGCGCGTCGCGTCGGAAGCCTCGGCGTCGAAGCGGTAGCCGTCCCGGTCGAAGGCCTTCAGGCCCTCGGGATCGTCGATCCGCTCGTCGATCGCGAAGCGCGTCATCGCGCCGCGGGCCCGCTTGGCCGAGAAGCTGACGATCTTCCAGGCGCCGCCGCGCCGCTCCTGGAACACCGGCTGCACCACCGGATGCCGCAGCGCCTTCGGGGCCACCGCCTTGAAGTACTCGTCCGAGGCCAGGTTCACCAGCACCGGATGCGCATGCCGGTCGAGCTCGCGGGACAGCGCCTGCGCCAGCCGCTCGGCCCAGAAGGCATAGAGATCGCGCCCGCGCGGATTGGCCACCCGCGTGCCCATCTCGAGCCGGTAGGGCAGCATCAGGTCGAGCGGGCGCAGCAAGCCGTACAGGCCCGACAGGATCCGCACGTGCTTCTGCGTCCAGTCGAGCGCCTTGCGGTCCAGCGACTTCGCGTCCAGCCCATCGTAGACGTCGCCCGCGAAGGCCAGCACCGCCTGCTTCGCCCTGCCCGGCTCGAGCGGCAGCGCCCACTGCGCGAAGCGCGCCACGTTCAGCGCGGCCAGCGTGTCGCTGACCGACATCAGCTCGGCCAGCGCCGGCGGATCGAACTCGCGCATCCGCTCGACGAGCACGCGCGAGTCGTCGAGGAAGTCCGGCAAGGTGTGCCGGCGCGTGGTGGCAGGGGTGTCGTAGTCGAGGGTCTTGGCAGGGGACAGAACGATCAGCATCGGGCGTCGAGGGTGTCGTCGGGCGGCCGGATGATGTCATGAAAGCGGTCCTCGACACGAATGCCTGGCTGGACTGGCTGGTCTTCGACGATCCGTCGGCCTGCGAGCTCGGCCGTGCCGCCGAGGCGGGCGCGATCGCGCTGCTGGCCACCGAATCCACCCGCGCCGAGTGGCTGGCGGTGATCGCGCGTCCCCGATTCGGGCTGGACCAGGCGGCGCGGACCGCGATCGCGAGCCGCTACGACCGGCACGCCACCCTGGTCGGCCCGGACCAGGCCGGCCCGCTGCCCGCGCAAGTGCCGGTGTGCCGCGACCCGGACGACCGCAAGTTCGTCGAGCTCGCGCTCGCGGCGGGCGCGGACTTCCTGGTCACCCGCGACAAGGCGCTGCTGAAACTGGCCCGTCGGGCCCGGCGCTGGCACGGGCTCGCGATCGTGCGGCCCGAGGACCCGACATGGCGGGATGCGCTCGCCGACCTATAATCCCGCGTCTCCCGAGCAGGACCATCATGAACGCACCGCAGACCTTCACGCCCCCGTCGATCGAAACGAAGATGCCCAAGGTGGGCACGACGATCTTCACCGTGATGTCGGCGCTGGCCACCGAGCGCGGCGCCGTCAACCTCGGCCAGGGCTTCCCCGATTTCGACTGCGACCCGCTGCTGGTCGACGCGGTGGCCGACGCGATGCGCAAGGGCCTCAACCAGTACCCGCCGATGGCCGGCATTCCCGCGCTGCGCCAGGTGGTGGCCGACAAGATCGCGGCGATCTACGGCACCCGCTACGACTGGAACGACGAGATCACGATCACCGCGGGCGCCACCCAGGCGATCTTCACCGCGCTGCTGGCCATCGTGCGGCCGGGCGACGAGGTGATCGTCCTCGAGCCGGTCTACGACAGCTACATCCCGAACATCGAGCTGATCGGCGGCAAGGTGGTCGCGGTGCCGATGAGCACCGAGTACCGGGTTCCGTGGGACAAGGTGCGGGCGGCAGTCACGCCGCGCACCCGCGCGATCATGGTCAACTCGCCGCACAACCCGAGCGGGATGATCCTGCGCGACGCCGACATGCGCGAGCTGGAGGCCATCGCGGTCGACGCGAACCTGTTCGTGATCTCCGACGAGGTCTACGAGCACATGGTCTACGACGGCGAGCCGCACCAGTCGGCCTGCCGCTACCCGGCGCTGGCCTCGCGCAGCTTCGTGATCTCGTCCTTCGGCAAGACCTTCCACGTGACCGGCTGGAAGGTCGCCTACTGCGCGGCCCCCGCCCCGCTGACCGCCGAGTTCCGCAAGGTCCACCAGTTCAACGTGTTCACCGTCAACACGCCGGTGCAGCACGGCCTGGCCGCGTACATGCGCGAGCCCTCGCGCTACCTGCAGCTGCCTGCCTTCTACCAGCGCAAGCGCGACCTGTTCCGCGAGGGCCTGGCGAACACCCGCTTCCGCCTGCTGCCGTCCGAAGGCACCTTCTTCCAGCTCGTGGACTACAGCGCGATCTCCGACATGCCCGAAGCCGACTTCGCCAAGTGGCTGACCACCGAGATCGGCGTGGCGGCGATCCCGCTGTCGGCCTTCTACGAGCAGCCGGTCGAGAACGGCGTGGTGCGCTTCTGCTTCGCCAAGAAGGAAGAGACGCTGAAGCTCGCGCTCGAAAGGCTCTCGAAGATCTGACGACCCTGCTTGCGGGCGGCATCCACTCCGGAGGCCGACCGCAAGCTTCCCCCGGCGACCCGCGCGCAGATCGCGGGCGCTTTTTTGCTCACGCAACCCCACGAAGACCCACGAGGAGAACCCTGATGTCCCGTTTCGATCGCCGCCGCTTCCTGGAGACCGCCGCGGCCGGCTCCGCGCTCGCCGCCCTGCCCTCGATCGCGCTGTCGCAACAGCACGCGGTCGACACGCTGCGCATCGTCACCGGCTTCACGCCCGGCGGCACCTCCGACACGCTGTGCCGGCGCGTCGCCGAGGCCCTGAACGGCAGCTATGCCCGTTCGGCAGTAGTCGAGAACAAGGCCGGCGCCGGCGGTCAGATCGCGATCGACCTGATGCGCAGCGCGCCCGCCGACGGCTCGACCATCGTGCAGACGCCCGCGTCGATGCTGATGATCTACCCGCACATCTACAGCAAGCTGCCTTACGACCCATTCACCGACGTCACCCCGATCAGCCTGGCCTGCACCTTCGAGTTCGGCTTCGCGGTCGGCCCGATGGTGCCCGCCTCGGTCAAGTCGATGCAGGACTTCTTCGCCTGGTGCAAGGCCAATCCGACCCAGGCCAACTTCGGCTCGCCTGCCGCGGGCTCGGTGCCGCACTTCCTCGGGGTGCTGGCGGGCCGCGCAGGCGGCGTGGACCTGCGCCATGTCGCCTTCCGCGGCACGCAGCCGGCGATCCTCGACATGATCGGCGGCCAGATCGCGGCGGTCTCCGGCCCGGTCGGCGAGTTCACGCAGCACGTCGCGGCCGGCAAGTGCCGCCTGCTCGCCACGTCGGCGCCCAATCGCTCGCGCTTCGCGCCCGACGTGCCGACCTATGCCGAGCAGGGTCTGACCGACCTGCAGTTCCGCGAGTGGTTCGGCTTCTTCGCGCCCGGCAAGACGCCGAAGAACATCGTCGATCGCACGAACAAGGCGCTGCGCGCGGCGCTGGCCACCAAGCCGGTCGTCGATGGCCTGGCCGTGATGGGGCTCGAGGCCGCTTCCTCGACGCCCGAGGAGCTCGGCGCAATGCTGCGCGCCGACCACGACCGATGGGGCCCCATCGTCAAGTCGATCGGCTTTCGCGCCGACTCCTGATCGTCGATCGCCGCGCAGGCCCGCGCGGCAAGGCTGACCGGGATGGCCGCGGCGGGCCGGGGCACGGAGGCTAGGAACCGGGGCTCGCCGCCCACTGCGCGAACGCGGCGAACACGCCGACGAAGCTCTCGCCGGCCACCAGGCCCGCCGCGATCGCGACCGTGAACCGGGCCGCCAGCGACGGTGCGGCAGCGCGGAATGCCGCGGCGGCCAGCGCCCCCAGGGCCATCGTGAACGAGATCGAAGCCGGAATCACGAAGGCCAGGCCGATCGCGGTGGCGCTCGGCAGCAGCCTGACCAGGCGCGCCGGTGCCGTCGCCTCGGCGAGCCCGGCCGCGCAACCCGCTGCCAGCGCGATCAGCATCGCGGCGCGCGCCGACTCGGGCACCGAATCGATGCCGTGGGCCATCGCCTCGGCCACCGCCTTCCAGGTCGCGACCGCCGGCGCCGGCCACGCCTCGGTAAGCAACATGGCCGCCGGGTCGGGAAGCAGGGCCAGGTAGGCCGCGGCGCCCACCAGGCTGCCGGTCAGCACGCCAACGCATTGCGCGATTGCCTGCCGGAACGGCGTGGCGCCGATTCCCTGCCCGACACGAAAGTCGTTCAACAGGTCGGCGCACTGCCCCGCCGCGCCGCCCGCGACGTTCGCGGTCATCAGGTTCGCGACGGCCTGCCCGGGCGCGGCCAGGCCGAATCCGAGCTGGGACACCTTGCCGATCGCGCCGATCGGCGGGATGCCGGTGTCGCCCACCACGCGCGCCGCGACGACGGCCAGCATGACCGCGACCGGGATCGCCAGCGCCGCGACCCACGGGGCGATGCCGAAGAGCAGGACCTGCAGCGCGATCGCCGCGAGCGCGGCGGTGGCGAAGGCGGCGGCAGGAACCCAGGCAAGCGCCGGGTTCGTCGAGCCAATCCCGCGACCGACCTTCAGCGGCCCCCAGCCGCGCGAACGGCCCCGCCACATGCCCAGCGCGAAGCTGCTCAGGGTGGCGCCCACCATCAGGCTGACGCCGGGCCACAGCAGCCATTCGATCAGCGGCCCGAACAGCGATGCGGACGGATCGTCGGGCACCGGCACCACGCTGCCGGCGATCCGCGGGGCGATCGCCCCCCAGGCAAGCAAGGCGCCGAGCAGCAGCGAGAGCCCGACCCGCAGCCCGACGATCGCGCCGAAACCGGCCAGCAGCCACGACGGCTCGATCGCGAGGGTCAAGCGAGACAAGCCCTCGGCAGGCGCCCAGCGCGGCAGCTGCGCGACGAAGACGTCGACCCAGCGCGTGGCGCCCGACACCAGCGCCGCCGCCCCCAGCGCGGCGACCCGGCGGGTCGCCTCCGAGCCCTGCGCGTAGACCTCCTTCAGGGTCTCCAGCGTGGCGACGCCTTCCGGAAAGCGCAGGGCCGACGCCGGGCCGAGCAGCGCGGGCCGCAGATACCAGGCGATCCAGACGCCGAGCAGGCTCACCGTGAACACCCAGGCAACCAGCGCCGGCGCATCGAGCGCCTGCCCGGTGATCAGCGTGAACGCCGGGATCGGCGCGACCAGCCCGCCCGACACGATGGACGCCGCGGCCGAGGCGGTCGTCTGGCCGATGTTGCTCTCGTGGGCGGTCCACTCGCGCAGGCCGAAGGCGCGCGCGAGCGGCCGCCAGAGCGCGACGCCGATCAGCAGCGCAATGATCGACATGTTGAAGGACCAGCCGATCTTCAGGCCGGAGTAGACGTTGCAGGGGGCGAGCAGCGCACCCAGCACGACGCCTGTCGCCAGCGCGCGCCCCGTGAGTTCCCGGTTCGTGGACATCCGAACGCGAGAGAGGTCAGTCGTCGATCGCCGCGTAGGCCAGCGCCCGGAACAGCTGCCTGAGGTAGTCGCGGCGGCCCGGCGCCTGGGCCAGCAGGATCGCGGCCATGCCCTCCTTGGGGTCGACCCAGAAGGTGGTGGCGGCGATGCCGCCCCAGAAGTACTGGCCGACCGACCCGGGCGCCGCCGCCAACCCCGCCTGCGTGCGCACCGCAAAGCCGAGCCCGAAACCGTGGCCGGCCGGCAGCAGCGGCGAGTCGGCCGCGATGCCGCCGAGGTGGTCGGCAGTCATCAGCTCGATCGTCTTGCGGCTCACCAGGCGGCGATCGCCGGCCCGTCCGCCGTCGAGCATCATCTGCAGGAAGCGCAGGTAGTCGGCCGCGGTGGACATCAGCCCGCCGCCGCCCATCTCGAGCGCGGGCCGGCGCCGCGGGTCGAGCAGGCGCACCGCCTCGCCGGTGTCCGGGTCCACCGGATACGGCTCGGCGATCCGGTGATGCTGGCCGGGCTCGACGTGGAAGGCGGTGTCCACCATCCCCAGCGGGGCCAGGATCCGTTCGCGCAGGAATTCGCCCAGCGGCATGCCCGCCACGACCTCGATCACTCGCCCCAGCACGTCGGTGGAGCGGCCGTAACCCCAGCGCTCGCCCGGCGCGTGCAGCAGCGGCAGGCCCGCCAGCACGGCGCAGAGCTCCGCATTCGTGCGGCGCGGATCGCCCAGCTTCGCCTGCTGATAGGCCCGGTGCACCGCCTCGTCGCCCAGGAACTCGTAGGTCATCCCCGAGGTGTGGCGCAGCAGGTCCTGCAGCGTGACCGAACGCGGCAGCCGCTCGCGCCGCAGGCCGTTGGGCGCCGCCGCATCGGGGCGGCCCACCGTCAGCGCGGCGAACTCGGGCAGGTGGCGCTCGAGCGGGTCGTCGAGCATCAGCCTGCCCTCCTCCACCAGCATCATCACCGCCAGCGACACGAGCGGCTTGGTCATCGAGTAGATGCGGAAGATCGCGTCGCGCGTCATCGGCGTGTCGGCGTCGGGCCCGAGCCGCCCGAAGGCCTCGAACCAGCCGACGCGGCCATGGCGGGCGATCAGCGCGACCGCGCCGGGCAGGCGCCCGCGCGCGATCTCGGCGCGCAGCGCGTCGCCCGCTCGGGTCAGCGCGCGCGACGACAGGCCGAGCGCCTCGGGCGGCTCGGCCGGCAGCAGCTCGGGGGCCAGCAGGGCGGGCGTGGGGGTTGCGTGCTGCGTGGCGTTCATTGCGGAATCCTGTTGAAGTCGGGGTCTGCGCCGCTCATGCGCCGCGCCGGCGCAGGTTCAGCACCAGCAACGTGAGCAGGCCGGCCGCCAGCCCCCAGAAGGCCGAGCCGATCCCGGCCAGCGTGAGGCCCGAGGCGGTGACCAGGAAGGTGACGAGGGCAGGCTCGCGCTGGCGCTCGTCGACGACCGCCGCGGCCAGTCCGTTGCCGATCGTGCCGAGCAGCGCCAGGCCGGCGATGGCCATGATCAGTTCCCTGGGGAAGGCGGCGAACACCGCGGTCACGGTGGCGCCGAACAGCCCGATCAGCAGGTAGAAGCCGCCGGCGGCGACCGAAGCCACGTAGCGGCGCGAGCGATCCTCGTGAGCTTCCGGGCCCATGCAGATCGCGGCAGTGATCGCCGCCAGGTTCAGCGCATAGCCGCCGAAGGGCGCCAGCAGCAGCGTGGCCACGCCGGTCCAGCCGATCACCGGCGAGATCGGCACCGTGTAGCCCGAGGCGCGGATCACCGCCACGCCCGGCATGTTCTGCGAGGCCATCGTGACGACGTAGAGCGGCAGCGCGATGCCGACGAGCGCCGCCAGCGACAGCGAAGGCGTGGTCCAGACCGGCGCTGCCATCTCCAGGCGCAGCGCGCCGGTGCGCAGCTCGCCGCCCACCGCCGCGATCGCCACGCCGACTGCCAGCGCGAGCACCACCGCGTAGCGCGGCCAGAGCCTGCGGCCGAGCAGCCAGGCCGCGAACATCGCGAACACCAGGCCGAAACGGGTCTGCATCGACGCGAAGGCCTCGATCCCGAAGCGCAGCAGCACGCCGGCCAGCATCGCCGAGGCCAGGGCGATCGGAATCCGGTTCATCGCCCGCTCGAACCAACCGGAGAAACCGCTCACCGCGATCAGCACCGCCGACACGATGAAGGCGCCGATCGCCTGGTCCAGCGGCACGCCGGCCGCGCCGGTGATCAGCATCGCGGCGCCCGGCGTGGACCAGGCCGTGACCACCGGCACCCGCCAGCGCAGCGAGGGCACGATGCAGGTCAGCCCCATCCCGATGCCCAGCGCCCACATCCACGAGGCGATCTGCGCCTCGTTGGCGCCGAGCGCGCGCGCTGCCTCGAACACGATCACCGCCGAGCTGGTGAAGCCGACCAGCACGGTGACGAAGCCGGCCACGATCGCCGGCATCGACAGGTCGCGCCAGAAGCTTCGGGGGCGACCGGCAGGTGCGGAGGGGCTCACGCTCGGGGTTTCGTTCACGGCTCGTCAGTCCTGCTGCACTTCTTCCAGGCCTCGCGCGAGCCAGACCGCGAGCGCCGCCATCGCCGCGAACAGCAGCAGCAAGGGAACTTCGCCGGCCCGCTGCGCGAGCAGGCCGAACGCGCCGGCGCCGAGCGTCAGCAGGCCGGTGATCGTGTTCGACAGCGCGGTGTAGGCCCCGCGTCGTGCCGGGTCGGCCATGTCGACGACATGGGTGGTCCGCCCCAGACGAATGCCCTGCTCGGCGATCGACAGCGCGAACACCAGCACCGGCAGCGCGAGCGGCGACGCCACGCTCAGCCCGATCGGCTCGCCCAGCCCCGCGCCGACCGCCGCGGCGGCCAGCAGCGCGGCGACGCCGATCAGGCCCGCGACGATGATCACCCGCCGGCTCGACACGTCGGACAGGCGGCCCCAGACGTAGCTGCTGGAGATCGCCGCGAGGGCCGAGGCGATCACGAAGGCGCCCAGCCCGACCGCCTGCATCCCGGTGCTGCGGCCCTCCATCGCCACCAGGAAGGGCGGCGCCAGCGTCGTGGCGAGCAGCAGGCCGCGGATCGCGACGAATCGCCCGAGCTGCGGATCGCTGCGCAGCAGCCCGAACTGCGCGACGGCCACCGCGAGCGGATTGCCGCCCCCCTCGGTCGCGCCCGGCGCCTCGGCGAGCGAGGCGAACAGCAGCCCCGCGCCGATCCAGAGCAGGCCGGCCACGCCCAGCGCGATCGCGATCACGCCCACCGAGCGCTCGACCAGCCCGGTGCCCAGCAGCATCCCGAAGCCCAGCAGCACGATCGCGGAGGCGGTGCCCGCCGTACCGGTCACCGTGCCCCGCGTGGACTTCGACACCGTCTTGCCCAGCACGTCCTTGTGCGCGATCGAGCAGCCGCTTCGCGCCAGCGCCAGCATCAGCAGCAGGCCCAGGATCGTCCAGCCGGCCGCAGCGCCCTGGAGCAGCAAGGCGGCCAGGCCCACGCCGATCGCCGCCGCGCCCTGCACGATGCTTCCGATCGCCCAGACCCACTTGCGCACCGGCAGCGAGCGGATCGACGCGGCGATCACCAGCTGCGGCAGCAAGGCGCCCGCTTCGCGGATCGGCACCAGCAGGCCGGTCATGAAGGCGGGCGCGCCGGTCGCGCCGAGCAGCCAGGCGAGCACCAGCTTGGGGTCGGCCAGGCCGTCGGCGGTCTTGGTGGCCGCGAGACTCAGCACATGGGTGAGGAAGTTGCGCGGCTGCTCGCGACAGGCCGAATCCGGGATGTCCTTGCAGACGCGACCCTGGTCCTCGCCGGTGAGCACCTCGTAGACGCGCTGCCGGGTGTCGATCTGCGGCAAGGGGCGGGCTTCGGCGGACAAGCGGGTCTCCGTCGGGCTGGGAATCGAGGGGCGCGCCGGACTCAGCGCTGCACGAACGCGAGCCTGGCCGCGAGCGCGGAAAACACGGTGCCGGCGGCCAGGTTCAAGGCCCGGCGCGCGGCCCGCGAGCGCCTGAGCCAGCCGCCCAGCGAGCCGGCGAACCACGCGATGGCGCCGAACACGAGCAGCGTGGCCAGGATGAAGACCGCGCCGAGCAGCACGATCTGGGCGGCCAGAGGCCCGCGAGCCGGGTCGGCGAACTGCGGCAGGAAGGCCAGGAAGAAGATCGAGACCTTGGGATTGGTCAGGTTCATCAGCACGCCGCGCCGGTAGAGCGCCCAGCCGGCGAGCCGCGGCGCGCTGCCCTCGGCAGGCGCATCGACCGGCGCGCGGAAGGCCTGCCAGGCGAGCCAGAGCAGGTAGAGCGCGCCCGCCGCCTTCAAGGCCTGGAAGGCGATCTCCGAAGCCGCGAACACCGCCGCCAGCCCGGCCGCGACCGCCGCCGTGTGCACCAGCAAGCCGGTGCACAGGCCCAGCACCACGCGCAGGCCGGCCGCCCGGCCGTGCATCGCCGACTGCATCATCACGAAGAGGTTGTCCGGTCCCGGCGACAGGCCGAGCAGAACGGAAGCGGCGAAGAAGGCGGACAGGGTCTCGACGGGCATCGGGGCGCGCAGGCGGGGACGAGTCCGGATTATCGCGCGAACCGCGCACGCGGCCGGCGCGGCCGTTCCGGCGGCGTTAAAGTGCGGACTTCGCGCGCGGCCCCAGCCGCCGGCGCGCCCAACCACGGCGGAACCAAGGGAGAGACCCGGAAATGAACGCAGCCACCAGGCGGATCGGCATGATCGGCATCGGGATGATGGGCCACGGCATCGCCAGCAACATCGTGAAGCACGGCCATCCGCTGGCTTTCCTCGAGCATCCGGGCAACCAGCCGGTCGATGCGCTGGTCGCGGCGGGCGCGCGGCCCATGCCCTCCATCGCCGCGCTCGCCGCCGAGTCCGACGTGGTGATCCTGTGCGTGACCGGCTCGCCCGAGGTCGAGAGCGTCCTGTTCCAGGCCGGCGGCCTGCTCGAGTCGCTGCGGCCGGGCACCCTCATCGTGGACTGCTCGACCGCGATCCCCTCCTCCACGCTGAAGATCGCCGACGCGGTGGCGAAGGCCGGCGGCCGCTTCATCGACGCGCCGATGACCCGCACCCCGAAGGAAGCCGCCGAAGGCCGGCTGAACCTGCTGGTGGGCGGCGAGGAGGCGCTGTTCGCCGAGATCCGCCCGCTGCTGGCCTGCTTCGCCGAGAACATCGTGCACGCGGGGCCGGTCGGCGCCGGCCACCGGATGAAGCTGCTGCACAACTACGTGTCGCTGGGCTTCTCGGCGGTGCTGGCCGAGGCGGCTGCCTGCGCGCAGCGCGCGAACGTGGATCCGCACGTGTTCATGGAGGTCCTGGCCAAGGGCGGCGGCGGCGGCGTGGTGCTGGAGCGCCTGCGGCCCTACATCGAGTCGAAGGAGATCGCGGCCTTCCGCTTCTCCATCTCCAACGCCCTGAAGGACATCGGCTACTACACGACGATGGCCGGCGAGATGGGCGCGAGCATGGCCACCGCGCAGGGCATCCGCCAGACGCTGGAAGGCGCGGTCGCCGCCGGCCTGGGCGGCGCCGCGGTGCCCGAGCTGATCGACCTGCTGGCCAGGGACGCGCGCCCGGCCGCCTGACCCGGCTGATGGGCAGTCGCCGGCCGACCCGCTTGGCGGGTCGCTGCCGATTGACCCGCCTCAGGCGTTGAAGTTCAGGCGCAGCCCCGGCACCGGCCAATCGTCGATCGCGATCAGCTTGCCGACGCCGGACAGCGTCACGTACACGGTGCGCATGTCCTTGCCGCCGAAGCACAGGTTGGTCGTGTAGCGGTCGGGCAGCGGAACGTGGCTGGCCAGGCTGCCGTCGGGCGAGATCACCGTGATCCCGCCGTGCAGCAGCGTGGCCACGCAGACGTTGCCGAAGGCGTCGACCGCGATCGAATCGAAGCGCTGGTAGTGGCCGCCCGGCGCCGCCGCGACCAGGCGGCCGCCGTGCGGCGACGGCCAGGGGTCGCGCCGCACCTGGCCCGGCCCGGTGATGTCGAAGGCCCACAGCCGGGCCCCCTCGGTCTCGGCGTAGTAGACGGTCTTGCCGTCCGGCGACAGCGCGATGCCGTTGGGCGTCATCGCGGGGCGCGCGACGGCCACCGCGCCGCTGCCGTCGGGGCGGGTGAAGAAGACCCCGCCGCGGTCCATCTCGCGCTCGCGGACCTTGCCCAGGTCGGTGAACCAGAGCCCGCCCTGCGCGTCGAAGACCAGGTCGTTCGGGCCGCGCAGCGGCACGCCGTCCACCGCATCGAGCACCCGCTCGAAGCGGCCGGTGGCCAGGTTCACCCGCTCGATCCGGCCGCCGGCGTAATCGTCGGCCTGGGCGACCGGCCTGAAGCAGCCGTCGGCCTCGGTGTGGAAACGGAAGCCGCCGTTGTTGCAGACGTAGACCGCGCCGTCGGGGCCGATCGCCGCGCCGTTGGGGCCTCCGCCCAGATCCGCCGCCACCGACACCTTGCCGTCCGCGCTCACGCGGGTGAGCGTGCCGCGCCCGATCTCCACCAGCAGCACCGAACCGTCGTCCATGGCCACCGGCCCCTCGGGGAACAGCAGGCCGGATGCNNCCGAAGCGGCGGACCAGCAGGCCGAAGGCGGCGAAGCAGCCGATCGTGAGCGCCACGCAGGCCAGCAGCGTGGGCCAGAAGCCGATGCGCGGCAGCAGCAGCGGGAAGACGAGGAACATCGGCAGCGTGGGGATCACGTACCAGAAGGTGTACCAGGCGTGATTCGCGAGTTTCTCGTCGGGCTGGCGCTCGACGTGCAGCCAGACCAGGGCGAGCAGGGTGACCAGCGGCAGCGAAGCCACGAGCGCCCCGATCCGGTCGCTGCGACGCGCCAGCTCGGACACCGCGACGACGACCGCGGCGGTCAGCAGGTACTTGGTCGCGAGCCAGCCCATGGCCTCAGCCCCGCAGCGCGAACAGGGTGGCCGCGCCGATTCCGAGCGGCACCACGAATTTCAGCAGGAGCGCCAGCGCCGCGCCGGCGCGCGGTCCGATCCCCAGTTCCGCGGCCAGCAGCTCGCGCGGCATCACCCAGCCGGCGAAGATCGAGATCAGCATCCCGCCGATCGGCAGCATCAGGTTGGAGGTCAGCTGGTCCAGCAGGTCGAAGAAGCTCGCATCGGCGAGACCCGCCACGCCAGCCAGCGGACGCCACTGCGCCCACAGGTTGAAGGAGAACACGGTGGCCAGCCCCATCAGGTAGCAGGCGCCGGCGGCGAGCAGCGCGGCCACCGGCCGGCGCATGCCGGCGCGGCGCACCAGCAGCGCCACCACCAGCTCGAGCAGCGAGATCGCCGAAGCCAGCGCGGCCACGAAGAGCAGCACGAAGAAGGTCCAGGCCGCGAGCGTGCCGAAGGGCATCTGGGCGAAGGCCAGCGGCAGCGTCACGAAGACCAGGCCGGGGCCGCTGGCCGGATCGAGCCCGTAGGCGAACACGATCGGGAAGACCGCGAAGCCGGCGAGAAAGGAAATCGCCGTGTCGGCCACGACCGAGACGACCGCCACCTCGGTCAGGCTGATCTCCGCGCCGCTGTAGGCCGCGTAGGTGATCATCAGCCCGAGGCCCACGCCGATCGAGAAGAAGCCGAGCCCGAGCGCCTCGAGCGCGGTGCCGGCATTCAGGTACGAGGTGTCGAGCCGGAACAGGAACTCGATGGTGGCACGGACGTCGCCCTGCAGCATCGCCCAGCCGGCCAGTCCCAGCATCAGCACGGTGAGCAGCGGCATCAGCACCTTTGCCGCGGTCTCGATGCCGCCGCTGATGCCGCGCGCCACCACGAAGAGGGTCGCCCCCATGAACAGCGCGTGCAGGAAGGCCAGCCTGCCGGGCGAGGACAGGAAGCGCTCGAATCGCCCGGCCACCGCCGCCGGATCGGCGCCGGGCAGACCGTCGTGCACCATCTGGATGGCGTAGCCGAGCGTCCAGCCCCCGATCACCGAGTAGAAGCTCAGGATCAGGAAACCGGTGAGCACGCCGAACACCCCGACCAGGGTCCATGCGCGCCCTGCCCCGGCCTGCCGCGCCACCACGGCGATGCTGACCGAGGAATCGCCGCGCCCGCGCCGGCCGATCGCGAATTCGGCCAGCATCAGCGGCATCACGATCGCCACCAGGCCGATCAGGTAGAAGAGCAGAAAGGCGCTGCCGCCGTTGGCGCCGACTTCGTAGGGGAACTTCCAGACGCTGCCGATGCCGACCGCGGAGCCGATCGTGGCCAGGATGAAGCCGACGCGCCCGGACCAGCTCTCGCCGCGGCCGGTCATTCGGCGAGCTCGCGAAGACCTTCCCGTTCGGCCGCGAGCGCCCTGCGCAGACCGGGGCGCGGAAGGCCGGCCAGCTTGTCGCCGTGACACAGCCAGCAGCGGGGCCGCCCGCAGCCGCCGGCCCGCTCGCCCTTGCGAAAGCGCCCCGGCTGCTGCTCGCAGCGGCAGGCGCGCTCGGCCGGCGCGTGCAGGCTCAGGTGACGCTTCCAGGTGGCAAGGGTGCGT
>JRYH01003520.1_pt1 | contig 30650 bp, 28 predicted proteins | sample 235351 | NCBI WGS metagenome assembly JRYH01 (sample SAMN03074221, study PRJNA261480) | activated sludge metagenome | biome: Wastewater Treatment Plant; feature: Wastewater; material: Activated sludge; isolation source: activated biomass of a wastewater treatment plant treating wastewater... ...
CCGATGGTCTTGATCTTCTCGACGCCATGACGCTCGGCGAGCTCGTCGAACCTCGAGACGAGCTTGTTCAACAGCGCAACGGTTTCAGCGGCGCCGAGCCTGCGTGCCAAGGGTACGAAGCCCGAGATGTCGGCGAACAGGATCGACGCCTCGGAAAACGTGTCGGCGACGGGTTGCGTCGGCCGCACCTTCAAGCGCGCGACGACGGTATCCGGCAGGATGTTGCGCAGGAGCGATTCCGTTTCAGCCTTCGCGTTCTCCGCGAGACGGAAGGCATAGTAGACGGCTGCCGCGATGAGCCCGAAAGTAGTGACGGCCGCCTGCGCATAAAGCGAGTCGAGAAGATCCTGAGGAGCCGAAAGCGCCGCCGCCGCTTGCGGAAACCAGAACCAGCACACGAGGTGCAGGATCAGCGCGATGGTGATCGACGGGATGATCAGCCACAACTGGCCGAGGCCGAACACGACGAAGGCCGCTGCCGAGAAGGCGACATATTGAATGTGCAGGCCCGACTCGCGGCCGAGATAATAGGTAAAGGCGAACAGCGCGGCGCATTCGGTAACGAGGATCAGAAGCGCCGCCGCTGCCGAGCCGAAGCGATGCACAAGCGGTACGGCTGCGACGATCACCACGATCGCCAGATTGATGTAGATGATCGGCCAGTACTGCGCATGATCGAGAAAGATCTGCTGCACGGCGTAGATCAGCGTCGTGACCACGATCAGGTAGGCGATCATGTTCAGGATCATCAAGCGGCGTTTGGTTTCCGGTGGAAACCCGTGCGTTCCCGCCTGGACGAGATGCGACAACACATTGGCGAGCGCCGAGACCGGCTTGCTGTGCCACCCCCGTTCCAAGCGGGCTTTCAGGCTCGCCGCAAGGTTTGCTTCAGGCTCTTGCTGCTGGGGCACGGTCGGCAGCCTCTCACTATATTCGCGCGGGCGACCGTAGATTATTTATGGTCCGATGTGGATATGGCAGCGCGTATCCCACTACGGCTGGCTGGCCGGTTCGGCGGTCATCCGCGAAACGCGACGCGACGGCAAGGCTCTCCGCTCACGCGCCGGCCGTTGCCTCCAGCTCGTCGATGTCGCACGTGAAACGTGCATCCTTGCGGGCGATCGCGCCGCTGTCCTCGAGCAGCAACAGGGCGGCATTGACCTTTGGCCGGCTGGCGCCGATGAGCAGCGCCAGCTCGCTCTGCGAGATCGGCAGATCGATGACGATCCTGGCGCCGGGTGTCAGCTCGCCTTTCTGACGGGCCGCGGCCAGGAAGAAGCGCGCCAGCCGGATCTCGATCGGATAGAGCGCGATGCCCTCGAGCTGATGGTCGGCCTCGCGCACCCTGTTGCACAGGAACTTGACGATGGCCTCGCGCACGACGGCGCGCTGCTCGATCAGGCGCGTCAGCGCGGGCTTCGACAGCGTCAGGGCCGAGACCTTGGAGACCGCCGTCGCGTCGGCGCTGCGCGTGCCCCCGTCGAGCACGGCAATCTCGCCGAAGATCTGGCCCGTCTCGGCGTGCGCAAACGAAAGCTCGCGGCCCTCGGGCGTCAGCACGGAGAGGCGCACGCGTCCGATCGTGACGAGGTAGATGTCGCGGCCGGGATCGCCGCGCGCAAAGATGGCCTGGCCGCCGTCGAAGGAGGTTTCGCGCATCTCCTGCAGCACCGCCCGGCGGTCGGTCTCCTCGAGCGCACCGAACAGCGCCGTCCGCCCGAGCATTTCGAGAAGCGCGTCCCTGGAGATCATGCCGTCCTCTGCGCCGATCGCGGGGTGTCCGGTGATTTTCGCGGCAACGGCCGCGAATGGCAACGAGCTTCTTGCTTTTCGGAGGGGCTCTCTGCATTCTCCGCTCGCGTTTTCGGGGGGCTGAGGCGCCCCCGCGGCTTCGGTCGCGGCGCGCGCTCCCCGAACCGGAACGGGCCTCACCCGGGTGTGCCGTCTTCGCGCCTGCCGACGCCCCCTTTGCTCCTTTGTTGCATATAACCGGCACCCAGACATGAGCTCCGTCAAGGCCGCCTTCCTCAGCACCTTCAAGCGCACCGACAGCCCGCGCCGCGAGACACTCCGGCGCGAGCTCGCCCGGGAACGTGCGCGCGAGGGAGGTCCTCCGCACGCCCCCAAGCTGGTGCTGGCCAGCGCCAGCCCGCGCCGGCTGACGCTGCTCGCGCAAGCCGGCATCGAGCCCGACGCGCTCCGACCCTCGAGCATCGACGAAACGCCGCGGCTCGCCGAGATGCCGCGCTCGCTCGCCGCGCGGCTCGCGCGCGCCAAGGCGGAGGCGGCGCGCGATCAGATCGCGAACGATCTCGACATCGCCGGCGCCTACGTGCTGGCGGCCGACACCGTGGTTTCGGTCGGCCGGCGCGTCTTCGGCAAGCCCGAGCACATCGAGGAGGCGATCGCGACGCTCGAGCGGCTTTCGGGGCGGTCGCATCGCGTGCTGACCGGCGTCTGCCTCATCACGCCCGACGATCGTATCCGCACGCGGATCGTCGACACGCGCGTGCGCTTCAAGCACCTTTCAAAGTCCGAGATCGAAGCCTACATCGCCTCGAGGGAGTGGCGCGGCAAGGCCGGCGGCTATGCGATCCAGGGGCTCGCCGGCTGCTTCGTGCGCACCATCACCGGCTCGTATACGAACGTGGTCGGCCTGCCGCTGACGGAAGTCGTAAGCCTGCTCATCGGCGAGGGCTTCCCGGTGCACTTCAACTGGCTCAGGGCGGCGGAAATCGACGCCGAATGAGGCCCCGTCCATGACCGAACAAAAGCGTGACAGCGTTGGCGGAAAATGCCCGATCTGCGGCAAGCCGGCCGTTCATGCGGTGCGGCCGTTCTGCTCGCGCCACTGCGCCGACATCGACCTCGGCCGCTGGATCTCGGGCGGGTACGTGATCGCAGGGGGCCAGCCGGATGCCGACGAAGACGGCGACGAGGGCTTCGCCAAGGAGGCGGGCCGGCTCGACCGCGGGGCTCTCCCTGACGACGACCCGCGCTAGGCGGCGCCCTTCCGGACATCGCTTCCGTGACGCTGGACAGGCGGAGGGCTTCCCCCTATAAAGCCCGAGCTTTGACGGCAGGCTCGGTCGCGCACCTCGGCCTCGCAAGCAGAAAGCCCAGGTAGCTCAGTTGGTAGAGCATGCGACTGAAAATCGCAGTGTCGGTGGTTCGATTCCGCCCCTGGGCACCACCCTTTCAAATTCCTTGCCTTTCAAATTTTTTCAACTGAGCAGCGCGCCTGACGTTGTGGTGCGCTTCAGCGTCGATCATCTCGTCCGTCCGCGGGCGATGAAGCCGGCGTTGAGAAAGCCGGTTTCGATCTTGCCGTAGACGAAGGGCTTGCCGTCGAGACCCTCGAGAGACCCACCCGCGGCTTCGAGAATGGCCTGCCCCGCCGCGGTGTCCCACTCGCTGATCGGATCGAGCCGCGGATAGATGTCCGCCTGCCCGTCGGCAATGATGCAGAACTTGATGGACGAGCCGCGGTAGATGCATTCGGCGCCGGGCAGATCGGCGAGGTAGGCGCGCGTTGCGACATCGAGATGCTTGCGGCTCGCCACGGCGACGATGCGGTTCTCCTCCGGCACCCGACACCGCAGCGAACGCCGGCCTCGCAGCGCGCCGAGCGGCTCGCCCGGATCCAGCCAGCCGCCGAACGCCTCGCCGCCGCAGCCGACGTACAGCATCTCGAGGGCCGGCGCGTAGATGACCCCGAGCACCGGCCTGCGGTTCTCGATCAGCGCCAGGTTGACGGTAAACTCCGTGCGCCCCTCGATGAACTCCTTCGTGCCGTCGATCGGATCGACGACGATGAACGGCTGCGACGGATCGAAACCCGAGAGGTCCCGGCCGACGGACTCCTCGGCGATGAACGGGATCTCGCCCAAGAGGCCCCGTACGTGCGCCAGTATCTCGGCCTCCGACTCGCGGTCGGCGACGGTCACGGGGGACTGATCGGGCTTGGTCTCGACGGCGCAACCTTTCGCGCGGTGAGCGAGGACGATCGCGCCGGCGCGCGATACGGCCTCGGTGAACACGTTCAGGACCTCAGCCCTGGATCCGGGGCCGAGATCGAGCTTGACGGTCATTCCTGCTCCTTGCTTGCTGTCCGCCCATCGAACCGCCCCAGACCGTGCTCGTCAATGGCAACCGCCTTCACGAGCGCAAAAACCTGCTTGCCCGCCACGAGTCCCAGGTCCGAGATGGCATGGCGCGTGACATGGGCCGCGAGGCGGTCGCCGCCCTCGAGGTCGACCGTCACGACGCCGGCGGGGCCCGCTCCGGCGGTCACGGATGCGATGCGGCCTTCGAGCACGGTCCGCACGCTGAGGTGGCTTGGCCGCTCGGTGGCGAGCGTCACGTTGGCGCCCTGGACCGCGACGCGCACGGTGCCGCGTGCCCGGCCCATCAGCGCCGGGATCACGATCTCGCCTGCAGGATGGGCGATGACCGAGATGGCGAACTCGGGCATCTCGCGGATCACACGGCCGGACAGGAACGAGACCGTCTCCGGCCGATCGGGCGCTTCGTCCGCCACCTGCGAGGCGAAGACCTCCACGGGCGTGCCCTTGGCCACTACGCGGCCGCCGGCCAGCCGCACCACCTGGGTGGCGAGGCGGGCGACCTCCTCGACGGCATGGGAGACGTAGACGATCGGCAGTCCGAGATCGTCGCGCAGGCGCTCGATGAAGGGCAGGATCTCGTGCTTGCGCTCCGCGTCGAGCGACGCCAGCGGCTCGTCCATGACCAGGATGCGCGGCGCGGCGAGAAGCGCACGCCCGATGGCGACGCGCTGGCGCTCGCCGCCGGACAGCGTCAAAGGCCGCGCGGCCAAAAGGTGGCCGATGCCAAGCAGGTCCACGACCTCGTCAAAGACGACCCGGCCCGTCCCGCGAGGCGCGAAATAGCGCCCATAGGCGAGGTTCTGGCGCACGGTGAGATGGGGCAGAAGCTGGCCGTCCTGGAAGACGAGCCCGACGCGGCGGCGATGGGCAGGCTCCCAGAGGCCGGCTTCGGTATCGACCACGACGTGGTCGGCGACGACGATGCGGCCGCGATCCGGACGCTCGATGCCGGCGATCAGCCTGGCGATGGTCGTCTTGCCGGAGCCGGAGGGGCCGAACAGCGCCGTGCAGCCGCCCGGATAGGCGAAATCCGCCTCGAGCACGAAGCGGGAGCGGGACAGGCGGCACGAGAAGCTGATCATTCGAGGTGCGCCCTCGCCTGCCCCGAGCGGCGCACCACGATCTCAGAAACGATCAGCGCAGCGAACGCGATCGCGGCCGCAACCAGAGACAGGCGAAAGGCGCCCGCCTCGCCGCCCGGCGTCTGCGTGTAAGTGTAGATCGCCGCCGGGATGGTCTGCGTCTCGCCCGGAATGTTCGAGACGAAGGTGATGGTGGCGCCGAACTCGCCCAGCGCCTTGGCGAAGGCCAGCACCGTGCCGGCGGCGATGCCCGGTATCGCCAGCGGCAACGTCACCGTCGCGAAGACCCAGAGCGGAGAGGCGCCAAGCGTGGCCGCGGCCTCCTCGCTCCTGCGATCGATGGAGTCCATGGCGAGGCGAATGGCTCGCACCATCAGGGGAAAGCTCATGACGGCGGCGGCCAGCGCCGCGCCCGTCCAGCGGAATGACAGCACGATACCGAACGTCTGCTCGAGAAACATGCCCAAAGGGGCGCGGCGCCCGAAAAGGATCAGGAGCACGTAGCCGGTAACGACCGGCGGCAGGACAAGCGGCATATGGACCAGGCCATCGAGCAGGATCTTGCCCCGGAAGCGCGCCCGCGACAGCAGGTAGGCGACCGCGATGGCGACCGGCAGGCTCGCGACGACGGCGACGGTCGCCACCCGGAGCGACAGCCTGATGGCAACCATCTCTTCGGGCGTGATTGCCTCAAACATCCCTGCGCATCCGATGCGATCGACGAAAAGACGAGAGCGCGTTCGCGTTCCACTCAATCGAAAACCGCGCCTAAGCTTTCAATGAGACCTGCGGTTCACGCTTCGACGCGATGGGGTCGAAAACGGTCATGGTCCAGGCCGGCCCCGAGCGTTATAGCCAAACAGTATGGACGATCGCCATGGCAAATCGGCCGCGGCGGTCTGGGGCGCCCACGTCCGGCCGGTCAGTGCAGCGTCTCGCCGAGGGGGGCCAGCGCCGGCCCGCGCACGCGGGCCGTCTCGCAGGGCCGATACCCTTCCACGGTGCGGATCAGCACGGCGTCAATGGCGTCCCTGTCCCTGAAGTCGATCGCCTGCCTCAGACGGCGGAGCTCGCCCGCGAGCTCTTCCTTCGAGAGGCAAGGCTCGTCCGACTTGAAGATGCGCGGGTGCTCCGTCATCTGGGTGTGAGCGCCGATCAGCAACTCCTCGTAAAGCTTCTCGCCGGGACGCAATCCGATGTAGGCGATCTCGATATCGCCGTCAGGGTTCGTCTCGTCGCGAACCTCGAGGTTCGACAGGCGGACCATCAGGCGCGCCAGATCGGCGATGCGCACCGGTTCCCCCATGTGCAGCACGAAGACCTCGCCGCCGTGGGCCATGGCACCGGCCTGAATGACGAGCTCGGCCGCCTCGGGAATCGACATGAAGAAGCGCGTCACATCGGGATGCGTGACGGTTATCGGTCCGCCAGCCTCAATCTGCCGGCGGAACAGCGGCACGACGGAGCCGGAGCTTTCGAGGACGTTGCCGAAGCGAACCATCGTGAACACCGTGGACCCGCTCTCGTCGGCCGCCTCGGCCTGCAGCACCAGTTCCGCGAGCCGCTTGCTCGCTCCCATGACATTGGCAGGGCGCACGGCCTTGTCGGTGGACACGAGAACGAAGCGCTCGACACCATGCCTGCGTGCGCACTCGGCGGCGGTGACGGTGCCGAAAACATTGTTCTCGAGACCGGAGAACGGGTTCTGCTCGACGATCGGCACGTGCTTGTAAGCCGCGGCGTGATAGATGGTCTCGATGCCGTTCTCGACGATGATCCCATCGAGCAGGCGCGTGTCCGCCGTCGACCCCAGCACGATCCTTATGTCGGTGGATCCAGCCTCGGTCCCGCTTAGGCGCCGTGCGCCGAACCCCACGTCGTAGAGCGCGCTTTCCGAGATATCGAGCAACACGACGCGGCGCGGCGCGAGGGCCACGATCTGGCGGACGAGCTCGGAGCCGATCGAGCCGCCCGCGCCGGTCACGAGGACGGACTTGCCGGTGATATTGCGCTGCAGAAGGTCCTCGTCGGGCAGCACCGCATCGCGGCCCAGAATATCACCCACCTCGACGGCGCGCAGGCTGTTCAACCTGACGTGCCCCGACGAGACATCCTCGTAGGTCGGCAGTATCTTGACGGAGACCGGGAACCGCTCGAGCTCCTTTAGGACCTCCCGTCGCCGTCGGTCGGCGGGGAGCGCGACCAGGACCTCCCGGACCGCGTCCTCTTCGACAAAGCGGGACATCGAGCTCGGGGGATGCACCTTGAGGTCGCCTACATACTGGCGCCAGAGATCGGGCGACGAATCGACGAAGCCCAAGACGCGACGGTTCCGAGCCGCCCTGACCGCGCGCAACAGCGCAATGCCTTGCTCGCCAGCCCCATAGATCAGCGCCGCCGTCAGATGTCTCTTGGGGCCGACATCGACGAACGTGATGCCGCTGCTTTCGAGCATCAGCTTGATGATGAGGCGGAAGAGCAGGATCGCGGCGGCGCCGAGGACCGCGTAGATGACAATGGCCGATCGTGGAATGGCGTGCTGGCCGAGCATGAGGAGCGCGAGCGTCCAGAAAAGAACCGACAACCCGATGGCGGCCAGGATGCGGACATTGGCGCGCCGCCCGATGAAGCGCGTCACGCTCTTATAGATGCCGAAATACCAGAGGGTGGCCACCGTCAGGAGAGGACCGGAGACGGCCGCCGAGAGGAACCCGAGATCGGAGGGAACGAACGGCGTGAGATACCGCAACGACACGGCCACCCAAAGGACTGCCGTCAACAGCAGCATGTCCGCGACGGCGAGGATCGTGCGCTTTGCGTGGCGCGGCAGCGCCAGGAGCCCATCGCGGAGCCGCGCAAAGCTCTGTCGCATCCCCCCTGCTGTCTCGGCCAACCCCGACACTCCCTCCGCCTCTGAGCGGCGTCCCCTCAAGCTATGTTGCATTGCTCCAAGACAGAGCGTGGCATTATATATGCCAAACCCAGCGGACAACGCGTACGACGCCGTGGAATATTTGTTCACAATTTTTCAATAGCCGCGAGCCCGAACGAAAAGCTTGACATCTTATCGCCCCGGCGGCTTCGCTTTCAGGCTATAAGCATTTGTCATCTCGACGATTTCGATCTTGCCAGAACCTCCGGACATGCCCACCATCATCCCAGTCATCCTCTCCGGCGGCTCCGGGACCCGGCTGTGGCCGGTTTCGCGCGCCCGTTACCCCAAGCAGCTCATCCGCGGGCTCGTGACGCCCGGCGAAAGCCTGCTTGGCGCGACGCTCGCGCGCCTTCCCGCCGGTCGGGACGTTTCGCCTCCCCTCCTCATCTGCAACAACGCGCACCGTTTCCTTGTGAAGGAGGAGTGCGAGCGCGTCGGCGTCACGCCCTCCGCGATCCTCCTCGAGCCCATGGGCCGCAATACCGCGCCCGCGATCGCGATTGCGGCCCTCCACGCGGCGGCCAAAGACCCCTCGGCCGTCCTCGTCGTCATGCCATCGGACCATGTGATCCGGGATGGGGAGCGGTTTTGCGCGGAGGTGCAGCGCGCCGCGGAGGTCGCCCAGCGCGGAAACATCGTCCTGTTCGGCATCCGCCCGACCGAGGGGCACACCGGATACGGCTATATCCGACGGGGCGAGCCTCTCGCCGGCGACACCGGCGCCTTCGCCGTTGCGCGCTTTGCCGAGAAACCCGACCGCGAAACGGCGGAGACCTATGTCGCCAGCGGAGACTACCTCTGGAACAGCGGCATTTTCGTTTTCCGTGCCGATGTGATCCTGGGCGAGCTCGGCCGGCTCGCCCCCGAGGTTCTCGAGGCTGCCGAGCGCGCCATCGCGGGGGCCGTCGCCGATCTCGGCTTCCTGCGGCTCGACGCCGGCGCTTTCGCCGCCGCCCCCTCCGTTTCGGTCGACCATGCCGTCATGGAAAAAACCAAAGCGGCGGCCGTGATCCCGCTCGACATCGGGTGGAGCGACCTCGGCTCCTGGTCGGCGCTCTGGGATATCGCGCCCCGCGACGACGACGGCAACGTCGTGCGCGGCGACGCGTTCACCGAGGACACGCGCAACTGCTACATCCACAGCGAGCGGGCACTCGTCTCGACCATCGGTGTCGAGGATCTCGTGATCGTCGACATGCCCGATACCGTGCTGGTTGCCCACAAATCGCGCGCGCAGGACGTGTCGCGCATCGTCTCCCGCCTCAAGGCGGCCAACCGGACCGAGCACGAGCAGCACATCCGCACCCACCGGCCGTGGGGCTACTTCGAGACCCTCAACATCGGGCCGCGCTTCCAGGTCAAGCTGCTGCATGTGAAGCCTGGCGGCCTGCTCTCGCTGCAAATGCATCACCACCGCTCCGAGCACTGGGTCGTGGTCCAGGGCACGGCGAAAGTGACCGTGGACGGCCGGGAGAGCCTCGTTCAGGAGAACGAAAGCGTCTATATCGTCGCCACGCAATGGCATCGGCTGGAGAACCCCGGCAAGATCCCGCTCGAGCTCATCGAGGTGCAGGTCGGCGCCTATCTTGGCGAGGACGACATCATCCGCAGCGACGACGTCTATGCCCGCTCGCCCGAGGAGACCAAATAGCGACCCGGCCCTCGGCCGGCACCGCCGGGAGGGCTGCATTGGCAGAGAGGCGGGTTGCCGCTAAGAGAGGGTGGCCAACCCAAGCGAAGCGAGGCGCGCACCCCCGTGTCATTCAGCGACGGCCCGATCCTGCTCACGGGCGCTGCCGGTTTCATCGGCTTTCATCTCGCCCGTGCGCTCCTCGACCGGGGCGCGACCGTCATCGGCGTCGACAATCTCAACCCGTATTACGATCCGGCGCTCAAAACGGCGCGGCTCGACGTGCTCGCGGCGCAGCGGACGGGACGGTTCGCGTTCCATCAGATCGATCTTGCCGATCGCAGCGCCACGGCGGCGCTCTTCGCCGACACGCGGCCGGCCCTCGTCCTGCACATGGCGGCGCAGGCGGGTGTGCGCTACTCGCTCGAAGCCCCCGAGACCTATGTCGATTCCAATCTCGTCGCGTTCGGCAACGTTCTCGAAGGCTGCCGGCGCAACGCGGCGAGCCACCTCGTCTACGCCTCGTCGAGCTCGGTCTACGGCGCCAACACGCTGATGCCGTTCTCCGTGCACCACAACGTCGACCATCCGGTGAGCCTCTATGCGGCGACGAAGAAGGCCAACGAGCTTATGGCCCACTGCTACAGCCATCTCTACGGGATGCCGACGACGGGGCTGCGCTTCTTCACCGTCTACGGGCCCTGGGGGCGGCCCGACATGGCGCTCTTCAAGTTCACGCGCGCCATCCTCGCGGACGAGCCGATCGACGTCTACAACGACGGCCGCATGCGCCGCGATTTCACCTATATCGACGACGTGGTGGAAGCCGTTCTGCGGGTAGCTGAGCACGTCGCCGCGCCCGATCCCACGTGGTCGGGGCTTGCGCCGGATCCCGGAACCAGCAGCGCGCCCTATCGAGTGTACAACATCGGCAACTCGGAGCCCGTCGATCTCATGACGATGATCGCGACGCTCGAGACCGCGCTTGGAAAAGACGCCAAAAAACGGTGGCTCCCGATGCAGCCCGGCGACGTGCCCGACACATCCGCGGACGTGGACGATCTGGCGCGGGAGGTCGGCTACCGACCCAAGACGGCGCTTGCGGATGGTATTTCGCACTTCGTCGCCTGGTATCGTGCCTATTATCGCATTTAGAGCGTCGTTGTGTTTGTCCGAACCGAGCCGCGCACCGGGTTTTCGATGCGACCGGCGAGCGACGTTCGGACGAAGAACCAAGCGATCACGGTCCATCTCACGACTTCACCAGTGGATGAGCGGCGATGGAGGCCGCGGGCCCGATTCCCGCCGTCTTGACAGGGGTATCCGGGGGTGATCAGTAACCGTTATCCTCCGCACGTCCATCATCCACACGGTCGCGCGTCCTCCGACAAAGGCATTCCGGATGCGGCAAGAGCACCTATCGCAGGCCCTGGAACGAGCCCGTTCCATCGTCGACGAGGAAATCGACGCCATGCGGCTCCTGCGCGACAGCTTCGACGACAGCTTGATCGCGGCCGTCGGGCTCATTCAAGCCTGCCCGGGCCGGGTCATCGTGACGGGCGTCGGAAAGTCGGGCCACATCGGCGCCAAACTGGCTGCAACGTTCGCCTCAACCGGCACGCCATCCTTCTTCCTGCACGCGGCCGAAGCCTCCCATGGCGATCTCGGCATGATCACGGCGCAAGACGTCGTGCTCGCCATCTCGAACTCGGGCGCGACGAAGGAGCTTTTTCCGGTGCTCGAGTTCTGCGCCGCGAACGGCACCAAGGTCATCTGCATGACGGCGAACGAGCAAAGCCGGCTTGCGCAGCAATCCGACATCTGCCTTCGCCTCCCCAAGGTCAAGGAGGTCTGCCCCAACAATCTGGCGCCGACCTCGTCCGCCGTCATCACGCTGGCGGCAGGCCACGTGCTCGCGGTTCTGCTGATGGAGAAGCGGTCTTTCGTCGATTCCGACTTCGGCAAGCTGCACCCGGGTGGGAGGCTCGGGCTCCTGCTCTCCTCGGTGCGCCGATACACGGAAGAGTTCAAGGACACGGTGCCGGCGGTTGCTCCTCATGAATTGCTCGGCCACGTGGTGATCAAGCTTGCGGAAGGACAGCGGGGCTGCGTCGTCGTCATCGAGGACGGCACCAGACGCCTGCTCGGCCTCATCACCGAAGGCGACCTCAGGCGCGCCTTCGCGCCGGATATGTTCAACAAGACGGCGCAGGCGATCATGACCACGCGGCCGGTCACGGTCAGCGTCGAGGATCTGATGAGCACCGCCGTCTCGCTGATGAAGGAGCGGCGCATCGCCAACGTCGTCGTGGTCGACGGCGAGACGGTGGTCGACGTGCTGCACACCAAGGACCTGATGCAGCGCGGCTATATGTAAGCCATCACGGCGCACGAACAAAAAACCCCGGGCTTCAGGCCGGGGTTTTTCGAATTCGGTCTGCCGGTCGGCCTCTTCAGGCAGCAACAGGGGCGGCGAGCGCCAGGTCGATCTTCTCCTTCAGGACCTTCTCGTTGAACGGCTTGATGATGTAGCCGCTGACGCCTGCGCTCTTGGCGGCGTTGATATTGTCCTGCTTGGATTCGGCGGTGACGAGAATGAAGGGTGTCTTGCCCATCTGCGGGTCGGCGCGCACGACCTTCAGGAGCTCGTAGCCCGTCATGGGATCCATATTCCAGTCCGAGATGATGAGCCCGTACTGCTTGGCCTTGATCTTCTCCAGAGCCGCCGCGCCACTCGAGGCTTCATCGACATTCTCGAAGCCGATCTGCTTCAGAAGCTTGCGAATGATCCGCACCATGGTGCTGTAATCGTCGACAACGAGTACAGGCATGCTGTTCGCACTCATAACCCTTATCCCCTTCAACCCTTCGCGCACGCAGGCAACTCACCCTTTCGGGTCACGTGCGCCACGCGCTCTGTGTGCACGCAGAGTATGCGTGGCGATTGCTTGCGATAGTCTTAACTGGTTCTTTCTACGCATGACCGTGGCCGTACTTTTTTGGCGAGCGCCTCCGGAACACGGGTAACGGAATTGCAATCTCTGCCGATTAACGATGAGCGTCCCAAGGATTTTTGGGCGCTTCCGCGCGCAGACGAACCGAACACGTCGTGCACCGGGCCCGAGGCGCAGGCGAGGAAACACGCGAATGTCCGCACCCCTTGTCCGTGTTCTGGTCGTGGACGACTCGGCCTTCATGCGCGGCGTGCTGCCGCGGAAAATCGAATCCGATCCGCGTTTCAAAGTTGTCGGCACGGCCGTCGACGGGCGCGACGCCATCGAGAAGGCGCTGGCGCTCAAGCCGGACGTGGTGACGCTCGACATCGACATGCCGGTCATGAACGGCATCGACGCGCTGCGCGAGATCGTCCGGCAGACCACGGCCTCCGTGATCATGCTTTCGGCCAGAACGGAGCAAGGCGCGGAGATTACGCTCGAGGCGCTGGCGCTCGGCGCCGTCGACTTCATCCCGAAATCGCGCGGTGCGGAGGGTATCCACGAGACGCTCTGGGCCGCCGTCGAGGCCAAGAGCCAAAAGGCGCGCCGGGCAGCCCGGGCGCTCCCCGCCCGGCCGACCGGGCCGGCGCACGCGCCCGTTCCCGCGCGCGCCAACGCCAGGATCCGCGTCAACGCCAAGATCTGCATCATCGGCTCGAGCACCGGCGGACCGCAGGCGTTGCAAGCCGTGCTCTCCCAGCTTCCGGAGGCCCTGCCCGTCCCGGTGGTCATCGCCCAGCACATGCCGCCGAACTTCACCAAGGCGCTGGCGCAGAGGCTGAACGACACCTGCAAGCCCAGAGTCGTCGAAGCGGAAGACGGCATGGCGCTCGCCAGAGGCACCGTCTACATCTCGCCGGGCGGCCTGCAGACGCGCGTCACCGCGACCGAGATCAGGATCTCCTCCGATCATGGGGAGAGCCTCTACAAGCCCTCCGTCGACGTGCTCGCGGAAAGCGCACGCGGCGCCTTCGACAAGAACGTGCTCGGCGTCATGCTGACGGGGATGGGCGGCGACGGCGCGGCCGAGCTCACGAAGCTGCACAAGCTCGGCGCCTACAATATCTCCCAGGATCAGGCGTCCTGCGTCGTTTACGGCATGCCGCGCACGCTGGTCGAAGCGGGCGGCGCGGACGAGGTTCTGCCGCTCGACCAGATCGGCCAGCGCATCCGCACGGCACTCGGATGCTAGACACCCCCCGCGGCTCCCGCCGGATCGGACAAACCCTAGCCTAGTTCAGGTCCTCGGGGAGGCGCGGCATGGGCATGAAGGGGACGCCGTCCTCGGCAAGCTCCTTCACCTCGTCGGCCGACGCCTCGCCGTAGATGCCGCGCTGCTCGCTTTCGTTGAAGTGGATCTTGCGCGCTTCCTCCGCGAACCTGCCGCCGACGTACTCCGCCTTGGCATGGATCTCGTCGCGCACCTTGCGCAGGAACCGATAGTGCTCGGGCGAAGGGAGAGACGCGTTTAGAGGAGGCGCGGAGCCGCCTTCGGAAGGCCTGTCGCTTTCGCAAGACCGGTCGCTTCCGGCCCGCCTGGCGACGGCCGGGGCCATGATGGCCTTATCGACCCTGTGGCTCCCGCAATGGGGGCACTGGACATGGGACCGGGCGATCTGCGCTTCGCAAGCGGTGCCGCTTTTGAACCAGGCTTCGAACTCGTGGCCCTCATGGCAGATGAGGCTGAACTTGATCATGACGCGACCTCTTGGGCGGCCTTTCCATCCGCCTCGATCGTGAATGTGCGGTCGTGCCGCAAGGATGGTACGCGCGAACGGACATCCCCGATCATCGACAAGTCTACGTCGGCAAAAATGACCGAGGGGTGAACGCCCCCCTCCGCGAGGACCTGGCCCCACGGCGAGACGACCAGGCTGTGGCCGAACGTCTCGCGGCCGTGCTCGTGCTGCCCGCTCTGGGCGGCGGCGAAGACAAAGCACTGGGCCTCGATGGCGCGCGCGCGCAGCAACGTCACCCAGTGGGCCTCGCCCGTGAGGCGCGTGAACGCCGCCGGCACCGCCAGGAACGAGGCGCCGGCCTGGGCGAGCGCGCGATAGAGATAGGGAAAACGCAGATCGTAGCAGATCGAGAAACCCAGCCCGCCCCAGGGGAGCGCCGCGACCACCGCCTTCGTGCCCGGCGTATAGCTCGCGCTCTCGCGGTAGACCTCGCCGTTGGGGAGGTCCACGTCGAACATATGGATCTTGTCGTAACGGGCCGCCACCTCGCCCTTGGGCGAGATGAGGAAGGACCGGTTGGCGAGCTTGTCGGGGCTCGCCTTGACCACCATCGAGCCGATGTGCAGCCAGATCGCAAGCTCGCGCGCCAGCTCCGAGAGCTCTCCGAGGGCGGCATTGGCGCTCTCGGGCTCGGCGAGCGCGGACAGCCGCTCGCGGTCGACCTCCATCAGCGTCGTCATCTCGGGTGTCTGCACGTAGCTTGCGCCGCCGTCCGCCGCTTCGCGGACCAAGGCGGCGGCGTCGCGGAGGTTGCGCGCGATATCGCGCCCCGAGCACATCTGGACCAGCCCTACGCGCAACGATCCTGACGAAAAGACCCTGGACATGCGCGATCAGCTGTCCGCGCCCAGGAGAGGGTCGAGCTTGCCGTTGCGCTCGAGCGACATCAGATCGTCGCAGCCGCCGACGTGATGCTCGCCGATCCAGATCTGGGGCACCGTGCGCCGGCCGCCGGCCCTGGTGCTCATCTCGGCGCGCAACGCCGCCTTGCCGGTGACGTCCACCTCCTCGAAGGCCACGCACTTGGCGCGCAGCAACTCCTTCGCCATATGGCAATAGGGGCAAAGGATCGTGGTGTAGATCGTGACTTTGGCCATGTCTCCCCAGGTCCTCGACGGATCGTTCCGCAATGGAAATGTAGCGGCACGCCCGGCCGCTGCAAAGCGGAACGACGCCTTCACAAAGATTTGCGGCATTTTTCCAGTCTCGACCGCCGCCTCAGGCCGGAATGAGGCCCCGGTCGGTCACGAGGGCGAGCGCCAGCACGTCGACCCGCTCGGCGCCAGCCCGGCGGAGCGCGCGGGCACAGGCGCCGACCGTCGATCCGGTGGTGATCACGTCATCGACGACCAGGATCCTGCGCCCCTTGGCGCGCACGGCGAGACGGGCGGGGACAGCGAATGCACCGGACACGTTGCGCTCGCGCTGCCCGCGCGAGAGCCCGACCTGGCTTGCGGTCGCGCGCGTGCGCTCGAGGAGCAGCGGCTCGTAGCGGAGACCCGTGAGGCGCGCGACCTCGCCGGCGAGAAGGGCTGCCTGGTTGAAGCGTCGCGCCAAGAGCCGCCGGCGTGCCAGGGGGACCGGAACCACGATCTCGGCCTCCGCCATGAGATCGCGCCCTGCCGCGACGAGCCATTTGCCGAGCAGGCAGCGGACATCGTGGCGGTCGTGGAACTTCAAGGCATGAACCAGCATCCGCATGGACCCCGCGTAGGCGGCGACGGCGCGGGCGCGGTCATAGGGCGGAGGATCGGCCGCGGCGGCCGCCGAGATCATCGTGCCACCCGTGTCGTAGGGCAGCGGGATGCCGAGCCGGTCGCACAGCGGCGGACGGATGAAATCGATCTCGCGCCAGCAGCGGGCGCAGAGTGCATCGTGGCCGACGATGGGAGCCCGGCAGACCAGGCACACGGGCGGCATGACGACGTCCGACAGTGCGCTGAAGGCCCGGCGGAGCAGGCCTCTCTCCCCGGCCGGCGCCGGCGGATCGGTGCCCTCGTCTCCGCTTCCTGCGGCCACGGCAAGACCTCCCTCGGCCGCGTTTCGCCATGCTAAGCTGGATCAAGACTACCATGGCCGGCGCGGCGCAACGAAGAGCCTCCACATCCCGAATGTCCGAACCCCGTCCCATCTTCGACAGCACGTTGCTCACGGCCCGGCGAAACCGGGCGGCGGGCGCGGCCGCAGCGCACGGCTTCCTGCTCGAGCGCGTGGCGGACGACCTTGCGGAACGGCTCGCCATAGTGCGGCGCGAGTTCGGCACGGCCGTCGACCTCGGCTGCCATCACGGCGTGCTCGGGCGGCGGATCGGAGCGCTGCCCAACATCGGCCAACTGGTCTCGCTCGATCCGGCCCTGCGCCTCCTTGCGGACGCGCCTGCCCCGCGCGTCCTGGCAGGGCTCGACGCGCTTCCCTTCGCGCCGGCCTCCCTCGATCTCGTCGTCTCCGGGCTTTCGCTGCATCTCGTCGACGACCTGCCGGGGGTACTGATCCAGATCCGGCACGCCTTGAAGCCGGATGGGCTCCTTATCGCCGCATTGCTCGGCGGGCGCACGTTGCAGGAGCTGCGCGCAGCGTGGCTTGCGGCCGAGGACGAGGTGCTGTCGGGCGCCTCGCCGCGCGTGGCCCCGTTCGCCGACGTGCGCGATCTGGGCGGGCTTCTGCAGCGGGCCGGATTTGCGCTTCCGGTCGTCGATTCCGATACGGTTAGCGTGACCTATGCCGATCCGATCGCACTGATGCGCGACCTCAAGGGCATGGGGGCCTCCAACATGCTGGCGGAGCGGCGGCGCGTGCCGGTGACGCGCGGGCTCCTGATGCGGGCCGCCGAGATCTATGCCGAACGCTTCGCGCTCGGCGACGGACGCGTGCCGGCCACCTTCGAGATCCTGACGCTGACGGCCTGGGCGCCGCACGAGAGCCAGCAGAAGCCGCTCAAACCGGGCTCGGCACAGGTCCGCCTCGCCGAGGCCCTGGGGGTTCCGGAGCGGAAGCTTTAGCGTTCGCCCAACGGACCTTCGCCCGGAGCGGCTTCAAAGCCGGCGCACCATGAAGCGGGCGTCGGCGTCGTAGGTCAGGAGATTCGTGGCAAGCCCGGGCGCTTCGGTGACCTCGAAGCCGAAGCGGCGCCAGAACGGCACCGAGTTGTTCACGGCGACCAGAGACAGGTTCGGAGCGGCAATCCGTTCCGCCTCGGCGACGATCGCCGTGACGATGGCGGCGGCCGCTCCCGCGCCGCGCGCCTCGGGCAGCAGCGCGACGTCGTGGATGTAATAGGTCGTCGGCCGATCGGGCAGCGCGCCAAGCCGGGCGTTGAGCGCGGGCGGAGCCGCATAGCGCCACGGATGGGTGAGCGTGTAGGCCATGGGGCGGCCGTCACGCTCGAAAAGCGCGCAGCCGGCCGGATAGAGGCTGAGGCGCTCCGCAATCGTCTGGGCGTCCTCGGGGTAGGCGACGTGGACGACGTCGGCGATGGCCACCACCGCCGCGAGATCGGCCTCCCTCGCCGGCCGCCAGACACCGTGCTTGAGCGCCACGCGCACGCCGGCCCCCTATCCCAAAAGATCGCGGAGCCAGGGGACGAGCGGCGTATCGGCGGGCGGCATCGGATAGTCGGCGAGCCGCTTGGCGCGCACCCAGGCGATCTCCTGCCCCTCGCGCGGCTCCACCTCGCCGTCCCAGTTGCGGCACAGGAAGAGCGGCATCAGGAGGTGGAAATCCTTGTACGTGTGGCTCGCGAACGTGAAGGGCGCAAGGCAGGTCTCGCACACGTCGATGCCGAGCTCCTCGCCGAGCTCGCGGCGCAGCGCCGCCTCCGGCGTCTCGCCGCGGTCGACCTTGCCGCCCGGAAACTCCCACAGGCCGGCCAGCGTCTTGCCCTCGGGCCGCTTGCAGATGAGGACACGGTTGTCCGGGTCGACGAGCGCGGCGGCGGCAACGAGAAGGATCGGCTTGGTCATGAGGGAATGGGGACCTTGTGGGAGCGGAACGGCCGCTTGTCCTTGGCGCGCCACCGGCCAGAAAACCGAGGAAACCGGGTATCCGTCTTTCCGGCGGCGCTCTATAGGAAGGGCCATGGCAGGACGGGACATGGCAGCGTCTTCGGCACTTCTTTCGCTTGGACACTATGCGCCCGAGCGGCGAGTGACAAATGCAGAAATCGAGGCGCGGCTCGGCCTCGAGCCGGGCTGGACGGAGCGGCGCACGGGGATCGTCGAGCGGCGCTTCGCGGCGCCGGAGGAGGCCCTGTCGGACCTCGCCCTCAAGGCCGGCGAGATGGCGCTCGAAAGGGCCGGCCTCGACCGGCGCACGATCGGCCTTCTCGTGCTCGCCACCTCGACGCCCGATCATCTGCTGCCCCCCACCGCGCCGCTGGTCGCGCACCGGCTCGGCGCGACGGGGGCCGGCGCCATCGACATGGCGGGCGCGTGCGGAGGCTTTCTCTATGCGCTGGCCTTCGCCGACGGGTTCGTGCGCCAGGCCCGGGCGCCCGCGCTGGTGATCGCGGCCAACATCCTTTCGCGGCGGCTCAATCTCGACGACCCGGTGAGCGCGGTGCTGTTCGGAGACGGCGCGGGGGCGGCGCTGCTCGTCCCCTCCGATCGGGCGACGGCCGGCGTGCGGGGACTGCACCTCACGAGCGACGGCGCGGCTTACGACCTGATCCAGATTCCGGCCGGCGGCAGCCGCCAGCCGTTCGTGGACGGGCTCGGGCCCGACGCGGGCCTCATGCAGATCCGCGACGGGCGGGCCGTGTTCACGCGCGCGGTCAAGATCATGACGGATGCGTCGCAGAGGGCGCTCGCACGGGCGGGGCTCGCCATCGCGGAGATCGACCACTTCGTGCCGCATCAGGCCAACGCGCGCATCATCGGGGCGGCGCAGCGGCAGCTCGGCGTGCCGGACGGGAAGCTGCTGTCATCGGTTGCGCTGTTCGCCAACAGCTCGGCGGCGACCATTCCGCTCACGCTGTCGCTTGCAGCCGAGCGACGGCCGTTCCCGCCGGGCGCGCGCCTCCTGATGTCGGCGGCAGGGGCCGGACTGACCGGTGGCGCGATGGTGTTCGAGGTTTAGAGTGCGTTTGTCGCTATGGAAAAGAAACCGCGCTCGCCGCGTTGACAAGCACGAAAGCGTTCGATGAGATCGACGAATGACGCTTCGGACGGATCGGTCCGAAGCGATCAGGGTCTACGCTCAGATGAGCAAACCGGCTCGCCCAATGCCGGCAAGCGCGCGCCTAGCGACACCCGGAAGCGATTATCCCTCGATGGACCGCATCAGGGACCGCACGGCCCCGACGCCACATCGCGGCGCTACATCGTATTGAGGAGGACGAAGAGTCCAACACCAACGGCCGGACCCAGCAAGGTGGCCGCAACCAACATCAGAAACGATCTGCCAAGCATGACTCTACAAACCCCGCACTCAACGCACTCACCCGCGAAGCCGTCCACCCTTCGCCGGTGTCCTGTCGTTTCGCGAGGACCCCTCACCCGCGAAACTCAGGCATAATACAATAAGAAGCTTATTTCTTCACGGGTTATTCCCAATTTGGCCACAAAGTCGTTTTGCCGGCGCGAGCTGGAGCTGCCGCAATGCAAAACCGGTCCGCCGTTGATTTGCGTTTTCATTTCTTGCTCAAAGACTTCGTCCGTAACATCCCGCAAAACGCAGACACAACTTAACCATACCTCAGGGCGCACGATTCCGGCCGGACGCGCCATGTCAACGCCTTTTTGTTGCGTATTAGCCACAGATCTTTTCTGGGGGCAGTGGCAGACTCCGACCTATCCCCGCCGCGCCGTCCAGGTTCGCAGCGCGTCGAACAGACGGAGCTGGCGCTCGTCCTGCCCCTTGGTCTCATGGGCCAACTGCTCGATGCGATCGAAGGGCACCTGCTCGGCCTCGATCAGCGAGCGCTGCGCCTTCATCGCGCGCACCAAGCCTTCCTGCACGAGATGGAACTCGCCGACGGTCTGCCCGGGGAGCACGGCCGCGGGATCGAGACCGCTCTCGCTCTGGAAGGCGGCCTTGAGCTTCCTCAATGCGGTGTCCTCGCGCACGCGGCCGATGAACCAGCTCGTGATCTGGTCGCGGCTCTTGTAATCGAGGTCGCCCGGCGACTGCGTGGCGAGCATCAGGCCGAGGCCGGCCGAGCGGGCGCGCTTCAAGAGGCTCTGCAGCGGCTCCGCCGTCGCCGGCTTGGCATTGGCGGGGATGTAGAGATCCGCCTCGTCGAACATGACGACGGCCTGCAGCTCCTCGTTCGGGTTGCGCTGGCAGAAGCGCAGCGCTTCCGACAGGAACTGCGAGACCCAGAACAGGATGTTCTCGTTGTCGCCGAGGAAGCCCGTGTAGATGACCGAGAGCCGCGTCCGACCGTCGCGCGCGTAGGGGCCGAGGCCGAGCAGGCTTTCCATCTGCAGGCTCTCGCCGCCGCCCTCGAACAAGGCCGCGTTGCGGTGGCGCAAGCTGTCGAGCTGAGCGACGAGGTCGCGGCGGATGCGGCCCGAGGGGTCCATGCGCTGCGTCAGATCCGTCAGCTCGGGATCCTCGTCCTCGAGCAGATTGATGAGATCGCCCAGCGTCACCTCGCGGCTGTGGCGCGAGCCCAGGATGCGGAGCGCGACCGACAGCGTTCCCGACTGCTTCTGGTGCGTCGCCGAGTTCTTCAGATGCAGCATGTCGCCGAGGGCTGCGGCCGACAGGTTGGCCAGAAGCTGCTGCTCGTGGTCGGGAAGCTCGTTGATGCCGTTCGGCAGAAGCGTGATCGAGATCGGCCGGCCCGACGAGCGGCCCGGCGTATAGACGGCGACGTCGATCGCATCGGCCAGGCGCTCGCGTTCGCCGCGCTGCTCGGTGTACTCGTCGTCGTTGGCGCGCCAGACGTCCGGATTGGCGTAGCTGCAGAGGTCGCCCTTGCGGTCGATCAGGACGGCCGGAATGCCCTTGAGAAGAAGCTGCTCGATGAGGCACAGCGCCAACGTCGTCTTACCGGAGCCCGAGCCGCCGAGCACCGCCGCGTGACGCTTCAGCACGTTCATGTTGAGGCTCACCGGCTTCGCGCCGCGGCCGATCTCGCGTCCGGCGAGAATGCTGCTGCCGTGGGTTCCGGTCTCGTCGAGGATGACGGAGAGCGGCAGCTCGTCGTCGTTGGCGGGCAAGGGCTCGGCGGCCGTCTCGCCGAGCGACCACGGCGGCGGCAACGCCGGATCCGGCAGGCGGGCCGCCGTTGCGGGCGGAGAGGCGCCGGCGGGCACCTCCTCAGCCACCTCGACCTCGCGGACGCTGCGCGGCAACGCACGGCCCAAGAGGTCGAGCCTCAGGATGTTGATGATCGAGATGATGTTCGAGAGCAGCTTTGCGTCCTCGAACCAGGCCTGGAAGCCGCGGTCGTTCTTGTAGTGCGCCTGGAACTCGCGCACCATCATCATGCGCTCCCATTCCGGGATCGGGATCGTGAACAGGCGGCCGCCGCCCTCGCGGAACTTGCGGAACGCCTGGGCGGTCTGGTTCTTCTTGTTCGGCGGATAATCGCTCGCGCGCAGCATGACGCAGGTCTTGCCCGCGGTCATGGGCAGGACCTTGTCGAGCTGGCGCTTCAAGCCCCCGCCCTGCGTCGGGCGGTTGCAGAGGAAGACGCGCAGGTCGCTCATGTGGCCGGACTTGTGGCTCACGCGGACGTCGATGCCGGGCACCTCGTCGGAGACCTCGAGGCGGCCGACGGCGAGCTTGACGGCGCTGCCCCATTCCTCCTTGGCGAGGGCGAGGGCGGATGCGAACACGTCCATCAGCTCGTTCTCGTCGGAGGGGATCTCGGCCTCGGAGGCGGACTGGAAGCGCTCCCAGGCGTCGCGATAGTCGACTGAGGGAGCGAGCGGGCGGGGCGTGTCGCCAGCATCCCCCGAGCCGAAGATGCCGCCGAGCACGGAGGCAAGCGTGGAGGTCCACGAGCCGCCCGCGTCCGCTGTCGGCCCATCCTCGGCTTCTGGCGCCGCCTTGTCGCGCAGGCGGCTCTGGGCGTGCTCGAGAAGACGGCGCGTCGAGAGGCCGCCGAACTCCTCGAAGAAGTCGGGGCCGAAGTACTGCGCCGGATCCGGGAAGCCGAGGCCCGCGCCGCTTTCGGCCATGTGCTCGAGGCGCCTGGCGATGATCAGGCGCGCCTCCTCCGGCGTGCGCGTCTCCAAGAGCGGCACGGGGCCCGACTTCTCGATGCGGTCGACATAGGACTGAGCGAGGACACCGCGCACCTGGCCGTAGAAATCCTCGAGGCACGAGATGATGATGATGGCGTTGGGCAGGCGGTTGGCGATCTGGATCAGGTCGCGCGCGGCCTTCTGGAAACGCTCCTCGGCGTCGTCGAAGAAGCGCAGGTCCTCCACCTGGTCGATAGAGAAGACGAGGGCGGCGCGCTCCACCGTCCACATCAGCGTGCCGAGCGCGGTGATGATGTCGAAGGCGCGGTCCTCGCCCGTGTTGGGGTCGAGGGCGGCCACGGCCTGGTGCGCAAGCGCGGTGAGCGGGCGCCCGAACAGGTACTGGCGGACGCGCTGGTCGATGCGCGGGTCCTTGCGCTCGAGGTAGAGGAGTGCGCGTACGATGTTGATGTCGAGCTCGAGGTCGCGGAACTTCGGGCTCGCCACGATCTCGTCGGCAAGGCGCAGGACGAGCCGCGCCAGTGCCTCGTCCGAGAGCGAGCCGTCGCGCAGCTCCTTGAGGTCCGCCTTGGGCAGCACCTCGGCATCGCCGACGAGGCGCTGCGTGAGACGCGAGAGACCGCTTTCGCCCTCCGCATCGGGATCGTAGGACTTCTCCAGCGAATGGATGAGGCGACGCAGGTAGTAGTCGGCGTAGTTGGCGACGTCCGGCGTCATCTGGGCGTAGCCGAAATACGCCTTGCCCTCGCGATGGGCGGTGGTGCGTAGCGCGCGTAGAAGGTGCGTCTTGCCGGCGCCCGACTGGCCGTGGAACAGAAGGATGCGCGACTGCGTCACCGCGCCGTCGCGTGCGCCCGTCACCTCTGAGAGCAGATCGGCGAACTTGCGGCGCGCCTTGAGGTGCACCTCCGGCACGTCGACGGGGTCCGCCCGCCAGATGTCGTCCTCCCAGGTGATGCTGTGCTCAAAAGCCTGGGACAGCTTGTCCGTGCCTCCGGCTTCGACGGCGTCGTGGTGCATGCGTGAACGGTCTCCAACGCAATCCAAATAGGCGGGTCAAATAGGACGGGCGGTCAGTCTTCGACCCGAACGAAGTGCCAAACGGTATTCTTGTAAGGAACGGCCGAGCTCTCGAGGTCCTTCATGCTCCTTCTGTCCTTGAGGTCCGCGTTGGCGAGCACGACGGCGCCCGCGCGGTGGGCCTCGGCCAGCATGCACTTGAACTCGATCTCAGAGACCTGCCACGACGGCTGCCCCGCGCGGATGGTGTCCCAGACGTGGGAAATGAACGCTTTGCGGCTTCCCGCCCAGCCTTCCGCGCGGGCGGCCGCAGCCTCTTTCACGGCACGCGCGAACTCGGCGAGGTCGGGGCGCGCCGCTCGAGGCGGCGCCAGCGCAGGGGCCTCGGGATCGTTGGCGGCGGGCTTCAGCGCCGCGGGCGGCGCCGTCACGCGCGCCGGCATGGCGGCCGGGCGCCCGGCCTCGGCCGCAGCGTCGGATGCGTCGGCTTCGAGGACGCGGGCACCGAGGCCGCGCAGGAGGCCCGCGCGGAGACCTTCGAGCGTCGCGTCCCTGGCGCCCACATGCTCGGCGGCGAGCTCGGCGATCAGCTTGGCGTCGGTCGGGAAGGCACGCGGGGTCCGCGAAAGCTGGCCGGCGAGCAGGCGGCCGGCCTTGGCGGAGAGTGCCGAGCCCTTGCCGAAGCCGGCCTTGATGCGGTTGCCGAAGGCGCGTTCGAGCGCCACGACGGCGAGCTGGGCGCGCAGCTTCGTCGGCGGCACGTTCCTCTTCACCGAGAGGCCGAACGCCTTCTGGACGATCAGCGTGCGCAGGCCCTCGACACGGGCCAGCGGCTTCAGACGTTGGGCGGCCTCCGTCTCGAGGCCGAGGGCTTTGGCGATGAGAGCGACGTCGCGCAGCTCCGCCCACGAGGTTTGCTCAAGCGCCGTCCGGCCGAGGTAGCGCGCGGCGGCGGCCGCACCGGCCTCCGTCAGCGTCAGCCGGCTTTTCGTTTCGGCGGCGAGGCCGGAGGACACGAGCTCGGCGGTCTCCCTTTCGGCGAGACGGCGCCAGTCGGCCGGAGCGAGCTTGTGCGTGAACAGGGGGGCGAGATCCGCGGCCACCTCGGCGCGTGTCGCACCGCCCGGAGCCGCCAGCCTGACCAAAATCAGATGACCGGCCGCCGACGCGCCTCCGCGCCGCGGCCCGGCAACGGGGACACCGCTCGTGAGCGCCGACATTTCCCACGTCTCCTTCCCTGGGCTGAAGATGACGAGACGCCGTACGCACGAATCACCGGCTCGATTCGGTGAGAATGAGTCAGAATGCCTTGAGATCCAAGGGATTCGGAGGCACGCGCCGGTCATTTTTTACGAAGTTGCAGATGCCGTGATGCGAATTTGCGCTGCCGCCCGCTATCGCCCCATTGGCGACACCTTCGTCCGGGAAGAGTGAAGAGGCGCCGAGGGAGGTGGGCTCGTGATCGATCGCTGACCGCACGCTTTCCTCGCCGCGGGTCCGGGCCGACCGGGCCTTGAATATTTAACGGGGAGTTAACTCCTTGCTGCGATGGTGGCTCGTGACCGCGCGTAACTTTGCGGGAGTTTCGGGAATGTATCGCTTCGCCCTTCCGGTCCTGCTGGCCGCTTCTCTCGGCTTAAGCGCTTGCAGCATCAACTCGGGCGCGATCTCCTCGGGCTTCGCCGACGCGGGGGACACGGCGTCGCTGAAACCCGCCGGCAGCTCCGACTTCGGACATACCACGGGCTCCATCGATAAGAGCGCGCGCTCCTCGCTCACCGGCACGCAGGTTGCGGCTTACACTCCCGACAACGCCCCCAAAGGCTCGTTCGAGAAGGCGCCGCGCGGCGCGCTCTCGGACCGCGACTACTCGGGCACGGCGCTCGATCCCGAGCGGGCGCGCGATCTCATCAACCAGTACCGCGCCGAGAACGGGCTGAAGCCACTCCGGCTCAATGCCTCTTTGACGGCCGCCGCCAAGGAGCACAGCCGCGACCTCGCCAAATGGGACCGCATCTCGCATTACGGCTCCGACGGCTCCAATCCGTGGGACCGCGTGAAGCGCACCGGCTACAAACCCAAGGTCGCGGCCGAGAACGTCGGCACGGGCCAAGCCTCGTTCGACGAGGTGCTCAAGGGCTGGAAGGAAAGCCCCGGGCACAACAAGAACCTGCTTCTCACGGACGGACGCGAGATGGGGCTTGCCCTCGTGCAGGACCCCAAGACGGAATTCAAGTCGTTCTGGACGCTCGTCATCGGCTCGTCGATGTAGCGGCGCCGTCCATCTGCTTCCCGCCCGCAGCAGCCTCGGCGGCCGGCGTGTCCCTCAGCGTGAACTGCAGCAGCACGGTGCGCTGCAGGAAGCGATTGAAATTGTCATCGGACATCAGCGTGACCACGGTCTCACCGCACTCGCCTTCGGACAGGGCGAGGGCCTCGAGGTTGTCGATTTCCGCACTGGCGTTGCTCGCTTCGAGCAGGATCTCGCCGGCCGCCGTCCCGCCCGGCCGGATGCCCTCCGCCTCGAGCAGGCGCAGACGCACGCGCAAGCCTTCGAGCCACCGGAAGCGACGCTCGACGATGAGCACGCTACCGTCGGCGAGGCTCGCCGCATCGGTGATGCCGTAGCCCTCGCTGGCCGCGACGGAGAACGGCTTCGGCGTGTCCGAGATCCAGATCCAGCCGCGGTGGCGCGTCTCGCCACGCAACGGATGCTCGGCGAAGGCGACGAGCGCGCCTTTCCTTTTGCCGCCTGCGAGAACGGTCAGCGCCTCGAAGCCGTCGTTGCCCATGCGGCGCGCGTCCGGCGGCATCGTCACATAGGTGGCCGGCGCACCGAGACCGTCCTTGCCGATCTCGAAGAGCCCGATGCGGGCGTTGCGCTCGAACCCGATGTAGACTTGTCCATCGGCGAGCGTACCGCCCGCGCGCGTGACCGATTCCGCGTCGCGATCCCGGTTGCGGGTGAGCGCGCCACCGTTCCGGGTGCGCAGTGCGCCGATGCGGGCCGACGCAAGGCCGCTCGGGCGGGTTCCGTCGTAGGTGAGCCTGCCCGTCATCCAGATGCCGGAATCGGAGATGGCGAGGAGGCCCTTGCCGTCCGCATCGAGGACGAGCCCCGACCAGCCGCCGAAATCCCCGGACGAGGAGGAGAGCTCGAGGCCACCGCGCCAGACGAGCCTCGGGCTCACGACGAGCGCACCGCCTCCCTTCGCAAAGCGGGCGATCGGACGGGCGCGGACCTCGATATCCTGGGTCTGGATGTCGGCCGACTGCGGCTTCACCTGTGCCGGCGCAGGGTTGACGCAGAAAAATGTCGCCGCGAGGGTCGATGCCGCGAGCGCGCGCACGCCGCGAAGCAGCGTGCGGCAGCGGCTTTGCATCGATGCCATCGGGCTCATCGGCATGGGTTCCGGATGGGATTTACGGCCGGCGCCAGTCTATGATTCACACTTCAGGCTGATAGGGCCTGAAGTGATCATGGTCTAGTGCAGACGGCGCGCCGGGCGCCCGGCACGCGTCGGCAGCGCCTTCGGCGGCTCCTCGAACAGCTCGACCAGCTTGTCGGTCATGGCGCCGGCAAGCTCGCTCGGATCGGAGATGGTGACGGCGCGGGCGTAGTAACGGGTCACGTCATGGCCGATGCCGATGGCAATCAGCTCGACCGGCGAGCGCGTCTCGATCTCCTCGATCACCTTGCGCAGGTGCTGCTCGAGGTAGCTGCCTGAGTTCACCGAGAGCGTCGAATCGTCGACGGGAGCGCCGTCCGAGATCATCATCAGGATGCGGCGCTGCTCGGGGCGTGCGATCAGGCGCGCATGGGCCCAGGCCAGCGCCTCGCCGTCGATGTTCTCCTTGAGCAGGCCTTCGCGCATCATGAGCGCGAGTGACCGCTTGGCGCGGCGCCAAGGGGCATCCGCCGTCTTGTAGATGATGTGGCGCAGATCGTTGAGACGGCCGGGCGCCGGCGGCTTTCCCGCCGCCAGCCAGTCCTCGCGGGCCTGCCCGCCCTTCCAAGCGCGCGTCGTAAAGCCTAGGATCTCGACCTTGACGCCGCAGCGCTCGAGCGTCCGCGCCAGGATGTCGGCGCAGCACGCCGCCACCATGATCGGCCGGCCGCGCATCGAGCCGGAATTGTCGAGCAGCAAGGTGACGACCGTATCGCGGAAGTCCGTGTCGCGCTCGCGCTTGAAGGACAGCGGATGCATCGGGTCGGTGACGATGCGGGTCAAGCGCGCCGCATCGAGCGCGCCTTCCTCGAGATCGAAGTCCCAGGCGCGGTTCTGCTTGGCGAGCAGGCGGCGCTGCAGGCGATTGGCCAGACGCGCGACGACGCTCGCCAGCGCCTTCAGCTCCTTGTCGAGGAAAGTGCGCAGGCGCTCCAGCTCCTCGGGGTTGGAGATGTCCTCGGCGGAAACCTCCTCGTCGTGGGCGCGCGTGTAGACCTTGTAGCCGAAGGGCTCGGAGTTATCGAGAACCGACACGTTCGGGCGCCAGGGCTCCGCGGTCTCGAGACCTTCCGGATCCTCGGCCTCGCTGTCGAGCTCGTCGCGGTCGGGCATCTCGGCCACATCCTGCGCCTCGCCCGCCTCGCCTTCGCTGCGCTCCTGGTCGTGGTCCTCAGCACCGCTCTCGCCGCCTTCGTCCTCGCTTTCGGACTCCGCCTCGCCGGCGTTCGGCTCCTCCTCGACCGTCTCTTCGGTCTCCTCGGACTGGCCCTCGGCGAGATTGTCCGCCAGCTCGAGCGCCTTCAGCAGGTCGCGGACCAGACGCCCGAATCCTTCCTGATCCTCGGCCAGGCTCTGCATGCGGCGAAAGACGCTCTCGGCCCGCGCCTCGATATGGGGACGCCAGAGGTCGACCATGGCGCGGGCCGCCTCGGGCGGCGCTTGGCCGGTCAGCCGCTCGCGCACGAGGAGCTCGAGCGCGCACGAGATCGGCGCGTCGTTGCGGTCCGAGATGCGCTCGAAACGGCCGTGGCCGAACTCATCCTCGCACTTGGCCGTCAGGTTGTCGGCCATGCCGCGCATGCGGTTGGCGCCGAGCGCCTCCACGCGCGCGCGCTCCACGGCCTCGAACACCTCGCGGGCCGGGCCGGGGGGCGGCGCGAGACGGCGGTGCAGGGACTCGTCGTGGCAGGCGGCGGTCAGGGCCAGGCTGTCGGCCCATCCGCGCATCACGGCGACCTCGCCCTTCGTGGGTGCGCGCGACGGCTCGGCGAGCCGCACGTGCTTGCCTTCGAGCGCCGGCTTCGTCGGGCCGTAGCTGACCTCGACCTCGGGATCGCCGGCAATGGCGCGCACGGTAAGGCCGATCACACGCTTCAACGGCTCGGAGGGGGCTTCCCTGCGTTTGGTGGACTGAATCATCATTGCGGTCTGTCGAAGTCCGTGCGCCGGACGAGGCGACGCCATTCCCGATCGTCGAGCTCTTCGCGGGCGTCGCGGTTGCCGTGGCGGACCTTCGCCAGGCCGAGCCAAACGCCGAGCGCGGCGCCCGCCGCCGTGCCGAAGAGGACGTTCTCGATTTCAGAGTTGGACGGAAACGCGACGCTCATCAGAATGGCGCCCACGATCGAGCCCAGAAACGCGCCGAGGCCGGCCAGCACGAGGCACAGGAGAACCGTGCCGAGCGGCCCGGTGTAGCCGGCCGCCTTCAATGCCTTGCGCTCCTCGTCGCCGCTCCTCGCCATCGCCCGCCTCGCGCCCGCGCCTCGTCCCCTCGTCCCATCACGCGAGCGCGACGTTGGCCGCGCTCTCGGGCAGCTCCTCGCCGAACGAGCGCTGATAGAACTCCGCGACCAGCGGCCGCTCGAGCTCATCGCACTTGTTCAGGAACGTCAGGCGGAAGGCGAAGCCGACATCGCCGAAGATCTCCGCGTTCTCGGCCCAGGTCATCACCGTGCGCGGGCTCATCACCGTCGAGAGATCGCCGTTGATGAAGGACTGACGCGTCAGGTCGGCGACACGCACCATGGCGGAGACCACCTTGCGCTTGGCGTCCGTCTTGTTCCAGCTCTTGACCTTCGACAGGACGATCTTCGCCTCGTCGTCGTGCGGCAGATAGTTCAAGGTGGCGACGATCGACCAGCGGTCCATCTGGCCCTGGTTGATCTGCTGCGTGCCGTGGTAGAGGCCCGACGTATCGCCGAGGCCGATGGTGTTCGTGGTCGCGAACAGGCGGAAGGCCGGGTGCGGCCGGATGACCTTCGACTGGTCGAGCAGCGTCAGCTTGCCCGAGACCTCGAGCACGCGCTGGATGACGAACATCACGTCCGGGCGGCCGGCATCGTACTCGTCGAAGACGAGGGCGGTGTTGGACTGCAGCGCGCACGGCAGGATGCCTTCGCGGAACTCCGTCACCTGCTTGCCGTCCTTCAAGACGATCGCATCCTTGCCGACGAGATCGATGCGCGAGACATGGCTGTCGAGGTTGACGCGGATGCAGGGCCAGTTGAGACGCGCGGCGACCTGCTCGATATGGGTCGACTTGCCGGTGCCGTGATAGCCCTGCACCATCACGCGGCGGTTGTATTTGAAGCCGGCGAGGATGGCGAGCGTGACCTCGCGGTTGAAGAGGTAATCCGGGTCGAGATCGGGCACATGCTCGTCCGCCTTCGAGTAGGCGGGGACCTCGAGATCCGACTCGATGCCGAACACCTGGCGGACCGAGAGCGTCATGTCCGGAAGCCCAGGCGTGTCCGAATGGGCGGTGGCCGTGGATGATTGCGCGCGCATTGAAACCTTCGAGCAAGGACGGCATCCCGCAGGACCGGTCCTGGTGGGCTCGCGGCTTCCGACCCGTCGCAAGGTCCGGCCGCGAGGTTGGGACATGGGCCCCGTCTCTTGCCAGCGCGGCCCGCGAACGGGCCGCACCAAGGCTCAGACGAGGCCCGCTTTCTTAAGATAGTTATAGGCTTGGATAATTTCGCGCAATGTGTCCTCGGAGCGCGTATCGCCGCCGTT